>Ga0157375_10000044_pt1 | contig 155953 bp, 122 predicted proteins | sample M35metaG_FD_115311 | JGI IMG/M metagenome (GOLD analysis project Ga0157375, IMG submission 115311) | Miscanthus rhizosphere microbial communities from Kellogg Biological Station, Michigan, USA - M3-5 metaG | ecosystem: Host-associated > Plants > Roots > Rhizosphere > Soil | place: USA... | reverse complement strand
TTTCTGATTTCCGATTTTGTTTTGGTAGTTCATCGCTCATGAACTGCTCTATTTATACACCATCCCTAAAAGTACAATCTCAAAATTGAGAAAAGTTTTTGACCGGCAGTTTCAGTCGCACCCGAAAGCCACTTGCCACTTACTCATTTTACCATTTTAGAAGCATATCACAAACCTTCCCGCGCCGAAGTAGTCGGGCGATCATGCGACGGCAGAAAACAATTCCTGCAAGCGCCCCACTTCGTGACGATTTGTAAACTGTTGAAAGCTCTCGCGGCCGTTACGCTGCTTCATATACACCCGCAGCATGCGCTCCACCGTGTGCGGCAGTTCCGCTGCGGCGACGCCTGCAAACACCTGTCGGCCGAACATCTGATTTCTTCCGAAACCGCCACCGATGAAAATATGATATGCCTCCAGACTCTCGCCACTGAGTTTTGTTTTCGTCCCGAGACAGCCGATGTCGCCCATGTAATGTTGAGCGCAGGAGTTTGGGCAGCCAGTGAGATGAATGTTTACGGGCTGATCCAGCTCAATTCTTTTCTCCAGCCATTTTGTAAGTTCGAGCGCGTGGCCTTTGGTGTCCGATTGAGCGTACTTACAATAACGATTGCCCGTGCACGCGAGGATACCGCCGCCGACATTTGACTGTTTTGTGTTGAAACCGGTTTTCTCCAGCGCGCGTTTAAGTGTAGGCACAAAAGCATCCGGCACATTTGGAATTATAAAATTCTGCCAGACCGTCAGCCGAATTTCTCCCGTGCCATAACTGTCGGCCAATTCGGCTACGCTCAGAATCTGCTTAGGCGTTATCTGGCCAACCGGCAACGCAATGCCAATGTAATTCAACCCGCGCTGCTTTTGAGGAAAATCGCCAATGTGGGAATGTGGCAGTTCCTGGTCCGCCCAACGCAATTGCGCCGGCTCAAGCGGACAGCAGCGAAGCTGCGCACCAAACTTCTTCTCGATCTCGATGAGGTAATCCCCAAGCGTCATTTTTTCGAGCAGATGCTTCAGCCGTGCTTTTTTGCGGTCGGCACGGCAACCCCGCTCGATGAACACACGAACAGCGGCGACGACAACTTTATTGATATCGGCTGGCGGAACCACCACTCCCAGATCGCGAGCGAACATTTTGTGCCCGGTCGCGCCGCCCAGCGCGATACGAAAGAAGACTTTTTCATTTATTTTGACCGCTTTCACACCGATGTCGTTCGTGTCCTGGACGGAACCGATGAGTCCGCCGCCGTCGAACGCAATGTTAAACTTGCGCGGCAGGTCATAAAACGAACGGTCATTGATGATGATTTGCGAGAGGTCATTGACGAACGGCAGAACGTCGATCAATTCAACGGGATCAATGCCCGCGGTTGGATTGGCCGTTAGGTTTCGAATATTGTCCGCGCCAGCGCCACGGGTATGCAGTCCCACGCTTTGGATGCCGCGCAACACTTCCGGCGCGTCCTTTGGTCGTATCAGGCGGATTTGGAAATTCGCGCGAGTCGTAATCTGCACGCAGCCCGTTGTGAGTTCCTGCGCGATGCGCGCAATTTCGCGAAGTTGATAAGTTTTCACCACGCCGCCAGGAATCCGCAGTCGCGCCATGAACGCGTCCTTCACGGGCGTGAGATGGAACAAACCGTTCCATTTAAAACGAAATGCGTCTTCTTTGTCCGGCGCTTTATTGCCGATGGCGTTCTCGACAATTTGCGAATAGGAGTCAAGAGGGTGCAGCTCGCGCTTGACACGTTCTTCAAAGATCAAGTCGCTATTCACTGGTGCGGATTCGACGTCTGCAAATCTCTCTCCCCGAACCGCGACGCCCGCAAAAACGCCCGAGAGATACTCCTTCTGCTCCGATGTGAAACCGGCACTGGCAATTGGTTCTGGCTGTGTCTCTTTCATCAGTAAACATCGCGCTGATAACGCTTCTCCAATTTCAATTGCGCAACGTAAGCCTTTGCTTCGTCCACACTCCTGTCGCCAGATGATTCGATGATTTGATGCAGAGCCGCATCGACGTCCTTCGCCATGCGCGACGCGTCGCCACAAACGTAAAAATACGAGCCAGCTTCGAGCCACGACCAAATCTCGCCCGCGTTTTCAAGCATTCGGTTCTGCACATAAATTTTGTCCGTCTGATCGCGGGAAAACCCCAAATCAAGCCGGGTAAGATGTCCGTCTTTTAACCAGGTGGTCAGTTGTTCTTCGTAAAGAAAATCCGTGGCGCGTTTTTGATCGCCGAAAAAAAGCCAGTTTCTTCCCCTTGCATCGCAAATCTGCCGTTCTTCGAGAAACGCGCGAAATGGGGCGATGCCGGTGCCGGGGCCTACCATGATAATCGGCGCTTCGCCATTCACTGGTAGTTTAAAACAGTGAGAAGGCTGCACAAAAACTTTCACGCAATCGGCGTCACCGATGCGATCGGCAAGGAAAGTTGAAGCGACTCCTTTTCGCCCGAGCCCAAAGGTTTCGTAGCGCACCGCGCTCACGGTGAGGTGCACTTCACCGGGATGCGCCTTCTGACTTGATGAAATGCTGTAAAGTCGCGGGGTGAGTTTGCGAAGCAATGGCACGAACTCGGCAGGAGCGTACGGTTTCTCGGCGAGGCGGATGATATCCAGCACTTCGCGGCCCGATAGCCATTTCTTCAATTCATCGCAGCGTTCAGAAGCGAGCAAGGCGGCGAACTCGCTGCCGGGCACGCGTTCGGCAACGGAAGAAAGCAACTCCTGCGATGGCTTGCAGATATCCAGATGGCACGCGAGCGCTTCGCGCATTGGCACCCTCACATCTTTGACGTTCACAAGCTCCTCGCCGATGCAACCCAACGCGGCAAGCATGTTGTTCACCAACACGGGGCAATTCACCGGAATCACTCCGAGCGAATCGCCCACTTCGTAAGTCATGCCGCTGCCATCAAGGCTGAGTTCGTAGTGGCGGACTTCCTTTTCTGACCCCGGCTTGCTCAACAAAACATTTTTCAACAACTTCGCTGGAAACGGATTGGATTTGGAAGCCATTTTGGCAGCAATAGGGTGGCCGTTGATTACGGTGCCGTAACCGTTCGTCGCCACACCGTTTGCAGAGGGCGAGGCCTGGAGTCTCTCCCACAGACCATTCAGCCAATTCTTCGCAACGGTTTCATAGTCGGTGTCGCACTCACACCGTGGAACGAGACGGCGCGCCCCGAGACTTTCGAGACGTGAATCAAACTTTTTCGAAGCGCCGCAAAATTCCGAATAATTTTTATCTCCCAGGCCGAGCACGGCAAACTGCAGATGGTCTAAACGGGGCGCAGCTTCGGATTGCAGCCAGGACCAAAAACTTGTGGCGTTGTCCGGCGGGTCGCCATCGCCCCACGTGCTGGAAATGATCAGCGCTTTGCTGCTGCGATCAAGGTTCGCCTTCGCATAATCATTCAGGGCCATGACTTGCGGAGCGAAGCCGCGTTGCTCGGCTTCTTTCGCAACACGTTTGGCAAGCGCTTCAGCCGTGCCAGTTTGCGATCCGAACAAAATCGGCAACGGTTCCCCGCCTTTTACAGGGGCACCATTGAGCTGCGGCATCTCATCACCCCCTCCATTCGCGAACAGGCCCGCCAGAAAGCCATTGAGCCATGCCCGTTGTTCGGGTGTGAACGGCGCAGTCTCGGGAATGTATGGAATCTTCGTCACCGCTGCTTCAAATCTTTTCCAAACGCACCGCGCTGAATTTTAATTCCGGCTCGTGCGAGATCGGATCCGCTTCATTTTGCGTCACAGCGTTCACGCACCCATCTTCATCGTGCGATTGTCCCCAATGAAATGGCATGAACAGCGTGCCGGCCAGAATGCTCTCATCGAGCTTCAGCATCGTACGGGCCGAGCCGCGCTGTGAAACCAGCCGAACAGCGTCGCCTTCTACTAGCCCGAGTGCATTCGCATCCGTGGGATTGACACTAACAAAAGGTCCGGGGCTCATTTTGTTAAGCTTTGCCACGTGACCGGTTTTGGTGCGCGTATGCCAGTGACCCGAGACGCGACCGGTGTTGAGCACAAGCGGAAATTCAGCGGAGAGCTTGTCCGCCGCCGGAACAAAATCCACCGAATGAAATTGCGCCCGACCCGTCCGGGTTGGAAAAGTCTTATTGCGATACCGCCGCGCGAGGCCGTGGCTCGAAGGTGTTGGACACGGCCATTGCAAGGCTCGGTTTTTCAGCCGTTCGTACGTGATGCCATTCATCTGCAGCGTATAAACATCCGCGCAACAGCGTTTGTGTTCGTCAAAAATCTCGCTGGCATTCCCATACGCAAATTGTTTCTCGTGACCGAGCAGCGCGGCGAATTGGGTGGCGATTTTCCAATCCGGCTCCGCGTCGCCCGGCGCGGTGGCGCATGGTTGGAGCAGGCCGATGCGCCGTTCAGAATTCGTCATCGTTCCCTCGGCTTCCAGACTCATCGCTGCGGGCAAAAGAACGTGCGCCAGCCGTGATGTTTCGGTTGGATGATAACAATCCTGCACCACGAGCAAACGGGCATGGTCAAGCGCGCGTTGGATCTCCCGCGCCCGGGGCATGGTTGCCACCGGGTTGGAGCCAACAACCCAAAGTGCTTTCACAGTTCCGCTCTTAAGGGCTTCAAACATCTGAATCGTGTCGAGACCGGGTTGCGGTTGGATTCGGCTCGTGGGTATGCCCCAAACGCGGCTGACCTCCTCCCGATGCTGCGGATTGGTCACATCACGATAACCTGGCAACTGACCGCATAGATAACCCACCTCGCGGCCACCCATCGCGTTGGGCTGGCCGGTCAAAGAAAAGGGCCCGCTGCCGGGCCGCCCGATTTTTCCGGTCGCGAGATGAAGATTGATGACGGCGAGATTTTTGGCGACGCCGCTGGTGCTTTGGTTGAGACCCATCGTCCACAAGCTCAGTGCTTCGGCCGATTGGCCGAACCAAAATGCCGCGCGATGAATCTCCTGTTCGGGAATTCCACAAACTCTTGCGGCGCGCGACGGCAGCCAGGTTTCAACCATCTCCAGAACGGCTTCCCAATTTTCCGTGTGCGCACGAATGAAGCGCTCATTAATCCAGCCTTGCGAAATCATTACATGCAGCATGGCATTGAGCAGTGCGATGTCCGTGCCAGGTTGGATTTGCAGGTGAAGATGCGCGCTTTCGGCGGTGGCAGTGCGGCGTGGGTCCACGACGATGGCGCGAACCCGTTTGAGCTTTGCGCGGCGTTTCACGCGCTGCCACAGCACCGGATGACATTCGGCCATGTTAGCCCCCACGATCAAAAAACATTCCGCTTGATCGATGTCATCGTAGCAAGTCGGCGGGCCGTCGCTTCCTAAAGCCAGTTTGTAGGCACTCGCCGCACTGGCCATGCAAAGACGCGAATTGGCTTCGACGTTATTCGTGCCGATGAAACCTTTGGCGAGTTTGTTGAAAACGTATTGGGCTTCGGTGGTGAGCTGGCCCGAAATGTAAAACGCGACCGCATCCGGCCCGTGCGTGTTGATGATATCACGAAATTCTGCCGCCACGTGGGCCAGAGCCTTCCCAAGCGTCGTTGGCTGGAACGGGCTGGAACGGTCGGTGCGCATTTGCGCCGTTGTCAGGCGATTTGGCGTGGCGATGATCTCATCAATCTGCGCGCCTTTTGGGCAAATGCCGCCGAGAGAGGAAGGATGCGCCTTGTCGCCTTTGACTTCAGTGATTTGTCCGTCACGAACTTTCACAGCCAGACCGCAACCTACGCCGCAGTAAGGACAAATAGTTCGAACAACGTTTTCCATCCCCTCAGAAATTGATAGTGACCTGGGCGTAAATGTAATCAGCGGCGCGTGAGCCAACTGCCGAGAGGGATTGTTTCACGTAATCGCCGATGAAGAAATGGCCGTAGCCAACTTCCAGTTGCGCAAAGCGCGTGAGTGCAAGGCCGACGACAGCATCGAGTTCCGTTCCGAGAAACGCGCTGTAGCCGGGATTGAGGCCGTAATTATTTCCTGGTGTGGTGGCAATTCCTCCGCGCGCCGCGCCACCAACGTTGTAAAAATTGTCGTGTGTGTCAGCGAGCCAGAAGCCATGGCCTTCAACGGCAAGACTCAAGCGTGAAGCCGGCTTGAGTTGGAAGATGCCGCGCACGTCCTGAATGTTTTGCAGCGAAACAAAGTCCATATAGCCATAAAACTTGTGGTTCGTCGGGAACAGATTATCGAACGTTCGGTGCTTGCCATCGTGAGGATTGTCGTCGCCGGACGAATAAGAATACTCGGCCCCGATCCGGGGCGTGGCCCAGGCATTTGCAAACGTATAACCGCCTTGCAGCACTGCCATGAACGCGTCCTGTGTAAGCCTTGCTGAGGTCGCGCCAAGCCGGAGGTCACGGTAATCGCCAAATTGGTACGCGCCTTCGAGCGAGTAATCCCAATTGCCGATCTGGCCGGGCGAAGATTTGAAACGACCGCCAATTGTGTAAATGTCGCGCGCGCTCGGTTGGGGAAATTGAGGCGCGGGTTCGGCAGCCACTGCCTTCGGTGAGCTGTTGCGCGAAAAGAAATACACATCAAACAGGTGCTTCGGGATTTTTGTGCTGGTTGCGTAAATGCCGGAGAACCAGTCATAATCATTTTCCACATTGAACCGACCGTCTTCAGGAATGATCGGGCGGCTTGTGAAAAAGTCCGCCCCGAACCATTCGTTCTGCCAGCGGACTTTCGCGGCGTCAAAGACCCGGCCAATGTTGTTCCAGCCGAACGCGCCCACAAGACGTTCTTCGCCGTAACTGAGTTCCTGACGTCCGATTTTGAGCGAGAGCGGAAATTCCTTGTGATTGCCGATTGTAAAATACGCCTGATGCAAATCGAGCACGTCAGCCTCCGGACCATTGCCTTTGGTTTTGATTGTGCCGGGAACAGCGGGATTGTTCGCGTAAGCGAAGCGTTCATCGCTTTGCACGAGACTGCTGCGGCCTTCCACGTAAGCGCCCCACCATTTGTCCGTGTAGCCGGCGTGAAAGCGGATGCGCTCCATAAAATACTCGTTGCTGGTGTTCGCGGGATTGTCGCGAAAATCGAGAGAAGCAACGGGCACAGTCACGCCTTGAATCCCAAAGCCTTCCTTCACTTCGTAGCGCAGACGGGCATTGCCGCCGAAATCCCATTGGTTCATGTAGGGATCGTTCTTTCGGAGGTATTCATTGAGAAAGCCGGGGAACGGCGCGAGCGGTGGCGGGGGCGCGTATTGGGCGTGGACCACGCCCGCAGCGCCCATCGCAAGAGCGCTCAGGGTCAAGGTTCGAGTGAGACAACAGCTCGGTTTTTTAGGCATGAATAGTTTCGATTTCAGTTTCTACTGGATTTCTGAGATTAGGGACCAGCAACGCATCGTCGGCTGGCTGCCCGACAGAAGGTGGAGTCGGAGACGATTCTAAATTTGTTTTCGTTTTCTTGTCCGCGCGTTCTTCCAGGAAGGTCATGAGGTGCTCACGCAAGCGGTAATACTCGGGATCTTCGAGAAGCACGGCGCGATTGCGAGGGCGCGCAAAAGGAATCGGCAAAATATCGCCGACTTCGGCGGCCGGCCCGTTTGTCATCATCACGACGCGGTCGGCCAAAAAAATCGCCTCGTCCACGTCGTGAGTGACCAGTAGCGCCGTGACATGACTGCGGTTCCAGACATCGAGCAGCACTTGTTGAAGTTCCAGGCGCGTGAGCGAATCCAGCATCCCGAACGGCTCGTCCAGCAAAAGCATTTTCGGTTTCAACGCGAAAGCCCGAGCGATGCCGACTCGCTGCCTCATGCCCTGCGAAAGTTCGGCTGGCCGTTTGTTCATGGCGTCGGCGAGCCCGACAACCGTCAGATAATATTGCACGATTTCACGACGTTCTTCTTTGCTCGCGGTATAAAAGACCTGCTCAACCCCCAGCATCACGTTCTCGAACGCCGTCATCCACGGAAGCAAACAGGGAGATTGAAACACGATGCCGCGATCCGGCCCGGGGCCGGCTAATTCCTTGCCTGCGAGAATGATTCCGCCGCGGCTGAGGTCAGTCAGGCCGGCCAGCATGGAAAGAACGGTGCTTTTGCCGCAACCGGAATGGCCGATCAGCGCAACAAACTCGCCGTTCCCGATGCGCAGATCGAAATCCTGGACGATGATCGCCGGACCGTTGGCGGTCGGATACACTTTCATCAGGTTGGAAAGTTCGACGTAGTGACTCACGAGTCCACCTCCACTGTTTCGCGTCTGATTTCGCTGCGGCGAACACGTGCGCGGCGATTTCTGACGTGTCGCGGCAGATTCAGGTCTTCAGGCTCGATGTCCGGCAAAATTAGCTTCTTGCTAATAGCCATGTGCCGTTGGCCTTTGGAATTCAGAAGAAACTCGATGATCTGGCGGCGAATTTCCTTGAAACGCGGTTCGTGATTGAGCGCCTTGCGGTCACGTGGACGCGGCAGGTCAACTGTTATCGATGGTCCCAATGTCGAGCCTGGACCGGCGCTGAGCGGGATGATTCGGTCAGCCAGATAAATCCCCTCATCGGGATCATTGGTGATCATCACGACCGTTTTCTGATTTTCCTGCCAAATGCGCGATATTTCGTCCTGCAACGTGGCGCGCGTCAGGGCGTCCAGCGCGCTCAAAGGCTCATCGAGCAAAAGAATTTGAGGATCCATCGCCAACGCACGCGCCACGCTCACGCGCTGCCGCATTCCGCCGGAAAGTTCGTGCGGACGTTTGTTCCGCGCAGAGGTGAGGTTCACCATGGCAATGAATTTCTCAGTGTGCGCGATTTTTTTGACCGCGCTCCAATTCGGAAAGCATTGCTCAACCGCCAGAAAGATATTTTCAAACGCCGACAGCCACGGCAGCAATGAGTAATTTTGGAACACAATTCCGCGGTCCGGTCCGGGCTGTGTGATTTCAAGATCGTTCAGCGTGAGCGTGCCCGCATCAGGCTTTAGCAAACCGCTGATGAGCGAGATGAGCGTTGTTTTGCCGGCGCCGGAAAAGCCCACGATGGCAACAAACTCTCCTTTCTTGACGCTGAAATTGATATCGCGCAGCACTTCGGCGCGCGCGCCGTTTGCGCCAAAACCTTTCGCGACGTTTTCTAATTCCAGGTATGCCATCGGGGGACTACGCAGTTTTGAATCTGTGTTGGACGACGCTCATGAGCCGGTCGAGGATGAAGCCCACAATCCCAATCGTGAGAATGCAGAGAATAATATGCGAGTAGTTAAGGGCGTTGTATTCCTGCCAGAGAAATCCGCCCACGCCTGGCCGGCCAGTGAGCATTTCTGCGGCAACAATCACGAGCCACGCGATGCCAAGGCTCAGACGAAAACCGGTGAACATGTACGGCAGGGTCGCCGGAATCAGCACTTTGAAGAGGGTCTTGGCACGTGAAAGTTTCAGCACTTTGGCGATGTTCAGGTAGTCCTGCGGAATCGCCCGGACGCCGACAGCAGTGTTCAGAACAGTCGGCCACATGGCGCAAATGGAGATGGTAAACAGGGCACCCAGATCAGATGCCTGTTTGCCCGCGCCAAGAAACAGAACCAGGCCAAGCGGCAGCCACGCGAGCGGCGACACCGGGCGAAGAATTTGAATGATCGGATCGAAAGCCTTCGTGAACATTTTGGAAAGGCCGAGCATAAAACCAATGGGCGTGCCAATCAGCAGAGCAAGAGTGTATCCTTTTGCGACCAGGATCAGAGAATACCACGTGAAACGCAGAATGCCCTGGTCCATCTCGCCGCGTTTCTCGAACGGTTTCAAAATGTATTCCTTGCTCTCGGCCCAGGTTTTTCCGGGCGAAGGCAATTCTTTTGAGACCGTCTGGCTCACGATGTGCCACATGGCGATCGCCACCACGAAGCCGATGAGTGGAAGAATGAGCCAATCCAATTTGAACTTGCTGAACTTCATCATCATCCTTTCAGGTTTTTAACAGCGAAGCTCTTTGCATAGGCCTCCAGATCGCCTTTCGGATCAAACGCGACGTTATCGAAAAACGTTTCAGCGTCGTTGTTCTCTCCACTGTGTTCGTAGCCAATTTCCTTCATCGCCTCCGAGTAGATATCCGTTCGCATGACTTTCCTAGCAATGCCTTCGTAATCCGGCTCGCCGCTGACCATACCCCAGCGGCGGTATTGAGTGAGAAACCATTTGGCATATTTCGGCTGCGGGTAATTGCAGTTCCGTTTGCTAAAATGCATGCAAAACTCATCCTCCTTCTTGCGTCCGTCTCCGTAATCGTAGTGCCCTTGCAAACGGCCGAGAATTGTCTTTGCGTCGCAGTTGATGTATGTGGCGCGCGAGACGATGTCGCATTGCTCCGGGCGATTGTTCATATCATCGAGCCAAATACTCGCTTCGTGCAGGGCTTTGAGTACGGCTTTGACCGTCTTCGGATTTTTGTCGGCAAACTCGGCAAGGAACGCGCAAACTTTTTCCGGATGATCCTTCCAGATGTCCTGCGTGGTCACTGACGTGAACCCAATGCCGTCAGCAATGGCGCGCGCGCCCCAGGGTTCACCGACACAAAAGCCGTCCATCTTGCCGATCTTCATGTTCGAAATCATCTGCGCGGGAGGTACGACAATGAGGCTGATGTTCTTATCGGGATTAATACCCCCGGCGGCGAGATAGTAACGCAGCCACATCGCGTGGGTGCCGGGCGGAAACGTCATGGCAAATGTGAGAGATTCGCCGAGTCCTTGCGATTGTTTTACAAACGGCTGCAACGCTTTCGGGTCAGCGCCGACTTTGCCTTTCCATTCCGTCTTCAATGAAATCGCCTGGCCGTTTCGGTTCAGCAGCCACGGAATAATCATCGGCTTCCTGGGTGAGCCGAGCAGTCCCATCGTCGAGGCTATTGGCATGCCAATCAGCATGTGCGTGGCTTGAATCGTGCCGCTGCTGAGATTGTCGCGAATTGCCGCCCAGTTCGCGCCCTTGGTCACAGTGGAAGCAATGCCGTATTTTTTGAACAGGCCCTTCTCGTGAGCAATAACGATGGGCGAACAATCGGTTAGCGCGATCATCCCAAAATTGAGAGCGGCTGTTTCAGGGGCGTCACTCGCGTAAGCCGTGCCCATCCAGCCTTTCGGCAAACCGGCGAACAACGCGCTGAGCGTCAGGCCTTTCGCGGTCGTGCGAAGAAACTGCCGGCGGCTAAGGTCAGACGAACGCGTGTTGGTTTGCTGATTCGATCTTGTTTTCATGGATTCGATGAATGGAACTGCGAAGGCGGAATGCCTCCTCGAAAATATCGGTGCGGAATACACGACGGCCGAGAGCGAAATTGAGCGCCGAAGTTTCCTCACAAAGACCGCTGTCGCGCATGTGCTGGAGAACCCATGCAACTTTTTCCCCGGAGGGCTCGTTGGCGTTGTGCCCGTAAAAGATGTTGAAATCGGAAATCGCGCGAACGCCGCCGCCACGCCCGAAATCAAACTTGCCGCTGATGCCCGCGCGCAACGCGGCCTCAGACACGCCAACGTATTCGGGTCTCGCAAGCGTGTTGATAACATGTTCACGGTTGTCCGGGGCATGGCAGAATTGGCAGGCATCCAGGAGCGCGGCAACGAGCGCGAGATGTTCATTGGCACGTTTCTCGGCAAAATCGCGGCGCACCATCAAAACTTTTTCGGGATGGTTCGGTTCCAACTCCGCGCTCGCAGCGATGCACCAACCCGTGGCGGCCTGCACAACCACGGAGTTCCACGGTTCGCCGGCACAAAAACCGTCGAGATTTCCAGCCTCCAGGTTTGCGACCATTTGCGGTGGAGGCACAATGACAATGCGCGCGTCGTAATCGGGTCGAATGCCGAATGACGAAAGCCAATTGCGCAGCAAAAAGTGATGCGATGAAAACGGATAGACTGCGCCGAAAGTGAAAACCTTTTTGCCGCGGAGGCAGCGAATTTCCTTCCGCAGTGTCGCGCCGTCACGAACGCCATGCCGCCAGAGTTCATCGGAAAGGGTAATAGCGTTGCCGTGCAAATTCAAAATAAGCGCGGTGACGCAGTCGCAACGAATCGAACCCAGCCCCAGCGTGGCGGCGACTGGCATGCTGGCAATGGCGTGAGCCGCCTCGAGTTCCCCGTGGATAACTTTGTCGCGAATTGATGCCCAACCTAATTCGCGACTGAGCGTGACCCGGAGGCCGTATTTGCGGAACAGGCCGAGTTCGTGCGCCATCACGAGCGGCGCGCAGTCGGTGAGGGGCACAAAGCCCAGTCGTAGCGCCGGAATCGGCGCGCCCGCATTTGCAGCTTGAAAACTTTTGGTCAAAACACGGCAGTTTTCCCTGCCGGCTCCATTTAAGCCGCGGACGTGCCATCCGCTCTGTTTGGCGCAATGAATGCTTCCCTAAATTCCGATGCAAAGCATGAAACGGATTCATACATGAAAGCTCCCCTCGATAGTCGGCAGGTCCGCGCGTTCTGCGTACTGGCGCGCACGGGAAGCTTTACGCAGACCGCCCGCGAGTTGCATATCACGCAATCAGGCATCAGCCACTCGATGAAGGCACTGGAACTCGATATTGGATGTCGCCTTTTAGACAGGTTGGGCAAAAAGGTTGTGCTGACCCAGGCTGGAGAACAGCTTTTGCAGCATGCGACAAAAATTTTGCTGGAGATGGAGAGTGCACGCGAATCGCTCACGCACCTCGGAAGATGGGGCCGAGGGCGCCTGCGCATCGGCGCGAGCACGACGGCCTGTCAGCATCTCATTCCGCCAGTGCTGCGCGAGTTTAAAGAAAGTTTCCCTGAGCACGAAATAGCGATTGAACCCGGCGACACATCCGACCTCGTTTCTGCGCTATTGCGACATCGAATTGACTTGGCGATCGCTATCGAGCCCGAAAAGGAACCACGACTGGAATTTCATCCGTTGTTCACCGATGAATTGCATTTCATTGTCGGCGCGTTACATCCATGGGCGAAAGCAGGACATGCAGAACACAGCGACATTCCGCGGCAGAACTACATCCTTTACAACAAGCACAGCATCACATTTCGAATCGTTGAAGAATATTTTCGGCGCGAAGAAATGACACTCAATACGTTCATCGAACTCGGCAGCATGGAGGCGATAAAGGAACTCGTAAAGCTCGGCCTCGGGGTGAGCATCCTTGCACCATGGATTGCGCGGAGGGAGATTGAGGAAGGCTCGCTTGTTGCGCTGCCGCTTGGTCGACGGAAGCTGCAACGGCGGTGGGGAATTCTCCATTGGGGCGGGAAACATTTAAACCTGGCGGAAGAAACATTTATTGGTCTGTGTGAATCAGCCGCGACTTCATTTCGCAACTGCTTGCCGCCGCGTTCCCCAGGGTTTGTTTCCCCTGCCCTGTAGCGGTTTGGTTCGATGAGGAAGGTTTGTGAGACGCCCTCAACAAACATTTACCTGGCTAAGGGTGGGGCGAACGTCGCCATGACTTCTGCATTGGTGCCATTCCAAACACGCAGGACACCATCATCACCGCCAGCGATGATGATTTTGCCATCGGGGGTGCTTGATGCGGAGTTCATGAAATTGGTTCCGCCCTGGTAGGAGTGGATTGTCTCGCCGGTGTCAGTGACTGTTCGAACCTGATCGTCACCGGAGGAAGCCAATGTTTGGTCTGTGACACCAACGAAACTGATAGAGGTCACTTCTTTTGTGAATCCTTCAATGGTTTTCTTTCGTTCGCCAGTCACAAAGTCCCACACCTTGATCACGTTATCGGCCCCGGCGCTGGCCAAGGTCCGTCCGTCCCGTTTCCAACTGACTCCAAGGACGTGATGGGTGTGGCCTTCAAAGGTCTTTGCGATTTTTCCCGTGGCCAAATCCAGAACTTTGACAAACTTATCCGCCGCGCTGGAGGCCAGATATTTACCATCGGCTGAAAAATCGAGACCAAACACCGCGTCACTATGCACGTTGGTGAAAGATTGAATGGGAACACAAAGCGGGGCGAGCGATGGGCCACGGGTTTGGGATTCAAGAGCTTTCCCCCTCACCCTGGCCCTCTCCCCGGAGGAGAGGGAAACCGCGTGTTTCCCTTGGCCACCTGCGAGCGAAGACGGGGCGTGCTTCTCCCTGTCCTCTGAGGAGAGTGTCGGTGTGAGGGCAAACGCTGTTGCTAATCCCGGCGGCTGCTGAATTGCTTCCGCAACCTGCCAGATTTTAATCTCACCGCCACGGGTTGGTTCGCCCCCTCCTGTCGCCAACCGCTTGCCATCGGGGCTGAATCGGATGGCATTGACGCGATCGCTAATGGGCGATGTGGCGTCGCCTGTGCCAATGATTCCGTCCAGCATCCAGCTCGTATTCACATCCCAAAGCAGAGCTGTGCGATCTGCAGCTCCGGAGACCAACGTCTTATTATCCACGAAAGCGAGGGCAAAAACCGGACCTTTGTGACCTTTGAATGTCTCAATAGCGGTGCCATTATCGGCGTTCCATGTGTGAATCTCCTGGTCATCTCCCGTTGTGGCCACAAGCAGATTATCAGGGGAGAAGGCTATTATGCGGATCGGTTTTTCGGAATCGGAAGAACTCGTTTTGGCAGCCTGAAGCGCAGCCTCTGACTGTTTTTGAAACTCTTCGGCTGACGGAATGGCAGCCTTTGCCGATGACACTGCGGCCTCGGTTTTTGCGGATGCTTTGGTCGCAAGTTGAAGCTCGTGTTCAGCGTTCGATTTTGGAAGTTCGGCTTTTTTCAATTCCGCTTCAGCATCTGTTAGAGCTTTGGTGGAAGCATTTACTTTTTCCTTTGCGGCCTTGAATTTTTCCCTTTGTTCCGCCGGCAATTTTTCGAACGCGACCTTGGCATCACCGGCAGTTTTCGACTTCGTTTCGGCTTCGGCAGCCAGTTTGTCAATGGTTGCTTTGTCCGGAGACGATTTTTCCCTGGCGGTCTTTACATCAGCAGCGGCCTGGGTTGACGTTTTTTCTGCGTCTTCGTAAGCATCAGCGGTTTTCTTGATCTCAGCAAATGCAACCAGCGCCTTTTCTGCCGCCGCCTTTGCTTCGGTAGCGGTCAACACGTTTGTTTTTTTCTCACCGTAAATTTTTTCCGCCGCTGAAAGAGCTTCTGCAGCCTTTTTAACCCGCTCAAGTTGTGCTTTGTGATTATTTGTCGCTGTCTGAAACGCGGATTGCCGAAAAGCCATTTCATTGGTGGCAAAAGTCAATTCCCGTTCCCTGGCGGCCAGTAATTCGCGCGCGTAACGGTCACCCCTTAACTCGGCGAGTTCTTTTCCCTCGGAGGCATCCCAAAGTTTGGCGACGTTGTTCAACCCAGCGGAACCAAACCGCTTCCCGTCCTTCCGAACGGCCACAGAGGCGACTGGACCGCCGTGTTTCATTTTGCGAATCAACTGGCCATCTTCGAGGTTCCAGAGGCGGACGGTACCGTCGCCGCTTCCGGAGATGATTTGCGTCCCATTCGGAGGAACTGCGGCCAGCGACGTAACCGGCCCTTCGTGTCCTTTGATTTCCTTGAGAGCCGCTAGCTCCCGTTTCGCCAAATCCACATACCAAACGCGGATAAGATAGTCTGCGCCGCCTGAAGCGATTTGCTTGCCGTCAGCTACCCAGGTCACCGCATTAATTTCCGTCACTGTTTGGGCCTGGCAAAGAACTTTGCCTTTCGCGACATCCCAAACCCGGATGGTTTTATCCGCCGAACCGGAAACCAACTTGCTGCCGTCGGGAGAAAAGTTCAGACCATTCACTGCCGCTTTGTGACCGGAAAGATTTTTAAAAGGTTTGCCCGTGGACGGATTCCACAGCTTGATGCCGCCGTCATCGCCGCCGGTCGCCATTAATTTTCCATCCGGGCTGACGGCTACCGACAGTACGGCTTGGCGGGCGATTGACGGCAGACTGAATTTCTGAACGTTTTTAGATCGACGCCAGAGTTTGACCTCGCGATAGCCACCCGATGCCAACACATTCCCATCAGGACTGAAGGCGAGCGAATGCACCAGGTCCCGATGGGCCACGCCAGATTTGCTGTAAATTCCGGCTTTTAGCAGTTGCGGATCAGTGAGTCGGGTAACGAGCTGCCTGGAAGGGAGTTGATAGATAAAAATTTGATTGGCGCGCGCGCAAGCGGCGAATTGCCCATCCGACGTCAAGGCCACTGCATAGATGGGATTCAACCCCTCCGGCAAAGGCTGCCAAACGATAGGTCCAGTGCCATGCACCTCGCCTGTTGCGCCCTGATCGATCCAAAGCTTGATCAGTCCCAATTCTTCCGAGGTCAGGTCGGACGCCTGGACTTTGTTGTTTTTAGGCGGCATCATAGGCTTTACCTGATGCGATGCGATTTTCAACAACAGGCTCTCGCCGCTTTTTTTGGGTACAACAACTTTACCCGATTCGCCTCCTTTGAGAATGTCCTCTGGTGTTTCGAGTATCAGATCGGCTTTGGTCGTGGTCTTGTTGTGGCACGCCAGGCAGTTGTTTTTCAGGATGGGCAGGATTTCCTTTTCAAAATCAACGGGTGTCTTTCGGTCAATTTTGGCGATCGCTATCGCCTTTCGTTGAACATCGATGCCGTCTTCCGCCACCAGGGGTGTCGGACAAATGAGCACTCGAATGAGGGCGATGGCAATGAAACTTTTCTTAATTCCTGTCATGAGCGCATGATGATGAAGCTAATCTGTCACGTCTCATTTGAACAGGAGATAAAAAAGAAAACAGTTTTAATAATCCGTGCGTGTGAGTTCGGCTTATGCGTTTTGCGGATCAACGCAACCTCGCCGCTGATGCTTGCGAATTTCGCTTCAGTCTGTTGAGATTCATCCATGACTCGAGACGACGAGCCTGACTCGCTGAGAGAAAAAAAAACCTTCCTTACGCACCGACGCCCGAGACGCAGCGGCTGATTGATGAATTGTATCGCGAGGAGTTACGCGAGGCCCGCAGGATGCAACCTGAAGAAAAGATTCTGGCGGGGCAGCAGCTTTTTGAAAGTGCCTGCCGGGTTACGTTGTGGGGTATTCGCAACCAAAATCCCCGAGCAACCGAGGAACAATGCCTCGATATACTCCGTAAGCGTCTTGAATTGCAGCGGAAACTGGAGGGATCTGCATGACGATTGACGATGTGGCGTTACGGGTCTCGGCGGCGCTAGACAAGGCAGGTGTGCCGTTCATTCTGGTGGGCAGTTTCTCGAGCAATTACTACGGCATCCCGCGGTCGACGAAGGACTCGGATTTCGTTGTGAAACTCAGCACGCACATGAACGAGGAGTTCGCGCGCACTCTTGGGCCGGAGTTTGAAGCCGAACCGAAATTATCCTTCGAAACGAATACGGGCACTCAACGGCAGGAGTTTCGTGTGGCGGGCACGATGTTCAAGGTCGAGATCTTCCTGCTTTCTACGGATCCACACGACCAGGAACGATTCCGCCGCCGTAAGGCGGTAACGGTGGGGCATCGGCAGGTATTTCTCCCGACCGCTGAGGACGTTATCATCTGGAAATTGAGGTGAGGCCGCGCAAAGGATCGTGAGGATGTGCGCGGCGTCATCGGCGTACAGGGTGGAAAGCTCGACTGGGATTACGTCAAGGGCTGGTGCGAGCGGCATGGCACACTGGCGTTGTTGGAAGAGATTCGCCGCACGGTTCCGAACCTCTGACAACCCGCTCTGCGAAACGTCTTGTTGGTCTGTCACGGCTCAGTGATGATCGTGTCAGTGTGTTCGTAACCTGGCGAGCAGCAGCAAAGGAGGCGAAGCTGATCGGTGCCACTGTTCCAGAGCTTGTGCTTTTGCCCCGGGCGAATGGCGATGGCATCGCCCACGCCGACTTCGCGCTCTTCTGCTTCGATGCGAATCCGGCCAACCCCATGGGTGATATAATAAATCTCCTCAGCCAGAGGATGATAATGTTCCTGGGTCGCGCCGCCGACGGCCAAGCGCGCTTCTGCCAGGCTTTGGTTCCGAATCGAGGAGTTGCGATGCGCCAGCAGTTCCCGAATCTCCGAACCGTCTTTGGTGGTAAAGGCCTGCACGTTTTGGAGATTAATGATTTGCATGAGGAAGGCATAATAGCAGAAACAATAGAAAGCAGAAATTGAAAGCGCGTTGTATTAGCTGCTTAAATTAGCTAAGTTCAACCCATGGCGAACACCGCTCTGCCCTGGTTTCTTCAGTGGATTCGGGAAGCAAAACGTGCGGTGGCTGTCTGTGAGATGGCCATGTGTTTTACTTCTCACATTTTATCGAGCCTCCAATTTCGTTCTTTATGAACATCGGGTCGGATAAGGTTGACCTGCAATGCGACCGTATCATCATTCATGCTCGGGAGCCCATGGACTGGCCAATCCGCGAGTTTTGCCGAGTACCCATTTCTATCCAGGGTCAAAAATATTATCTACGTTCCAGGCGTCCAGCCGAGCGCCCCTTCGCAATGATTTACGAACTCTGGCCGTGGCCCGTGGATGTGCACGAAGCCTCCAACAAGGAAATCGTTTACGACGAAGCTTATGTTCTTGAGCGCGACATGACCGCGGTGAAAAATCGTCGTCGCGAACTGCTCTATTGGGTTCTTGTCCCGCTTTACCCCTTCCTGGGACTTTGCTGGTCCCGGTTTAAAGATCGGGTTTTGCGTCCGTGGGGATTTGAGGCAAAGTCCATCACCGCGGCTTCTATCGCGCTCATCTTTTGGCTATTTATTGCAGAGGGAATTTGTGTCGGATGGCTGGTCGGGGGAATATTGACTTACGGCCTGGGACACGCCGCGTTGCGACCATTGGATTGGATGCTTATGTTTTTGCTTGGGACAGATTCGGTCATGCGTTTCGGGCAGTCGCTCAAGTTCGACGTCGAAGACCATTGGGGATTCTGCGAATGGGTTTGGCCTGGAAGGCGGTAAGTCAGGAACCCTATCACGCGCGGGGAGCGAAGTTCCCAAACTTAGGTGCTAAAGCCCTCGACACTCAACACTGGACAACAGTGCTCAACACTCGACACTTTGAAGGTTGTTGAACAAACCTGCACGCAGAATAGAATGGTGGCTCTGGATCGGATTGGCTCTGACCCTAAGCACGATCTGCCTCGCGTTTCTTCTGGCGCATTTGAGAATGCGCGCATACCTCGGCAAACCTTTGCCAGTGTATGGAACAATCGGCGAATTCAATCTTACCAACCAGTTTGGCCTGCCGATTACTCTGGCGGATCTCCGTGGCCATGTGTGGGTTGCTGACATCATCTTTACCCGTTGTGCCGGCCCTTGTCTGAAGATGAGCCGCCAGATGAAAGAAATTCAGGATTCTTTGTCACCTGGCTCTAAAGTGAAACTCGTTTCCTTGACGACCGACCCGCGCTTCGACCTTCCACCGGTGCTCAACGCCTATGCCCAACGTTTCGGAGCCGACTCAAATCGGTGGACTTTCCTAACGGGCCCCCCAGGCGAAATAGCAAATCTTTCCAGTAATTCGCTCAAATTGACCGCCATGGAAAAGAGACCGGAAGAACGAGACACGGCCGTGGACTTATTCCTCCACAGCACGGTTTTCCTCATTGTGGATAAGCAAGCCCAACTCCGGGGAAGTTTCGAGACAACCGGGGAAGAAATAGACCCGAGACAAGTCAAAACCAAAATTCTCGCAGCGATTCATCGCCTGGAGCGTGAGCAATGAGTCCAGCCGATTTGCCTCCAGTTAACGCAACACTCAATGCCCTGAGCGCTATTTTTCTCAGCGGTGGTTTATATTTTATTCGCCGTAAAAATCAGGCCGCTCACCGTAACTGTATGATAGCAGCTTTTGTCACGTCGTCCATATTCCTCATTTGCTATATTACCTATCATACCTACGTCGCCCGTTATTTGCATCGCGGGCCAACATCTTTTCGAAACCCTGCCTGGTTCAGGCCCATTTACCTTGCGATTCTCATATCACATACACTGCTGGCAGTCGCAATTGTTCCGATGGTCCTGATCAGCTTAAATCGCGCGCTTAAGCGACGGTTTGACGCTCATAAAAAAATCGCCCGATGGACCTGGCCGTTATGGATGTACGTGTCCGTCACGGGGGTGGTGATTTACCTCTTGCTCTACCAAATCTTCCCGCAGAATCAGTGACCGCTTTAACTGTGTTGATTAAGGAAGCAACTTTCCCACTGCAGCGCTGATGCTTCGTCCATCAGCGCGACCAGCCGCTTTGGCTTGAACAGCTTTGATTACGGTTCCCATGTCCTTTTTGCTAGTAGCGGCCAACTCTAGAATCGTCATTTTAATGAGTTGCTCCAGGTCAGCAGGGGAGAGAGGTTGCGGCAGGAAAGATTCCAGGACGGGAATTTCTTTCTGTTCCTTTGCGGCTAGTTCCGGGCGGCCACCTTTTTCGTATTGCTCGATGGAATCACGCCGTTTCTTCAACTCTTTTTGGACAACCGCGACGAAATCCGTATCGGAAAGCGTGTCGGTTTTTCGTTCGAGTTGGGTGTAACCAATGGAGGACTTGAGCAAGCGCAGCGTAGAAAGCCGGTCTGAATCTTTCGACAACATCGCCGACTTCAATTCCAGTGCAAGACGCGCCTGTAAGCTCATCTTTACTCGGCAGACTCGAGATTCTTCAATTCGTCTCTGACTTTGGCAGCCCGTTCATAATCTTCTTTTTGAACGGCTTCACTTAGAGCGCGCTCGAGCCTTTCACGAGGTGATAGCGGGCGTTTGACGCGTATCTCTTCCAGCCAGTTTTCCAGCGAGGCGACCTCGGGACTTTGCTCAGCCGCATCGGAGCGTGAATGCTCGCGATAAAAACTGCGGATCTGTTCGAGGCCCTCCTCGACGTGCTGGATCGTCATGGTGTAATCCTCGGCGGCAAGCGCCTGTGCGCCTCGAGCGCGAGCAAGAATCATGAGAAGTTGAGGCTGAAACTGTCGCAAAGCCCAGGCCATTTCCTCGGCCTCGGCGTGTTTGGCAACAAATTCAAACACGGCCAGGTTTCTTTCCGCATCCCGAATCACGGCCGGGTAATCTTCTAACTGGAGCAGGCAGATATATCGATGATGATACTGTATTGCCTCCATCTGCAGCTTGGCACAATCCTCTGCTTTGAGGCGAAAACCCTCGTCGCTCCCTTCATGCGCCGAGACGTGTTTATAAAGTCGGGCTTGGTGATACTCAAAGAGTGACGGGTGGCCAAAAGGCCGTTTACCATCCGGCCGGCCTTCGGCATTCATCTGCAACAACCCTAAATCAACGCGTAGCTGAATCTTCTCCTTTGCGTCCTTGCCCTTGAACCGGCGAACCACCACCTGGCCGGGTTGGTAATCCCATTGCTCCAGGAGGTGCGATATGTCGAAGTCCATGCGCGAATATGGCTGCCGGAATGCTACAAGTCAACGGCAGGGGAATATTTCCTCGACTTTTATCCCATTTCTATTAGGATTTGCTCACTGCAGTGCTCAACCGTAAACATTTTAGGGTGTGCCGAGCCCTTGGCAATATTTCTCCGGCATGTTCCTCCTCCTCATTGCCGTACCAAACGGCTTTTGAACTCCTCCGGTTTAAGATGAGACGACGGTGCGCGGAAACCTTCCTCATTGCAGGTCTGGCAATCAGGGCGTCAGCACAATCCGGTTCGGTGGTCCCGTGGGGCGATAATTCCTTTGATCAAACCAATTTGCCCCCTGGACTCACGAATATTGTCATGATCAGCGCCGGCGAAAACCATAGTCTGGCTTTGCGCAATGATGGCACCGTGTTCGCCTGGGGAGACGATAGCCTGCACCAGGTTACCCTGCCCCCGGGACTTACAACTGCCATGGCCGTTGGTGCCGGCGCCAGTCATAGTCTCGCCGTTCGAAGCAACGGAACGGTTATTGGCTGGGGAGACAATTCTTTTAAACAAACTACGATTCCACCAACGCTGACGGGCGTGGTTGCCGTTTCTGGAGGGCTTCGCCACAGTTTGGCGCTCAAAAGCGATGGGACTGTCGTGGCGTGGGGTGACAACGTCTACAACCAAACAAATATCCCACCAAACGCGACAAATGTCATCGCGATTACTGCGGGATTCAATTTCAATGTGGCCCTGAAAGGCAATGGCACAGTGGTAGCATGGGGGGATAACGCTTTAGGAGAGACTGACGTGCCGAGTGACTTGAACGGCGTAAAAGGCATAGCGGCCCGATTTTTCCATTCGCTGGCGGTGCGAACCAATGGCATGGTCGTGAGCTGGGGTGTCGATACCGCCGGCCAGAGTTCTGTCCCATCGGACTTGAGCAATGTTACGGCTGTTGCGACCGGTCATTTTCACAGCCTGGCTTTGAAAAACGATGGAACTGTCGTCGGTTGGGGTTCGAATGACCAGGACCAAACTACGATTCCCCCGAACGCTCGGGGAGCATTTGCAATCGCCGCGGGCGGCGAATTCAGCCTCGCACTGACGGCTCCGCTCTCTCCGGTCATTTTAAAAATCAGCCTCACCAATGCGCATGTTCTATTGCAATTTACCAACGCGCCCAGTCTCAACATCTCAATTCAAGGTTCGACCAATCTACTCAACTGGGACCCACTCGGGACCGCTGTCGATCGCGGAAATGGATCATACGATTTTGAGGATGTGAATACGGGCGGCGTGAGGTACCGCTTTTATCGGACGTCGCTTTGAATTCCGACAGATTAACCGCCACCTCGCGAATGGGACTTGATCCACGATCAGCCTAAAGTTGCAATTGTGCCATGTCTTCAATCGTTCAGTTGGCGATTCATGCCAGTCAATTTCCAGAGAATGTGCGCAGGGACCTAATCGAGTCACTTCGATTGCGCCAGGTTAATCACAAATTTCATTACGACAGTGTCAAACAAGCTCACCGCTGGCTCGCTTTGCACCGGGCCTATTCGCCTTTCATCACTGATACCGATTGTGCCGCTGTTTACGACCGAGCTTTTGAAGCGGTCGCCAGCAGGTTGCCAAACCGTCTCGGGCATGTTATCGGGCTTGGATGTGGTGGGGGACAAAAGGATGCTCGTTTGCTTGAAGTGTTGGGAAAAAGCGGCAAGGAGCTGTGCTATACGCCTTCCGATGTAAGTTCCGCGATGGTGCTGATTGCCCGGCAGGCGGCACTTGAATGGATTGAAGAGCGCCGCTGTTTTCCGCTTGTCTGCGATCTGGCCACTACCGGAGATTTGCAATCGGTTCTAGAAAATATTCCGGTTCAAGATGCCGCCAGGGTCATCTCCCTGTTCGGCATGCTGCCGAACTTCGAGCCGCAATTGTTTTTGCCGCTCTTGGCCGCTCTTATTCGAACAGGAGACCATATGTTGGTAAGCGCTAACCTCGCGCCAGGTGGGGACTATCGGGAGGGCATAGAACGGATCTTACCGCTCTATGATAACACTTTGACGCGCGAGTGGTTAATCACGTTTTTGCTGGATCTGGGTGTTGACCGAGAGGACGGTGGAATTCATTTTACCATTGAAACGGACGCCACCCACAAGGATCTCAAGCGCATCACCGCTCATTTTAAATTTGTGCGGAGGCGTGAAATCGAGGTTGAGGCGGAACACTTCCGATTTGAAGCCGGAGATAGGATTCGTCTGTTTTTTTCGTACCGACATACTCCGGCCTTAATACATTCATTGCTTGCTTCCTACGGGCTCAAGGTTTTGGATGAGTGGATTACGCGTTCGCAAGAGGAAGGTGTGTTTCTGGTAACACGTCGGAACTCCTCATCGTGATCTGAATGGCGTCTGAGACTTTCTTTGTGACGCGCCACGAGATATAGAAAGTTTTAAAAAATTGCCATCGTGTCCAGCACGGACTTAACTCTCGCAACCTCATGTGTTCTGAACAGGCCGGTTTTGCCAATGCCTGCCAACACTGCAAAAAAGGGTTCGGCTGAGCGCACTTCTTCGCCGAAGAACTCAAAGGCGTGCGGCAACGCATGGCAGATCGGAAATCCAAGGGTGCGCAGCCGAAATGTGTTGAGAAAAATACTCATTTGATGGCGCACCCTCACCGAACTGTCCTGCAGATTTCGGTAATAAAATCCCAGCCCCGGATCAATAAAGATACGGTCCAGCCCAGCCGAAGTGGCCAGTTCGATTTGACGCGCAAAATAATTGCGCATCATTGCTATGGGCTCCTCGCTTAAATTAAAATTTTTCACTTCACGGACATTTTTTCCCTGCACATAACAGATAATCACGCCGGCATCGTGGTCAGCGACCATGCGGAAAAACTCACTGGTTCCTTTGGCAGCAGTGAGGTTCAAAATATTCGCGCCGGCCTTCAAGCAAGCGCGCGTTACCCGGGGCTCATATGTCTCAACAGAAACGAGTACCTTGTTTTGGCGTAGCGCCTTGATTACCGGCAACAATTTGCTTTTTTGCATCTCTGCGCCCACCCGTGCTGCATGATCCAGAGTGGATTCAGCTCCTACATCGATAAAATCAGCCCCCTGCGCTTCAAGAACCCTCCCGCGCCGGACCGCGCTTTCGGCATTGAGGCAAACACTCTCGCGATACCATGAATCGGCCGACAAATTGACAACGCCCATTATTGCCGCGCGAGTATTGAAGTTGAAATGGCGGCCCCCAATGGAGAATTCCCGGACACGCGCGTTTGCAGCCTCGCGATTCTTATCAAGCAGTTCGCCGAGATATTCCAGCGTCAGCATTTTGAAGATGTTTCAGCGAGCTCAATCTCGTTTATTTCGCGCGTTAAATAAGAAGCAGACAAACTTACATATTTTTCCGCGAAACCTTTCAATTCTTTGCGCTCGGTTGGGGTTAAAGCACGGACTACTTTGGCTGGGGCTCCGAGGACGAGTGATCCCGCAGGTATTTTGGTCCGTGGGGTGACCAGGGCCCGGGCTCCAATCAGGCATTGCTTTCCGATGTGAGCGCCATCAAGGATTGTTGACCCCATGCCAACAAGCACTTCGTCTCCGATGGTGCAGGCGTGCAATATCGCTGAATGCCCCACCGTCACGTAGTCGCCCACAACGCATGGAATGTCATCCGCCAGATGGATCACGCAGCTATCCTGGATATTGGTATGGTGTCCAACAACAATTTGATTGATGTCGCCGCGCAGAACGGCATTGAACCAGACACTCGAAAAATTGCCGAGGGTGACATCGCCAATTAGTACTGCTCCTTTGGCTATAAAAACGCCTTTGCCGAGTTTCGGCTTGGCGGCCAATACCTTGTTCAAATGATTTTCAAGACTGATCACGCCCTATTATAATTGAACTGGGGGCAGCGCAAGTTTTCGTTCGGCGGCTTTATGACGATGCGAGGCTCAGCGAACATTGTGGGTGAGATCGGCAAATACTTTGCGGGCGCGGCCTAACCGTTCGGCAACAACAGCCTCGTGCCCTGTCCACCCAGCCAGCACGGCATCGCACCAACGGACAAAGTAATCGGCGTCAGCGGGTTCAGCGGCAAAGATAGGACGTCCTTCTACGAGCACATAAACCGGCGTGGTATGCGCGAACTGGGAGGCTCCGAGCGGCCGGCCCTCAAGCTGACTCGCAAGGTGGCGATCCTCCTCGCCATATGCACGAGCTGCGATCCACAGACTGCGATCAGACGGCACCTGGCAAGAGCCAGTGATGCGATGTGATTTCTCTGAAGTGAAGCTTTGGAATACCTGTCCGTTGACAAGAATTTCTACCCGGCCAAGCTGCCCAATCGAAACTGCCTCCACTTCCACTTGCACGCGCTCGCCGTGAACAGGCAGCCGCACCTCTTCTCCCGGCCCTGCGCCAGCCACGCGCAGGTCAAGGAGCGGCCCGCTGGTGGCAAATGTGTGTCCCTCGCGATAGCCCTGCGCGATCGCCCGCATATCCAGGGCTCCCGCACGGACATATGTTCGCACGGAACCAATCGGCTGCCGGCCCTGATCAACGTGAAAATCGGTCGATGCGGCAACGATCGGACGGAAACCAAGATTCCAAAGCCGGTAAAGATCGCGCAGCTTGCGATCGAGCTGATTGCGCGGACCTTCCATGGTCAATAAATCCATGGCACAAGGCATGCCCAGGGCGAGGTCCACTGGAAATTCGCGTGCGACATGACCCATTCCGAATTTCGCAACCGCCTCGAGATCGTCCCCATCGCCGAGAGGGCCATGAGGATGTCCGTAACAAAGGACACCGCCCGCTCCGCCGATGGCTGCGTAACGGTCGAAATGCATCGGCCCCTCATCGTAGCGTTTATCCCGACGTGAGTCCGAACTTACTCCTATGGGGCAAACGTGTCCCCAAAAATCTTCGGTGATTTCATCGGTTAACTCGAAGACGAAATCCACTTTGTGACTGTCATCAGCTTTTGGGGGGACAAACGGATTTCGATCTGCCCCCATGAAGGGAAGGAAGTCGAGCCCTTCGGAGCGTGCGACCCGCATCACATCAGGCCAGCGCAGGGTGGGAAACAGGCTGCCGCCATGCCGAAAAAGATGAGTGTGGTGGTCGCCGCAAAACCAGCCACGCTGACGCCAGTCCCACAATCGTTGCAGGCGAATGGTCAGCTCGAGCCGATCCTCGGTTAAATTGACCTCGCGCTCCCACGGTTCATATTCGAAACCCCGCGTAACGGTGATAGAGTACGTACCACGCGGCAACAGGGCATCACACGCCCCTTCCTCAAGCGGATGAAAGGCGCCTTCGGCTTTCTCGTAAGCAATTGCGCCGGGCGGCCGAATTGGTTCGCCGCGACTATTTGCTATCCGAACTCTGGCCCCGACCGGTTGTCCGCATTCATCCTCGATTTTGAGCGCCAGGTGGGAAAGGTTGCCAACAGGCGCGGTTGGCGGCCATTCGTCCAATTCAACACGATCAACTTCGAATCCGCCTGGAAGTGATTTTGTGGTTTGAATCGAAAATCGAAGGTGAATGGTTTCGGTCTCCGCCGGAGTTGTAAATAGGAACCAGCCCGGTTGCCAGCCGCGTGTCTGCCAACAACTGGTGTGCTGTCGCGCCGAGCTGAGGACGGTTCCTTGTTTGTCTTTGAAAACTACCTCGGTACCGCAGAAATCGGCAAGGAAGCGCCAGGCTTTCTCACCCTGAAAACGGGCCTGCCATCGGAGAAGATGCTTCTGCTCCGCGCGCACCGAGATTGCCGCCGAGTCCCAATGTTGTGAACCATGCTGGCCCTCCAACCGCAGTGCACGCTTTCCGGCGAAGGCCTCCGAAGCGGTCCACGCGCGGGATTGCGCCACACCAGGCCCTGTGAATGTCCATCCGAGAGGCGCGGGGCCACCTTCTTCAAAAGAGGCATTGGGGACTGGTAAGCCACTGGCGGCAATAGGTGCTGCAGCAAAACCAAGGCTTAACAGAAAAAGCCATGAAGCCTTTAAGCGCATGTTCATTTACAAATAGTTGAGTAGACGTCTAAACAACCGATGGATTCTCATGGAATTGCACGCCGATGGTCTGAGCACGCAGTCGAGGATCGGCTGAACGGATCAGCACCGGCCTGCCCTCCAGGATCTCGAAACAACGCATGAGGGTGTCTTCTTCGAGACGCTGCATGGCTTCATGCGTGTAGAATGTCAGGTGAGGAAGCAAAATCACATTATCTCTGCCGTAAAGTGGGGAAAGCGGGTGCCCTTTCTTGGCGAGCGGCTCGATCCCATAAACGTCAAGCCCCACGCCGGCGATTCTGCCATCGAGTACAGCTCTTACCAGGGCTGCTTCGTCAATCAGAGGACCTCGCGAGACGTTAATCAGAATGACTCCGGGTTTTAGCTTTGCAATCTGCGCCGCGCCGATGAGATGGCGTGTCTGTTCATTCAACACGCAATGGATCGATACAAAATCAGCTTCAGCCAACATCGCGGTGAGATCCTCTGCCCTTTGGATTCCCTCAGCCAAAAAGGTTTGGGCTGTTGCATATGGATCGTATGCCAATACCCGCATGCCAAAACCTGCCCCCGCCATGCGTGCCATACGGCGGCCAATCCGGCCCACACCGACCAGCGCCAATGTTTTGCCGGCGAGATCCTGGCCAAGCCATCGAGGCTCGGGCCAGATCCACCCATCGCGCTGTACCGCTCCGCTTATCGCCGGCAAACGTTTGGCGAGTGCAATCATCAACGCGAATGCGCCTTCCGCGACGGTAGCTTCAGCATAGTCAGGCACATTCACTACCGGAATGCCGCGACGTATTGCTGAAACTACATCGATTGCATCGATCCCGACGCCGTATTTGACAATTCCTTTAAGCAGTTTTGCCTCCGCGATCACGCGATTGGTGATCGGGGTGTAACACATGAGCAGGAGATTGGCATCAGCGAGCTCCCGCGCGAGTTCATCCTCAGTCACGCTCTCCGGCAAGGTGACAAGCTGTACCCCTCGAGCAAGCAATCCGGCATCAATTCCAGGACACCTGATCTCACAATCTGTCCGTACAGCCTTCATCTGTGGACCTTAGCCGTTGAAATAAAGAAAACACATTTTAATTTTTCTTGAGCAGCTCAGATGAGCGCTCCAGCGCATTGTTGTTTCAGAATTTACCAAAATTATCTCATTGGTGGTTTTTCGGATTGACTTCTTCACGCATGTATCAGAAGATGTATATAGTTTTCGGAGCTTAAACCCTTAGCAGAGAAACACCAACGGAAGAGTGCTATAACTACGTACAAAAGCGTACTTGTTTGGCGCAAAAAAAGGTGTCGCAATTCAGTGACACAATTTCTTCCAGGTGTTCCCCGCCAACTTATTTAAAGAACAAACGCATATATGAAACAAAAGTCTCCAAGAACTATATTCTCAACAGTTTTCCCGGACCATACCGGCCTGGCAGCTCTAATAGGCATCGCAATATTGCTGGGTTTCTCATCCGGGGTGATGGCTCAAATCGTGACTGACAACTTCGATAGTGGCGTTCTAGATACCAGCGCTTCCGGATGGCAGGAGCGGAACGTTCTTCAGCCATTAGGTGGCTACGTAAATGATTCATTTGTGGCCAACGGTACGGGCAAGGCATTTCGCATACAGCGGGGAAGTGCTGACATGAGCGCTTTAGGCGTCCCGCAAGCTTATGGAACTGGTCGCGCCTGGCTCTTCCGCACCAATGATTATACAGACTTCTATGTGGCCATGGATTTAGTCAACTGGAATGATGAGACCAATCAGGCAATCGTGCTGTTGGCCCGGGGAAGCGGCTTTGATGATACGCTGCAGCCCGGCTATCCCCCGGGGCTTGGTACCGTGAATGGCTATGTCTGTAATTATGATAATAAACAAGACGGAACCGGTTCGGGCGATCGACGTGGCGGGGAATTTCAGATCAATGTCGTAAATTCGGAATCTCCCTCCACACTAGCAGCAGCCGAGGTGACTTTGATCCCCGGTCATACATACCGCCAGGTGTTCAAAGGAGTTGGTTCGACTCTGACCGGTCAGTTGTATGATATTGAAGACCTGTCGAAGCCCATCGTCACTATCGTGGCGGACGATGCTTCCTTCACTTCCGGCAAATCTGGCATAGTTACTTTTCATAGGGACGACGATGTTCATCCGAATCGAACGGACATGACTGTGGACAATTATTATTCCGGGGTGGCCGATCCAAATGCTGCAATTGCTCCGGCTATTAAGCACCCATTGAGCGGAGTGCCAGTGGTGGTCACACGAACGCCAACAAACCGATTCACAAACTTTCATCCCGCCTCGTCGGGGGTCAGTTTCAATGCGCAAACGTTTACCAGTGATCAGATTAATGCGAGCGCTACGAAGCTATACCTCAATGGCGTGGACGTTTCCACATCGTTGACGCCTTTCCCTGCCAATGGTGCTTCCGCCAGTTTTACCACCACGGCAGGCACACTAAACAGCAATACTGTTTATAGCGCGCGGATTGAATTGCAAGATACGACCGGGACGTTGAGGTCCACGAATACTTTTTGGTTTGATACCTTCACTGATTCATATCTTACCAATGCTCCTGTTCGGACGGTGGAATGCGAGGAGTACAATTATTCCAACGGGGTATACCAACTTGATCCGATTCCGGTGTCGGGCTACGACGTAAACGGCTCACTTGTCAATGGCAATGGTGTGGGCTACGTCGATTTGGTCGGAACTCCCGAGATTGATTATCATGACAATGGAACCTCGCCCGACAACGGCTGGAATGATTTTCGAAGCCTTGATTACGTAAGCACGCTGCAAGGTAATCGCGAGGACATTGAGGATTCTCTCCATCCACCGCCGACCACCCCGCCATGGGCCGACCCTAACCGACCGAATGATAATCAACGGCAGAAGTACATTGTAGCGGGGGTTAAAGAATATGAAGTTGGTGGTCGAACTGAGGCTGGCGAGTGGTTGAATTATACACGCGTATTTGCCAACACAAATTACTATGTGTATTTGCGGTGCGGCAGTTTTGGAGCCCAACCGGTTAAGCTCGATAAGGTAACCAGTTCGCCCTCGGCAGCAGGTCAAACCACAGCGCCATTGGGTGCATTTTACATCCCTAATCAGTTGATGCGCTTGAACTACCAATATCAGCCATTGATGGCTGCGGGTAGCACGGCTGTGGTTAACCTTGCCGGAACCAGCACTATTCGGCTTACGATGGGAGGAACGCCGTCGAAAGATAACCGTTTGCTATCACTTAATTACTTGCTCTTCGTGCCAACGTCAGCCGCTCTTACGGCTTCGGTGGTTTTAGAGTCCGCTTCGATCGTTAGCGGACCTTACGCGAACGCATTAGGGGCATCAGTCGATGAAAGCACGAAGACGATCACGGTGCCGATGTCCGGAGCCATCCAATTCTACCGGCTACGGTCTGATTCGGCATTTACGATCACCAGCACCAAGATCAGCGGTGGCAATGTGATATTAACCTATAATTAAACGCGGAGTTCTTCCGAATCTCAACAACGGCTGGTCGCGCGCGACCAGCCGTTTTTTTCTAAAGATCTTTTTGTGATTTGCTTGTGCTTAAGTGGTCGTTGGGATAACAGCGCTCAAATGGATCAAAAAGAGCCGCGTAACGCATGGATTCCTGATGCTTATGCGAAAGCCAGGTACTGAATGCATCTTGATCACTGGCTCCTACAGGATTAAATCCTCATCCATGAAATCGGTACTCTGTTTGGTGCCTGTGCTCGGCACATTGGTTTTTCTTGGACGCGCGGCAGATCCTCCGCAATCTGGTGTTATCCAGATCGATCATGAAAAGGTCGCGGCAGCTTTTGCCAAAGGGGAGGCGCTTCTTGCAACGAACAATTTCAAAGTCCAGGCTGGCCGGCGGGAGGTGTCGGGTGAAGTTGAGGTCCATGACCATGATACTGATATTTTTTACATTCTCGAGGGTTCCGCGACTTTTGTGACTGGAGGAAATACTGTGCAGTCACGTACAGTGGCGCCGGGCGAGACACGCGCGCGCGAAATTGTTGGCGGCCAGGAGCGAGACCTGACAAAGGGTGACATCATTGTGATTCCAACTGGAGTGCCGCATTGGTTCAAGAAAGTGCGAGGGCCTTTGCTCTATTATGTCGTAAAAGTCACGAACCAATGAACGCCCCAATCGTCAACTGGAGGTGGCAGTGAAAATTAGCCATTTTATCGATCTGTCGGTCGCGTTGCAAAACGTGGAAAACGGTGTGGCTGCCGATCCGCCGATGATGGCACCGGAGATCGATTACGTGGCTCACCAAACGGGGGCGCAAGAAATGGCTGCGATGTTTCCCGGACTTAAACCGGGAGATCTTCCGAATGCCGAGGGTTGGGCCAGAGAAGCATTAAGAATCACCACGCACAATGGAACGCACATGGACGCGCCCTGGCACTTCGGCTCAACCACAGGGGGCGGTGAACGGGCCAAAACTATCGACGAGATCCCGCTGGAGTGGTGCTTCGGCCCGGGTGTCAAACTGGATTTTCGTTCCAAACCGGATGGCCACGTGGTCACCGCGATGGAACTGCAAGTTGAGTTCGACCGCATCGAACACATGGTCCGCCCCCTCGAGATCGTGCTGGTGAACACCTCAGCAGGGGCTGCTTACGGGCGCGCGGATTACCTGGACCGCGGCTGCGGGCTCGGCCGCGAGGCCACTCTTTGGCTCCTGGAGCGAGGCGTACGCGTCGTTGGAACCGACGCCTGGAGCTGGGATGCTCCGTTTGCTATCACCCGCAAAAGGTACGCGGAAAGCCACGATCCATCTATCATATGGGAAGGACACATTGCTGGCCGAAAGATTGGTTATTGCCAGATGGAAAAGCTCACCAACCTGCATTTGCTACCGCCTTTGGGATTTCTTGTAAGTTGCTTCCCTTACAAAATCAAAGGCGCTTCAGCCGGCTTCACGCGCGCCGTAGCGCTGTTCGAGGACGATGAACGTCCAGTTTAGTCTTCCAAAACTGATCCCAGACTAGCGTGTGTAGCGCTTCAAACGCTTTGTAAGATGATTGCCATAGCTTATCTACCCGACTAAGTTACCACCCAAGAATGTTTGACAGTTTTAAGCGGCTCTTCTTGGGCCTCGCACTCATAGCCGTGGCTTCCGGGATACTGCTTTATTCCGACCTGCGTAACCGCAATCGTTCCCAAAAACACGCCGGCCAAACAGCCCACGCCGAAAAACAATTTCGCGTCGCATTGATCGAACACGCCTCACAGCCAGCTCTCGAGGACGGGGTTCGCGGGGTTCTTGAGGCATTGACAGCGCGCGGCTATTCCGACGGAGGCAAACTTGTGCTGCGCCGATACAACGCTGAGGGCGACTGGACGATCGCCAATTCTATTGCCAAGGACGTTGTGGGCGGGAACTACGACCTGATCATTACTATCAGCACGCCATCGATGCAAACGGTGGCAAACGCCAATAAGTTCGGTTCAAAGACTCATCACGTATTCGGGCTGGTGACCGACCCCTATGGTGCCGGAGTTGGCATTAACCCGACCAACCATCTCGACCATCCACCGTACATGACTGGTTATGGCACGATGCAACCAGTCGCAGAAGCCTTCAAAATGGCGAGGAAGCTGCGACCGGAACTCAAAACCGTCGGCCTTGTGTGGAATCCGACCGAATCCAATTCTCAAGCCCAGACACGTTTAGCCCGCTCCATTTGTGCTGAACTCGGCATCACCTTGCTCGAAGCCAATGCGGAGAACACAATCGGCGTTGCTGAAGCAGCCAACTCGCTCACTGGCAGGGGTGTCGAAGCCTTTTGGCTGAGTGGAGATGTCACCGTTCTCACGGCTGCCGATGCTTTAATCGGAGCTGCAAAACGCGGTAAAGTTCCCCTGTTTACCGTAATCCCTCCCATGGCAAAAAAGGGTGCGCTGTTTGATTTAGGGGCCAATTACTTTGAGATTGGGAAAGCTACTGGCAATCTCGCTGCCGATGTTTTGGACGGCAAGACGCCGGCCGAAATTCCTGTCGAAAACCTTGTCATCGAAACGTTCCTTGTGAACCGTTTGGCATTGGATGGCTTGAAGGACCAATGGCAACTGCCAGATGCGGTGGCGCAGCAGGCATCCGTGTTAATCGATTCGACGGGGACTCATTCAAAGGTCGCAGCCACCGCCACACCGGCATCCCTCCGCGTTCCCCCGAACCGCAATTTCAAAATCGGCCTGGCCTATTTCGCGCCGGAGCCAAGCTGGGAACTTTGTGTCAAAGGCATTTTCGACGGCTTGCGCGCCCTCGGACTTGAGGAAGGGAAAAATCTGCAAGTTCGCAGAGCCCACGCCCAAGCCGAGATTCCCAATATCCCTGCCATGCTTCAGAATTTTGACAGCTCGGATGTGGATCTGATCATACCGATGACAACGCCAGTGATCAGCGGGGCATGCGGACTCGTGAAGCACAAACCGGTGGTCTTCACTTATTGCACCGATCCCATTGCGGCGGGCGTTGGCCGAGACTTCTCAAACCATCTATCTCACATGACTGGCATTGGCACATTTCCGCCGGTGCAGGATATGGTGAACCTAATCCGCGGCACAGTGCCCGGCATCAAAAAAGTCGGCACCATCTACAATGCATCGGAAGCCAACTCACGAAAAGTGGTGGAGGTCGCAAGTGCGCTTTTCGCCCAAGCCGGGATCAAGCTAGATGAAGCAACCGTTACCGGCTCGAGCGATGTCTTGCAAGCAGCACAGGCCCTCGTCAGCCGTAATGTGCAGGCATTCTACATTCAGGGAGACAATACCGTGGCATTGGCCTTCGATGTGGTTGTGAAGGCGGCCAATGACGCCCATTTGCCTCTTTTCAATGACGACCCGGATTTCGCCGCCCGCGGGGCCCTGGCGTGCGTTGGGGTCGGTTATTATGAGAGCGGTTTGGCTGCTGCTCAACCAATCGTCCGGGTGTTGTTGGGAGAATCACCCGCGGGAATCCCGCTGGAAAACGTCTCCCGAAAGAAATTGCTGCTGAACGAGGCATTAGCAAAAAAACTTGGTGTCACGTTTCCGCCCGAAGCGGCGGACGCGGCCAAGGAAAAAGCGGTGGCTGCCGCTCCCAACCCGATCCCGCAGATGAAACCGCCGCAGCGGAAATTTCGGGTGGACCTCATTGAGTATCTCGACACCCCTAACGTGGAACTGGCGCGTGAGGGTGTATATCAGGGTTTTGAAACCGCCGGTTGGAAGCGCGGCGTTAACTTCGATTTGCAATTGCGTAATGCACAGGGCGATATGAGCACGCTGAGCAGCATGGTGGATGCCGCCCTGACGGATAACACCGACATGCTCATCGCATCAACGACTCCCGCTTTACAAGTGGCGTTGCGCCGGGGCCGAGGAAAGCCCCTCGTCTTCACCCTTGTCGCCAATGCCGTCATTGCCGGAGCAGGCCGAAGTGACAATGACCACCTGCCCTTTGTTACCGGCTCCTATGCGAGCGCGCCATTTGAGGAAGGTTTGCGAAAACTTAAGGCGTGTTTACCAAAGACAAAGCGCATCGGAACACTTTTTGTACCTGGAGAAGTCAATTCGGTATTCTACAAGGATCAACTCCTGAATACTGCTAAAAAATTCAACCTCGAGGTTGAAACAATTGGTGTCAGTGCCAGCGGCGAGGTCCCAGACGGCGCCATGGCTCTTTGCGGCCGCAATATCGATGTGTTTTGCCAAATCTCCGACAATCTGACCGGCGCCAGTTTCGCCAGTATCGCGCAAGCGGCTAAGAAGTCACGTATCCCACTGATGGGATTCGCATCAGCCCAGTCGCGCAATGGCGCCTTCATGACAATGTCGATGGACTTTTTTGATAACGGCGTCGCCTCAGCGCGCCTGGCGATGCGCGTGTTGAACGGCGAGAACCCAGCTCAGATTCCATTCGAGCCTGTTCGCAAAACACGATTCAGCCTCAACCTGCCCGCGGCCAAACAATGGGGCGTGGTGATCCCCGAGAGTTTGCTAAAAACAGCCGATGAGGTGATCCGCTAAATCCAGGATTATGCTGATTCTTCTACCGCCATAACGCCAGTCGTCATCCAAAACTATGGAAATCACCAGGACCCAAACCCAACAAGCGCTCGAACTAAAGTTGCAAGGCCGGCTTGATGCCTATTGGGCTGATCATGTGGGGAAGGCTATTGAAGATGCCATCCGCGCAGGCAGTCATCAGATTGAACTGAATCTTGCCCAGGTGGACTACCTCAGTTCGGCTGGTCTCCGATTGCTTCTCAAATACTACAAGGAACTCAAAGCCGTTCAGGGCAACCTGGCGGTAACTCAGCCGAGTGCGGGCGCGCTGGGCATTATAAAGATGGCAGGCTTTGCCAGCATGTTGATTGCAACGTCCTCCGCGCCGGCAAAAGCTAAAGTGGAATCGCGGCGCGTGGACAAGAGAGGGGCGATCTTTCAAGTATTCGAGCAATCACCCGGCGCAAAATTTCAATGCTCCCTTATCGGCCAGCCTGAGAAGTTTTTCAATGGAGGTTTTCAGCAAACGGACTGTGCCAGCGTTTCTTTGCCGCCGGGAACATTTGGCCTTGGCCTTGGCGCGTTCGGCAGCGGCTGGGATGACTGCCGCGAGCGCTTTGGTGAATTCCTGGCCGTGGCAGGAACTGCCGCGACGCTGCCTACCGACGGAAGCAGCATACCGGATTTTGTCGTCACCGAGGAAGCACTCGTGCCCGAATTGAAGGTTTTGTATTCGATTTTCGGCAAGGGTCAGTTTGCACAAATGATTAGGTTCGACGCGAAAGAGGAACCACCAGGAATCATCGGCTTGAGCGATTTGGTGGAAGCGGCAATGGAAATTGCAGAAGTCCAGGCCGCCGGTTTTGCTATTCTCGCCGAGAGCGCTGGATTGGTCGGCGCGGCCCTCCGCCGCTCGCCCGGACGCGAGGACGCCAAATCACCGCTCACCTTTCCGGGTATTCGCGACTGGCTTTCTTTCACCACCGAGCGAACCAACGAACGCAATCTCGCTCTCATCGTAGGCATTGCCGTGCTTGAGCCTTCGCCGCAGGTTGCCCCATTCGTCCGTCTCCTTGCGCCGGGCGCATCCGCGCATGGACATTTTCATGCCGCCCTCTTTCCTTATCGGCCAGTACAGCGCGGCGAGTTGGTTTTGGACAAAGCGGTCGGAGGCCTGCTTGCCAATGATTCGGCGCAAACCCTCTTGCATCTGCTCCCGGACGATCGCGAATTCGAAGGTCTTGGCCAGAGCGATTTAGTGCGCGGAGCCTGCTGGATTGGGCCGATCGCAGCATTTGACACCCCTGCCCACTTAAAAGAAAACGCAACATGACATTGCTTCTCGGCGCATTCACGATCGGTTTGATCCTCGCCTTGCTCGCGCTTGGAGTTTACCTGAGCTTTCGCGTTTTTAACTTTCCTGATATTACCGCCGAGGGCTCGATTACTCTAGGGGCGGCGATTGCTGCAACGCTGCTGGTGCGCGGTTGCGGGCCGGTTTTGGCAACCGCCGCCGGCTTCATCGGCGGCCTGCTGGCCGGTGCAACCACAGGATTGTTGCACACCAAGTGCCGCATCAATGGCTTGTTGAGCGGGATTCTTGTAATGACGGCTCTGTACTCGATCAATCTGCATGTGATGGGCAAAAGCAATATGCCGCTGCTCAACGAAGTAACGCTCGCCACCAAAGCGGAGCATCTCGCCACTCGGCTCGCTGGCAGCTCGCACGATTTAAATGTGTTTGGTTGGGAGGTCGGCATTCGCGACGCCTCGATGCTGGTGGCAGTTCTGCTTTTCATCTCGATCCTGGGCCTGGCGCTTTACTTATTTTTTCGAACCAATTTGGGCACTGCCATTCGGGCTACGGGCGACAATCCTCAGATGATTCGAGCTTTGGGGGTCAGCGTGGACTTCATCCTCATTCTGGGCCTGGCGCTCTCCAACGGGCTGATTGCGTTGAGCGGAGCTATGCTTGCCCAGTACCAAGGCTTCGCTGATGTCCAGATGGGGATTGGGATGGTCGTTTGGGGGTTGGCCAGTGTCATTATTGGTGAGGCATTGGTAGGCTCATCCAGCCTTGGCTTGCTCATTACAGGCGCAGTGATCGGCTCGGTGCTCTTTCGTTTGTTGGTGGCCATTGCGTTGCGTTGGGGATTGAACCCGAATGATCTGAAGCTCATCACCGCCCTGTTTGTTTTTGTGGCGCTCGTCGCCCCGCAGTTACTGCGCCGGCTTAAACGGCCCAAAGTTGTCACAACCCCAGTGCCCTAGCATGTTGAAGCTCGATAATCTTTACAAAGTGTTCCATCCAGGGACGCCCAACGAAGTACGGGCGTTGCGCGGTGTCTCGCTTGGACTAGAGCCAGGTTCCTTTCTAGTCATTATCGGCACCAACGGCTCCGGAAAATCGACACTGCTCAATGCCGTGGCCGGGACGTTCCTGGTCGATACGGGCCGAATCAACCTGGCCGGACACAACATCACTCGCTGGAGCGAACACCGGCGCGCCCGCCTGATTGGGCGGGTATTTCAGAATCCCTTCAGCGGCACCGCCCCGTCGATGTCGATTGCCGAGAACCTGGCGCTGGCCGCCCGGCGTGGCCGCGCGCGTGGTATGGGCTGGGCCTTGCACAAACGCTTGCGAGGTGAATTGCGCGATCGCGTGCGAGCGCTCAACATGGGGCTGGAAAACCGGTTGGATAATGCCATCGGCAGCCTGTCGGGAGGGCAGCGCCAGGCGCTAACCCTTCTCATGGCCACCTGGCTTAAACCAGAATTATTGCTCCTGGACGAACATACAGCCGCTCTGGATCCAAAAAGCGCCGACCAGGTCATCCGGCTCAGCCACGAAATCATTCAGCGCCACAAGCTCACTACGCTCATGGTCACGCACTCGATGCAACAAGCCGTTCATTTAGGAGACCGGATCATCATGATGAACCGTGGCGAAGTATTGCATGATTTAAGCGGAACGGAACGCGCGCGCGTGCGGCCGGAAGACCTGCTGGGCCGTTTCGAAGAAGTCCGCCGCCGCGAACAACTCGACCCCGCCACAGCAGATATGCTGAGGCTTAATTACGTTTAGGTATGCTTGTCGCGTGCTCACCTTGGGAGTAGCATGAACCGCCGCCCAAGCCTTCCTCCGTCTTCAAAACGGCAACAGATCGCCTACTCGTTTCCGGCTGCTTTCTGCACCAAGTGGTAGAAGGACTCTGATCCGAACTGCTCCGCGGCTTCGCTTAGCAGCCTTGTCAGCGCTATATTCATCGACTTCTCAGCGAACGCGTCCACCATGTCCATTCCTCCATCCTCGCCTCTGAACGTTTGCTCCCACAGAACCAGCCCGGCTTTGTCACGCAATCGTAGTCTGATCCTTTCACTGGCGGCTTGTGTCCATCCGTCAGCGTGGACCCAAAACTCACGCACCTCTCCTTCCAAGAGAGCGGGCGACCCGGCCACAACGCGATATCCGGCTTGCGTCAGAACATCGCTGAACAAATCAGCGAGTCGTTCCTCAAGCTTGCCCTGAACTTCCAGCACCGCATTCTTGCCTATCCTTCCGGTGAGCTTGCCGACACTTGTCTTTTCCGTACGCCCATCCTCGAACTTCAATGCAATGTTGCCGTCATGCCTGGTTGAGCACCCTGGCACCTTGCCGGGATTCAAAACCACGGTAGATGGCGCCGTGTAGCAACCGCTCATTAAAGCTCCAAAGGAAATGAGTGTACCCGCGAGGAAAAGATTTCCAACCTTCATGGTCCATAGCTAAGCACGCGACCGTTTGAACTCAAGACCCAATTACGTCCCGACTTTCCTCACGCCAAACCTGCTACGACTTCTCCCGCGCCGGGGCAACCCCTCGCGTGGGAGGGGCGAACCCATAATTTCAATTCGGCTCAATGCGGGGATTTTCAGCAGGTTTTATGCCCTAAAGGTGCGGGAAAATGGCTTTGAGATGAGAGAGCCGTTGATTATCAAGCAAGTCCGATAGTCGACGAATTGGCGGCGCTGCTTATTGAGCAGTGCCAGTTGACGGGTTTGAGGTTTGAGTGGTGTCGGGCTGCCAGGGGCGCAGATGGTTGCGATGTTTGGACAGCAGCTTCCAAGATCAGATCTGCATCGATGGTTCTTGGAGCGACTTGGGTTAAGCGCTTCCCGGAATGGAGCCAGACTCTTGGGATTAACCGGATGGGAACCAGATGTTCATACTGAGCCAGGAGGGCCAGAAGGGCGCCGCGGGCCTGTTCGAGGGCGGTAGCGTATTAGTCATCCAGCGCGGCGTGAACCGCGAGACTTTTGGGCCTGCGGGAAGTTTGTTCGCAAAATGTCTTGCGGCGCCGCGCAAAGTTATTCACAGCCGGCTGCGGGGAGAAATGCAGGCTCTCCTCGCCACCTATGAATAACTTTGGACCTACTATAAGGGTAGCGACGTAAGGCGGCGGAGCGTCGCAACCGCTGGGCCGATATATGAAACCCCGTGTGAAACCCGGTGGAGTTTTTAAGGCACAACCGCTTTTCTGGTTTACGGATTCGAATCCCTATGCTTGCACCGCAACCAGTGTGATGTCGTCGTATTGCGGCGTAATGCCGCGATAGGTCGTAGTCGTTTCCAGAAGCGTGTCACATAAAGCCTGTGCGGAGGACTTTGGCTGGGCCAGCAGAGCCTGGCGCAGCCGTTCCAAACCGAACTGATTGCCCTCGGCATCCTGCACGTCAGTGACCCCATCCGTATAAACCAAAAGTGTGCTGGCCGGGGGCAAAAGAACCGATTGCTCATCCAGCAGAATATCGTTCATTGCTCCCAAAGGCTGGCCATCCGCATATGGAAGCGTGACGAATTTTTTAGTCTCATCATAGAGAAGAGGCAGCTCGTGACCGGCGCGCGCATAGCGAAACTCGCGCGTAGTGCTGTTCAGCACACCGTATAGCAGAGTCACAAACATGCCGGCATCGTTGATCTCCATTAACTGCTGATGGACATTTCGCAAGGCATCGCTGACTCCAGTCCCACGCCGGGCTTCGGCACGGAGCAAGTTGGATGTCAGGGCCATAAATAAAGCCGCGGGCACACCTTTGTCTGATACGTCACCGATAACAATGCCGAGGGTGCTCTTGCTCAAAGGAATGAAGTCAAAGAAGTCCCCGCCAACCGCGCGAGCAGGCAGCATGCGCGCTCCAAAATCAAAGCCTGCAAGGTGCGGCAGTTTGCGCGGGACCATGCTCTGCTGAATTCCGCGAGCGACCTCCAACTCCCGTTCCAACTTCTCCTTCTCGATCAATTGCCCCTGGGCTGCTTTGAGCTGCTCGTATGCTTTGGTGAGCTGCAGATTCTTTTCCTGAAGATCGCCAATGGTCCGGTTCTGCTCCTGTTCAAGCCGCATGCTGAGGACGCGCACCATCTTATAAACCAACGTTGGCTGACGGTTCAATAACGCCTCGAAATCGGCTCGCGTCATTTCCAGCAATCGAGCCGGCGTCCTTGCGCGCACGCTGGCCGTGCGCCGGCTTCCCGGATTGATTAAACCCATCTCGCCAATGAACGTTCCCGTTTCATTCACGCTGAGCACACGCTCATTGTGTGTGCCTAATGCCTTGATGATTTCAATCTGGCCCTCGAGCAGAACAAAAAAGTGGTCCGCGATTTCACTCTCTTGAATGAAAACAGCGCCCGCGCTGAACTCCCGCTCGCGCAAAGTCTCCGCGAGACGTTGTATTTCGTTGGGAGGCAGCGATGCAAAAAGAGGCACCTGCTTGAGAATCTGTTCTTTCATGTTTTACCTAATCCCGATCCCGAGAGATCTCAACGGTGAGCGCGTTCATGCCATCGCGGCGCTCGTAATCCATGCGCCTCGCCAGGCGTCGCACAAGGCTGATGCCCAGGCCGCCAGCTTGACGGTCTTCCAGGTTTTGCTCAAGATCCGGCTCCGGAGCCTGGCGAGGGTCGAAAAGATGTCCATCATCGAAAATCTGCAGTCGCATGCACTCTTTAAGGCCTTCAACCCTTAGAGTGATTTGGTGCTCCCGTTTGTCGTCGTAACCATACTTGATAATGTTGGTGCTCATTTCCTCTGCCGCCAATTGGAGATTGTAGAGAGCTTTCGGACCAGGAGAACGCGAGGAGAGAAATTCGACCATCGCTTCAATGGCCTGCATCAGCGCAGGCAAATTGTTTGGGAAAGTACGTTCCCAAATTTGGGGCTCAGGCGCCTGGGGTTTTGCTTCCGATGAGTTGTTCACGCCTTCGGCAACCTAATTCCCGGCTTGAATTCAGACAATAGAAATGCGTTTGACCTCCAAAAGACTTTTAAAGGAGCAAACAGAGTGAACAAGGGGGAAAGGACTTCCCAGACTGCTGTTCCTCTCTCTGTTACCTCTCCGGAAAGAACTTCTCGTTTGACCGGTAATCTTTTTCAAGCTCAACTCAACGCACAGGCATTATGGACGAATCGATTCCCCAGGTTCAGATTTTCACCGATGGCGGTTGCGAGCCGAACCCGGGACCCGGAGGTTATGGCGTGGTTCTATTGCATCCGAAAAAGCGAATGGAAATCAGCGGTGGCTTTCGCCGAACCACAAACAACCGAATGGAAATCTATGCGGCGATTAAGGGTCTGGAATTGCTCAAAAAGCCCTGCTGCGTGACCCTTTACAGCGACTCTCAGTACCTGGTTAACGCGATGACGGCTGGTTGGGTGTTGACGTGGAAGAAAAAGGATTGGTGGCGCACCAACACCGAACGTGTGATCAACCTGGACCTTTGGCAAAGATTGCTCCTGGTTCGCGAGAAGCATCAGGTCAATTTTGTTTGGTTAAAAGGGCACGCAGGCAACCAGGAAAATGAGCGTTGCGATCAACTTTGCTGTGCAGCTCTTCGCCAGCCGAATCTTCCGGTAGATGACGGTTATGAGAACAAAGAAGATGCCGAATCGATACGCCCGCGATTGATAGAGGCGGGCCAACCTTGTTGGAAATGTTCTACCCCTGTTATCAAACAACAGCCGCGAAAAAAACGCAGTCGGGATTACTACTATGAATACTATCTTTACTGCCCGAAGTGCCAGGCAACCTATGAGGTAGAAAGTGCCAGGCGCTTTGTTGAAAAATCTCGTTCGCTTTTTTAAAGACCAAATCTCGTTAAAACCATGGTTTCACTTACCAACGCGCAAATCCGCGCATTCAAAGCCAAGGCCCAGCATCTCAAGCCCACTCTCAAAATCGGAAAGGATGGAATCAGCCCGCAGTTCCTCGCCGCCCTGGACCAGGCGTTGAAATATCACGAACTTGTAAAACTAAAATTTGATAGCTTCAAAGAGGAGAAGAAGGAGCTTTCTCCACAACTGGCGGAAAAGACCAACAGCCATTTGATAACCCGAGTAGGTAACGTGGTTGTACTTTACCGGCCGAAGCCAAAGAATGAGGGTGAACCAACTGATGATTCTCTCCAATCCGAATCTTAAATCCTGAACCGCTCCGTCACGGCTGGTAGGGCGCGTCACTCCGTGCGCGCCGTTCTTAGGTTCAGCGAACGGCGCGCACGGAGTGACGCTCCCTGCCGCCTGACTGAAGAAATTACAAATCCCGAAGCATTTGACTCGCTTCAAACATCAAGCGGGATTATTATTGGTTCAATGCGTACCTTTCGCAATGTTCAGGCGGGTATCTTCAGCGCGTTAATCCTTTCGACCTCGGCCCTTGTCGCTGACGATTGGCCCCAGTGGCTCGGACCAAATCACGATGCAGTGTGGCGTGAGACGGGAATCATCGAAAAGTTTCCTGCTGGAGGGCCGCCTATCCGCTGGCGCACCAGCATCGGCGCTGGCTATGCCGGTCCATCGGTTTCCAAGGGCCGGGTATATATTGCCGATCGACAACTTTCACCGGGGGTTTCCAATCCTGCCGACCCTTTCCAGCGCGGTCGTATCCAGGGTGTCGAACGTGTTTTGTGCCTGAACGAAGCCGATGGGAAAATCCTGTGGAAACACCAGTATGATTGTCCCTACACGGTCAGCTATCCCGCCGGTCCGAGAGTCGCGCCTCAAGTCAGCGGCGACAAAGTTTATTCACTCGGCGCGGAAGGAAATCTCTTTTGCCTGGCTGCAAAAGATGGACAGGTGCTCTGGTCACACGATTTCAAAAAGGAGTTGGGCGCGACCACACCGTTGTGGGGGTTTTCAGGCCACCCTTTGATTGATGGCCAGAAGTTGATTTGCCTGGCCGCGGGCGAAGGCAGCACGGTTGTGGCCTTCGACAAAGACACTGGCAAAGAACTGTGGCGAGCTTTGAACGCAAAGGAACCCGGATATAGCTCGCCGATGATTGTTGAGGCTGCAGGCAAGCGGCAGCTTATCCTCTGGCATCCGGAAGCAGCCAACTCGCTCGCTCCAGAGTCCGGCAAAGTATATTGGACCGAACCGTTCAAAGCCAAAGCAGGCATGACGATTGCCACCCCGCGCAAACTTAATGATATGCTCCTGTTTACTTGTTTTTACAACGGTTCGCTCATGATGCGGCTCGATGATTCGAAACCTGAGGCGAAAGCAATCTGGCGGACTGAAAAAATGAGCGAGAAAGATACCACCCACCTGAACGCGGTCATGACCACGCCTTTTTTGGAGGATGGCTACATCTACGGAGTATGCAGTTACGGACAGTTGCGATGCCTCAAAGCTGAATCCGGCGAACGAGTCTGGGAAACCTTTCAAGCAACTACTTCCGGTGAACCCGTGCGATGGGCCAACGCTTTCATGGTGAAAAACGGCGGACGGTTTTTCCTCTTCAATGAAAAAGGCGATTTGATCATCGCAAAACTTAGCCCGAAAGGCTATCAGGAGATTAGCCGCGCGCATCTGCTGGAGCCAACCAATACCGCAGCCGGGCGAGACGTATTGTGGTCTCATCCGGCCTTCGCGAATCGGAATATGTACGCCCGCAATGACCGCGAAATTATTTGCGTGGATCTAAACTCGAAATAATTCTGGCGGCTTGATGGCTGCCTTATTGCCATGCGCTACTTTCGCCTGCTCGTTTTTCTTCTTTGTTTGGTCTTTGCCGGGGCCAAGGCCCAAACCAGTTTAAAACTCTCCGACATCATACCTGGAACCGAGAACGTGCAGTTGGTTTATAACGGGGATTTTCAATTTCAAGGTCCGACCGCAAACGGCGAACATCCTTTCCCAATCGGTTGGAGCCGGGCCGGAGATATGTTTGCCGGAGCTGGCGCAAATATGGTTGCTGGAAATGGCGGAAGCGTGGCTCGGGCGGACGTCGATGGAGGAGCCCCCGTGTCCATGTATCAGCGAACTGTCAACCTTCTACCGAACACGGATTACGTGCTCAGCGCTTATTTATGGAACATGGGTGATGGGGCAAACCATGTCACCACAGTCATCGACATGAACGATGCATTCCAGGAGCCGCAAGTCACACTCAGTTATTCTGATCCAGGTGCCGATCAAGGCTACTTTGTTTATCGTTCATTTAATACCTCCGATACGGGTTCAAGCATAACCCTCCGCGCCTTTTATGACGGGTTTGCGGGCACCGGCGCATCTCCATCGTTTTTCCCAATCGGCGCTCAATGGGACAATCTGGCGATTACCCGGGCAGTCGATTTCATTCCGCCGCGGGCCGCCGGCTCGGGAGGCAATCTTCGGCCTCGATCAACCATCGGTTTTCCGCCGGATGGAACGAATATCTTTTTTCCAAACACGCCTGCGTCGCTACAAGTTTCTGCCTCGGCTACGGATCCTGATGGGACGATAACAAAGGTCGATTTCTTTGCGAACGGCGAGAAGCTAGGCACGATCACGCCGGCTCCCTTCTCTTTGAATTGGTCGAATTTCAGCTCCGGGGCGTATCGGTTAACTGCTATTGCTACCGACAACGCCGGCGCAACGACTGTCTCCGCGCCCGTGGCCATCACGTTGAAAATTCCAGAACCGCGACCCGTGTTGAATATCGCTCAGCTTCCAGCCGCGATTCTGGTTTCGTGGCCGACCTCCGCGACAGCGTTTACTCTTCAATCTACCACCGGGCTTACGGCTTCAGCCAACTGGCAAGTGGTCACCAACACCGCCACTGTAGGCAATGCGCAAAACATTGTGACACTTTCGAACAATGCAGCACAGAGCTTTTATCGGCTCGGTATTGAAATTGATCCGACGACGCTGACTCACAAGATGCTGATGGGTTACCAGGGTTGGTTTGCGTGTCCGCAGGATGGCTCGCCTCCGAATCGCTGGGTGCACTGGTTTCGCAGTCAGACTCCCACAGCCGCAAATGCCACAGTCGATTTCTGGCCAGACGTTTCCGAATTGGATGCCGATGAGCTTTTTGCCACCAGCATGACTCTCACCAACGGGAGCACGGCCAAACTCTATTCCGCCTTCAAACAGAAAACGGTGGTGCGCCATTTCAAATGGATGAAAGACAATCATTTGGACGGAGTGTTCCTCCAGCGGTTTACCTCGGAATTATCAGACCCGGCTTTTTTCAGCATGCGTAACCAGGTTCTGGCGAATGTTCGAACCGGCGCGGAGAAGTATGGGCGTGTGTTTGCGATCATGTACGACATCTCCGGCCAACCAGGCTCCACTCTAATCAGCACACTTACCAATGACTGGGCCTACCTGGCCAACACAGTTAAAATTACGAACAGCACTCGTTACGTGATGCACAAAGGAAAACCTGTAGTTGCCATATGGGGTTTTGGTTTCACAGATCGCCCTGGCACCCCGCAAGATGCGCAAACTTTGATCAACTTTTTCAAGACGGCCGGGCTGACGGTAATGGGCGGAGTGCCGACCTATTGGCGAACCTTGAACAATGATTCGCAAACGAACGCGGCCTGGGCTGCAGTTTATCGCTCGTTTGATATCATCAGCCCGTGGGCCGTCGGCCGATACCAAACACTGAGTGGAGCAGATGATTTCAAACAAACCTTGATCGTTCCCGATCTGGCTGACGCAACGTCCCATGGTCGCGAATATATGCCGGTGATTTTTCCCGGATTCTCGTGGCACAATTTAAACGGCGGACCGTTGAACGATTTCCCACGCAATGGTGGGACATTTTATTGGCGCCAGGCTTACAACGCCGTCTCGGCTGGATGTTCGATGATTTATGGAGCCATGTTTGATGAGGTGGATGAAGGGACTGCCATGTTCAAGCTGGCGCCAACACCTAATGAACTGCCCGTCCAGGGAACATTCGTTCCGTTGAACATCGATGGACAAACCTTGCCAAGCGACTGGTACTTGCGACTGGCCAACGAGGCTGGGCGGATGCTTCGTGGCGAAACCACGTTGCAATATCAAATCCCCATCGCTCCTTAATCCCCATCGAAATGGATATCTGGGTTTGTGTTCAAGGAATATAATTGTCAAATGAGATTTGAGCGGTAAGTTTCCTCGATTATATGCAAGAGTTGAAATCACTGCCTCCACACTTGATCGGTGGGAATTTTTTATTGACGGAAACTGACCCTTCCCTGGTTTTCACCCCCGAAGATCTTTCTTCTGAGCAACGCTTGATGGCGCAAACGGCTGAGAAGTTCATGGAAAAGGAAATCGTTCCGAATGTGGAGGCCCTCGAGCACCAGCAGGACGGATTGAGCCAGAAGGTTTTCCGGGTGGCCGGCAGCCTGGGTTTGCTCGGAATGGATGTGCCTGCGGAATACGGCGGCTTGGGCCTAAGCAAAGCTTCGGCCGTAGGTGTCGAGGAGCAGATGACCCGGCTTGGAGGTTTCGGCGTCACCTGCGGCGCACACTCAGGCATCGGCACGCAGCCTCTCATTTATTTCGGCACCGAGGCGCAAAAGAAAAAATATCTTCCAAAACTGGCGACCGGGGAGTGGATAGCTGCCTACGCACTCAGTGAAGCGGGTTCAGGCTCGGATGCTCTGGGGCTCCGCACCAAGGCCACGCTCACGCCCGATGGCAAACATTACGTCCTGAATGGAACCAAGATGTGGATTTCCAATGCCGCCTGGGCGGATCTGATCACTGTTTTTGCGAAAGTCGATGGGCAGGTAACGGCGTTTCTTGTCGAACGGTCTTTCCCTGGCCTCTCGACCGGCAAAGAAGAACATAAGCTCGGAATCAAATCATCTTCGACCCGCCGGGTCATTCTGGAAGACGTGCACGTTCCCGTGGAAAACGTCCTCGGTGGAATAGGCAAAGGCGCCTATATCGCTTTCAACATTCTTAACCTGGGCCGCTTCAAGCTCGGAGCAGGCGCAATCGGGGGAGCCAAGGAATCCTTGAAAATTGCAAACCGCTACGCCCAGGAACGCCAGCAATTTGGCCGGCCTATAGGCTCCTTCGGGCTCATCCAGCACAAATTGGCTGAAATGGCGGTGAACATTTTTGCAGCCGAAAGCGCCGTGTACAGGACGGCTGCGCTGATGGATGGTGTGTTCGAAACAAATGAAACGATGGATTCGACAAATCCGCCATTTCTTCGCGCGCTGGATGAGTTCGCTCTGGAATGCTCCATCATCAAAGTTGCCGGCAGTGAAATCCTGAACCAGGTTGCCGATGAAACACTCCAAATCCACGGCGGCTATGGTTATACGGAAGAGTTTCCCGCTGCCCGCTCGTATCGCGATTCGCGGATCAACCGGATCTTTGAAGGAACGAATGAAATCAACCGGCTCTTCATCCCGGGCTTGCTCATGCGCCGGGCGCAACGCGGCCGGTTTCCTCTTGTCTCTGCGATTTCAAAGGTGACGAAGGAACTTCTGGATCTGCCACCGATGGATAATGGCGCCACCGACGAACTTGCGGCAAGTCATGGCCTTCTGGCGAACGCCAAACGCCTGGCGCTCTTTCTCGCCGGTGTGGCTTACCAAAAATTTGGTGATAAACTGATCGAGGAACAGGAAATTGTCGCCTGTTTGAGCGATATCATCATGGACACTTATCTGGCTGAAAGCGCACTGCTTCGCACTTTGAAGACGCGCAAAGCACGGGGCTCAGCTCCTGTCATGACGGATCTTTCACTGGTTTTTATAAACGAGGCTGCTGGCCGGATGGAGTTACAAGCCCGACGAGCCCTGGCGGCAATTTCAGAAGGTGACGAATTGCGCGCTCAATTGGGAATTCTGAGACGGCTCCTGCGCTGGTCCCCTGTTAATGTCGTTGCGGCGCGACGCCGCATTGCAAAACGATTGGCCGAGGTCGGAAGTTTTCCCGCATTACTTATGTAACTTTTCAATCAAATCTGTCCTTTATGAAAACGAATGAGTTTAGCCGCAGATCGTTTCTACGAAGAAGCATTACCTTTACCGCAGCGGTGCCCTTGTCGCTGCGTTTTCCATCGGCTGGCTTTTCCGCCACTGCAGCTACTGCGCCATCCACCGCTAAAAGCCGTCCGGACGCTAAGGTCGCGATTGTCCGGTGCCATTCCTACGGACCGGAGGTGCGCGAGGCGATGGCCAAAAGTTTTGATTTGTTGGGCGGGATCGGCTCCCTCGTGAAAAATAAGACGGTTACCGTCAAGCTCAACCTGACCGGGACGGATTTCTCCCCCTACATGAGCCGTCCAGTGGGGGAAACGTTCATGACCCACTACTCGACGGCTTTGGCGCTGACTTCGTTGCTCTTCGCGGCTGGCGCGCGGCGCGTGCGTTTTGTCGAGTCTACACAAAGCAAGGCCTCATTGGGCTCGACTTTGGCTTTGGCGGATTGGGATGTCAAAGCACTCGATGCGCTCGGAAAAATGGAATTCGAGAACACTCGAAATCTTGGCGATGGCAAATCCTACTCGCACCTTCGGGTCCCAAACGGCGGTTATATGTTTTCTACGTTGGATTTAAATCACTCTTACGCGGACACTGACGTGATGATCTCGCTGGCCAAGCTCAAAAACCACATTACCGCCGGCGTCACGCTGTCGATGAAGAACCTCTTTGGATTGACCCCCAATTCGCTCTATGGCGACCAGGCGGGCGATGAAAACGCCACCGGAGGGCGCGGGCCGCTTCACAATCCCACGGAATTTCCAAAGGTTCGTTTGCCCGGTTTGAAGGATGGCATCACTTCCACAGACGCAACCTGGCGAGTGCCGCGCATTGTCGTGGACATCTGCGCCGCCCGGCCTATTCACCTGGCGATTATTGATGGGATCACATCGATGAGCGGCGGAGAGGGGCCCTGGTGCAAAGATGCCGCTGAGCTAAAATTCACACAACCCGGAGTGCTGATAGCAGGCCTGAATCCTGTATCCACCGACGCCGTGGCCACAGCAGTCATGGGTTATGAAAACCCAATGGCCATTCGAGGAGAGAAACCATTCGGCTTTTGCGACAATCATTTACTCATGGCCCACGAGGCTGGATTGGGCAGCGCTGCCTTGGATGGAATTGACGTTCGAGGCGAGCCGATTGCCAAAGTGCGCTATCCTTACGGTTGACAGCAGCTTAATGACTCAGCGAGGCGGGGCATCCAGAATACGCAAAGAATATTCGCGCGAAAGTGAACTATCCGATCGGGGTGACCCCATCGCATTGTAATCGTAATCAAATTTATAGCGGTAGTGGACTATATTGGTCCCTGCGGATACCGGCACTAATCCTTCCCAACGATTGCTCATTAACTTGGTCGGACGCATGGGGTAAAATTCCGTGCCCACCACAATCTGAGGGCGAATACTTTCCCAACGCAAAGTCTGCTGTCTCGAATTCATCGAGACTTCAACCGGATAAAGATTGTTTGCGTTTCGTTCCTGATGCTGAGGCGTAAGGTTAGTAAAAGTAGTTGAGCATCCACTGATGAGCAGCAGAATGGGCAAAAACAAAGCCGTGCGAAATTTCGTCAACATAGGTGCTAAGGCTTGCAAGGGAGACGCCAATTGTAAAGTTGGATTTTGCGTTAGCTCGCGCTGCGCTGAAATCAATGGCCGAAGATGCTTCAATGTCCAGGTCTTATTCTCTACGACAATCGTGGTTGACCAGGCCGCTGCTTTTCGAATACAACTTCATGGTCAAAAAATTGAGGGATCTCTGCTGCTTTAAATTGATCAAACAACTCATGCCACGAAAACTCCTCCTTCTCGCTGGCTGCGGTCTTGTGCTGGCAGCGTTGCCAGCATGGGCTCAGAAACCAGGTTCTGAGAAACCTAATGTTCTCAAAGGTCCGGCCAAAGCGCGGCTGGAGAACGTTGCCCAAATCGATGTTCCCGCGGGCTATATTTTTATTGATGGAAAGGGAACACGCGCATTGATGAAGTCGAAAGGGGAACCCACGTCCGGACGGGAAGTCGGCCTTTTGGTCTCCACAAATGAAAGCTGGTCCGTTTTCTTTGAGTTCTCCGATGTCGGCTACGTCAAAGATGACGAGAAAGATAAGCTGGACCCTGATAAGCTTCTCGAATCAATCAAGCGCGGCACGGCTCAGGCAAACAAGGAACGCGAGCGCGCGGGCAACCCCCCTCTTGAAGTGGTTGGTTGGGAAGTGAAGCCTGCATATGATGCAAGGACCCATAACCTGGAGTGGGCCATTCGCGCAACGAGTGGCGGCCAGCCTCTGCTTAATTACAATACCCGGCTTTTGGGGCGCAAGGGAGTGATGGAGGTCGTGTTGGTGATTGATCCCGAGAAACTGTCGGAGACATTGCCAGTTTTCAAAAACCTCCTGGCCGGCTACACATTTACAACGGGACAAACTTATGCTGAATATCGTCCCGGGGACAAAGTGGCAAAGTACGGTCTGGCGGCGCTGGTGTTGGGTGGGGCAGCGGTTGGGGCTGCGAAGTTGGGGTTGTTGGGTCCTTTGCTGCTGTTCTTCAAAAAAGCATGGAAACTGATCGTAGTGGCTATTGCGGCTCTCGCAACCTCGATCAAAAAATTCTTTTCCAGGCTTTTCGGTCGTAAAGACGAGTCTGGAATGCGTCAGTAATCTTTGGGTTCCTCGATGTTTTCAGTGAAATAGCTCGTGTGCGGTGTGCCGCCAAAACCCCAGAGGGGTTGCCTGTTTATAGAAACAACGCCGGTCAAACACATTCTTTTGTTTTTCAGCGGCGCGGCGATACTCGGTCTCAATCTATTTGACCGTATTGGTGGAAAGGTCCGGAATCCACGCACCATCCACACGGCGCCGCTGAAAAACAAAAAATCTATGTACGACAACGCGCGTTTCTATAAACAGGCAACCCCTCCCGGGGTTTGGACAATGCCACAAAGTGCTCCAAATACCCGAATTCTATTCCACTGAAAACAGCGAGGAACCAATCTTTGTATTGCCTGCAGGATCCTACTCGCTTGCGTCGAAGAATCGCTTTTCCTTTTTCAAAAGCTTCTTTCCGACACTTCGAGCGGGCTTTGATGTGACGGCCGCATCTGTATGAATGATGTGCAATTACTGTTTTTAGTGCTGGCACTCATTTATGGCTATGAGTGTGCCTGCTGGGTCGGCCGGGAATCATCAGTGTTTCGCACCTGGTTGGGATCCCGGTGGCAGATAGTTCATCCCGGGTCACTCGTGAGCAACCAGAGCGGGGGGTTTGTTTTAGCGCCGCCATTGCCGCCCTTCGGAACGCTCCTCATGACAACCGAGGATTCCTTGCTGCTCTCGCCGAAAGCCGTAGGCCTTGGTCAGGTGTTTGATTCTGGCGCCCCCCCTGCCGTAACCGGTAGATGTTTTCTCTGGGATAAAATCAACACGATTGAAGTTAGAGGAAAGAAAGTCTTTTTAAATCATGAGCTGGCTTTGAAGGCAGCCTCGCCGGTTCTGGCAGCTAGCATTGGAGAAACACTGAGAGAAATCCATCAAGCGAAACCAGGCGAGCGCGAAGGCTTGATTCAACAGCATCTTCGACGAAGCTTTGAGACAAGTGCGATTAATGAGCGATTGCGGACTTTCAAGACGGGGACTCGGAGAATTCGCGTCGCGACCAACGCTCTGTTTTGCGATTTATTCGTCCTCTCGCCTGCCTTGATTGGGATGTTTGGTTTTCACAAATGTTGGCTGCTACTGGTGATTCTCGCGTTCGGGTTAACTTCGATCATCGCTGTTTTGTTCCACCGGGCACACAAAGCTCTCTTTCTAAAAGCCGAGGATGAACGTTTTACACATTTCATCATCATTTTGCTATCGCCAGCAACCGCCATCAGGGCTCTGGATGTGCTGTCTGTGCCATTGCTCGCCACCTATCATCCGTTAGCCGTAGCAAGCGTATTGTGTTCCAAACGGCACCTTATTGAACAGGCGGAGAGCTGGGTGCGTCAGAGCCGTTATGCGGTGCGGCCGGGGAATCGATCCGAAGAACCGATTGCGCGAGAAACAGAACGTTATTGGTGCGCGCTTCGGGAAAAAACATTTGAGAATTTCTTAAGGAAAAATGGAATCGACTCCGAACAACTGATAGAGCCGCCCATGCCAGTCGATGAAACGTGTCGCTCCTATTGTCCACGTTGCCGGGCGCAGTTTACACGACTCGATGGTAGCTGCGGGGACTGCGGCGGACGGTCATTGATGCCATTGCGGAATCCTCAGGTTAGCCAACCTGCAAAAAAGGCGCTCCTGCCCTGACTATTCTGAGGAAATGAGCTGCTCCCACAATCGGTCGCTGAGAAGCACCTTTTGCAGGAAGTCCTGTTCGTTTTGTGCCGTCGGGACCAGATTCGGGTTGGTCGGCAACCGCAGAGTAAAAGTCGTGCCCTGGCCGTCCTGGCTCCGCGCGTCAATGCGTCCCCCGTGATGGTGCACGATAAAATAACAAGCCATTAGGTGTATGCCATATTCCATGGGGCTATCACTGCGGACGACAAAGGGATCGAACACCAAACGCAGAGCTTCTTTGGGCAGGCCGGGCCCGTTATCGCTCAACTGGATCTCGACGGCATCTTTACCGGACATTGAATTCTCAAGCGACTTGGCGGAAATCGTGATACGGCTACCCCGGGGTAAGCTCGCTATTTCATCCTTGAGGAGCAATTCGAAAAGCCGGTAAAACTTGAGCTTGTCAACATTCAAAGCCGGCAACGATTCGGGAACCGAATTCTCCACCTGAATCTCTCCGGCTGCAAAACTGTCCCTAAGGTTTTTGATGGATTCGTCCACGACCTCGCGCAATTGCACAACATCGGCAAAATTGAACGCCGGCTGCTCAGACGCGGTCCAGAGGTCCTTGAGCATGTTGTTGATTCGACCAACCTGGGTCTGCACATTCTGATAGTATTCCTTCCAAAAGTCTGGGTTGCGCAACTCGTTCAAAGTCATTTTTTCTTCCTCCAATTTGGCAGGGGCCAGATCGAGGAATGTTTTTACCGCTACCAGCGAATTGCGAATGTGATGGCTCAAGCCGGCGGCGAGCAGTCCAAGGCTGACGATACGATCCGCGATCATCATATTGTGCAGGACGGACATTTTTTCCCGCAATAGCTGATCGCGTTCATGCTGGACCATGAAAAATTCAAGGCCTCGTTTAAGAGTGTTTTCCAATTGCGGCGGATCCCAGGGTTTGGTGACGTACTTGTAAATCGCGCCGGTATTGACTGCAGCGATGGCTGCTTCCATATCGGAAAAAGCAGTAGCCAAAATTCGAATAATGCGTGGCCGAAGCTGGCGGGCTTTTTCCAGCAGCCAAATCCCCTTTTCACCCGGCATGCGCTGATCCGTCATGAGCAACCCGATCTTATCCTGGTTTGCCTCCAAGAGCTTATATCCGTCCTGCGCGTTTGAAGCGGTCAGGATTGTAAATTGATCCTCGAAAGCGCGGGCAAAATACTTCAACGATTTCTCTTCGTCATCGACGTAGAGAATGGTGTACTTCTTATAATCGTAGAGGTTGTCCATAATTCAACACATTTGGTTTAATTAATAAACTGGGTGTCACCCTTCACCGGAAATGCGAGGGAAAATTCGGAGAATTTTCCCGGCTCCGTTCGCACCGAAATTCGCCCGTCACATTCTTGAATAATCCGATAACAAATGGCTAATCCCAGACCCATTCCCTCACCGACCTCTTTCGTAGTGAAGAATGGATCAAAAATCTTATCCAGGTGCTCGTTTGAAATTCCCGACCCATTGTCGCGAACAATGAGCGTGCTCGTGCCATTTACGACCTTTCCTTCGAGCCATATCGTCGGCTGTTCGTTTTCAAAAGTCTTGTGCTTCAACGCGTCCATCGAGTTTTGCAGCAAGTTGACCAGGACGTGAATCAGCTTATTTTTGTTAGCCCAAACCGTTTGGTGTTCGGGCAAATGTTGTTCGACCTTTACACGGTCTTTCCATTCGTTGCTCAGGAAACGCAATGCCGACGCGACCACTTCGCTCACTTCCACTTGATCGCGGCTTTCGGTGTCTGGATGGGTAAACATTCTCAGGTCGGAAACAATATTTTTAACGCGTGTAATACCATCCTCCACGTCCTTTAGAATCTCCCTGTATTCTTCCTGCTGCTCCGCGGCTACATATTTGCCCTTATTTCGGAGTGTATATAACCCGGTTGTGGCGAAATTGAGTGGGTTGTTGATTTCATGAATAATGCCCGCGCTCATGCGGCCGAGGGAAGCCAGCTTCTCCGTTTGCACAAGTTGCGTTTCGGTATCTTTGAGCTGATCGATGGTAGACTCCAACACCTGGTTTTGTTTCGAAAGTTTGCGCTGGTAGTGATGAGATTCAACGAGGTTTTTGATCCGGACGTGCAATTCGGTTGTCGAGAATGGTTTTGCCAGGAAATCGCTGGCGCCGGCTGAGAGCGAGGCCAGTTTGGTTTCCTCGTCAGCCCGGGCCGTCAGAAGGATGATTGGAATGCTTTGCGTAGGCGTGCGCTCGCGAATTTCGCGGCAGGCTTGCAATCCATCTTTCTCCGGCATCATCATATCCAGCAGGATGATATCGGGCAAGAATTGGCTTGCCTTCTCGATCGCCTGCTGACCGTCCACTGCTTCTATGACGCGATAATGGGAACTCAATTGAGATGTCAGAAAGCGCAACATATCCGGCTCATCGTCCGCGACGAGCAATGTCGGCAGACTGCCATTGCGACCTGTATCCATCGAATGTACTGATTGTTGAACCGGCGTCAGGGCTGGAAACAGTTCAGCCCGCCGATAAAGGTTCGTCAGCCATTCCTCAGATCGGATGCTGCTGCCTCCGTTGGCCGGTGCAGCTTCAGGGCCCGTCATAGAGTCGGGTTGCAGCGGCTTCAAGGCTTTGGTTGCTTCATACGGCAATCGCACGGTGAAAGTAGTGCCTTTGCTTTCTTGGCTCTGCACTGCAACGGTGCCGCCCTGGATTTCAACTAACTCTTTGACCAGCGACAGCCCAATTCCAACACCCTGGTATTTGCGTTTGGACGAGTCGTCCGCCTGCCAAAAACGATCGAATACAAAGGGCAGGTTCTTTTCCGAAATGCCCATTCCTGTATCGGCGACAACCAAAACAAATTCTTCACCCTGTTTTTCGGCTCGCAACTCCACACGCCCTCCGGCGGGCGTGAATTTGAGCGCATTGAAAATCAGGTTTAAGACGATTTTCTCTAATTTGTCGCGATCACCCAGGACGGCGCCGAGGCCCGGATCGACGAAGGTCTCTAAGCGCAGCCGCTTATCATCGGCAACCTGTCGGGCAGCACTGGCTAGACCCTTGATGAACTCGCTCACTTCCAGCGGGTCATGTTTGACTTCCATGCGGCCGGATTCCAGCCGTACCAGATCGAGCAAGTCATTAATTAACTTGAGCAATCGCATCCCATTGGAGTGCATCGTGCCGAGGAGTTCTTTCGTATCCGGATCCACATTAAAGCGCTGGAGCAGGGTTTCCAGTGGCGAGATGAGCAACGTCAGCGGAGTGCGCAATTCATGACTGATGTTGGCGAAGAACCGGCTCTTGACCTGATCAAGCTCGACGAGTTTGCGATTATTTTCTTCGATCAACTTGCGGTTGCGCTCCAGCTCGAAACGCAAGGCGAACTCGCGGAAACGCAGCCGGCTGTGAAAGTAACTGCCCGTGACGACGATGAGCGCAGTGCAGCCCAGGAAAAAGAGGTTATTGGCCAGAATCGCATTTCGTCCCCAGCCTGAACTCAGGGAAATCGCAACGTACGCGCCAATGATCAGCAGAGAGGTGGCCAGAATTTCGCGATATGTCCACGGCAGCACCACGCCGACCGTCAGCAGCACCAGGTTGAAGCCCGCGTAATAATACGAATTTGGATCTTTGGCGGCATAAATAAGGCAGGCAATGAACACCATTGGTATCCAATACCAGGCCATGCGCAGAACCCGATAATACTTCCGTCCCCACTGGCTCATAAGCAGCGCCAGAACAACCACAGTCAATAGCCCGGAGACGAGCCGCAACTGAAAGAATGCCCACAGGTGCTTCTTATAGACGAAGTAATCCATCGAGAAACTGCCGAGCGGCATGAGCGCAATCGCCAGCAAGCAACCCACCTTTGAGTTGGTGATGCTGTCTTGCCGGTCGTACTCGGCAAAGGCCTGTTGGATTTCGGAGTCGTTATTCACAGAGCGGCCCTTGGTTTTCTGACTTCAAGAAAGACATTGCACCCGGTGTTTTCGGCCGTGACCTTGCAGTCATCCGATGTGGCGCCATCCGGAATTAGGGCGCTCATTTGCGGGCCGGTGCGCTCGATGAGGCACCACTCGAAAATGTAGCCCATGATGTTCCTAATGGGATTGGAAGGGTCGACATTCGTGGCCAGCAACAGCCCCCCCGGCGCGAGCATGCTATAAAACATATTCAGCAGCTGCTGGCACACGCGATCGGACAGGTAATCGAAAAGGCCGGCGCAGTAAACGACGTCATATTCGGCAGTAACGTTGCGCAGGCCGCTTTTGATCACATGGGCGACGGATTTTCGGACCAATTGAATGCGCGTGGCGCGATTGTGCCGCCGGCGCGCATCGTCTAGACTCGTGCGTGTGTAAGCCAAAGTTTCCTCGTTAAAATCCAAAAGGGTGAATTCCGCATGATCAGACAGAGGCGACTGTTCCATAAAGGCACGGACCTCCTGGGCTGGGCCGCAGCCGAGGCTATAAAAGCGAGCCAGTCGATTGAGCGCCCGCGTGCGCGTCGTTTCTTCAATGAGGCGCTGGGTGAGAGTGGTGACGCGGTTGCGATGCGCAGCCGCAGGGACTTGGCTCAGAAACCAGCCATTGATCACTTTGGCAAACAAGGAACTGCCCTCCTGCGGATCGCGTAAGATCATGTTCACCATCTCATAATCCCCGGCGTAGCCCAATGGTTTCCGATAGATCCGATGCATGAATGGCGAGCAAAGCAACAGTGGATGAAGCTGTCGTTTGGCGTAAATGCCGTGAGCGGGTTGCAGTTCCTGAGTGACGTCTCGGCACGCAAGCTCAAAACGCTCAAACAAAGCATTGAGACACGGGGTGACCGGCCCGACCAATTCGTTAAATGCCCGTCGTTCAACCTCCATCTGCCGACCGTTCGCCCCAGACAGCCCTAACTCGACCTCGTCCACCCAATGGCGGAGTTCGAAAAGGAAACTTTGGATGTCGGCAATAACCACTTTGTAATCGGAGGGAATTCTATACACATCTTGCCAGCCACGGATCAAATCGGTAAAAGCGCCGGGCAAAGATCCTGGTTTTTTGGCCAGGTTCAAAACATCCATTTCCAGCCATGAGTCCTGAAGGTTGGCCTGGCAAATCACCACGGGGCCAGCGTTCACCATATGGGTGACAACTGCGCGACCGGAGTAGATTGTTCGTTCACGCACCATGATTCGAAAGTTTGCCATTACCTCAGACATTTGAACGATTTCCGAGGCACTATAGAGTTCAAAGGAGACCTCATAACGCGCCAGGCGCAGCAGCGTACCATTAATCTCGGCGCCGCGACTGTTGTTGCAAACGATCATAGCGTCCGCCAAACTGGTATTTACTGTTGGCGTCTCATTTTTCATTGGTTTGCTCAATAGGTAACGGCAGACAGGGGCTTGGCGCTTGGCTCACAGAACCTAGAGACATTCCAACAGCAACTCGTGAGCCATAGATACTTGCGCGAACCGGCTTTGCCCTGCGTTGGCCTGAGAGTCAATCTGCCCGTCAGCAGAAGTGTCTTTTTTGCCCCGGGCCGAGTCTCAATATTGGACAACTTGCCTATGTTATAACGGAACAATCCTCAAATTGGAAGGTTCTTCTGTCGGGGAAGATTCTTATTGCCATGCAGGCTGCCAATGTCTAATAGCAGTAATGCGGATCATCCGCGCAGGCTTTTGCTATGTTAAAATTCATCTATTGCGTCCGTCGTCGGCCAGACATAAGTGCCGAGGCGTTCCGCAAGTATTGGCTAGAAAATCACGGGCCGCTCGTTAGGAAGCACGCCAGTGCTTTGCGTGCTAAACGCTATGTACAGAGCCACACTCTCGATACTCCACTAAACGCGGCCGCGCAGCAGCCACGCAAAACCAAACCTCCCTACGATGGGCTCACTGAGTTATGGTGGGACAAAGCAGAGGACCTCATTCAGGCGCTGAACACTCCCGAAGGTCAGGAGAGCAATCGTATCCTGGCTGAAGACGAAGCACGCTTCTGCGATTTGCCGAATTGCTCAGTTTTTTTCAGCGAAGAGCATACCATTTTCTGACAGGTCCGGTCTGACGCGATTACGTCGTCAGCTATTCAGGATTGCCAGTAAAAGCAACCTCGTGGGTCGCTTTGCTGCCGCACTCCAAAACAGGACCACCGACATTGCCAGTCTTGGCGCATGTCCTGCTGTAGTCACGCTGTTCTGCTGTTCCCGAAGTGTACTTGCGACGATTGTAATCTCAACCGCCGTTTTAGGCTGATACTATGAAAACACGACGCTCCGACTTGAACATTACAAGGCCGCAGCCGATGGATATGCAGTCCTTCGAGCACCTCGTCCTCTTGGCCGCCGCGATCGTCGGGATGGTTTCCTTTGATGCGCTAGGGCTCGGCTCGCGAATCCCCAACCAGGATGCGGCTGCCATTGCCCGCGGAAATGCGTTCGTGGCCACCGCTGATAACCCCTCAGCGATGTATTACAACCCGGCCGGCATTAGCCAACTTGAGGGACAGAACCTACAGGTCGGCTCGCTCTTTTACCTTAATATCTATACGGATTACGAGTCACCTTCGGGCGAAAAAACTAAAAACATCACAAAAATTATCCCTGTCCCGCAATTCGGTTATACCTTGACGTTGAAGGACATGCCCATTTCATTCGGGTTAGGGGTCTATGCTCCATTCGGGTTGGGGATGGAGTGGCCGGATAATGCTCCGTTTCGCAATGCCGCATTGGAAGCCAAGTTGACCTATATCACCCTCAACCCAGTCGTCGCCTGGCGGCCGCATCCGACATTTTCGATCGCGATTGGACCTACGTTCGATTATTCCGAGGCTACGCTGCGGCAGGGTGTAGCTGTATCACCTTACCAATTTAAGTTTAAGGGGGACGATTTGGCTTTTGGATTCAACGCGGGCATGTTGTGGCAGCCGCATCCGATGTGGTCCTTCGGCGCGAAATATTTCAGCGCCACCACGCTCGATTATGATGGGACCGCATCGTTCCGGCCCTCTGCTTCCTTCCTTCCCGCCGATACGCACACCAAAACGCATCTTGACTTCCCTCAAATGGCTGCCGCCGGCATCTCTTTTCGTCCGACCACCAACTGGAATATTGAGATCGACATAGATTGGACCGACTGGGATCGGGTTAAAAACGCGCCTATCGAGGGAGTCGGCACGCTCACCTTGAACTGGCAATCGAGCTTTTTCTATGAGTTTGGCGTCACTCGTCAACTCGGCAAAGGCTATTTTGCCAGTGCTGGCTACTTTTTCAGCGAGGCATCGACACCAGACAAACACTACACGCCGTTGGTGCCAGATACCGACCTTCATGTTGGGAGCCTGGGGTTCGGTTTCAAAGGTCGGCATTGGAATTGGGCTTTGGCAGGGCAACTTATCGGTGGAGGCTTCCGTACAGTTAGCACTGCCACAGATCCGTCTGTAAATGGAAAATACCGGCTTTTCACACCAACAGTTTCTTTTACCGTCGGCTACCATTTCTGAGTCCAACTTACTACTGCAAGGCTACCGCAGAGTCCCAGCTTTGGATCTGAGTTTCTCTTTTTACTCGCGTATGACCGCCTGAAGTCGCTGCTTGAATTGCTCTACGAGTTTTTCGTGGGCTGCATTGGCTTCCACATCTGTGAGAGTTCGCTCTGCGTTGCGGTATGTGAAAGCGTAAGCCATGCTTTTTTTGCCCGCCTCGATGTTTTTACCACGGAACACGTCAAACAGCTCAACGGATTCAAGATTTGCAGGTTTGGTTTGCCTGACTGCTTGCAACACTAGATCATGTGTGGTGGATTCGGGTACCAGCATCGCAACATCCCGGCGAATGGCGGGGAATATCGGCAGGGGCTTGTACGATCGGCTCGTGTTTCGCCGCGCCAGCATAACGTCCATATTCAATTCCGCCAGCAGCACTGCATCTCGCAAATCGTAGCGCCTGGCAATTGCCGGCAGCAGTTGGCCACATTCTCCCAGTTGAAATTTTCCAAGATGAATTGTGGCTGACTCGAGAAAAAGGGCACTCGGCTCACCGCGTTTAACATAGGTCATACCGCGCATGCCGAACTGGTCGAAAAACTCTTCAAGAATCCCTTTGAGATCATAAAGGTCGAATTTGGCTTCGCGTTCGTCCCCACTCCAAAACAAGGGTGTGCGCTTTCCGGTCATAACAATCCCCAGGCGGCGCTCCTCGTGAATGTCGTCGGGCAGCAAGCCGGCGCTCGCTCCGGCAGCAGGCTGGCCAAAAACTCGCCCGAGTTCGAATAGCGCGATGTCGAAATTTCTATGACTTGCGTTGTGTCGAAGCGACTCAAGCAGCCCAGGCAGCAAACTTGGACGAAGAACATTCATATCGCTGCTGAGCGGATTCGAAAGAGGAACAAAACCTTCGCCCAGCAGTTTGGCTGAGCTTTCTGATATCAGGGTTTGACCTTCTGCTTCGAAAAGGCCCAAACCCACCATGATTTGCCGCGCCTCCGCCAACTCATCATGCACGCGATCGTGAGCGTTGGAGCCAATCGCTCCTCGGGGAGAAGTCGCAGGAATTTTGTCCACGCCATACAGCCGGGCAATCTCCTCAATCAAATCCACTTCCCTTTTTAAATCCACCCGAAAGCTGGGGATCCGGAATGTCAGCGGTTCGGCAGTTATCTCCTCTGCATCGAGGGGACGCGGTTTGCGCCCGGCGACCTTCAAGCCGAGCTGGTGCAAATAGATCTCCATTTCTTCAGCGCGCAATTGGATGCCCAGAAGTTGAACTGCCTTTTGCGGGCGAAGGGTAATTTCTCTCGATTCTACAGGTCGGGGATAGATATCTGCTGCGCCCGTCGCCAACTGACCACCAGCCGTCTCGAGAATAAGTTGGGCAGCGCGTTGACTGGCCCAGTCACAAATGCCAGGGTCAGCGCCGCGTTCAAATCGGTAGGACGATTCCGTGCGCAGACCGAGCTTTTTGGATGAGGCCCGAATATTCTGCGGTTTAAAATAGGCGCTCTCGATCAGAACATCGACGGTGTTCGGGCGTATCTCGCTATTCTGTCCTCCCATAATACCGGCCAGCGCAAGCGGTTTCGATGCATCGGCGATGAGCAGCGCCTGGTCACTGAGTGTTCGCTCCTGGCCGTCGAGCGTGACAAATTTTTCACCTTCAGAAGCTCTGCGGACGATGATCAGAGGCGTGGCGTCTGCCCCTGCCCTGCTCTGGAGCAGATGATAATCAAAAGCATGCAGTGGCTGGCCGATTTCGAGCATGACGTAGTTGGTAACATCGACCACGTTGTTGATGCTGCGAATGCCAGTTTTTTCGAGCGTGGATTTAAGCCAATCGGGGCTCGCCCCGATTTTAACTCCGCGCACCACTCGCGCGATGTATCGGGGACATAGCTCCTGATCCTCGATCCGTACGGCCACCAGATCCTCAATTTTTTCCTCTGAACTTTTGATTTTAACTTCGGGCCATTTCAGTGGATTTCCCGTGATGGCGCTAATCTCGCGCGCGAGGCCGATGACACTGTTCCAATCTGGACGATTAGGGGTGATTTCGAGGTCATAGACGACATCGCTGCCGGCACGACCGAGATACTCAGCGAAGGGTTGGCCAACTGTGGCATCTTCACGCAGTATCAACAAACCATCCACGTCACTCTCGATGCCAAGCTCCTGTGGCGAGCACATCATGCCCTGTGATTCCACTCCGCGGATTTTGCCGGCCTTAATGGTCAAAGGTGGCTCACCCGGTTTCGCAGGCAACGTTGCTCCTGGCAGGATCAGGGGGACCTTGTCGCCCACCTTGAAGTTGTGCGCCCCGCAAACGATCTGCCGTTCGCCCTGGCCATCATTTACACGGCAAAGAGAGAGTTTGTCCGCGTTCGGATGTTTGTCACAGGTGAGAACTTGCGCCACCACCACGCCTTCGAACTCGCCTCCCAGTTTTTTGACGCTCTCAACTTCAATGCCGAGCATCGTGAGACGGTCGGCCAGTTCCGCTGGCGAATAGTCGAAATCGACGTATTGCTTGAGCCAGTTAAGTGTGATTTTCATAACGTAATTGCGAGGGGCAGAATTTTTCCGCTTTCAGAACTGCCTCAAGAATCTGACATCATTTTCGTAGAACAGCCGGATGTCATTGATGCCATAGCGAATCATCGCAATCCGTTCAATGCCAAAGCCAAAAGCCCACCCGGTCCATATCTCGGGATCGTACCCGACGTTTTCGAAGACCTGCGGGTGGACCATTCCGCAACCGGCGATTTCGAGCCATTCCTTTCCCATCTTGCGGGTCAGTGCGCTGCTAAAATCAATTTCGAAACTGGGTTCGGTATAGCTGAAATAATGTGGGCGGAAACGTATTCGGGTCTCCGAACCCATCAATTCTTTAAATACAAACTCCACTGTTCCTTTAAGATCTCCGACGGTAACGTCGCGATCCACATAGAGGCCTTCCACCTGGTGAAACGTTGGATTGTGGGTGGCATCCGCATTATCACGGCGATAAACCCGACCCGGCACAATGATGCGAACCGGGGGTTGTTGCTGTTCCATCACCCGGATTTGAACCGATGAAGTATGGGTGCGAAGCAAGCCGGGAGAGGGTCCAGGGTCCGGAGGTTGATCAGGAGAAGCCGGTTTGCCGACATAAAACGTGTCTTGTGCATCACGCGCCGGATGATCTGAAGGTGTATTGAGCGCGTCGAAGCAGTGATATTCGTCTTCCACTTCGGGACCGTCGGCGACGACAAACCCTATTTTGCGAAAGCTTCGAACGATATCTTCAGTCACCTGGGTTAACGGATGGAGTTTGCCAAATCGGCGACGGCGCCCAGGTAGAGTAACGTCCGATGCCGTTGTGGGAGCCGTCGCTCGAAGTTCAAGTTCTGTGCGAGTCTCAGCAAGCACGGTTTCAAGTTCGGCTTTGGCAGTATTGACGAGCTTTCCGGCGGCAGGTTTTTCCTCTTTGCTTAACGTACCAAGCCGTTTCATCAGTGCCGTTAGTTTGCCATTCGCGCCCAGGTACGTAATACGCGCTTGTTCGAGCGCCTCGGGATTGGCCGCCGCGCGCATCTCAGCAAGGGCTAGCTGTTTGACGGGTTCAATTTCTTCCAAAAACGACATAATAAACCGGTGTTGGAGGGTAAGAAATGGTGAATGCAGAACAATGAAAAAAAACCGATCATGAGATTCGCCCTGGCAGCGTGCTAAAACAAAGTCCGTTCACTCTCTGAAGTTGCCACCCGGTTCAAGGCGGTGTAACCGCGCGGAAAAAGTAACTCGGGGAATTGATCGAGTTCGAGTTAGTGTACCAAAAATGGCCGCCGACAAGCGAATTCGTGATCAAGGCCGTCCAATCCAGCAAGTTGCTTGATCCCCTGATTGAGAATCCCTGTGGCGCGGTGCCATTGATGCGAAATGCAAATCGTCCCGCAGGAAGCATTACCGCTGAGTCCAGTTGAAGTTGCGGCACATTGATATTTAACGTCCATTCGATGTTTTGATTCAGCAAATGGTTAGGATCGTTTCGCACCAGCGGTGGGTTGTCCGTGACGGAAGCCCGGACAACGTGAGTGCCATTCCCCAAAGTTTGCGGCGAAACCACGAAACCAGTGTTTGTTGCTCCCGGCACGGGAATGGCATTGGTTGACCATTGAACTTCCACATTATGAGTTGATGGCTGCAACAAATTCAAACTGAACTGTAACGACGCAGTCGTGGAAACCGACAAATTCGTATTGGAAGGGAGAAATGCATCTACAGGAGCAACAAATTTGTAGATTGCCAGCACCAGCGCTTCACTGCAGACGTCACAAAAGGGAGCCTCTGGACTGTTCATCGTGCAATTTAGCTTTGGCCGATACCAATTCGTCACGTGATAATGAGCACCCTGGAAAAGCCCAACCACACTGCTATATTGCGCGGTTGGCGGCGTTGGAATCGGTGTGCTATTGGTGTCAATCCATGCCTTCCATTTAATGAAGTCGGGCCTGGTTTCACGGGTCGTATTTGGTTCTTCGGTGTCGGGAAAGCCAGGAAAGGGAACGGTGTATTCGTCTCCAAGATTTGCCAGCACATGGCCTGACTCATGGCTTAAGATCTGCACACTTGAGATCCCCTGGTAGGTAATGGCGGCTTTGCCGAATCCATCAGACCCACCCGGTGTGAGGTCATTGACAAGGAGCACTGGAAGCTGACAATTCGGCATAAAGGTTTGTAACAGCGAATCGATTTTCCCTTGCCCATGACTGTAGTTCGTATCGGCAGAATTGGGCGGAATAGTAATAATGTAGTCCGAAAGACTGTCATACGTGCTATTGAAATACGTGTCTCGAAAAGTAGGACCGTTGGGATGGTCCGAGCCGGATTGGTTGGACGGCACGGAAATTGCGAAAGCATTAAAATACCTTTGATATTCCTGGAAAGGAGGTTGAGAAAACAGCGCGGAACTCAGATTCGTTGCCTGTGAAAGGAACGTCCCGAGCTGAGCGCTGGTGTAGCCCTCCGAAAGCACGACGACGTTCAAACGGTTTGATACAGGACCGTTCGCTAAAATTGTCGTAAGCGATGCCTGGCTAAACGCGCGAAATTCCCCACCAAAAAGCAACACCATGAACAAGCCAAAACATCCTGTTTTGACACGGCCGCGAAAGACTTTCCCCCCCTGCTCCGTTCTGGACAAAATCCTATTCAAAAGTTAATGCAAAGAAACTGTTACTGCTTGTTACAGGATATGAAGCGACGAACTGGGTATTGCTTAAGGTCGAGGGGACAGTAGTCCACTGGATTGGTGGGGACAGACTGGGGGTTTGTTTAAGCACGAATCCCGTGACGTTTGTGCTCCAGGCCAAATTAACCTGTTGATTGGAAGCTGCCGAACTGATTGACAAGACAGGCGCCAAGGCAACCGTAACGCATGCGGAAAACTCCGAGGTATTGTTAGCTCCATCCGTTGCAGTGGCTGTGATGATATAACCTGCCGGAACTGTGCCCGGTAATTGAGCAACAAAACTGACGTTGCAACTGCCGTCCGTCGTCACGATTTTCTCGCCTAAAAATGTCTGGCCTTCGCCATTCCCTGAACTGTCGCAACCTGCGTTGGCGAAGAATTGAACATTGAAAGTACTGTTCGCTTTACTATTCAGGATGCCGCGAACACCAATGCCGCTGCCGCTTACCGCCTGGGTTAAGAGGGGAAAGTTTTGCAACATGTTCGCGCCAGGATCCACGTCACAATTGTCGTTTTGTGTAACCTGGTATCCGCCCAAATCGATGCCAAGACCGCCATTCGAGAAAATCGCGTTGCGGCTGATCAGGTTATTTGTGCTGCCATCCCGGATTCGAATGCCGGCATAGTTTACCCCAGTTAGGACCGGGGCAAAGGCGATGCGGTTTCCTGCGGCCGCCGGGTTGCCGCCAATCACATTGTCGTGACCACCGGCCTGTATCTCGATTGCGTGAAAGCCCCCCAAGGTATTGCCGTTGCCAAGGGGGCTCGAACCATCAGCGGCAGTGCCGACGTAATTCCCCTGAATCGTAGTCCATGAAGCATTTGTCAGAATAATTCCCCAAGTCCCATTCGCAGAGATTAAATTGCGAGCGGAAATGAGTGTTCCACCAATGGTGTTGGTCTGGGCTCTCTCTACACTAATTCCCGAGCGGCTATTGCCCAGGGGTGCTGCGCCGGTTTTGTCGGTCCCGATAAAATTGCCCACGATTTGATTTCCACTCACACCGGTGCCGAACAAATACATCCCCATGGCGCTATTGCCTGAAATGACATTTCCACCAATTAAATTTCCGGGGGCATCCGACAGTCCAATCCCCGCTCCGGTGTTTCCGAGCGCACTGCTGCCATCAGCCTTGGTGCCGACGAAATTTCCTTGAATGGAATTGTTATTTGCATTCGGGCCCACCACCATCACCCCATCCTGGCTATTGCCAGAGATTAAATTGCCAAGCCCGCCGAGGGCTCCGCCGATTGCATTGGACGCAGATTCAATCTCGATCCCGGAGAAATGGTTCGCAATCGCCTTTTGGCCGGTTGAATCGGTGCCGATATAATTCCCTTGGATTTGGTTACCAGTTGCTCCGGATGAAATTTGGATGCCGAAACTAAGATTGCCGGAAATCACATTACGAGCTGCAGCAGAGACGCCTCCAATGGTATTTTGGCTTGCGTTGTTGATCGTGACGCCGTTGAAAAAATTAGGCAGAGCATTTGTGCCGGTTGAATCGATGCCTATGTAATTGCCAGAAATGACGTTTCCCACACTGTTCGTAGTCATGAAGACCCCGTCTTTCTTGTTCCCGGAGATGACATTGAGCGCACCATCACTTACACCACCAATAGTATTGCTTCTGGAGGTGACTAAAGTGATTCCTGCAAACTGATTGGCCACCGCCGCGCCACCGGCACTATTTACGCCAATCAGGTTTCCCTGGATCACATTGTTTGTAGCTGAAAAAAAAGAAATCCCTCCTTCGCCATTGCCCGAAATGAGATTTCCCGCTCCTGCTGAAGAGCCGCCGAGCAGATTCCCATTGGCGTCTTGAAACGTTACGCCATCGCCCGCGTTTGCGATGGCGCTGGATCCGGTTGAATCGGTCCCGAAGAAATTGCCCTGGATGACGTTTGCGCTGCTGGCTGGTTCGCTCAAATAGATTCCGCTGCCCCCATTGCCTGAACTCACATTACGCGAAGCAGCGCTTGTTCCGCCGATGGTGTTACCCGGAGACGAGACAAGTGTAATACCATTGTTTGTATTCCCAATGGGAGCGGTTCCCGCCGCCGTGGTACCGATGAAGTTGCCCAAAACAGAATTTCCCGATGAATTCAGCAGATAAATTCCAGCACTACCATTGCCGGAAACGATGTTGCGGTCCGCCACAGTCGTGCCCCCAACAATGTTGCCCGACGAAGCGTTGATCAAGATTCCCTGCAAGAGGTTAGGCCGAGCCGCGGTTCCCGATAAATCAGCGCCGATGTAATTTCCCGCAATCACGTTTGTTCCAGGGGGGCCCAGCACCGAAATACCTTCAGCGCCACATCTGTTAATGACTAATCCCCGAACCGTGGTGTTCCCCGCCAGCAAACGCAGGCCAGCATTATTGCCGGCGCTTGCACCATTTATTTCTATGATCGGAGCGCCAGCAAAGCCGAGTTGTGACGTTCCGTCAATAAACACCGGATCGGTAATCGCAGGCAGAACCGAGAGTGTAGAAATAGTGTGCGATCCAGCTCCGGGGATCTGAAAGGTTATATTGTCCAATCCGCTGACCGCATTCGCATCCAGAATAGCCTGCCGCAGCGAACCTGCGCCGCTATCGTTTATATTTGTAACGATAAAAGTCGCGGCCCAACTCGGGGCGAGGCACGCGATGAACCAAAGCATTAAAAACAGCGTCCGTCGTCCTGGCCTTATCGATATTTTGTGCGGCAAAAAGGTACCTCTCATAGATCCGATGACTTGGCCCGGAGGTTAACAAAATATGTGCAAAAAGCAAGGCCGGAAGTGCCGAAGCGGCAAAATCAATTTTACATTGACGCAATAATAAGGGGAGTAGCCGTGCCAGTCCTCGCCGTACGGGCACTTTCGGAGCCGCAATTTCATTCGGTCGGCGCGCACGGAGTGACGCGCCCTACCTAAAAAAAACGGCCCTGACCGCAAATAAGTTGCTGGCCAGGACCGTATCACCCCGAATCCGGGAAATGCGGCGTTTGTTAGCGAAGCAGATAAAAATGCTTGCTGACGCTTGGCGTTACAGGATATGGATTGGTGACAGGACTGACTATCGTGTAAGGACCCGCCACATCGCTAGCCTCGTACAAAACTCCCCCAGCCGCGGCAGGCCAGGAAATCTGGAGGTTGCTCCCGACTCTCGTAATTGTCAGCTTAGGTGGCTGGCCAGCGTAATAGTGTGCGGCAATACGGTTTGCCGCAAGAACTCCGGTATACACCGCTACTTCATCTATTTGTCCCGCGAACGGCGCGCCGTCACCGCGATCTCCAATATTGAAAGTTGCAGCGGTATTCTGTGCCAAACCGCTAACAGCAGCGGACTTCACCTGCGCGCCATTGATATAAATGTAGCCATTACCAGCCGCGCCATCGTAAGCACCAACCAGGTGATACCATGTATTGGCTTGCGGGACGTCGCCCACACTTCCTGCCGCCCCATCCCAGCCGCTGAGATATCCGCTCGTGTTGCCGAGCCTGAGCTGCCAGCCGGTAGGCTGCAACAAGAAGAAGTAACCCGAGCGGTTGGCTGTCAAATCCACCGAGGCGACCGGCACGGCAAACCCTTCCGAGGCCGCATCGAGATCAGGATTGACCCAGCACTCGACAGTCCATGATCCGTTCGCATCCAGGCCCCCATTCAGAGCGCTGGAATACGGCACCCTGACAAGCGAGGAGCCGTCGCCGGCAAAATCCACTGAGGTGTTGCTGTCCCGAACCAGAGCGCCGGGCCGGCCAAAAGTCTCTTTGCCATTGTAAGCGCCGTCATGAGTGCCCCAGGAATCCAAAGCTGTTGGACCGCTGGCTTCACCAAGCCGCCAATAGGCCACCGGGTTGTCCGCGATGACCGTTGCGGGATAACCCGTGGGAGTGACGACTGAAAGTGCGGCCGACACATTGGTTGTTCCGACAGAGTTCGTAACGGTAACCGAATAGGTCGCAGAAGAGCTCGGCGTCGCATTGGGTATGGTTAGTACCGAGGTTGTCGCTCCGGGAATCGGAACCGTGTTTGATTTCCATTGATAGCTGAGAGGCAGTGTGCCTTCAGCATTCACTGAAAAGGTTGCCGTATTATTGGCGGCCCCGGCGAAAATAGTCACCGGACTGGGAGCCGCCAGAATCACCGGAGCTGTATTGGTGCCGTAAACCAGCATTGCATAATGAGCATTGACAGTATTGGACGAGAGCGCGTTAGTGTATATCGCCAATTCATCGATCGTACCGTTCCAGACAGGTCCATTGAAGCTGTTGGTGTAACTGCCAGCCGACCCTATCCAGGCGGGTGAACTTGATGCAGTCGGGGTAAACGTGCCTTGGGTTCCAAGGGAACGCCCATCGAGATATGCCGTGATGCCCGAGGCTTGATTGAAAACCAGGGTTACGTGGGCAAATCGATTGAGCAGATTGTTTGGAGCAGGCCAGCTTACGGTTGTTGTTCCGTCGCTGTATTCCAGGGCATCACCGGTTTTTGATACTCCAACCAGGCAGGTGAAGGTCGGGCTGGTGCGGTCTGGATCACCAATCGCAAAGATAGTGGGGAACGTCCATCCACCGGCATTGATGTAAACGCCCAAATCGCTCATGTAAACAACTGCCTCGATTGTGCCAACACCACCGGGGAACGAGTAGCTGGCGTCGTTGGCCAATATTACATCACCCAAATTCGCACCGCGATCCAGGCCCAGGGCACGTTGGCCGAAGGCGCGGTCCGTACGGCTGTCGTACCCTGCTCCCCCCTCCCGCAAGCCGGTGTTCGCAGCAAACTTCAGATTGCTCAAGGTTGCGCCTGTATTGAAATCCACGGGGAAATAGCCTACGAGGCTGGCCTGGCCGGTCACGAGACTACGGTAATTCGCCATGTTGTTGCTTAGGACGAACGGTACGGTCAGGGTAGCGTTCGAGCTGATGACGAAATTTCCCGAGCCAGTATTGGTTACGGCACAACTGTACAAAACGCCGTTGTCCCCCGCGCGAGAGACCGAAGGCAACAGCAAGCTTGATTTGGTCTCTCCCAAAATATTTAAGCCGGCTCTTCTCCATTGATAGGTGAGGTTCGGGGCAGAAGCCACCTGGATGGAAAATGGGGCGGGGCCTCCGTCCCACACGCTGACACTTGCCGGCTGTGTAACGATGAGCGGTGTGGTGGCCGATGCTGATGGATAGAGAAGGTCGCTCACGGCGAACGCGCCGGCAGTGAAGGTAAACGCGCGCGCTTCATCAATCAATCCACGATACGCCACCTGGTCCCCACCGGATGCGCCGAGTCTCAGGCCCGCTTGCTGTCCCGTGCCCGTCGGGGTGTTGGTCGAGGGTGTGTCCGTACTGGTCGGCCCATGAACCGCTCCGTTTACATAGAAAGTGTTCACACCATTATTGCGAACGACGGCCAGATGAGTCCAGGTGTTCGTGTTGATCGGCAAAGGATCCCCCACCGCCGCAACACCATTGGTGTCCGTTATCACACGGGCTACGAAGGAATAGGTCCCATCCTGGTTGTTTTTTACACCAAAAAACAGGCCCGTTGAGTCACCCCCCGATGTAAAGATTTGTGCGGTGAAATCATGAGCTCCCTCACAACAAAAAACATTATAGCCATTTACAAACGGCAAAACCCAGGCTTCGATTCCAAAGTTATTTCCGCTGACAGAATATTCATCTTTGGCGGCAATAATCACATCTCCATTTCTGCCCCACTCCGAGGAGCCTGTGCTGGTCCAACCGCTGGTGCCCAAGGGGCCACCTGGCGTGTTTGCACTGATATGGATGCTTTCGAACTCTGAAAAACCGTCCGTTAAATGGTTACCGTTCCCACTGGAGTCCAAGGGCAAGCCGCCGGCGAACGTATTTGTTTCCCCTAAATGATACCAGGCTTGAACAGTCACTGCGCCTGATGAGGTGAGCAGGCCCGTCATCAGGGCCAAAACGCTGATTATCGTTCTACGCATAAGGTGATTACCTTTCATTTCTTTAGATGTGGGTTTGAATTGGAGTTCGAACTGGCTTCACTACAGATGGCAGTTTAAAGGTCCATTGGCGAGCATTGTTGAGCTTGACTTTAATTTGGGAACTGAGCCTGAGATGTTACGCCAGAGATGTATGGCAGCGGTATCACGCAAACGCGGGAGAATCAAAACAGTCTCTCCTTGAGCGCTTTGGAGACCGCCCCTGTGCGAGTGTGGACATGCAGCTTGGTGTAAATGTTCCTCAGATGCGTATCAACCGTGTGGTAACTAAGGGAAAGCTGATCGGCGATCTCTTTTTTTATGAGGCCCTCGGTCATCAGTTGTAAAATCTCCTGCTCACGCGCGGTTAAACCATAGTCCTTATGGGGAGCGGCGTTCCTCATGAACATATCCAGAACCGAGCGGGCCACCCGCGGTGTCATCGGGGCGCCGCCAATGTACGCCTCACGGACCGATTCGATAATCTTTTCCATCGGCGAGGTCTTGAGCAAATAACCCGAGGCCCCGGCGCAGATCGCCTTGAAAATTTTTTCATGATCGTCAAATACCGTGAGCATAATAACGCGGGTTGAAGGTGAAATCGATTTGATCTGCTGGACCGCTTCAATCCCGTTGAGGCCCGGTAACTCCACATCCAACAGAATCACATCGGGCACGGCACCGCGGGTCAATTCATCAAGAGCGGCTTCTGAATTGCTAAAGTGCCGCGCGCAATCCAGGTCTTGCGATTGTTTAAGCACCCGCACGATCGTCTGGCGAAAACTGTGGTTATCTTCAACCAGCCAAACATTAATCGGCTGATCGATCGTGGATTTAGCGCTCATCGGTTTTGGCGTGTTGGCATCCGGCTTGTCAGCGGCTCGCCCGCGGGGTGCTGACGTTTTACCGTTTTGCTTAGAATCTTCGGCTACATTAGCACGGTTGCGCATAGTGAACAGCTCACGCGTTTACGGGATTTTAGGGAACCGGGGCACTCAAAGTAACAATCGTGCCTTTGTCCGGCGCGGTCTGAATTTCCAAAGTGCCGCCTAAATCGGCAGCGCGACGGCGCAAATTCTTTAGCCCGTTGCCATTGCGGGTCTGCTCCTCATCAAATCCAATGCCATTATCTTGGACACGGAGCCGAACCTGCCGAGGGCCACACTCGAACAGCACCTCCACATGTGTGGCGTGAGCGTGGCGAGCTGCATTATAAATGATTTCCTTGAACATCGGAAATAGGTTTCGTCTCAGTTCCAGCGACGGCTTCGGGCTTTCTGTTTCGCCAACGGAATTGAACTCGACTGCAACGCCTCGCAACATCGTTCTGGCTGCTTCTTTCATTCGTAGCACAAGCTCATTCATATTGTCCGCCGCCGGATCCAAAAACCAGACGATGTCACGCAACGAGTCAATGGTTTGAGCGGCAACTCGGCGGATTTCAGTCAATTCCTCCGCGAAGCCGACCGCGGGCGTTTGCCTGGAGAGCACTTCGCTCAGCAGCGCGATCGCTCCAAGATTGCTGCCCACTTCATCGTGCAGGTCGCGCGCCATGCGCAGACGCATGCGGGTGAGCCGCCGCTCGACCGCCAGCCGCACTTCATACGCGGCGACGAACAGCAAAAGCAAACTGACAACAACGACAACTCGAAAGATCCAGGTTTGCCAAAAATGTGGCAAAACGATGACTGCCATCGACGCGCCGGTTTCGTTCCAAACACCATCATTATTGCAGCCCAGCACGCGGAAAAGGTAATCACCGGGCCGCAAGTAACCGTAATGCGCAGCGCGTTCGCTGCCGGCCTGGACCCAATCGTTTTCAAGGGACTCCAGCTTGTACTTAAAGCGCATCTTTTCGGGCGCCGTCAGACTTAAGCCCGTGTAACGGAATTCAAAACGCTGTTTGCCCGGAGGGACTCTGAGAGTGGGCGGGAGAACCTGGCCCGGCTTAACTGCTCCCGCCGTACTCAATACGGGGAAAAAGGCCTTTTGAGTTTCGCCTTCGATTAGAACCTGATCGATGACCACGGGCGGCGGCAGTGGATTGAATGGCACGCTTTCCGGATCAACAACCGCCAGCCCATTTACGGTGGGGAACCAAAGCCGGCCATCCCGGGTTTTACACCCGGCAGGCTGACAGCCGCTGCTGCACTCCAGACTGGGAAGGCCATCCGCCCTCGTATAACTAAAGCAACGAATCGCTTGTGCGCGCGTGGGGTTGCGTAAATCTTCTTTCCTCACGCGGAAAACTCCGATACCTGAGCCACACCACAAATTGCCACGATTGTCTTCGGTGATGCAAACAATGGCATCATCCGGCAGGCCTTCACTGGTGGTGAAAACAGTAAATTTACCGTTTTGAAAAAGATTCAAGCCTTGCCGCGTGCCAATCCACAGAGCGTCCTCCCTATCCACAAACAGGGACAGAATAAATTCGCTGCTCAGTCCGTCAGCTTTGCTGAAACGAGTTTGATGGTTCTGATTCAAACAATACAGACCATCGCCCCGCGTCCCAATCCAAATATCGCCTCGGCGATCCTCTGTGATTGCGCGGGAATCCACACTGGGAAGCTTCGTTGATAACTTGAACGACTCAGGCTGGCAGTCGTGTAGGAAGGTGATTTCCGGGCTTTCGCGAATTTGGCCCAGCCAAAGGCTCCCCTTGGAATCCAGGTGCATCGCACAGACCACCGGACCACACTGTTCCGACGGAAGTTGCTGAAAGCGGTTGCCTTCCATTTTGAACAGCCCGCCACCCCAGGTGCCGGCCCAAAGAGTGTTGTTGCGGTCCCGGCAAACCGACCAGACGCATTCGTTAGTAAGGCCTTGTTGAGGCCCATAGTTTCGAACAACGCCGTCTTTCAGGTGATCGATGCCCTCGCCATTTGTGCCAAGCCACAGCTCACCTTCCTGACCTTCGCAGATGGTCAACACCAGATCACTCGATAAACCCTGTTCCCGCCCATAACTGCGAAATATGGCCGGTTTGACACGAGCCAGTCCGTGGCCCTCAGTTCCTACCCAGATGTTGCCTTCCCGATCCTCGAGAAGGCTGCGAACAAAGTTGCCGGGTAAACCCTCTTTTCGAGCCAGATTCAATACCGCGCCATTGGTTGCATAGCGAAACACACCGCTGCCGTAGGTGCCAAGCCAGAGCTGGCCTCGGCGATCCTCTCGCATTTCAGAAAGCACACCTTTGGACCAGGGAAATGGTCCGTAATCAGCGATCCATTTGCCTTCGTCGAACCGGCGCAGACGCCCGCAACCCGCCACCCACATGCCACCGGAACGGCTCACCGCAAGGCCTTCGACTCCGAAACCTGCTTCGCGCGTCTGGTCCCAAACGCTCAGAAATTTCCCCGCGTGCCATATGGCTAGCTCCCGATCCGTCCCGACCCAGAACCGTCCCGAATCATCTGAGGCGATGCTTTGCACCGTTGCCCCACGCAAGCCCCAATTCGTCGAAGAAAAAGTGAATTGCCCGTCGCGCAGTTGCACAAGCTGTCCCCCTGCGCTAAGGAGCCACAAGCCATCATTTGGGATCTCGACGAATGTCTTGATAAATTTTGTAACTCCGCCCCGAATGGGTGGTGCGAAAATATCGAGCTGTCCGGCTGCCGATCGAGTGAGCAGGCCGTCTTCGGTCCCCGTCCAAAGGGCGCCGCTATTGTCCTCGAACACTGAAAGAACGCGATTGCTTGGCAACCGGGGCGTATTGCTGGTGTTAATAACCTTAAATTTTACCCCATCGAATCGCGCCAGCCCGCCAAAAGTCCCGATCCAAAGAAAGCCGTCACGGGTCTGAGTGATCGCGGTAACGGAACTTTGCGGAAGACCGTCCTCGGAGTGCCATGAATCGATGCGATAGGGCAGCGGCTCGCGGAACGCGGCTAACGCCAGAACAGGCAGCCAGACAAAGGCGAGGCTGCTGTAAACCCGCGCATTGCGACGACACGTGAACACCATTGTATTATGATATGGCGAGGTCGATTTGCAAGCCCTGCGGTGTGCGCCGGGTTGTAGCGCAGATTTGTAATCTGCACTACGATTTTCAGGCCCCTATGGTCTTTCTCAACAGCTCAATACTCCTGGGCACTGCAATATCTGGATTTTCTTTCCCCTCAAACTCGAGCGAAACGTAACCGGTATAACCAGCATCCTGCAGAATCTTCGAAATCCGCTTATAATCCAAATCCAGGGTGTACCATTCGCCGCCGCCATAGTAAGTCTTGGCTTGAGCATACACTGTTTTAGGCGCGATCATCTTGAGCTTTTCGTAAGGGTCCTCCATAAAATTGCCCGTGTCCATGAGGGCCCCCAGCCAGGGGGAAGGCACTGCATTGATGAGCCGCAATTGCCCTTCAGGAGTGCGGCTCAGACCCCAATGATTTTCCAGAGCCAACACCACGCCGCATTGCTCAGCTTTGGGGATGCACTTTTCGATGCATTCAATGCACCATTTGAATCCATCCTCTTCCGTGAAACCGGGCAGAATCGGCTCGATGCCACGCGCCTTCATCAAATCATCGAAATCCTTGATCGTGTTCCACCGCCCTGAGTTGAGCCGAATGCATGGCACGCCCAATTCATAAGCAATCTCGATGCATTTGTGCGTGTGCTCGACTTGCCTCTGGCGTTCGTCCGGGTCCTGCTGAACAAAGTTTTGATGAATCGAGAGGCAAACAGGAGCGACGCCATTGTGAAAGGCATGCCGCTTTAGCTTTTGAAGATAGGCTCGGTGCGATGCGGTCAGCGCCTCCTTCTCCGGAATATCCATCTGGCGATGAAGTATGTCCAAACCTTCGATCCCAATATCGGCGCACTTCTCGATCACCGTCTCGATCGGCACTTTTTCTGTTTTGAAATGCCAGTAGGAATAAGTGGCGATGCCAAGTTTGATGCGCTTCCTGCGAGCGGTGGACGGAGCTGTGGGTTCCTGCGTATCAGCGCTCGCGGCTAATGTTGCACCAAGGCAGGCAGTCGTAGCGAGGAAGGAGCGGCGGTTTAGCATATATAAAGATATTCAGATGCCACCATTGAACAGGACAATTTTATGATGTCGTGCGCTAAAGGAAAGAATAACGGGAGCGTAACGCTTTCCAATCACGCATTCGCGGGTTGTAGTCTCGTGCAATCAAGCAACAATTCCGTATCAAACCGGATTGCGGTGTATCCCGGCGCCTTGAATTGACTTGATGAACAGAATGAAAAGCGACGGGATACGGCGCACTGCATACGCTTCGCGAGATTCGAGGCATTTCTGAAATCGCAACTGCAAAAAGATAACCTTGCCTGATTATGAGAATCTATCAAGGTTCGTCCTCTTCGGAGTTGATCGCTCGATCCAGGTCGAAGTCGATTTAATCCCTCAAAAGCGCTCGATGGCTACCCTCAACCCTCAACTCCTCATCTCCTGCCAATGATTGCGTTGCTGTTAATTCGAACACTCCGTGGCGCACAATGGCGTAGGTCAGCGAAAGTGGAACAATGGTGAACAGAGACAGCGAGAACAGCCGGTACGGGGTCGATACGAAAAACCATACTACAGGCGAACTGGTCAGCGGCCCCCAAAAGATCGAGGGCAAAAATAACATACTCGGGAACCACCCAATCAGAGACCCAACCACCATCACCCGCATTCGCCGACGTGCGGACGGATCGGTCAAAAGGATGAAATTTAGAATAAGCGCCGCTAACCCACCGAGGCCGTAAACCAAAATGATTAACCCCACAACAAAGAGCAGCCATTCGGGCACGGTCGTAAAGTGTGGCGGATAGTACACCGAACGGAACAGCTTTATAATGCCCCAGGCCGAAACGAGCACCGGCGGTGTCCAAACCAGAAACCACTTCCAGGCTTGCCGGAATAACAAGCGAGGCATCGCCGCATGAAAAGTGAAAAACAACGGCAGAAGCATGAAATGGCTGACCTGCGGAATCCAAAGTACAGCACCGAGGGGCAGCGGTAAGTGACGCCAGATTGCCATCATCTCCGGTTTCGGAAACAGTGGGGCGGTTCCAAATGCAGCAAGAAACCAGGCGCATAGGAGCGTGGCGGGAGACCTGGACGGGCGAAACGCCATTGCCAATGCGAGAAGAAGAACGAAAGCCTGCACATACCGCTTTCGTTCCAACCGATGCCATGGGTCCCCCGGATGGCGTCCCAGAGTCAACAGGACTCGATGCGGTTGGCTGTCGCGCTCCAGTTCAATCGGGTACGGTATTCCCAGGTCTCGTGTGTCCGCAAAGATTGCCCAATCGATAGGCTGGGACAAACCCCGGCCGGCGACAGACAACAGACGATCGCCAGGTCGAAGACCTGCCCTGCTGGCAGGAGAGTTGGGCTCAACTTCACTGATAACCATGTCTTTGGTGCCGAAGTCCTCGCCCAGGCCTATTCGTCTCGGTTCCCACCTTTCCGAATAGACCAGGACTGCGAAGTAACTCAGAAATGCAAAGGAAAGAAAGCATATCCACCAAGGCACGCGTCTGGTTGACACTGGAACTATCGCCTTCACGTCGCCCACAAACCCGCTGCGAGGATGATGTCCTTCGACAAAAGGAACATGAATATATGTTCTATATCCGATCCAGATAAGGAAATACACCGATAAATTTCTACACAAAGGCCGCGAAGAAGCGCAAAGATGGAATTACAACTCGGTGAATGGAAAAAATGACATAGGGATGTTACAACCGAAGTTAAACACAAAGGCCGAAAGAAGCGCTAAGAAGGAATTTCCACTTTCCTACTTTGCGTGCCTTTGCTGGCTTCTGTTCAGTTGTTTCGGAAATTGTCGGTGTTGTCGAAGCAAGTCCGGAAATATGGAGACAGGTGGCCTTGCATTCTCCCATTTGGCGTTCTGGGCTGCAAGTTCAGGCAGGATTACGTTCTTCTTTTTCCTCAAATTCCTGACTGCCACTGAACACCCCTGAAGCAATGATGCCAATAAGCAATCCCACCCCGAAGAGAATGCCAATGGTCTGATAAGGTTTTTCGCGCACGGCCCGGTCCGTTGTTTTCGCGCCAAGAAGCGCACGATCTTTGACGCCACTCACGCTGTGCTTGAGCAACTCCTGCCCGTCACGCACCACTGTCTTGATGTCATCGATCAACTGTTCCATGTCAACACTGGGACCGTTTGCTCGTTTAGTTCGCATGGCTCACCTTTTACTTCCCGCATCAAAACCGAAATGGGGTGTTCACCTATTCCCTTACAGTGAGCGGCGTTCCAGGCCTCGTCCTCATCCTCTTTCTTCCTCTTGGATTCAGGGGTCCACTCAAGGCTCAGCTTCAATTTCTCCGCGGAATCGCAATTTTTGCGGTGTCTCTCACCGGCGGCTTTAATGTGAGCGCCAACGACATCCGACGCGTAAATGTGGATCACCACAACTTGTTCAATACAAATTGAACAATATTGGGCGGAGCCTCAGGGTGAAAAAGGAAGAGTGAAGGATGAAGGATATTCGGGAGGATTGACTCCTCCCGAATTGTGCCGAAGCGGAATCAATTGGCTTCGAAGACCTTCAGCAACCGATTGTTTACATACAGCCGGTTGCGGTGGCCGAGCAGAGGCTTGCGTTCCTTTTCAATGCGGACGGTTGATTTCTCGCTATTGCCTACAACAACAACGTAAACCTCGAGTATCGGTTCATTGAATAACCGCACTGATTTTTTGATTTGTTGTTCGTTTACCTTGATTACCAGGCTTCCCATGAGTTGGTTGAATTGGTATTCCAGGCGATGTTTTTCGTTTTCTCCAATTACGATTGAGAACTTCACAGACTTTAACCTTTGCATCTTCGCGTGACCATCAAATCACGCATGGATCGTGCCAATTGCCAAAGTGCCATTAAATCAAGGAATGCCTGCTCGATGATGGGTGAAGTCAGGGCAATAGTGTCCTTATTACGGGCTGTGAAATGTCCACAAGGGAGCCGTTTATTTGAGCAAGGCGCGGACTTTTTCCGGCTGATTGGTTGGCGGCTGGCAGGAAGTGCCGGTGCATAAAAAGACGACCGGACCGTCTTTTGCGGCCAATGTTTTTGCAAAAGGCTCGACTGCTCCTGTATTGCCCAGCACCACTTTGTTCGGTTGGTAAACGGAGTGGACGGCATTCAGCAAATCACGCGCGTGCGGGCTTTGAGGATCCCCGGCGATGACTGCCCGGCGGGGTTCTTCCAGCGAAAAATCCAGCGCCTGCAGCATATAGGGAACAGCCTGCGGCAGTTGCTGCAGCCGGGTCGCAAACGAACGGAGCGATTTTTCAGCGGCTTCGATGAACTCTTTCCTTTCAGTGATCTTTCCAAGTTTTGAAAGCGCCATGATCGCCACAGAATTCCCGGACGGCTGGGCTCCATCATAATCCTCTTTAACTCGCAGGATCAGGTCTTTGGCGTCCGATGCGCTTTGCCAGAAGCCGCCGTTTTCCGAATCGTAAAATTTTTCGAGCATGGCCTCACTCAACGCCACGCAAAAATCCAAATGGCGGGGCTCCAGTGTCACTTCGTATAAGCTCAGAACGCCCGCGAGCAAGAAAGCATACCCATCCAGTAGCTGGACATTGTCCCTCGCGCCGTCCCGCCAGCGATGATACAACGTGCCGGCGCGCGGCCGGGACGCGGCTGATTTTTCGGCCGGTTCCCATAGCTTTTCTTTGAGGAAGGCAATGTTTTTTTCCGCCGCCTTTCGATACTTCTCGTCCTTCAACACAGCATAGGCTTGTGACATGGTGCTCAGCATCAATCCGTTCCAGGAGGCCAGTACTTTGTCGTCCAGGTGGGGACGAATCCGTTTGTTGCGTTCAGCGAGCATTTTCATTTTGGCGGATGCAAGCAGTTCTTTGGAGGAGTCCGGCAATTTCGGGTCCACAATGCTGAGCACGTTTTGATTTGGCAACGGATGCGGGTGGCTATGGTCAACAAAGTTGCCCTTCTCAGTAATGCCGAAATAACGGGTGGCGGTTTTGAATTCCGCGGGAGTTAAAAGTTTGGACAGCTCCTGCTGGGTCCAACAATAGAATTTTCCCTCGTGCCCCTCGCTGTCGGCATCTTCCGCGGAATAAAAGCCACCGTCGGGATGAGTCATATCTCTGAGGACATATTCAAGGATGTCACGGACAATTTCCGCATAGTGCTGCTGTCCGCTGACGAGGTACGCGTCCAGGTATAACTGCGCCAACTGCGCGTTGTCGTAGAGCATTTTCTCGAAGTGCGGCACGAGCCATTGAGCATCAACCGAGTACCTGGCGAAGCCGCCTCCCAAATGATCGTTGATCCCTCCGGCTGCCATATGATCGCAAGTGTTGAGCACCATACGAATGGCATCATCGTCTTTAAAACGTTTGGCGTAGCGCAGCAGGAACTCAGGCTGGCTTGGTTGGGGAAACTTTGGAGAGTCGCCAAAACCGCCGTTTTTTTCGTCGTACCCCCGCTTAAGCTGGCGGCCGGCGTCCCGAACGACATCCTGTGTCAGGATGACGGATGACAAGGCCTGGTTTGAAGAGGCCTGCTCGAGCCGCAAGTGAATATCGTTGGCGGAATTAGCCACCTCGTCATGGCGCGTCTCCCAAAGCTTCTGAAGGTGCTGGAGCAACTGAAGAAAACTGGGCCGCCCATATCGCTGGTCGGGCGGAAAATACGTTCCACCGAAGAAGGGTTTGAGTTCCGGCGTCAGAAATACGTTAAGAGGCCACCCCCCTTGCCCGGAAGTCGCCTGGACGAATGTCATATAGATCTTATCCACATCAGGCCGTTCCTCCCGGTCCACCTTGATGCTGATAAAGTGTTCGTTCAGATATTTTGCCACTTCCTCGCTTTCAAAAGATTCGCGTTCCATCACGTGGCACCAATGGCAGGTCGAATAACCAATGCTGACGAAGATTGGTTTGTTTTCCTTGCGCGCCCTGGCGAAAGCTTCCTCGCCCCAGGCATACCAATCCACGGGATTGAACTGATGTTGAAGCAGGTAGGGCGACTTCTCATGAGCCAGCCTGTTAGTGTGGCCGTGTACAGCAGTTCCGGAGGGTAGTGGCGCATCAATCTTCACGGGCTTTATGGGTTCGGCTTTGGTTATTTCCCTTTGGCAGGCAATCAATCCGGCCGCGCACAGCAGCGCAATCGACCGGAAGACAACCGTGCTCATCCGTGCACAATAGCCTGCTGGCCTCCGGCGAGCAAAGAAAAGCTGAGCGATACGGGGGCCTGGGCATGGCCGGTCCCGGAGGGACCTGCGACAATAAGCCCAACGTTTCAACGTTGGGGTATGCGTGGCGTGTGGTGATAGTCCCGAAGGGGACGGCTGATGGGTTGATATGCTTTTTCAGCCGTCCCTTTCGGGACTGGATTTCGTGTGGCCCAATTCCCCAAGGTTGAAACCTTGGGCTATTTTCACGAATCCCTCCGGGATAAAACCAAAACTGCCCTCCGGTATAGCAACAATTCTGGTGGTATTGGATTACAATTCTTTATACAGCAGATTGAAATCTGCGTTAATTCTGCACGGCGATTGACAGCCACGAGGAGCTTGCGGCAGTATCTCCCGCCTGTCTGGTTTTACTGGCAACATTGAATGCTCCATCAACTGACTATTTCTGAACTAACCGCAAAGCTGGCCAGGCGAGAGGTTTCCTCACGCGACGTTGTACAAGCATGCCTCGATCAAATCCAGCGAGTAGAACCGGAGATTCGCGCCTTCATCAGCTACGATGCCCAGGATGCGCTTGCCCAGGCGGATTTAGCAGATCAGCAATTGGCAGGTGGGGCAAGCCTCACAGAATATCCACTTCTGGGAGTGCCGGTGGCCATCAAGGACGTGATTGCCGTTAAAGGGCAACCGCTCACTTGTGGCTCAAAGATTCTGGGAAATTTCAAAGCCCCTTATGACGCGACTGTGATTGGAAAATTGCGGAAGGCAGGGGCCATCCTTTTTGGCCGGCTCAATATGGACGAGTTCGCGATGGGCAGCTCGACAGAAAATTCTGCCTTTCAAATCACGCGCAATCCGTGGGACACATCCAGGATCCCAGGCGGCTCCTCAGGAGGTTCCGCCGCGGCGGTGGCAGCGGATGAATGTATTGCGGCGCTAGGGTCAGACACCGGTGGCTCCATTCGCCAGCCAGCAGCTTTGTGCGGATGCGTGGGACTAAAACCTTCCTACGGCCGGGTTTCACGGTACGGCTTGGTGGCCTTTGCGTCGACGCTAGACCAGATTGGCTGCATGACCAAGGACGTCCGCGATGCGGCAACGATGCTGGAGATTTTGAGCGGAGTGGACGAGCGCGATTCGACCAGCGTGCCGCACCCTGTCACCCGATCCAACCTGACCGGAGACATCAAAGGAATGAAACTGGGGTTGGTCAAAGAATATCAGGGAGGCGGGCTGGACCCGGAAGTGAAACAGGCGGTTGAAGGCGCGGTTCGGCAGCTCGAAAAATCAGGGGCGGAAATAGTGGAAATCTCTTTGCCGCATACTGAGTATGCCGTGTCCACCTATTATATCATCGCTACTGCCGAAGCCAGCACGAACCTGGCTCGGTTCGATGGCATCCGCTACGGCATGAGAGTTGCGGGGAAGGATCCCATCGAGTTGTATAGCAAAACCCGTGGCGCAGGCTTTGGGCCCGAAGTGAAACGCCGGATCATTCTTGGCACGTACGTGCTGAGCAGCGGCTATTATGACGCTTATTATTTGCGCGCACAAAAGGTTCGCACGTTGATCCGCAATGATTTCCTAAAGGCATTTGAAAAGGTTGACGCCATCGTGACGCCCACCTCACCCACCGCGGCTTTCAAAATCGGCGAGAAGTCGGCTGATCCGTTGCAGATGTACTTGATCGATATCTTTACAATCTCGGCAAATCTCTCCGGTATTTGCGGGATCAGTGTGCCGTGCGGTTTTACGAGGTCGCCAAAACTTCCGATTGGATTGCAATTGCTCGGGAAGCCATTTGACGAAGAGACGATTCTAAGAATTGCCCACGCCTACGAGCAGAGCACAAATTGGAGGCACGAAAAACCCGGTCTGGCTGCGGGTCATTAAGGGCAGATCGGAGTTTGGCTTTTGGGTGAGCTTTTTTTCAGGCCATTTCCAACTCGGGCTTGGCGCATTGCAAGCCCCAATACTGTGTGATCGACTCGAAAAGATGTTCTACCTCTTTAAAATTCACCGGCTTCACCATGTAGGCGTTTGCGCCCAGTTCATATGCGCGGTTGATATCCGAAGGGTTGTCTGAGGAGGAAACGATGATAACAGGGATGCGGCGTAATATTCCCTGACGGCCTTTAACCCAATCCAGCACCTCGAATCCACTTCGGCGAGGCATCTTGATGTCCATTACAATCAATTTGGGCAAAGGAAAAGCGCTCCGATCGGAATACTTCATCTCCCCTTTCAAATAATGAATCGCTTCCTGCCCATCAGTGACGACCTGGAGCGGGTTCCTCAGATGCGCCATTTTAAAGGCGCGCTTAACCAGGAAAATATCATTTAGATCATCCTCCACTAGCAACACACTGAATAAAGTATCGTTGTGCATATTGTACCGTTAATAAAATTAAACGTACCTGAGCAACCCCAAATTTTCCAGGGGAGCAAAACATTATCCGTTTCCCGCCTTTACGTCCGGTGGGTGCATTCCCCATCATTTACATCCCGCTCAGGCACTGGTAAAAAATGGCGTGCTCGATCACTCGAATCCGAAGCGGAAAGATAAAAGAGGGACGTTCATCCCGCACTGGATTCGAAAGACATTGTTTTTGCAAGGCGCGGTTTTGTCGCTGTTGGGCTTGCTGCCTGGACACGCGCAGCAAAACATCGTGCTGAAGAATTTCCGCTTCGCACCGGGCGGTTACTATCCACCCCCCCATCAAAAGCAACTACGGTCGTTGCTGACTGGAGCGAGCGCCGAGCAGCAACCCGGGGGCGTCTCCTTGATCAAGGAAGGGAAATTTGAAACCTTTCTTGAAAATGGGCAGGGCGAGACGGTTGTCGAAGCCCCACTATGCTTTTACGAGGAGAAGGGGGATCACTCGCTGCATTCACCTGGAACGCTCCGCGTTCAAACCGCGGATGGAAAATTCTCCATTACCGGTGAAGGATTTCGTTACGTGCAAACCAATTCATCCTTATTCATCTCCAACCGAGCGCATACCATTATCCATCCGGAATTGCTCCAGGCCCAAACCCCAGGCTCAACCGCGCGGACGAACAAAACGCCGAATGAGAGCAAGGGCATGGACATCGTTTCTGAGGCGTTCGATTATGTTGGCGAAACTGGCGTAGGGAATCATCGGCGCAACGTTCATGTAAGCGGACCCGATCTGGATATGACCGCCGGCAATTTGCAATTTTTATTGCCAATGAAGCAGAGGCAATTGCAACGAATCACGGCAGAGGAAAATGTCGTTGTTCGCTCGGGAGAAGTCCGCGCAACCGGAGAGCGCGTCAATTATGCGCCCGATACCGGACTGATCCATATTTCAGGCGAACCGAAGTGGCAGGCGGTCCAGAGGGAGGGACAGGCGGACGAATTGTCGATCGACCGCTCAAACCGTATCTTTCGAGCAACAGGCCATGCGCAAATGCGACTGACCGGACAGGGTGCCAGCGCATCAGCTTTCCTGCCTGCTGGCCTTTCCACAGCCACCAACTCGGCGAACGTCAGGAATCAGGTGGTCGAAATCCAATCCTCCAGCTATGAGATCCGCACTAATTCAGCGGAGTTCCTGTCCGGAGTGCAGGTGGTTGAGCGCGCGGATGGCCAGCCCCGCTCCAAATTAAGCTGCCGCGATATGATGCTTCGTTTTGCCGGCACAAACCAAATGGAAAGCATGGTGGCTCAGCACAATGTGATCATGGAACAAGGTTTGAAACGCTTCGCCGCGGAAAACGCAGTTTTTACGGGCACGAATCAAGTCCTGACATTGACTGGCAATCCGAGCTGGCAGGATGGACCGCGCTCTGGCCAGGGTGACATCATTTTTTTAGATGGGCGACAGAATGAGCTAACGGCTCGCGGGAACGCTTCCCTGCACTTGCCCGCGGGAAATATCGCACCCGCGGAGTTCGGAGCGGCAAAAACACCCTCTGCACCAAATCCCACCAACCAGATGGCTGAAATTTCAGCCGCTGAATACACTTTGGGCACCAACTCCGCTTTTTTTCGGGGCGGGGTGAGCGTGACTCATCCGCAAATGAATTTGAATTGCAAAACCCTCAATTTGGAGGCACTCCCAGGCGATGCCACGGCTCATACTCTGGTGGCCAGAGACACCGTCACTTTTGATATAAGTGAAAAAGACCAAAAAATCCATGGCACGGGACAAAAGGCTGTCTACACTTATGGGGTGACTGGCGGCCGCACGAACGATCTACTCGAGTTGAGCGGAAAACCAATGCTTAGCATGGCCAACGGCAGCACGTTTGAAAACGATATCATTATTCTCGACCGGGCCAACGGCGTGTTAAGAGCTCCCGGAAAATATCGAATCCGCGAAGCAGGCACGCCGGGTTCAACGAATCAGCTTCACTTGCCCAGCGCGGACCTGCTTAAACCGGCTCCGAAGAAAAAGCGAAAATCTTCCACTTAGGCTGCATGGTATCATCCCACGCTGAAGCGCTTCCTGTGACTGATGTAAAACAATCGCACTCGGATATAAACGAGCGGCTCGATGGCCGGTTGTTGATCACAGACAAGCTGGTGAAGGAATACCGCAATCGACGGGTCGTCAACGGTGTTTCAGTGAGCGTTGCTGCCGGAGAAATTGTCGGATTGCTCGGTCCGAATGGGGCAGGCAAAACCACGACTTTCAATATGGTGGTCGGAGTGATCCGGCCTGATGCCGGAACGGTGAAGTTCGAGCAGCGCGATATTACGCGACTGCCGATGCACCGTCGCGCGCGGTTGGGAATGGGTTATCTAACACAGGAACCTTCCATTTTTCGGAAACTCACGGTGGAGCAAAATATTCTGGCGATTCTGGAAACCTGCCGGTTGGACCGCCGGGAACGGGCGATTCGTTTGAAGTATTTGCTGAATGAACTGGACCTCACGGGATTGGCCCGCAACATGGCTTACACATTGAGCGGAGGGGAAAAACGGCGCCTGGAAATTACCCGTTCGCTTGTGACGAGTCCCAAGCTCTTATTGCTCGATGAGCCTTTTAGCGGCATCGATCCCATCGCCGTTTATGAAGTGCAAAAAATATTGCGCCGGCTCAAAGAGCGCAATTTGGCCATCCTCATTACGGATCATAACGTGCGCGAAACCCTTCGACTCGTGGATCGAGCTTATCTCATCCATAAGGGTGAAGTGCTATACGAAGGCGCCGCTGAACAATTAGTGAATGATCCTAAAGCACGTGAAATCTATCTTGGCCCGGATTTCAATATGTAGTGCCCAATAACCAACTTGCGTTTATAAAAAATCTGACTATGGGGCACGATGTCGTCACTGTTGAGCGGTTCTATTCCGGCCACGCCGGCGCGCTTGAGCTGAATATGATCGCTGGCGCTACCGGACTGCAGCGAATCATCCGGGAACCTACCGTCAACCGTCCAGGCCTGGTTCTCTCCGGGTTTACGCGCTATTTCGCTTTCAAGCGCGTCCAGGTCATTGGCAATGCCGAGGCTTATTTTTTGAAATCCATTTCGGCTGAGGAGCGAAAGAAAAGATATAAGACCTTTTTCTCATTTAAGATCCCCTGTGTGGTTTTTTCGCGCGCAATGCATCCGGATCATTTGTTTCTGGACGCTGCAAATGAAGCGCAAGTTCCTATTTTCCGCTGCCCGCTGGTTACAATGAAATTCATCAATCTCGCGACTCTTGCGCTCGAATTGATGTTCGCGCCCCGCGGCACGGAGATCGGCAGCATGGTGGATATTCTCGGCGTAGGTGTCATCATTCGGGGAGAAAGCGGTATTGGCAAAAGCGAAAGCGTGCTCGCTCTGATAGAACGCGGTTATAGCCTGGTTGCAGATGACGTGACCAAAGTCATGCTGGTTGATGGCCGGGACGTCATGGGCACCAGCGCTGAGGTAACCCGCAATCACATGGAAGTGCGTGGCATAGGAATCATCAATGTAGCCGCCATGTTCGGTGTAAGAAGCATTCGCCAGGAAAAACGGGTGGATCTCGTTATCACGTTGAAAGGCTGGGCGGAAGTGCCCGATGTCGACCGGTTGGGTATGGAGCAGGAATTCGTCAGCATACTTGGAATGGATGTGCCCCATATAACTATTCCCGTCCGACCGGGCCGCGATTTGGCTCGACTCATTGAAGTTGCTGCTTTCCAAACCAAGCTCAAATCAGCAGGGTACAACCCAGCCAAGGAATTGAACGATCGACTCATTTCGCGTATGACGAAGCAAGGCAGTTGAGGGTTGAGAGACCGCTTGGCGCTTCGCGCACTTTCCCGCTAATTTCTGCATTCTTCATTGAAATTTAATTCGTTCTACCTACGATTTGGCCTGACATGGATTCGTCAAACCATCGCATCCGCCGCGCGACGCTCGATGACCTGCCTCAATTGATAGTTTTTTGGCAGACCATGCATTTGGCCGTGCCAGAATTGAGCAAGCGCGTCACCGAATTCCAGGTGGCGGAGAATCCGCAAGGCAAAATAGTCGCCGCAGTTGGTCTGCAGGTCGCTGAACGCCAGGCGCGCATTCACAGCGAAGCGTTTGCTGATTTTTCCCAGGCCGATCAACTGCGCCCCTTATTTTGGGAACGCATTCAATCGGTGGCCAGAAATCATGGCTTACTGCGTCTTTGGACGGCGGAAAAGGCTCCTTTTTGGCATCAGTGTTCTATGGTGTCAGCGGATGAGGAAGCATTGAAAAAACTTCCAACGCCATGGCAAGGCAACGGCATCGATTGGTTTACATTGAAGCTGCGGGATGACGTTCAGGCTATTTTGTCGCTCGATAAGGAATTCGCGCTTTTCATGGAATCGGAGAAACAGCGTACGAACCGGGCTTTTCAGCACGCGCGTATTCTCAAAATTGTGGCTACGTTGATTGCTCTCGGAATTTTCGTTCTCGTTGTGGCAGGCATGTTTGTCCTGATGAAACGCAACCCCAATTTTCTGCGCCGGTGAGCTGAGGTAATCGGCTCAGAGCGAGCGAAAATCAGCCTTATGGAACAGCCCTTCTGGGATTGCACGCTAGGCGCCGTCTCGAACGAGCGCATATATTAATGAATCCATCCGTTGGTTATCCTTAAAGATGTTGGCCCGCAAGCGGCCTTCGAGGACGAATCCAGCTTTTTCAAGAACGCGAGCCGACGGTTGATTGCTCGCGAATGGCTCAGAGTAAATCCGGTTCAAATCAAGCGTCGCGAACGCCCAATGAGTTAGCGCAGCAACTGCCTCCGACATAATTCCGCGGCCCCAGAACGGTTCTCCCAACCAGTACCCCAGTTCCGCGGTCTTGCGGTGAACGTCGCTGCCCATCTGCAACCCGATGCAGCCGATCGCCTCTGATGGTATCGCGATCGCAAATGTGGTCGTGGGCTTTTCATCGATGACACGGCCCAAAAATCCCTCCGCATCGGCCACCGAATAGGGATGGGGAAACCCATCGCGCAGGTTCGCCCAGATCTTTCGATTGTTTGCATAACGCTGGACCGCCCTGGCATCATCCAATGACCAGGATCGAATAACACATGATTGCAGTTTGAGTTCCATGTTATGCCGGCCCGCGCGAAATCGAGGATGTCAGCGGCGCGGGCCGCTTCAACCAGAAAGTAAGGGGATCACCAAATCACGGTGAATTAGTTTTGGCACTCAAATTTGCGAGGCGCTGGTCATCCAAACGGCATATACCGTTTTTGCACGTGCTGTTGGGACTCCGTCCTGAAATTTTGTTCAGTAACTCGTTGGCAGCTCCAAGGTCAGAGCCGCTGGCCGGATAGCTCAAGCGATAGACCTTCACCGGAACCAACCATCGGTCTCGAGCCTGGCGCGTCTTCTCGTCCAGGGGTACAACCGAATCCCAGGATGCAAATGTTGCCATCGCTATGTTTAGGTTATTCTCCATTCCTTTAATCACCGCTTGCGCCTCTCCGAGTCGAAGCTGTGCCAGCCACTCCGCTGTTTGGGCGGTGTTAGCAGCCATGTCAACCTCGGGCTTCGAGTATGCCAGCATACCAAACGCCCGGCCTGCCAATCTCGCGCCAACATAGCCGCCAATAATCATGCCAATGGCTAAAGTGCCGATAAGCAATCCAATGAGCGTCAGTTTTTTCATAGATCAAAACGACCTGGAAGAAAAGATTTCATAAAGCAATTTTGTGTCGGAGCGTTCTGCAGAACAATTACAAAGGGCTGATCGTTTTGGAATCTGCTGGATTCCAAACATCACAGGCGCTGAAAAGCTAATATCAATAGCTAGTCCACCGAACGGCCCAGGAATCGCTGCAGAGTGCCACAGCCGTATCCCACCCCAGTTGTAGCCGCACGACATAAGTCTGTGCCATTCAATTCTCTGGGCTAATGTTCGACCAAGCTAAACTCCCGTTTCCAGCAAGAGCTTCCGAACAACGCTTCCTCAGTTTTGCTTGGCCTCACCCTTTCGCGCTTCGGATGACCAAATTGATCAGCGCCGACTGACGTCAGGCGGCTACTACTCGCCAGGTAGCCGCACGACGTCAGTCTGCGCCATTCATTTCTCTCCTTCCACACCACCGCCCTTGCCGCGCTCAGCTTCTTGGTGACATTATCGAACCGGCCAGCCTCGTCGCCCGGCACTTAGTTAGAGCTTGCGGGGCTCTCCCACGAGATACGCTTCCATCGACTTACGACCTTCCCGGATATGAAACTGACCATAGCAAAGTTTCCTGAGCACCGCATCAGGGCGTGCGTACCAGCTTCCCCACCCAAGCGGCGTATCTCCATTCATGTCTCTGGCATCGACGACAGCCCCCGCGTCGAGAAGTTGCTGGATAGTTTCCTCGGTACCGAATGCCGCCGCTCGATGAAGTGCCGTTTCTCCCTTCGTTCGGCAATCGCGCATAAAAGCGCCAGTCTCGACTCCAGGCTTTGTAATCCGGTTTGGATCCGCGCCCGCCGCAATGAGCACCTTTACGGCCATACTGCAACCGGGCCGACTCGTGGTGCAAAGTGCCGCATGCAACGCCGTCTCACCAGTCGCCGGATCCGAATAGTTCGCGTCAGCACCGCTTTCGAGCAGGAATTCGCAAAGTCGCCAGTGCCCATGAAATGCTGCCCCATCCAGGCCGAAATTCGGACCGAGACTTTCAAGTCGCTCGCCGTGCGCCAGGAGAAAACGGATGGCGCTCACGTCACCGTAATAAGAGCACCAGGAGATCAGGCTCGTGCCATCTGCGTCCCGAAAAGTCGCCGGTTGTCCCGCGCGCACGAACTCGAAGACGAGATCTGTACGACCGGCGGAAATGCGGCCGATCATTGAATCGTGAGGTTTGAGTGAACTCATAGCAGCCTTAACATGACACGCCATTATCCGCCGAAAGGCAAGCGTCAGGTCCGAGAAGACACCCGCTGGCGCCCGAATGCACAGGTAGGTTCGCCTCAAGGTCAACGCCGCGATCCAGCTCTGCTTTCGCAACCGGGCCAACCGACCCGGCAACGTACGCTCCTTGGCTAAACTTACGATTTCTCTATTGTTTTTTCCGGACCTTTTTTGCTTCTCGCCTTCTGTTGAATTCCTGTTTTTTGAAGCTTTATTGGGATTGGTCGTGTTGCGGATTGGAAATCGGGTATGAACCTACTCGGATTTTTCTTGTAAAATTTCGCCGCTCAGTGCATTATTACCGAAGCTAAAAGGCGTCGATGCCGAAATCGGACGCAAGTTCTTTGAAAGATCTGAAATGTCAGGCTCAGGAGTAAGATCTCAAGAGTAATTTTGAATTTACCCTGCCTATGCTCGTGATTAGAAGCTATGTCCTTGAACCGTAATTAAAAAAACCAAAGGGACTCAAACTGAGATTGTGGCCGACAGGCCTTTACTGGAAGTCGAAATCAATCCGGCGGGTTCCGTTCTGTTTCTAATAAGTTCAAAGGAACTGTTACACACGGCACTGGCGGGGTTTTTTTATTTCTCGAAATCGATTTTCAAAGAACCACCAGGATTTGTACAGTCATCCTTCATGACGTTGTGAATTCTTCTTGTCGAACGGTTTTTCTGATGCCAACTGACCCCCTCAGCGCTGCGCCATTTCAAGATGAAGTCTGCTCTTTCGCTTCGTTAGAATGCCCCAGCTCTGCACGCTCCTGAAGGGTGGCTAACTTTTCGAGATCCCCGAACCAGATGATCGCGCCGCAACGGGCACACATTTTTGCGCTGGTGTTGATGAAGCTGTCCTTGAGAGTCCAAAATCTGGTTTTGCCGGGAGTAAAATAATTCAACCCGGTCGTCCGGACTTTACCTGACACCAGTTCATCATGACGGCAGACGGGGCAGACCTCGCGGGCTTTGTCTAAATCTCGCGTGCTGTGAAACACCTCCATGACCGAGTCCAGATCCTCCTGCCAAAAGCGTGTCGAATCGCCCACCTTCCGAAACGTGATCTTGTTTTCACGCATCCAGCGGTAGAGAGTCGGCTCGCCGACATCCAGGTATTCGGCAGCCTCTTTGATTGAAAACCATTTTCTAGCTGAACTCGTTTCTTTATTTTCCATAGTCTTCCATTTACATCCTTTTCGTATCGATTACAAATTTTATTCCTTGACAGTTATAGTAAGTGATAGTAAACGATAGCTTATGAAAGCCGGACGGAAATTCTTCCCACCATCCCGCTATTGGAACGGAGGCTCACTATGAATCACTATCACAATTCTTTTACCATATCTTTACAGGCGCAGAACAATGGAACCATCACCTCCTGCTTTAATAGTGTGATGAAGTATGAACCATACGAACGAATGTCTGTCACGCTTTCCCTGTTTCTAATCTCCGCGACTGTTTTGGCGGGTGCCGTGGGCCAGGAGATTCCCCTTCACAATGAAGGCTTGCCGCGACCGACAGAACTGGTCTTCCATCGGATCAGCTACGACGCCAAAGTCAGCGACGATGAAGCCAGGTTCACCGCAGGCATTGATGTAGAATCGGTGACCAAACGTGAAGTCGCGGGGACCCTCTTTGAAGGCGAATTGGCTTTGCTTCCATCCAGATTGCCAGCGGCGGTACGCATCGAAAGGGAAGGCGATCATTATCGTCTCCTGGTTTCAAAGCCAGGCCGTTACCAATTCAAAGTAGAAATCGTTGCCAGGGTCCGGCATGTGGAACCGTGGAATCAGATACTGTTCAAAGGGCCAGTCGCCGCCATTGCCTCTGTTGCCGCTCAAGCCAGTGGTGCGGACGTTGACCTGCAACTCCTGAGCGGGACCTTGCTGGCGTCTGCCCAAACCAATGGCGTCACCCTCGTAAAAGGTTTTTTGGGCGCTGACCAGACCGTGGCCATGCGCTGGTCCCGGACCGGAGGCGCCGCCAAGGTAGCGCGCCGGGCGGTTGTTACCACCGAGACCGATGTCAAAGCGCAAATTACTCCCACGGTCGTAAAGTACGTCACCCAACTGCGATATGAGATCATCCAGGGAAAACTGCCAAAGGTGATCGTCGCACTTCCCGCCAATCACGCCTTGACGCGATTGGCCGGCGAGCAAATCCGCGATTGGGAAATAAAAGCCGATCCCGCGTCGCAAACTGGAATGCAGATGCTCGAAGTTCAATTCATCAAACCGCTGGAAAAGCAATATCAGCTCACACTTTTTTCGGAACAAACGGTCGAGGCGACCTCAGCTACAACTTCTCTGACGCCGCCACAACCCATGGAAATTGAACGGGAGTCGGGTTCTTTCACCTTCGCCTCCGAGGATACGGTGGCCGAAGTTGAATCCGCGTCAGGTTTGCGCCAGGTAAATGCCCCCGCCGGCGCGCTGGCCGCGTACCGTTTCAATGCTCGCCCTTTTGCTCTCAACGTGAAGCTTCGGCGCATTGAACCCGTCATAGGCGTGGCGGAGCGCATCAGCGCGCGAATCGAGGAAACCCGGTTGCTGTCGGCGCATACCTTGCTCCTCAACGTCGAAAAAGCTGGGCTTTACGCGCTAGACCTGGCGCCGCCCGCGGGCTTTCTCGTCGCGGATTTGCGGGGCGAAGGGGTCGAGGATTGGAAGATCAGTGACACAGGTTTGCGGGTGAATTTTTCCAACCGGGTATTGGGCGTGCGCAGACTTGAAGTGCTCCTCGAGCAGTCGCTGAAAACTTTTCCCCAACAAATCACTCTAAGGCCGCTTCGAATTTCCCGCGCGGCCAAGGAATCCTCGGAAATCGGCGCGGCTGCTGCCGCGGGCATTCGTCTGAAAACGGCCGAGCTGGCAGGTTTGCGTGAGGTTCCCGTTCGCTCGTTACAGAACGGAACAGCGGCGGGGGCGAGGCCGGAAACCGTGCTGCAGAAGGCATCAGAAACCCCTGCCCTGCTTTCGGAAGAAATGCTGGGTTACAAAGCGGACCAGCCCGACTGGAAACTGACGCTCGCCACTGAGCGGTTGCCTGCCCGAATCGTAGCAGAAATTTTCAACCTGATCACGATTGGCGATGGAATCGTTGGTGGAAGCGCGACGATCCGGTACGGGCTAATCAACCAGGGCGTGCAGCAGTTCGAGCTGGCGGTTCCATCAGCGTGGAAGAACGTCGAATTCACGGGCGCCAACATACGCAGGAAGGAACAGCGGACTGATGGGACCTGGCTGATTGGTTTGCAGGACAAGGCATGGGGCGGCTACACGCTCGTAGTCACATATGATTATCAGTTCGATCCCAAAGGCGCGACGTTGTCCGCCGGGGGAATTCATGCTTTGGGGGTCGAACGTGAGACCGGCTCCATTGCCCTTACAACTGCGGCGAGCTTGCGGTTAAATTCCAGGAATGCATCCGATTCCCTGCGCCGGGTTGATGAGCTTGAACTTTCTGCTGCCGATCGGGCGCTGATCACTCGCTCGGTCTTGCTTGCGTACGAATATCAAGAAAAAAACTATACCCTGGAAGTCGAAGTGAAACGGTTTGCCGAGTTGAGCGTTCTTTCGGCGGTAGCCGACCGGACTCAATTGACCACGGTCTTAACTGACGCCGGTGAGATGCTGACCCAGGCATCTTTCATGGTGAAGAATAACGACAAACAGTTTCAACGATTCAAGCTTCCGCCGAATGCGAAGTTCTGGAGCTGCCATGTCAACGGGCAACCAGTAAAAGCCGAGCGTGACGGTCTCTGGCTAATGGCTCCCCTGCCCCGCGGCGCCAACCGCAACCAGGCATTTGCAGTGGATATTGTTTATGCCGAGACACGAGGCGTGAAAGCAGGGTTAAGACCCCGCACCTTTGCTTTGCTGGCGCCCCAGACTGACGTGCCCAACACTTACGCAGAATGGCAGCTCTATGCGCCGACGCTCTTTCGCCTGTCGGGCTTTGGCGGGAACATGACTCCAGTCCGCGGCACGACTTACGATTTGCAGGATGCCTGGCAGAAGTTCACGCGCTTTTATTGGGAATTCCTGCGCGAATCCGGCGGCGGGCTGTTCCTAGCTGTCACCGTTGTCAGCTTGCTGGTGGCGTTGATTGGGTCGGCTATTCGAAGGGGCGCCAGTGGTGTCATCTCGGTCCTGGTTCTGTTCGCAATCATTGCCATTCTCGCGGCCATGCTTTTGCCCGCATTATCGCGATCCAAGGCACGCGCTCAACGCATCAGCGCCGTAAACAACCTCAAACAGATTGGCCTGGCTTGCCGGACGTGGGCTTTGGATAACAGCGATCGATTGCCCAAGTCCTATGAGGAAATGATCAACGAGCTCAGCACACTCAAAATTACTTATGACCCGGAGAGCGGCCAGCAATTTGTGTATCTGGGGGCCGATCTGGAGCTTGAAAAAATCCAACCCGATTCTGTCATCGCCTATTCACCCACTGAAACCGGAGGTTACCGCGCCGTGTTATTTGCGGATGGAAGCGTCCAGCAACTCAGCAGCAAGAAATTTGAAGAACGTTCGCGACTCGGATGGATTCTCCCCGCAAATCCGCAACAAGTCGCCCAGAACCAGCAATTGGCCGCTGTGCGTGGCGCGCAATTTCAGCCCGCCACTGCCCAAACCTTGCCAATTGTGAGCGGTGCCGCCACTGCGCCCACTGCTTCGCCTCCCGGCAAGGAAGTCGATGCTCCCACAGTCGTGGGCCCCCGAGTCCGCTCGATCCACATCGATATCCCGCACGAAGGTCAGGCATTCGCGTTTACGAAAGTCTTAAACGTGGGACGCGAACCGCTGGGCGTCCATGTAAAAATCATGAAGCTGCAAACATTCCAGATCATTCAAATGTCTTTGGAACTTGGCGCATTTCTGGCCGGACTGCTGGTTTGGTTCTGGCAATGGAAGACGGCGCGAAACACGTTTGTGCTGACACTTGGTCTCGCCCTGGCGCTTTCTGCTGTCGGCAATCTGCTTCTGGCCTGGAGAATGCTCCACCTGGCATTCATCTGGCTTGCCCCAATCGTGCTTCTGGCTCTTTTGGGCTGGCTCACTTGGAAGTTCTGGCCGCGTCCCGCGCCCGGGTCTGTACCGGCGAGCGGTTTCGAGCCTGGCCTCCCTCCGGCCACTGCCGCCATGGCCTTCTTACTGATCTCCATGGCGACTACAAACGGTTACGCTGCCGCTGACCAAAGTACCGCAGCCGTCACTACCCCTACTCCTCTGGAGGAGAGGAGGACGAAACCCACTCCCTCGACCTCCGACCATCGACCCTCCTCCGTCTCCATCCTCTCTGCCACTTATTCTGGAACCGTCAATGATCACGTCGCTCAGTTGGACGCAATCATCCGCGTTTCAACCTCCAAACCGGATCAAACCTTTTGCTTGTTCGGTGATGATGTCGCCGTGCAACAATTCCTTTCCAAACCTTCTGATGCGCAATTGGTGCGTGAGTCCCAAGGCGTTGTCGTGCGTTTAACCCGGCGAGGTGAGACCACCCTCCAACTGAAGCTGCTCGTCAAATTGGGCGGTGATATTACCAGGCGTCAGTTGGTTTTTGCCATTCCCGCCGCTCTGAGCAGTCGATTGGCGCTCACGATCGATCAACCTGAAGCGGATGTGGAATTTCCGACGGCCATTTCAATCAAGCGCGCCAGCAACAAACAACAGACGCGCGTCGAGGCTCTCATCGGTTCCGGGGAACGCGTTGAGTTGCTCTGGACGCCCCGAATGAAGCGGGCCGCCGAAATTGCCGCCAATGTCATCTGTCAGAACGCCAGCCTCGTCACCTTTGGCAATGGCATGCTCAATGCGCGAGCGACTCTCGATTACCAAATCACACAGGGAGAGATACGCCAGGCCCGCGTCCAATTGCCGGCTGGTCACCGCGTGCTCCGGGTGGAAGGCGAAGCGATCCGTGCCTGGGAAGTCAAAACAGAGAACGGAAAATCGATCGCATTGGTGGAACTGCTCAAAGGGATCGCCCCTAATTATCGGCTGATCGTCGAAACCGAGAGAGCGCTCGAATCGCTCCCCGCTGTTTTCAAAACCGAAATCCCTCACGCGCTCGACGTGAAACGAGAGACTGGCCTTATCGCGCTTCGCGGAGATGAAGAGCTTGAACTCGCGGTGGAACGCACCACGGAACTTTACCGGGTGGATATTGATGAGTTTGGCAAGGCCACCGGTCAGCCCATGCCACAAGCGCTCAATGCTTTCCGATTTCTGAAGCCAGACTTTGATCTCGAGACGCGCGTTGCGGCGGTGCAACCTCAGATCGAAGCTGTCGAGCGCAATGATATTCGGCTGGGCCAGGAACAGGTGACCATTCTTTCGCGAATTGATTACACCATCAAACGCGCCGGTGTCTTTGCGCTCAAACTAACACTGCCGCCGGGCTATCGCCTCGAAAGCATCAGGGGAACCAACATCCTGCAATCTGCTGAGCGCACCGAGGCAGACCAACGCATCCTCGAGGTAACTCTCAAAGAACGCACCGCTGGCTCCTACGGTCTCAGGCTCGAACTTGCCCAAACCATGAAGGAGTTGCCAAAAACAATGAATATTCGAGGGGCTCACCCTTTGGGTACCGAGAAATTGATTGGGTCTCTTTCAGTCTCAGTTGAACCGGGCGTTTCGATCAAGCCAGGCAGCTTTGAAGGCCTGACTGAGATTCCTGCCACAGCCCTCGCCAGCACAGAAGATTCAGCCAACAGCCCGGTGCTGGCTTACAAATTCATCGCCGGCGACTCTCACTCTTCGGTTCCCTGGAGCCTTGATGTGACCACTGAGGCCGTAGAATCCTGGGTCCGCGCGGAAATCGTGAATACATTCACGCTGTCGGATGTGCTGGTATCCGGACATGCAATCGCTCGATTCGACATTCAGAATGCCCCGATTAAGGAACTGCGTCTAAGAATTCCAGCGGGTTTTAGAAACGTGGAAATCTCGGCGCCCAATATCCGGCGGCGCGATCATGACGGGGAAATCTGGCGGATCGAATTTCAAAACAAAATCCGCGGACCCCACAACATCACAGTAACCTGGGATGAACCGCGAAATGCGAAAACCAACTATATCGAATTGCGCGGGGTCGCCGCGGAAAGTGTTGAACGCGAAACCGGCATTTTGGCAATTGTGGCCTCTTCCTCGCTGCAAATCACTCCTCAGAAATTCGCAGACCTCAAACCGACTGATCTACGAGATCTGCCCGAGTGGGCCGGTCAGCCGGACAAGGCCACCGTGCTGGCCTACCGTTATTTTCGCCCGGGCTACACGCTTGGATTGGAGGCGCGGCGTTTTGACGAAGCCGAGGTCCTGCAAGTCCTGGTTGAGAGTTTGAAACTGAGCACTGTCATTGCCGATGACGGCCAAATGATGACCGAAATGTCCCTGCTCGTGCGGAACCAGGGCCGCCAGCACCTCGAGATTGGTTTGCCTCCCGGGGCCGCAGTTTGGTCGGCCTTCGTCGCCGGACAAGCCGTGAGGCCCAGCGCGAGGGAAGGGAAACTCCTGCTGCCTCTCGAACAATCTGTCGGTGATGAAACAGCCATACCCATTGAACTGGTGTATGTTGGAACCAATCACTTCCCACTCAAACGGGGAGAGATGAAATTAGTTTCTCCTCAGCTTGACGCGCCGCTCAAAAGCGCTCGCTGGGAACTCTTCCTTCCGCCGGATTATCAGTACAATGGTTTTAGTGGCACCATGACCCATGAAGTGGAGACCGCCATGCTGGAGGCCTCGAGCTTTTCGTTTCTGGATTACAACTCCCGCGAATCTCAAAACAAAGCCGATTTGGCCAAGGAAATGAAATCGGAAATCATTAGCGCCAAGAAGAAGTTATCCAAAGGCAACGTGAAGGAGGCAATAGCGGATTACAATCGCGCCCGCGGGAAAGGAGATCTGGCCGCCGCTAAGGATAGCGAAGCCAAACAACTCGAAACCGATCTGCGCCGCGCCCAGGGGAATAATCTCATCCAGGCCCAAAACGCCTTCAGCTCCAACAACTACGGGCAGGTAAGCCAGCAGCAACAGCTCCCCTCCAACCCCGCGATTCAATACGATAATGCTGCCGCCGAAGCCCAGTGGACCAAACTGCAGCAGGCCCAGGAACTCGGCGTTGCCAGGGTACAACCCATTCGCGTCAATTTACCCACCCGCGGTTTGCACCACACTTTCACCCAACTCTTGCAGACCGAAGGAGGAAAGCCTCTCACCATTCATATGATGGCCACCAATGCCCGGACGCCTAGTTGGCCAAAACGCATTGCGGGACCGATTGCCGGATTTCTAACACTATGGGTAATCGTCGCACTCCTGACGAATCGTTCAATTCTCGCGCGCCGCTCTCCATTATTCTCATCCTCGCCGTCGTCACTATAGTTGCCAATTCCATCCCGTTTGGCGAACCACGTACTTCCGGATCCGCACGCCGCGAGCTACAAAATTTAAATAATCTACGCATGAAAACTTCAGCAACTATGTTGGCTGCACTCATGATCGGAACACCCATGTTGCAGGCTCAAATAGTGGCCGATGGCGCCACCAATATATTGAGCAACGTCACGAACACCGTAAATGGCGACGTGATCGTTGGTACCAACGGTTCGTTCACCTTGCTTGTACTCTCAGATCACGCGCTGCTGACGAACACCGCAAACGGGATCATTGGCCGCAATTTCACGGCCAAACGAACGAAGTTCGATTGATCAGTGCTACCGCTGGTTGGCAGATGGGGGCTCGCTCTTCGTGGGAAGCAATGGCGCGTCCAGCAGGCTGGTAGTTAGCAACGGCGCAGTGCTGGAGGATTTTTCCGGCACGCTCGGCTTAAGCAGTGCCGGTACCAATAATTTCGCACTTCTGACTGGCCTGGGCTAGCTCTGGACCAACGCGGCTCCTTTTCCATCTCCCCCAACATTTTTGCCAGTAGAAGCAATCAATTGATTGTGAGCGACGGCGCCGCACTTGTTTCTGGAACGGCGACCGTGGGGGTTATGGCAATCAAATGCTCGTCACCGGCGCAGGTTCGCGGCGGGCCAATCAGTCCGATTTTAATTTTGGGCGGAAATGGCAACGACTGGGATTGAGCGACGGCGCGGGGCTGATTTGCAGCAATGCCAACGTTTCCACTCAATCTTCGGGTGACGCCAACACGGTTTCGCTGACTGGAGCCGAGGCATCCAATAAATTTGTGAAACACTAAAATTCCAATTTTGCCTGGCGCTGTGCCCGCAGGATCGTCCATGGAGGAAAGGCTCGATTGGAAGGCGATATTCAAGCTGACAAAACATCTTTTGCGACCCGCAGGAGTCGTGACAATTTCGTGAAAGACGTAAAAAGTAACGAGTTCACCCCATAGCGGGCGCGGACAATTGCCCCGTTATTATAGAAGGATAAAAAAAACATAAGAAACTCTCTCTTGATATGAACACAAAACGAAATCCGAAATGGTGGAACAAGGAACATGAATCGAATTGGGATAAAGTAAAAGCAGCTTTTCAGCGCGACTGGGACCAGACAAAACATGATTTTGGCGGCAAAGAGCCCGATACTGATCAGGACGTGGATGACACTGTAAAGCAAGCGGTCGGCAAGCAACCCATTCCGCCCCGAGGCCAGCCTGCCTATGAGGAGGCGGAGGACGCGTATCGATTCGGGTATGGTGCCCGAAGCCATTATGGAAAACAGCATTCATCCTGGAACAATCAGCTTGAATCACGCTTGGAAAAGGACTGGATGGAAACCTATAACGACCGCGAATGGAAGCGGAACCGCGACTCGATTCGGCGAGGTTGGGAATACCAGCAGGGCGGGGACATGCGCAAGGCCGCCTAAGTCCAAAAACTTTTTGGTTGAAACGCGGATCTTTCGGTCCGCGTTTTTTTATCTACTTGTGGTCTTCAAGGGACAACTTCTGGTGCATTATAGTGGCAAAAGGCGCGCGAAACCGCACTGCCCGGCGCTGCCGCCCAACATTGACTTACGAAGTGTAGCTGGTTAGTTTGGTGGGGTCCTAATGATAGCCACCATTGCCAGCAAGCCATCGAATCCGCCTGCATTCCGAACGGGAGACGAGCGGCTCGTTAAACTGACTGCCAGCGCCGCGCACAAAGTCAGTTCTCTATTGACCAAGCAAGGACGCCCGACCGGGGTGCTCCGTGTGGCGGTCGTGGGTGGTGGCTGCTCGGGATTGCAATATAAAATGGATTTGCAGGATGCTCCGGCGAACCGGGATATTCTCGTTGAAACCGCCGGAGTGCGCGTCGTAGTCGATCCGAAAAGCGCCCTCTACGTTACTGGCAGTGAATTGGATTATATAGAAGCGCTCGACGGCGGATTTAAAGTGAAAAATCCAAATGCCGCCACCAGTTGCTCCTGCGGAGAAAGCTTTAGCGCGTAATCCTTTAGCAAGGCAGATGAATGATTGCTTTGCGTTGTTGAAAGAACCCCGACGCCCCTGGTTGGATACCGAATCCCTCAAAGCAAAGTTTTTTTTATTATCAGCAGCTTTCCATCCCGACAAAGTTCATGGCGGAACCCAGGATGAAAAGAGCGCCGCGCAACAACGATACTCCGAGCTTAATTCGGCTTACAATCGGCTGCGGGACCCAAAAGAACGACTGTTGCACTTGCTCGAATTAGAACGCGGTGAGAAGCCGAAAGATACGCAACGGATCGCCCCCTCCCTGGCTGAAACCTTTAACCAGGTTAACCTCATTTGCCGTGCGGCTGATGCGTTGCGGTCAGAAGCGCATCGCATCACCTCACCGCTATTGAAAGTAGCCATGTTTGATCGCGCGCAGGAGACGACGGAAAAACTGCGTCAACTGCAGCAAGAGATTCATGTTCAGCGCGAGGCGGTTCTGACTGAGATCCAGCAAATTGACTCTGCCTGGACGGAAAATTCCGATCGCCAGATAGCACTCGGTAGGCTTGAAGAATTGTACAGGCTTCTAAGTTACTTCACCCGGTGGAGCGGGCAACTCCAGGACCGGGTATTGCAATTGGCTTTCTGAGGCCATTTGGAAATACCATGCCGCGAATCGAATATGCTGGCCAGATGTGATGTGAAAACAATCAGGTCAAAAAAATAGCGTTGATGCGATTTAGTATTGCAATAATTTGCGCGCTTGGCCTCGTCCCCTGGAGACAGGTGGTTGCGGAAACCTGGCAGAGTGCCCTGGCGCAAATGCCGCTTGGTCCAAATGTAGCGGAGTTAAATCGCAGCAACTGCGTGAACGTAATGCTGAGCGCTTTTCAATCGAGCGTTACGGTTAAGGCCCTGATTTTTATGCCGGGCGCCACCGATGAGTTTTATATGTTTAAGCGGGCCAAAGCTCGGCTGACCATGGGACGAGCTTCCCTCCTTGACGCGGTTGAGGCTTTGACGAACCAGACACTGATTCGCGTCACGTTCCGACCACCCATGTTATTGCTGCACACGGATGAGGATCCTTTGGAGCCGGTGATCCGAATCGAGCACCAGTCCACGGTCAAAAAATTGCAACGCATTCCTTTTCCACAACACGTGTCTTACAACGACCGCGATTGGGATTATGTGCAACCCATTTTGAAGAAGACTTTTCGAGTGGATATTCGACCATGGCGCCGTTCCTATGATAGCTGGCATTTCTACCGCCACAGCTTTGCCGGGTGGGGCTTAAGCGGGTTCGAAGGTTTGGAAGCGGTAGCGTTGGCGGGCAAAACCGGTTTCACGGTGGAAAAAGGCCGCCTTGTTTTTGAAGGGGATGAACGGGTTCGGGCCACACCAAAGCTGGATGGATTTCCAAGGTAATCCGCGAGATTGCCTTATTTTAAGTCAGCCGTCCCAAAATGGGACGCTCAGACAAACTCGAATATCTCGAACGCAAACGTTAAGAGCGGCATTCGACAACCCGCGTTTTGGTATGTTCCCTGCTTTGAGATTCGCCATGCGACCGGCAACGAACATCTCTAAAAAGGGTTCTTGTCGTCCCACCGTCTCCGCCATCGTGGCGAGGGCGAAATGTCCCTCCATAACTCTGCTCGATTGCGCTGAGCCTATGGCCTAGCGTGCTTCAACTCCTTGGGTTTGGTTTCTGGCGGCCTGCGCAAGCAGGCCGCCATTACTTTTGCCGCCAAAAAAGGCAGCGGCGTCTTCAAAAATCGTGCTCCAATATCTGCTCGACCCTGCGGCAAAGTTCCTTCCCGTAATCGGTCCAGGTCCCCTCCCCCCAATAACGATAACAACTAGTTTGAGAACACAGCAGATGAAACAGGGCATTCCGGTACCTCGGGTCGCTCGTGGGGACGCTCCGGCTGAGAACCTTCTCAAAAAAATGCGAACTGGCCCGTTCCATTGGCCCAAGCAGTGATTCGTATCCCTTCACCCAGGATATACTGCTGGTCCAACTGCCACCTTCCATGTGGAAACGATGATCGTCTTTTTTGATTTGCTCGATGACCTCGGCCAGACGTTCGACGCTTTCCCCAGGTTTGAACCGGTCCCAAATTTTCTTCTGGAACAGTGGCTGCACGGTTGGCAAATCTGATTCCTTGATCCCAAGCGCAAACAGGTGCTCCAAGTACTCTGACACATTGATGGCCGGTGTTTCGGAACCCGAAGATTCGCGCATCACTTCCATGAATTTAGGAGGAAATTCATTCATCATCACTCCACCATTCTCCCCATCCGCGATCTGAGTGACTATCGGTGGGACTTGTTTGCCGGCCAGTTCGGATCGGGAAATACTGCGAGCTTCGTAATAGGGCTGCATCTGCGCAACGAGCTTGGTATCGCTGCCCTGGGTTTTTATGATGGCAATAATCGATTCCTCCTTGCCCTGCGCATTTTTACAGATCAGGCGGTGTGGCAAGTGCTTGTTAGCGGGCCCTTGGCCATTGTCCGGCCGTTCAATGGTATGCTCCTGCACGAGCACCCACTGGTACCCGCAGTCTTTCAGCGTTTTGACGAATTCGTAGGCGGTCTCTGGATGATTCGGCAAAGCCATTTCCGCCGGAGAAAACCCGCGCACACGACTCAACGCCTCCGATCCAAAGATTGCAGCGAAGTGATGTTGCCAGGCGCGCACATGCTGGCGGTAATCCTGCACCGGGGTCGACGGCGCAACGGCATGTCCCCACGGGCAACCGAGCCATTCCACGGCGGCGCGATAACGCGGGTCGCAAGTGATGCGCTTTAAATTGTCGAGAACGTCATTCAGGCCCATATGCCGGAGACCGTGCAAGAGGGTCCCGGAATACTCGAGCATCACGCGAGGTTGTTTGCCTTCATCCACTAATTGAGGGATGAACTCCCCCATGCGCTGATAACACCACTGGAAGACCGTCGCATTATGGTTATCCCCAATTCCAGGGTTGTCCATCATGTGCTTGAGATTGCTGATAATCTCGGCTGTGCCCAGGTTGCCACCTCCAGCAGGGATCAGTGGCTGATGCATATGAAGCGCAATTGCGAATGCGCTGTTGATGCTGCCAAAATCAATCCGGCTTTGCGGTAAAAAGATGGGCTTGCGCGCGGCTGCCTGAATCAACGATTCGATCATTTCTTCCGACCCGGAAATATTCGGCCGGTTATCAATATATTCAGCGAGTTCCGTCATAAATTTCTCAACTCCGCGGTAAGCTCTTTGAAAACTGTCCCGGAGTCAAATGCCCATGTCGATAAATCGTACCGCAGAATTGCATCCCGAATCACAAAAATTCTTTGTCTGCATTGTGCGAACCTCATTCGTTAGGTACAATATCGGGAATGATTTTATATAATCTGTTTCCGCTGCTGGCCGGTCCCTTTCCCCTATGGGAAGACCATTTCAAGCGCGCAACGGCGATGGGATTCGACTGGATATTTGTTAATCCGATCCAGCGAACGGGCGCATCCAACAGCATGTACTCGATCGCGGACTATTTCCAAATCAATCCCGTGCTGGTCGATCCGCAGAGCCAAGCCTCGCCGGAAAAGCAGGTCCGGGAAATGACAACCAGCGCCCGCGGGATGGGCTTGAAAATGATGCTTGATCTAGTGATCAATCATTCCGCTATCGACTCGGAATTGACGCGCCGGCACCCGGAATGGTTCGTTCGCCACCCCGATGGCCGAGTTGCTAACTCCTGGTGCCAACATAACGGCGAGAAAGTCATCTGGAAAGACCTCGCGCAGTTCGATCATCGACACACAACTGATCCGGAAGGGCTTTATCGGTATTGTTTTGGAGTTGTCAAACACCTGCTCGAGCTCGGATTTGAAGGATTTCGATGCGACGCAGCTTACCAAATGCCTTCGGATTTTTGGCGTCGTTTGATCCGGGAAACGAAGGCCGTGCATCCAGATACCTCTTTCATTGCCGAAACACTTGGCTGCTCGGCCGATGAAACCCGCGACACTGCCCGCGCGGGATTCGATTACGTATTCAACAGCTCCAAATGGTGGAACCTTTCTGATTGCTGGCTGATCGAGCAGTACAATCTGGTACGCGAAACCGCCCAATCGATCAGTTTCCCCGAAAGCCATGACACCCCGCGGCTATGCGATGAACTAAATGGGAATATCGATGGCTTGAAGCAGCGGTATCTATTCGCCGGACTTTTTTCCGCGGGCGTCATGATGCCTATGGGTTTCGAGTTCGGCAGCCGCAAAGCATTGCACGTCGTACTCACCACGCCCGCGGATTGGCAGATCAATGGCGTGGACCTCCGTTCGTATATCGCGAAAGTTAATGAGATAAAAAAAGGGCATGCCGTATTTTGCGAGGAAAGCCCTGCTAGCATTCTGCCGTGCAGCAACCCCAACATTCTTTTTCTTTGGAAAGCCTCAACAACCACCAAGGACGAAGCCTTATTAATTCTTAATAAAGATCCATGGCAGTCGCAGGATTTTTACACCGAACATTTCCGTCATTTTGTCCAGGCTGGAGCCCCGTTAAGGGACGTTTCCCCCGAGTACACCATGGAATACATCCACGAACCATTCCACTATCGTTTGCGACCCGGACAAGGCATAGTGTTGGTTACCTCAAGGAGTTAAGCGCATCTTCATTCATGAGATCCTACGCGCCTGCTTTCTCGGCGCATTGATTGCCTCCTTTGAGAATCGATGCCCGGCGGTCATCGCTGGCGAATATACTCATAAATTCTTAAGTAATGGTATCCTGGGTGGTTCCAGGAAAAGTCAAACCGCATCCCGTTGAGCATCAGTTCGCGAAAGTGTTTCGCGTAAGAGTACCACAAGCCGATCGCCCGGTGGAGTGCGGATTCGATTCCTTGCGGATTGAAGTCATTGAACACATAGCCGTTTCGCTGATGGTAAGGTTGCGGTGCGTAATCGGCGTCAAACACCGTATCGGCGAGCCCACCAGTGGCGCGTACGACCGGCACCGTGCCGTACCTTAGACCGATCAATTGGGTCAAACCACACGGCTCAAAAAGGCTCGGAACGATGATCATATCCGCGCCGGCGTAAATCAGATGGGAAAGTTCTTCGTTAAAGCTCAGTTCGAGGTGGCAGTCGGGATTATCATTGTATTGCTGTTTCAAAGCCCAGAAGTGGTGACCAAGGCGGCCATCGGCGCTGGTGCCCAGGAGCACGAATTGGCAACCATTAGTCAGGCAGTAATGAATTGCATGAGTGATTAGGGGCACGCCTTTTTGGTGGTCGAGCCTTCCAACATAACAAACGATAGGCTTGTAAGCGTCCCGCAACCAGAAGCGCTCCCGCAATGCCTTTTTGTTTTGATATTTTTCGTCCAGCGAATGGCTGCTGTATGGGCGCGCGATGTGGCCGTCGGTTTCGGGATTCCAAACGTCGTAATCCACTCCATTTAAAATCCCGCCGATCTTGTGCCGATGAATTTGCAATGTGTGCCCGAGGCCGGCGCTTTGAGACGTGTGCAGGATTTCCTGGGCGTAACGAGGGGAAACGGTCGTCACGAAATTAGAATAAACAATCCCACCTTTCATCAGGTTGATCGCCGAATAATTAAAATTATCCTGCAATCGGTCCTGATGATAGAAGTAGCTGTGGCGATTCAACCCTGAAGCCCGCAAGAGGTGTTCCCCTGCCACACCCTGGTGGTGCAAGTTGTGGAGAGTGTAACAGACCCGCGGGTGAGTCATTCCCAGGTTCTGATAAATTTCATAGAGCAGCACCGGAGCCAATCCCGTCTGCCAATCATGGCAGTGAATGATGTCCGGATGCCTGTTGCTTTTGAGCATGAACTCAAGCGCCGCCCGGCAGAAAAATGCAAAACGATGGTCGTCATCCGCCTGCCCGTAAAAGACGCGCCGATTGAAAAAATTTTGAGAAGAATGCGGTTCAATAAAGAAGCACCTGCGTCCGTGTACCAACCCGAAATAAACAGTGCAATGAATCGAATAATCATACCATGGAACCCAAAGATCCTGGAACGCCACCCGCAAATCATGAATCTGGTCGTACCGCAAACAGTCATACTTAGGCAGAATGATTTCGACGGAGTTGCCACGAATTTCCAACTCTCGGCTTAGCCCAAAAACGACATCGCCCAAACCTCCAACTTTGGCGACCGGAGCGCACTCCGAGGCTAGCATCACAATATACATGCGATAATCAGGAAATTCGAAATTCGAAAGGAGCGATCATTAATGATGAATTTTGAAATGCACGATTTTAAATTGTTTATTCTGACGTCCTTGTGGGTTTCTTGATTTACATTGCCGGTTCCCGCTTCTCAACTGCGTCAAGTTTTTCTTTGGCTGAATCCAGCAGATAATAAGCTTGTTCCAAATCATCAAAGGAACGATGCACCCAGCGGCTTCCCCAATAGAAGTTGCAACTTGTCTCAGCCGTCAGCAGGTGATCATAAGCGCGGGTGATAAGGTGACGAACCTCCTCGCGGTTGTCGAGCATCGCTTCCCTTCCATCATATATTTTCTTTAGCTGCCAATAATACGCGCTGGCGCGCCCAACTTCATCCCATCCCTTTTTCTGAAGCAGGGAACCAGTCCATTGCGTGAAATCTCCACCCCAATGGTGCTCGGTATTCCACGCGCCGCGATGCACTTCTACTTCTTCAGTCGGCGGAAACTTTCGCAAATAATCGCTGATGTGAACCGGCGTGAAACCCAGGGTTCCGGCGCGATACCGATTCAAAAGCGGGCGATAGAAAAAACCCCAGAATCCACTTTCGATTTGTGTCGCGCGGAACCAGCCTCCGTTTTCGCCATCTGTCCACGTGGTGACCAATGCAGGAAAATCGCAGAATTTTGTTCGTTCATGCACCTCATGTTGAAACCACCCAGGATCCATCCCGGAGAGTTGAGCGTTTGATAATTCCCTATCGCGAGGCACGACCACGATTTCAGCTCCATCGTAGCGTGCCAGGTAAGGCCGATAGCGAGTCTCCTCCCAGCGCATTTCGCGTTTCGGCTTGATGAAGATAGAATCAACAAGGACATACTGATAGCCATGCCGTTTCAACATAGGAATCATTTCCATGCAAAAACCCATCTCGGGAGGCCAAAAGCCATGGAATCGGTCGCGGCCCAGCAAATGCCGCCCCAGGCCGATCCACCATTCGGTTTGCGCTTCCCAGTCTGCTGGAGGGCATAAAGGGTAAACCGGATGATACAACCCACTTCCGATAAACTCGATGTTCGACCGCCGATAGCGTTGCAGAAAGGCTTCAATGTCGACGATTTCTGCAAACGTCTTCTGCACGGCAGGGTCCTCCAATTGCTTGAGCAGCGTGCCCGAAAAACTGAGGTGCAATCGAGCCACGTCTTCGTAGCCTTCCAACATTCGCGTCGGGCGATCATAGCACCAAAGAATTTGCTTTGCCTCCCAACTCTCGCCCGAGCTGTGCAATGCGACGAGATTGCCCAATGGCTGGTGCATGTGAAGCCCAAGCGCGTGATAAACGTCCGCCATCGGACAACTCGATGCGTCCTAGCCCTAAAAAGCGCAAGTGAAAAATGGCATCTCCTCAGGAAATGGTAGCCCCAGCGGCTCCTCGTGTTATCTTTGATGCAGATGTTTGAACTTGTTTCGCCATATCAGCCTGCGGGCGATCAGCCGCAAGCTATTGCCAAATTGACCGAAGGGGTGTTGTCAGGCGCCAAACATCAGGTGTTACTTGGTGTTACGGGCTCGGGCAAAACTTTTACGGTTGCCAATGTCATCAGGAATTTTAAGAAGCCGACCCTGGTAATCTCCCACAATAAGACACTGGCCGCCCAGCTCTACGCGGAGTTCAAAGGTTTTTTTCCGAACAATGCCGTCGAGTACTTCGTCAGCTATTTCGACTATTACCAGCCGGAGGCATACATCCCGCGCACCGACACATACATCGAGAAAGATTCCAGCATTAATGACGAGATCGAGCGCCTGCGACTTTCCACGATGAGTTCCCTTTTCTCGCGCAGAGACGTGGTGGTGGTCGCCAGTGTTTCGTGCATCTACGGCATCGGCAGCAAGGAGGATTACGAGGCGATGGTCATACCCATTCGAACCGGAATGGAGCTGACCCGGGATCATTTGTTGCACCGCATGGTCGATTTGCAGTACACCCGCAACGATATTGAATTTACACGCGGCCAATTCCGTGTGCGCGGTGATACCGTCGAGGTCTGTCCTGCGGGGCGCGAAGACGGTCTTCGTGTCGAGTTCTTTGGCGATCAAATCGAACGGATCACCCGATTTGAGCCGTTGACGGGCGAAAAGCTTGAGTCGCTTCCGGCCGTCACGATTTATCCTGGCAAACAATTCGTCACCCCGGCAGAGAAACTTCGCCCAGCGCTGCTCTCGATCCGGGCAGAATTAGGCGAACGAATCGCGTGGTTCGAAAAGCATGGAAAACTGCTGGAAGCACAGCGCCTCAAGATGCGCACGGAATATGACCTCGAGATGATGGAAGAAATGGGGTTTTGTTCCGGCATCGAAAACTATTCTCGGCACCTTTCGCGACGCACACCCGGCTCGCGCCCCTGCACTTTGTTTGATTTTTTTCCGAAGGATTTCCTGCTGGTGATTGACGAGTCACACGCGACGGTTCCACAGATCGGCGGGATGTACGAGGGGGATCGCTCCCGAAAAACCGTGCTGGTTGAGCATGGCTTTCGCCTGCCCAGCGCCCTCGACAACCGTCCGCTGAACTTCGAAGAGTTTCAATCCATGCAACCCCAGACTCTTTATGTCAGCGCAACCCCAATGGCTCGCGAGGTTCAATGGGCCGCTGGTCGCGTCGTGGAGTTGGTGGTTCGTCCCACCGGCCTGATTGATCCGAAGGTGACGATTAAGCCGCTGGCAGGCCAGATTGACGATCTGATCAACGAGTGTCGAAAACGGGCGGACTCCAAAGAGCGCGTGCTGGTCACCACTTTAACAAAACGCACGGCTGAGGAACTTACCGATTATCTGCGAGAGATTGGCATCCTGGTGCAGTATTTGCATAGCGAAATTGACGCCATCGAGCGGGTTGAAGTCTTGCGAGCGCTGCGAAAAGGGGAGTTTGACGTGTTGGTTGGAATCAATCTTTTGCGCGAGGGTTTGGACCTGCCGGAAGTTTCTCTAGTGGCCATTCTCGATGCCGACAAGGAAGGTTTCCTGCGCAGCGAAACGAGTTTGATTCAAACCGCAGGCCGCGCCGCTCGTCATCTGAATGGGGAAGTCATCTTATATGCCGATACACGAACGCAGAGCATTCAAAGGTTTCTGGCTGTGACAGAGTATCGCCGGCAAAAGCAGCTTGCCTATAACGTAGAGCACAACATAACCCCGCGGAGCGTGATCCGCGCCGTCGAGGAAAGCCTCTCAACCTACAAGCAAACCAGCAACAAAGCGCGCGCCTTTTTGAATGAAACCGGCGTCGATATCGATCTGAACGAAACGATCAAAGAGTTGGAGCAGGAAATGATCACCGCCGCCAACAACCTCGAATTCGAAAAAGCTGCCTTGCTCAGGGATCAGGTACGCGAATTAAAGCGGGCTCTGGACGGAAGCAAGGAGACCGAAGCCACAGGAACGAATGCAATTAAACCCGTGCAATATGGGAAAGGTCGGCGCAAAAAAACGGATGACACGAGACGGAAGATCACCGAACCATTCTGACCCGACAGCAAGGCAACTAAAACTCCACGACGGCGCTCCATTCCCTGGCTTTCGGTGATTCAACCGAAGCACGTGCCTTGAACCTCTGGCCTGCAGTGACCGAAACCGGTTGCGAATACCTTATTGCGTCTGGTGATACTTCACCGCCCGGAAGTCTGGGATCGGCTCCTGTGATTGTGTAATAGATCGTGCCCTCGCGTGATGACAACGCGAGTAAATCTGCTCGCGATTCCCCAGTTGGCGCATCCAGCCTCGGATACATGCCACGCGCGCGGAATAGTTGGACAATTGCCCCCGGCCGCTGGGGAAAGTATTGAGTGAGCAGCCGATTGATTTCGGGGCGATAATAGATGTCGGGTTTGTAAAATTCGTAAGGGCCAACGCTATACTGGTGAATATCCCGGCGGTAATTTCCCCATCGCGCGCATTCCGCGACCAGTGGATCATTAAGAACTTGCGCCAACGCCTGGTAACGCCGGGCCGCCGGCTCTGCCGTCAATGGTCCACCGTTGAATAACAGCCTCTGTACTCTATCCGCAAAAAATATCCGGTACTCCGTATTCTCAGAAAGCTTATGGAACAACCGGGGTGGACACTCATCATCGTCGAAGTCCATAGAATTGTCATTGATTCCTTCCAGGGTCCGTTCCCCGTCCCAAACGAAAAACTGAAATTTGCCGTCGGGCGTCCTCCTCCGGGCAGCATACCAATTCGAGCTGTGGTCCCAGTCCGCATTGGCGCCATAAAAATTCAGGATTAGATAATCGGTCAACTCCGGCAAATCGACATACATCTGAAATCGCTCGTAGTGAGCGTTATCCCGCAGACCGGAGTTCGCGAGGGCCATCATTTCGTTCCAGACGGTCTTGTCGCCGGAGAGGATCTTTTCAGCCTTCCTGGAATCATAATCCTTGCGCGAACCACCTTCGTTGGCGGCGACAAACGGGGCGCTGGGCCGTTCACATAAGTTGTACATCCCCCAATAGAGCCCGTTCAGATAGACATGAACGAACCGCCCCCGCGCCGACGGATAACCCATCGCATGGAAAGTCTCCCGCATCCACTGGTCACGCGCATACTCAGCGCGGCGGCGTTCCTCAAAATTCCAGTGCAGCCATGAATTATTGTTGCCACCACGCAGGATCAGGGTCTCGAACTCGACCGCCCCATCGTTGCCAAAAAGCGGAAACCGCAATTTGGAAGGCCCATAATCCTTTTTGAAGAGCAATCGCAAAGAGTGCTTCGGCGACTCCTCCGGGCGGCGGTTCCATCCTCCTTGTATCCTCACACTACAGTTGATCCGAAAAGCAGAGCCAAGCTCCGGTTCGATCATCTCGACCGATGCGGGCCTTTCCCAGGCCACACCGTTGGTCATGGGGTGTGCATAAATCCCCGTCTCAGCATCGAATAGGTTCGAACTATCGGTGATGATCGAGACAGTAGGTATCGAACGCAATCCTTTCAATAAGCGTTGGTGATAAGCTGGATCATTCACAATCTCAGGCGACATACTGTAATGCGCTGGAACAACTGAGTTGGAACGCACGCCCCATGAGGCAGGAAAGTTCTCTCCAGTCTGCCGAATGACGTCACTAAGGAAAATAAAGGTTCTGCTGGCAAGGTCGCTCGAAGCGAACTGGGGTCGAACGGCAACTGCGCGGATTACGCTTGTTGTATTGATGGGAATGGCACGGGTGAATCGGGTTCCGTTTGTAGCGGAAGGAGTTGATCCGTTCGTGGTGTAGTAAATGGTTGTGCCGGGAGGCTCGGCGGAAAGATTGAGCTGAAAGGATGCATCCGCGAAACCACTGGCGCGGCTGAATTGTATGGCGCTCACCAATCCGAGCAGGCCTTCCCCATTCACCGCCCCTGGAGTGGGGTGAGGAAAGAAACGCTGGCTGTGAGCCCCCGCTTTAAAATCCGCGGCGGGTTGAACGGCCGCCAGGGGCAACCCGTAGGACACATCCTTACGTTGTGGCGGATATTTGGGAAAAAAATCCTGGGCCACGGTCATCCCATCCGGCCTGACCAGGGCGAGATATTCGCCACGGTCGTTCAATTTGAAATTTGTGTGCAATTCCGCAGCCTCTCTGGAGCGGTTCTTTCCCGAGGCAAAGACCAGCCCATATTGGCGTGGTCCCAGCTTAAAGGATGGGAAGCGCCACTTCTTGAGCGCATAAAAGCTATCCGTAAGATACCATCCCTTGAGGTTCACAACCGAAGCGCCCGGGTTGTAAAGTTCGATCCAATCCGAGTGCTCTCCATCCTCGTCACGTATGCCGTTGCCGTTGTGAGCACAGAACTCGCTCAGGACGATGCTTGTTTCCGCAGTTGCATTGTGTTTCAACCCTGCCTTGGTTAATAGGGCGGCCAGTGCCAGAACCACCAGCACCAGCATGAAGGTGTTTGGGGAAAGCGAAAAAGATTGTCGGTTGCGAGGTTCAGTCATTCAGAAACCATCCAGACAATCCAAACCAAGAACATACTTGGACATGCGGGTAACACGAAATGGCAATGCGTTGGTGATCTCCTGGGCGCCATCCCAATATGAGTGACCAAACTTCAATTCCACAACACGATAAGGCATCTTGGGTGCCCTGCACAGAAAGGTGTTGTGCGCGGACCGAACACGATAGAATTCCAGGTCGGAATCCACCGTGAGCCGATAATTGGTGTCACCGGATTGATAGTATGCCCGGTGGTAACGGTTGATCAGGGCAGGTTGCAAATGGGCCATCCGATGGCGCAAATCCCAGGGCAAATCGGAGTTCTGCACTGTGTGCTCCAAGTGGTCAGCCTCGAATTTGTGATCCAGCTTGAAAGGTTTAAGCGCAAAGGATTGCTTGGTCCCCAACAGTCCCCTTTTAATCTTAAGCTCCAGCACCGGCTTGGAAATGGTGCCGAACAAGTCTCCATACCACCGGATGCGGACCTTTGTTCGCTCTGCCGCGCCTTCCAGGTTCATGAAATAAAGACGCAAGGAAGCGGAATCCAAATAAAGATTATTGACAATGCGCGGCTGGTAAATGCTGGAAAACCTGCCGGGGTTCATTCTGATGCCAGCCTGGATACCGTCCCAGGACTCGCGCGGTACCAGAAACTTCCGCTCGTAGCGGTAGCCAGCCAATTGTGAATCGGCCTGGACCATAGTTCACGCGCCGAGACCGCGCTCTTCCATGTAGCTGACGCGGATTGAATTGGTCAGAGCCCGCAACTGAGCGTTGCATGCTTCCAGTTTGTCGAGGCTGTCAAATTGAACGCGAAAGGAGGCTTCGAGCGCCTCGGATGTCTCATCAAAACGCGTTAGCAAACTGCCGGACGCATGCGCAGTGAGAACACTCAGAATCTTGGGCAAATTTACCTGAGGATCTGCGCTCGAAACAGTCAGGAAGAAATTTGGCTTTTGTCCGTTGCGTCGGACCAGGTGCTTGAGCGCGATCACTCCGACAATTACGCCGAAAGCCACGCCGGTGAGCAGGGTCTGACCCGCTCCAAACCCCAATCCCAAACTGATCGCAAGGAATAGATAATTAAGTTCTTCCGGCTCTTTTATCGCAGCCCGAAAGCGGATAATCGAAAGCGCGCCTACCAAACCCAGCGAAAGGGCAAGCGAAGATTTGACGATCGAGATGATCAACATGGTCGTCATCGCCAGCACCACAAAATTCCGCGCAAACATCTCGCGATTGGACAGGGCGCTCCCAAATTTTACATAAACGCGGCCCAAAATGAATGCGAGCAACGCGGTCAAAACCAGGTTGAGGATAAACTCGTTCAACGGTATTTGAGCCGATTGAGTGGTGAGGAAATCCCCAAAAGAATGGCGGTTAGGCAACATGCGCTTTAGTGAGAACCTTGTCGATTGCCCGAAAATTTGTCACGGAGATTATACCGTGGCCAGGGCGGGAATCAAAAAGAGAAAATCGAAATATCCTCCAACTATTTTGAATTTGACCTGCCCTGGTAAGAACGCCTACGATGGACAGTTCTGTATTGAACTGAATTGAAATTATGTTTGGAACGATTCGCAAACATCAAACCTGGCTGTGGGCGGTAATTATTACCCTGACCATTATCAGTTTTGTTGTCTTTTTTTCACCTTATTCGAAGTTAAACTCCGGCCATGGCGGACCTGCCAATATGGGGACAATCAATGGCGCGAAACTTACGCCCGAGGAGGTCGGCCAGGCAGAGCGCGAGGTTTATCTTCGCTACTTTTTTATGAGCGGCTCGTTTCCGAATGAAGAGACGCGGAAAGCCGGTTTCGATGCTACACGCGAGACCTACTATCGTCTGTTGCTCATCCATAAACAAGCTGACCTCGATATCCATGTGAGCAGTGATTTAGTCGCTCAAACCGCGCGAAACATGTTGCGGCCTCTCGAAAAAATTAATGTCACTTCACCTTCTATCTTTGTAGAGCAGGTCCTCAAACCGCGCGGCTTTCAAGTGGATGATTTCGAGCGGTTCGTGCGCCACGAATTAGGCATCCAGGAAATGATCTCGACGGTCGGCCTCAGCGGGAAGCTTGTGACCCCGCAAGAAGCGCAGGGGCTTTACGAACGCGAGCATGAGGAAATGGCCACCGAAGCCGTATTCTTTTCAGCCACCAACTACCTGGCTTCGGTGACAGTTCTACCCGATGCAGTCGCGCAATTCTACTCCAATCACATCGCCAATTATCGTATTCCGGAACGGATGCAGGTTACCTACGTCGAGTATCCTCTCACCAATTTCTTAGAGGAGGCAAATGCGGAAATGGCTAAAATGACGAACATCGACGAGCGGCTCGAAGCCGTTTATCAGCGGCGTGGAACAAATTACTATAGCGAAACTAAATCGCCCCAGGAGGCCAAAGAAAAGATACGCGAAGAAATGCGCAAGGAATTGAGCATGATCGCTGCCACTAAGAAAGCCAACGCCTTCGCGAGCGAACTGTTCGATCAAGAACCGATGCGCGCGGAAAATCTCGCGCCATTTGCCATGAAAAAGAACTTGGTCCCGAAGGTCAGCGCCCCATTTGACCGCGAGGAGGGACCGAAAGATATCCACGTCAATGCAGATTTTGCAAAAAAGGCTTTCTCCTTATCTCCTACCAATGAACCGTTTGCCGGGCCGTTGCCTGGCGAGGACGCCGTTTATGTCATCGCCCTGAACAAGAGAATTCCCAGCGAGATTCCGTCGCTGGACCAGATTCGTGAACGAGTGACTGCCGATTACAAGTACGACCAGGCAAAATCTCTTTCACGCCAGGCGGGGGAAGCAGCTTATGCCGCCATCACGAATGGGCTTGGCCAGGGAAAAGCATTTTCCAATCTTTGCGCCGAAGCCAAATTACAGCCTGTTACAATGCCGCCGTTTTCCCTCAGCACACGAGCTTTGCCGGAGGTGGAAGAGCATATGCCCCTGAATCAGCTCAAACAGCTTGCGTTCAGCCTTACTCCGGGAAAAGTGAGTAATTTCCAGCCAACTCAGGAAGGCGGCGCTCTGGTTTATGTCAAAGCCAAACTGCCGCTGGACCAGGCGAAAATGCGCACCGAACTGCCTGATTTTGTAAATTATGTCCGACAAACCCGACAGAACGAAGCGTTCAACGAATGGTTCCGCCGTCAAGCCGAGCGCGGCTTGCGTGATACCCCATTGGGTTGGCCCAAAGCATCGCCAGCCATGAATAGCGGTCCGGCCAAATCATAATTCAACAAGGCGGGGAGAGCACCCAGGCTCCCCGTTTAATCGACCAACGCCGAACGCCCTTCCTGGGCTCCTTCCAGTAATTGTTCCTGGAGATAATAACAAACATGGACCCTGTCATAAAAGTTTCTTCCCCGGAAACCGGCGGATTTTGGGAAATCCCTGTCCTATATGAGGATGACTCTCTTTTGGCATTGGACAAGCCAAGCAAACTCTTCACCTCACCCGATCGGGACAACCCAACATTGCCGAATCTAATGAAGCTGCTGCACGACGGCATCGCTCAAGGCAAACCCTGGGCCCAAAAACGCGCGCTTACATATTTGATGAACGCGCACCGTTTGGATTTCGAGGTGAGTGGAGTCATTTTGCTGGTCAAAAATAAAGCCGCTCTGATCAAGGTGGCGAATGTGTTCGGAGCGGAACAGGAATCCCGCAAATACGTCGCCTTAAGTCGTGGCGCTCCGATAACGGATGAGTTTCTGGTGGATGCGAAACTGGGCCCGAACCCGGCCAGGCCAGGCCATACTCGCGTCGATCGCGAACGCGGCAAGGCTGCGCGCACAAAGTTCCATGTGCTCGAACGATTTACCGGTTGGACCTTCCTTCAATGCGAACCGCTCACCAATCGCAACGACCAAATCCAGGCGCATCTACAGCATGTCGCGTTGCCCCTCGTTGGAGCGTCGTCCTATGGCGGCCGGCCATTATTGCTCTCGAGTTTAAAACCCAACTACCGACTGAAGCCGGGACACACAGAGCGGCCGCTCATATCCCGCGCGGCGCTCCACGCTGAGAAACTTATTCTGCCGCATCCCGAAACGAACGAAACTCTCACCATCACCGCTCCTTTGCCAAAAGATCTAACGGTTGCCTTGAAGTATTTGAAAATGTTTGCGAAGACCTGAAGCAATATTAGCTCTTAGGTGCGGTCAAATAATCACTGAACCGTGCGCAATGGTCGAGAAAATCGTCTCCCTCTCCTTGGGGGAGAGGGCTGGCCCGCCCTCCATAGGCTTGGCGAAGGAGGGGGTGAGGGCGAGCTTCTCCCCAACTGTTAACTCCGCTAGGAGTGTCCCGTGTATAGAAACAATCCTGCCAATACCTTTCTTTTTGTTTTTCGGCGGCCCCGCCCATCAAAAATTTTCTCACGAGTCACATTTCACCAGGCGGGGCCGCCGAAAAACAAAAAGGAATTCAATATGCGTGCTTTTTTCTACACACGGGCCAGCCTACGGGGGTTAAAAGAAAATCATACACCCGATATATACTGAGGGCCGTTACGGCTATAGCTTACCCTGCGCGCGCTTTGAATCCTACGCGAAAGCCTAACAATAAACCAACGATAATGCCTCCCAAATGATACCTACTATCGATAATGAGCTTTACCCATGGCTCCGAGAGACCAAATGGATTGCGGTGAGGTCCCGCGATGAGAGCAAGTCCGATCCAGCAGAATCCCAGGACACTGGTCCACCTGATCCACCGGATTTGTGCATTTTGTGTGTCAGACCTTGCGCAAAACCACCGTGGCACGAAAGCCATGGCCAAAAAAGTGACCCCGAGCAGTGCTGGAAAGATTGTATCACGCGGAATTAAGCTCATTGAGAATGAGAGGTTTAACCTCTTACAGAAACCAAGAGAGTCTCTTTAAATAATACATTAACAGAATTACCTTCTTTCTTTTAGGCTAATGCTGTTCATTCGAAAAAAGCGGAAATATACGATACGTATGCTCCCCGAACCCGAGCGCATGGATGTCCTGAGAGTAACATCGCTTCCTCGGCGTAATCCTGCGGATGCCCCTGCAGCTCGATCAGGTACTGGACGCAATGCAATACCTCGAGGGCGACCCAATTGACAAAGGGGTCGTCCCGGAGCACTTCAGGATGTCGCCGCAGAATATTTAGGCGTTGACGGATGGCTGCTCCAGCGTGCGGGGATTTCGTGTGTGCAAGCGCTTGAAGAAAATTAATCGCCTTGCCGGGTTCGGTTTTTTCGATGCCCCGAATCAGCCAAGGCGTGACTTCCGACGAAGGAAGGTCGATGAATTCGATCACATTATTGGAAAGCAAGTGGAAGGCCGCGTTCTTGAGCAGAAACTGAAGGATCTCCGTCCGACCTGAGTTTGGCAGAGATTGGATAGAATCGCAGAAATCCTTGCGCTCCTCGTCGGTCCAAGATGGCCATTCCGCCGTGAGCTGACTTAACGATATCTTGGCGGATCCGTCCTCGAAACGAGATCTTAGGACACGTCGTTTGCCGTCCGCAGTGGAGAGAATTCGGTTCCATCTTGTCTCTCGGTAGAGGCGCAGGGGCTCTCCACCGCCCTTACTGCCGTCAGCTTCTTTTGAATTTCCGGTCTCCATGCCACGTTGCTCCGTAAAGTCATCTGCGGGGCGGAGGGCCAGGCGTTGTATTTGGTACGAGTTGACATATTTCCCCATCGATGTCCTTGCTCGGCGGACAACCCCTACCGTCATCCCTATCCCACTTAATCTCGATAGTGTAGCCACTGGGACAGTGGTAAACGCATACCTTGGGGGTTGCCTTCGGCGGGCGGGGAAGAAGAGGCAAAGGATCGGGCGATGGTTCAGGCCATATCATTATGCTAGCTATGTCTATTGCTTTAGCACACAACCAACCCGCAAACAGAGCGTCGCCTATTGGTCCTATTGGGAGGGGCGGCTTAGGCGTCGGCGCGGCCGGGGGTAACAGAGGGAACAGAGGAAACCGTCTAACTTGACCACCATCTGGATCGACCCAAATTGTAGGGCTGTTCGCTAGCGCTACATAAAGATTCGGATCACGACGCGGCACCGGATCCCTATTTATCCACCTCTGCGAGTCGGGATCATAAAACCGGTAGCCATAATAATACATTCCGCTGTTGGCGTGGACTTCTTTGCTGGAAAAGCGATAAATATTGGTGGTCGCTAGTGTCCCGCTGGAACTGATCGTGTTGCCGAAGGGATCATACCGGTAACTGGCCGCTAGGGCCTGGCTGCTGTCCTCCAGATAAGTGATATTCCCATTGCCATCTGCATGGTAAAAACTATGTGTGCTCCAATTGCCACTTGAGTAACCGTATGACCGGGCCAGCAGACCGCCAATGCCCCCTGCCCACTCCAGACTGCCGCTTAAGTCGTTGCCGCGGGTGTAGCTGACGGTCGGTGTGTTCCCGCTGTTCCGCTCCTGGATGACGCGCATTCCATCATAAATATACCTCGTGTCAGAAAGTACATTGGTGCCGCCAGAGTCATATTCGATTTTCCGACGAAGCCTGCCCAGACCGTCATAAGTAAAAGTTGTCTTCCACTGGGCGACACTGAAGAAGTCGTGCTCGATCTGCACGAGACGGTTTTCGTCGTCGTAGGTAAGATACCGAGTCGTATGTGCTGTAAATCCACGGGCAGTCAGGTTGCCGTTATCATCGTAACTATCGCTGGTCCCGGAGGGTGGCACAGTCAGCTGGTTTTTACTGTTCACCGTGAACGTCCCCAGAACGCCGTTGTTGGTGCGGTATTGAACGTTCCATGCTGAGTCATACTTGTAGCCTCGATCCTCGCTGTTAACCGAGCTGTCTGCGATTTTGAGCTGGCCAATGTTATCGTAAGTGTATTGATAATAAGTTCCAGCGGCATTGGTAAATGCGGTACGCTGATTCGCAGTGTTGTATCCATATTTCGCGGAGTCGATCTCGGTCCCGCTGCTGTTGCGAAGCCAAGTGCCAAGCTGACGGCCTGTCGAATCGTAATCGTTGGTGATGATCGAGGTGTTGGGAAGGAGAAGTCGCTTTATCAGCCGGGATGAATAACCGGAGGCTCCGCCCACTCCCGCAAAATATTCGTTCGTGAATGACCCAGCCTGCGACGTCACGTTGGTCAGCCTTTTGGCCGCGTCATAAGCAAACTTATTCGTCCAGGCCCCCGTCGGCTGCTGCAAGCTGAGGTTGGTGCGCAGCCCGTTTAAATACGTATTGGTCACAACATCATTGGTCCAATGACCGCCCTCCGTGTAAAGCAGTCCGCCAGCAAGATAAGTATACTTGTTTGTGCCCGAGGCATCAACCATGTTGGTCAGCCGGTTCAAACCATCGTATTGGAACTTCACGTCTGTGCTTGCATTATAATCGATGTTGGTCAAATTGCCCACAGAATCGTAAGCGTAATAGGTATCCAGTTTGGCTTTGCTCCACCGATTTGTCAGGCGATCATCCGCGTCGTACTTGTAGCGCAAAATCTCAACCCCGGCCTGATCCAGCTTATTCGTGACAAGATTGTATTGGTTATACGCCCACTTAGTGCTTTGGGCTTTGCCATCGATCAAGTTGGTCAGGTTTCCCGAAGAATCGTACTGAAACTGAATCAGTTCGTTGTTCGCGTTCGTCTCAAAGGTTTTTCTCGATCCTTCGTCGTAAACATAGAAGTTCGTGCTGACGGAGTTGGTGAAAGCAGTGAGTCCTCGCGCAGAGTACCCGAATTTTTCCGTGCCGCCATCTGGCTGGCCGCGAATTAAGACGCGGTTCAGGTTATCGTAACTGTTGGTTATTAAGACGCCGTTCTGATCTGTTGAATTGGTAGCACGGTCCAACGGATCATAAATGACGAACTGAACGCGACCGACGGCGTTGCTGACGGCCACCTGCCGCCCCAAATTGTCCAACGTGTTCGTGATGCTGCCCCAGCCATCGCTCGTTACTGTCAGCCGGCCCAACAAGTCCTGAGTGTAGTTTACAACCGTTCCGTCAGGCAAAGTGGTTTGTGTTCGGTGTCCCTGGTAATCGTTCACGTAAAGTGTCGGTTCCGCAATCGCGGATCCAAATGCATTAGTCATGGACGTGATCGCGCCGCAATCGCAGTAGCCATAGCGGGTCACGACATTGTTGGCATTGGTGATGGCTGTTGGTCTGCGCAACGCGTCGTAATCGTAGTATGTCCAAAAGCCCATGCGGTCTTTACTTGCCGTTACATCGAGAATGTTTATGTCACCGTTTCCGTTTGCGTACGGTGTGCTGTCTAGCCTGTAAAATAAATTTGTTGTCGCGCCTCTCCCATCGGAAGTGCCAGTCAGTCGGTTAAGTCCATCCCAAAAATTGGTAGTCTTTAACCCTCGCTCGTCAGTGTGAGTTTTGACGTTTCCATCCGCTCCCCAGGTATAAGAATTGGTTCGGGTGATCTGAACATCAGCGACATTCGTGAGGCGGTAGTTGGCGTCATAACTATATATCGTCGTCAGGCCAGTGGGACGCGCAACCGAAGTGACTTGAAATGTCGTCCCGTCGAAAGTGTAAACGCTGGCCTGACCCAGCGCGTCATAATTCGTGGTTACCTGATGACGGGCGTTAAACACATTACTCGAGGCCCGAACGCCTAAAGCGTTTGTCCAGGCAACCACGTCCACGTTATTGGCTGCATACAGGAAAGTATTCGTGCGGAAACGGTCGCTGCCAGCCTCGACCCATTTTTCTGCCGCCAGTGTAGGCAAACCATTGGTGTTTCGCTCGAAATACTGGTACCAGGTCGTGGTATCGGGCATAACGCGAGCAATGACTGAGGGCAGGATTTGTGTGCCGACTTCATAGGTTGTGTTTGGGGGTTTGTCTTTGTAATCGTACCAGAGGATTGCGCCTTCGGTCGTGCCGTCAGCGCTGGGCTGCTGATCCAGTGAAAGCGAATTCCAGTGGGTATAAGTAGGATCTGTGCCTCCCAGCCAATGAAGAATGTGAGCTTTTTTCAGAATATCCCAAGTGAAACTGTGGAAGCTTGTTCCCACAAACGGCGCGAACTGTTGAGCATTCCAGTAAAACGTGTTTCGCTCCGAGCGCTCAGTTGTATCCAGTGTGCCAATCGGAGTACTGGAGGGAATCTGGCCATTGGCGAACGCAGGCCAGTCGTTGCCTGGATACGAGTTCATCATAGCGTAGAATTCCTTCATCCCGAGAGCATTCGTTATCTCGATGGTGCGGTCGAAAATTCCGTAATCGCCAGCGTTGCCCTTGCTGGAAAATGAGGTCGTGCCGTAACAGGTTACGATCGCATTTGCAGCCAGGCTGCTGCCGGAATCGTAAGCAATTTGCGAGCTGATTCCGGCTGCATCGGTTATGCCCACCAGTTCAAAATAGGAGGCGTAGGTAAATGTCACAGAAGCTCCGTAAGAAGCCGTGACGCTACCAATCGCATTTGCATACCAGGAGTCGGGAGAAACGGTAAACGTGGTGCCGTCTGCGGCAGTTACGCCCGTCAGGTAAAAGTTGGAATCATAAGAATAAGTCGTGCTCTTTCCGGATGGATCAGCGGAACTTGTCATGTAATACAATCCCGAGAATGACGTGTCGCTTGTATCAACTAGCCCGTAGGTAGTTTGCGCACCGTCAGGGTAGCGGAGGACCAGAGAGGTTACGGTTGGTGTGCCAACTTTCTCTAAAGCGAGGTTATGGCGGTAGTTGACATCACTGAGGCTTGAGCCACTCTGGAAATTAAATGTGGCCCAGCCCCCGCCCGGAAGCATCAGATCTACCTTATCTTTGCTGGAGTCAAGCTCAGCGAATGACAGCCACGAGCAGCTCCACGCGTCCCCCACCATTGTGCCCTGCCACGTCTGTCCGGAAACTTCGCTTTCCCAGCGGCGGAAATTGTATGCAATGCGCAGGCTTATATTTGGTCCGAAGCCTCCGGTCTTGTAATCCAACGGAACATCCTCAAGCCACAGGTTGAGATAAGGCTGTGAAATGAAGTATGCAGGCGATCCGGCGGCGCCAACGGTCGGCATCCCGCTCTCTCCGCATTTCCGACAAGGCTGCTGCCCACCTCCAGTAACTCCGGTAACCTGACTCCCGTTGCCATGCTTTCCACCGATGTGGGTGTTGCCAGTGAGGTTGCCGCTATCACTCCCGTTACCATTGCCGCCGTCAGATCCTGGCGGGCAGGGGCCAGGAGGACACTGACATGGGCTGTCGTCGTGATCCCAAGGCAGCGGTCCATGGCAGCGGCCTCTGAAAGTAGCGGCAGTGATCGCGTCCATGGCTGTTTTTTGGGCGACGGGCGGTATCGCATCGCTGACCAGCACGCAGCCGGTAGCCTCATCAGCGAGTTCTCCGGCGAGGAGCCATTTTGGGCTCCCAGCCACTGTGTCGTAAACATTGTAAAAAGCTCCCCTCTTTTCACGTACAACGATAAAGTGCTGCGAACGGAGATGAACGATACTCGGAACGGGCAGGTTCGTTAGGTCCACAATTTGTGCGGTGCTAATGCGCAGGCCAACAGCAGTACCGATTCTGATCAACTCCGCTGCACTGAAGCCATTCGTGGAAGATTCTGCCTCCGTAATATCCTTGGGGCGATACTGGCCAGGTTGGGTAAGCCGGCCTAACTGGTCAAGGCAGTAAAGGCCGCATTTATAGGCTTCTGCAGGGTATTTCCTTGCCCAAGTCCGCATTTCCATCGCCCAGTGCCATTCCTTGCCCGAGGTGCCATCAGGGACTAACTGACGAACATCCCGTTCCAAAGCATCCAACTCATCCATCCTTCCGGTTATCGCCAGCAACCGGGCCAAACCGCCCGTGGCCTCGCGGGCCATCTGTTGGGCCGTCGAGTCGGCTGAGCCTCTAACGCCGAGCCACGCCCGATCATAATGTTCCATCGCGCGAGCGTAAGAAGAGCGGATCCAGGCGCTTCGCGCGAGTGAGAGCCGAACACTGGGGCCATAGGCTGAATTTGTGCGGCTCGCGAGGAAGTTCTCAAGTTCCGAGCATAGCTCATTGTCCACTGCGCGCCTTTGAGCAGAGGCGTCGGGCCCAGGCGTGATCGAATTGGCGGCAGCGGCGACCTGGGCGAAGATATTCCGCAGCCTCGAAGCATCTTCCGGGTCAACAGTCCAGTCCCCAATAGGCCTGAGCGCCGAGAAGCCTGCTTTGGAGCTAGTTGTTTGAGTGGCGCGTGGTCTCAAGCCCGCAGCATGGTTCGTCGCTGTTTCGGCAACCTGAGAACTATTGGTTAGTTGCGGCAGCCGCGGGGGCGGCGCTGTCTGCCCGACGAAGGTGAAAAGGCACGCAGTAACAATAAAAAAGCTCGCTTTTCCGATTTTAATGTTCATGGCTAGAGTCCCTAGATTTGAATTTGAACACAAGCGCTGATTGTAAGCCGTCAGGAAGCAGGAGCAGGCAGGACGAAAGGGCGGAGGTGCGGAAAGCACACCCGGCACAATTCAGCACACTGAATTCTTTCTTTAGACGAAACACAAACGCTCTCCTGCGTTGTAGCCTTGGGAAAACCTGACGCCACTTTCACTAAGCTTCTAAAAAATGTCCACAACTATTTTTAAAAATGTTTCAGAGTGCAGAGCCCGAAATGAAGCGGAAGGAAACGGCCTTTGTTGTAGAGCTCTGCGGTGCTCCAAAAAGCCGGGAATTTGCAACGTACGAATCCTGCGTTCTGGTCGCATCAAGCACTGAATGCAACCGCAAGCGGAGTTGTTGAGCGTTTACTCTCTGTTGGAGAGAGGTGCGAGATCAAGTTCGCTTGCGACTTTTCAGCTGTATTATTTGGTTTTGGGCTCGTTGAGACCGGCCTTTGCTGGGCCTTAGCTCGCCATTGGCAAGCTCAGGGCAATCAGAAGAAACCCTACTACGAACATAATTTTCGTTCTCATTATTTGCTGGGTGATGAAGGTGAAGGACAAGCACAGTCATAACCCGTCGCCCACCGGTACACCGGTCCAGTATTCAGGTTAACCGCATGAGCATCCTTTCCCGGTACCATATTCTTCAGCAGCATCATTATCGTCACAAAGCCTCTCCCAGAGAGTCCTCAAAATTAGAAACAATCTGATGGCGCGGATCCCCCGGCTCAACCTTTTTCGCTTTGAGAACAGCGATGATGTCGGCCAGTCGTGAAGGATCTGCTTCTTGCACGAGGCTAAGAAGCATTGGTATCGACAAACAAGCCTCACTATCTCGAATTTGAGGTAAGTTATCAAAATGCCTGATTAGTAATCTTTCGATGCGTGGAACTGACAAAAGTAGTCTTTTAGATTCGACCTTTCTACGCCAAATTCGAAGTTGAGCAATTAGGGGAAAATCGCAGGTAGCTTCTGGGTCTTTCTCGAGGGTCTCCAGAAGCTGGAAAAAAAGTCTTTCCTGAGTTTTAGGTAGAGACTCCAACTCCTTAACTAATTTCCTGAATTTCGGTTTATCCACACCGTTCTGCGCTGCCTGAGCACTGGCATACCAGAACTCCTCCAGGGTTATGTGCTCTGGTTTCATGTTTAGTGGTAAAGCATTGGCTAATGCGCGAGGATAGGAATCAACCGAGGTGAGCCTGCCATCATTCCACACCTGGATCACACACATTCCGTCGTAAATGTATCGGGTTCGGATTCCAAATGCCAGGAAGTGCCGCTCCCATTACCCTGATACTCTACCGCTTTCGCTAGCAACCGAGTCTGTCATAGAGGAAGTCTGTCCGCAACGCTAAACCTTGGCTGCTATTCACAGCGAGCTACCGTTATGAACCTTTTGGCAAAACATTAGCCAGCGGGTCGAGGGTTCCGGGCGATTGCATACGCACAAGGCAGGTGATATTGCCGTTTCCATGTTACTTTGCACATGCGTGTGAAAGAACTTCTATGAGATCAGACACTCGCTCCACACTTTCTTCTCTCCTCAACAGGACTTCAAAAATGGCGTTCTGAAGTCTTGCATCCTCCATATCGCCGCAAACTCGCTCAATTACCTCATCCAGCGAAGACCCCAAAAAGCCTCCGATTCCGAACAAACGAAGGCTATCCTCCATTCGCGGGGGGATCTGAAATGATGTGAGGGACATGATTGTTTTGTAAAACCGCCGCACGAGCTCAGAATCCAGGGCGGGATAGGAGGCTTGAACCGATTGCCAGAACTCATCTGGATTATCAGCGATTCGCTTCCGCTTTATTCGCAACTGTCGCAGCCACTCGGCGCCCCAGAAAATAGCAGGGGAAACAATTAGTAGTATCAAAACAGATAGCCACATAGCTTGGTCCGAGCTATTCCTGACAACCTGACATACATCCTGCAAACACAGCAGCGTCCTTGACTAAGAGCGCCCAACCGACAAGAGGAAGCCACCGGCCTGCAATTCTGCCAATCACGGGGCTCATCGCACCAGGTCTTGCCCAAGTTGGAGCAGGCACCGAAAATGGAAGTTTCTGTGGGAACGCTTTGGACAAGCATTTGGATATTGGCGAGGTTCCTACAGAGCTGCCAGGCGTTCGAAAGGGCTTTGGCAGACTTGGTAAGCCTCCAACCGTCAACCCCGTTCCAACAACTGCTCCCAAACCCAGGGCCTCACCTAGGCATTGCGATAAACAGTTAAGCCCCAAGGGATCAACTTCGTCGGGGGGAGAATTAAAGACAAACCGATACATGTTGATATCAGCGTTCTCTTGCAATGGATCCCTGCCTGTCCACCTCTGCGAATCGGGATCATAAAATCGGTAGCCGAAATAATACATCCCGCTGTTGGCGTGAACTTCTTTGCTCGAAAAGCGGTACACATTGGCGGCCGCAACAGTTCCACTGCTGGCCAATGTTTTGCCAAAAGGTTCATAGCGATAACTTGCCGCTAATCCCTGGCTGCTATTCACAAGGTAAGTGATATTCCCATTGCCGTCAGCGTGGTAAAAGTTGTGGGTGCTCCAATTGCCGCTGGAATATCCATCCGACCTGGCGAGCAGTCCGCCAATGCCGCCTGCACCTTCGAGCGTTCCGCTCAGATCATTGCCGCGGGTGTAACTGACGGTGGGAATGTTGGAGCTGCTGCGTTCCTGGATGACACGCATTCCGTCGTAAATGTATCGCGTTTCGGATTCCAGGTGCCAGGAAGTGCCGCTCCCACTACCTTGATACTCTACCCGCTTTCGCAAGCGACCGAGCCCGTCATAAACGAAGTCTGTCCGCAAATCCGCATGAGTGCTGGGGTTGCCGTTTCCATTGGAACCATTGGCGTAGTAGTACCATTTCACCAAGCGATTCTCATCGTCATAAACGTACCCGAAGAAAGTTGTTGACGCGAACGTCGGATTGCCATTGTCATCATAACTCACTGTCCCTTCGGGCGTGCCGTTCGTGAGTTGGTTCTTATTGTCCACCTTGAACGTTTGCGCGGTGGTGTTGTTCGTTCGGAAACTCAAATTCCAGGCTGCGTCATAAACATATTGTCGATCCTCGGAATTCACCAAACTGTCAGCTACTGTGAGTTGACCGATGTTGTCGTATGTGTAGAGATTTGTGCTTGCGGTATTTGTGAAAGTAGTTCGCTGGTTGGCAGTATTGTACCCGTAAGTGGCCGAGTCCAGGTTAACGCCTGCGCTGGTCCTGAGCCACGTTCCAAGCTGCCGCCCGGTCGAATCATAATCGTTGGTGATAATCGAGGTGTTGGGAAGGAGAAGTCGCTTTATCAGCCGGGATGAATAACCGGAGGCACCAGCGACTCCTGCGAAATATTCGTTCGTGAATGAGCCGGCCTGCGACGTGACGTTGGTCAGCCTTTTGGCCGCATCATATGCAAACTTATTCGTCCAAACCCCCGTCTGCTGCTGCAAGCTCAGATTGGTGCGCATCCGGTTTAAATACGTATTGGTCACAACATCATTGGTCCAATGACCGCCCTCCGTGTAAAGCAGGCCGCCAGCCAAGATAGGTGTACTTGTTTGTGCCGGAGGCATCAACCATGTTGGTCAGCCGGTTCAAACCATCGTATTGGAACTTTACGTCTGTGCTGGCATTATAATCGATGTTAGTCAAATTGCCCACAGAATCGTAAGAGTAATACGTATCCAGCTTGGCTTTGCTCCAGCGATTGGTCAGCCGGTTGTCGGCATCGTACTTATAGCGCAGAATCTGACCTTAGCTCGCCATTGGCATCTCGTTCTCCCGTTCTCCATTCAGTGTCTGAATTTGGTAATTATTTGGACTTTTCACCAGACTCCTACAGATTTCTTGGCACGTTGTAAGCTTCTTTTCCGCTTTGAGGTGCCAGATGAAGGACCAATGGCAAAACGCGAATAAAGAAGGGGCAGCCCCCCGAGTTACCGAAAGACCGAAGCACCATTCGCCACCGAAGTACGGACTTACGACCTCAGACCTCCCCGTTTCAGAATTTCAGCGTTTCAGCATTTTCCCAAAACTTTTTTCACCTTGGACAGCGGATGTCCAACCTCCCCTGGTAGTCTGAGAATAAAAGTATGAACCTCAAATGCTTCACCCAGCCCGAAATCCTCGAGCACATCGGCTCGCGCCGCCTCGAAAAGCTCCTTAATGCCTTTAGCGAGGACTTGGAAACCGAACACTTTACTCTGCCCACGCCCGATTCGCAAAATGGCATCTACTTCGATTCCCTCGCCACCACTCTGGCATCGGACCAAAAAATACCAGATCGGCTGCGAAACACGCTTTTAGCTCTCGAAGCCGCTGCATTGCCCGAAAACGACACACACCTCAGCGCTGCCATTCAACGTCGAATCCCAACCGTCGCCGTCTCCCAAACCTGCGTCCTGGACCGCGCCCTCGAACTCTGGTTCCATGCGCCTGAAGAGTTATCACGCTTTTCTCCACCGAACCACCGAAACACGGAAGAACCGCCCACTGAAGCACCGTTACTCGGACCAGCATGTCAGCATGTCAGCGTTTCGGCGTTTTCCCCAAGCTCCGAGTCAGCATGTGCCGCTTTCAAACCGAATTTTAATCCTCAATCCTCAATCCTCAGTCCTTCATCCTACACCCCCTTCCCCGAAGCACCGTCCTCCACCGAAGTACCGGAAAACCGAAACACCAAAGCACTGAAGCACCGAAACACCGAAACCCCGGTCCCCGAAGCAGTTCCTGGCTCCAAACTCCCAACTCCTAGCTCCGAGTCAGCATGGCAGAATGTCAGCGTTTCAGCTTTTTCTCCAAGCTCCTTGCTCCCTGCTGCCGGCTCCGCAGCATGTTCCGACGCAGACGCCTTCTCCCGCCTCGCCCAACTCTCAATCAGCGAGTACGACCGCGCCCGCCGCTCTGAAGCCAAACGTCTCCACCTGCGCCTCGCCACTCTTGATGCTGAAGTCGGCCGCTGCCGCTCCCAGATAAACGATGACGCCCAGGCCAACGCTGTAACATTTCCTACTATCGAACCATGGCCGACTCCAGTGCTCGGCGCTCCGGAACTTTTTCACCAGGTCGCGGCCCGCTACACTAATTATATCATCCTTCCACCCGGTGCTGCCGATGCCATGGCACTCTTCACGGGCCACTGCCACGCTTTCACCGCGTTTTATCAAACCCCACGTCTCAATCTCTATTCCCCCAGGCGTGGTTGTGGCAAGACCACCACCATGGATGTATTGGCCACCATGGTCCCCCGGCCCTTTCGCACTGAGAACATGCGCGCCGCTGTTTTGTTCCGCGTCGTCGATCAGAAACAACCGACTTTGTTGCTGGATGAAGTGGACACCTACCTCCATCAGGCGGACGAATTGCGCGGGTTGCTCAACGCCGGAAACAAACGGGGCGCGTGCGCGTACCGCTGCGAAGGCGCTGGCAATGCCATCCGCGCTTTCAAAGCGTTCGCCCCCGCCGTGCTCGCGGGAATCGGTGAGCTTCCAGCCACCTTGCACGACCGCTCCATTCTCATTCGCTTAGTCCCCGCCGGGCAGGGCCAGGTGCCTGCTCGCTTCAACGAGCACCACACTGAGCTTGAGAAAGCTCTCGCCAGCAAACTCGGGCGCTGGGCCAAAGACAATTATGAGGCCCTGGCGGCCTGCGATCCAGTCCTCCCCTCCAGCGCTTTCAACCGCCTCGCCGACAACTGGCGTCCTCTCTTCGCCGTCGCCGAAGTGGTTGGCGGCGATTGGCCCCAGCGCGCCGCCGCCGCTTTCGCACAGCTCACGACCCACCGGGTAGGGGCCTCGGCATCCATTGCAGTAACAAACGGTCAAAATCATGAACAATCAGATGACGACTCTCGGTTCCTTTTTAGCGCGATCCGCGACATCTTCGCTCAGGCCGGTGTCACGCGAATGTTTTCTCAAGAACTGGTCGCTTCCCTTCGGATTTCATCCACGCTCGACACCAGATATTCGCCAGCCCTCGCCCAGCTCAATCCCGTCCGCCTCGCTCGCCGCTTGAGTGCATTCGGCGTGTATCCCAGGCTCTTTCGGATCGGCCATGCTCGTGGAAAAGGATACGAACTCGCCGACTTCAATGGGCATGGCTGATCTCGATTGGATCATCCTCTCGGCAAGGTTTGAGGGTTGACTGGATCACCCTTTTGTCAACCCTTGAACCGCAGAATCACCCTGCAAACATTCAGTTGTCAACGTGTCAACCCTCAAAACACCCCCAGGCTGAAAAATACAAAGGCCAACCGATGGACCGCTTTCTACTTTCTGCTTTGTTCTGTGTGGTCAGGATAGGTGAGGTTACATCCATTATCCAGGTGAGGATAGGTGAGGATAACTCACCTGTGCGGTAACTCCGGAATCGGACCTATCCACACCTATCCTGACCCATCCTCACCTATCCTCACCAAAATCATTTTACCCCCGGGGCGCGCAGATCCTTGGGTCCGTGCATTTGATTAAATTTCTCCTTTCTGCTTTGTCTTTGCCCTCTCGCCCTTAAATTTCAGCATTTCAGGATGTCAGCGTTTCAGCTTTTTTTCTGGGTCCTTTGGTCTTTTGGTCCCTTGGTCCTTTAGTCCGTGGTCCGTGGTCTCGTTGCCGCATGTCAGCGTTTCAGCTTTTGTCTGGGGGGATTTCTGCTTCAGATTTCTACTTTCTGCTTTGTCTTTGCCCTCTCGCCCTTAAATTTCAGCATTTCAGGATGTCAGCGTTTCAGCTTTTTTTCTGGGTCCTTTGGTCTTTTGGTCTTTTGGTCTTTCTCGTGGTCCATGGTCAGTGGTCCTTAAATCCCTTAATCGGTGCGTTTAAGTGCGTTTTGGTGCGTTTAGGTGCTATCGGGACCTATTTTGACTTAACGCAGCCATCGCAGGTCGGATTTCTGCTTTCAACTTTCTACTTTGTCTTGGGTGATGTCAGCGTTTCAGCTTTTGTCTGGGCCAGGTTCCCCGCGTTTTACGCCCTCATTCACCGCTTACAAGCCAGTTCAGCACTGCTTTCTGCGCGTGCAGTCGATTTTCGGCCTCGTCAAAAATTGTATCAGCGTGGGCTTCGAAAGTTTCCTCGTCGATTTCTCGCCCGCGGTAAGCAGGCAAACAATGCATGACCAGGGCCCCAGGCCTCGCTAGCCGGATAAGCTTCGAATTGATTTGATAGCCGCTTAACTGCTCAATGCGTTCCGCGGATTCAGCCTCCTTCCCCATTGAAATCCAAACATCCGTATACAGCAAGTCGGCGCCAGAAGCCGCCGCTTGGATATCATCGGTGCATACAACCGAGCCGCCAGCGCGCTGCAACAAATCTGGGGCAGGTTGGAAGGCTTTTGGGGCCGCAATCCGCAGTTCGAACCCGAGTTTTGCCGCGGCAAAAATCCAGGAGTTCACTACGTTGCAAGCGCCATCGCCTATAAAAGTCACAACACGTCCTGCAAGAGGCCCGCGTTTTTCATAAAAAGTAAAAATGTCCGCCAGGATTTGGCAGGGGTGTTCCGCGTCGGTCAACGCGTTCACGGTAGGAATAGCCGCGTATCGCGAAAATTCCTCAACGTCCCTCTGAGCGTAGGTCCGGAAAACCGCTCCATGCACAATCCGGCCAAGCACCCGGGCCGTGTCTTTGACCGGCTCCCCGCGTCCAAGCTGGATTTCTGTGGTGGGCAGGAAAATCACCTGCCCGCCTAATTCGCGAATTCCTGCATCAAAGGAGACACGAGTGCGCGTCGAGCTTTTGGAAAACAGCATCGCCCAAATCTGACCGGACAGAGGCTGCCTGGAATGATGGCCGCGCTCTTTCTTCATGAGGACCGCATTCGCGAGGATTGTCTCCATATCCTCTCGCGCCAATTTTTCGATCGAAAGCAGGTGTCGCATTTTAAGCAAGTGATGCCAGAACAGAGTCGAGGATTTGCAAACCTTCCTTCGCTTCGGCCCGGTTTAGATTCAGGGCGGGCAGGAAGCGCACCACGTGAGTGCCCGCGGGTATCGAGAGCAAACCTGCCCCATGCAACAGGTTCACAAAACGGATGGCTGGTGTTTTTGCGCTATCATCGGAAAGATTTTCCAGCGTGGGCGCCAGCTCCATTCCCAGCATCAAGCCAAGACCGCGCGCACTCGCGATGACACCAGGATACTTTCGAGCAAGCTCTTCCAGTCCGCACTTAAAAAACTCTCCGATTTGCCGGGCATTGTCAGCCAGTTTCTCACTTTTAATAACGGCCAAAATCTTCAGAGCAACCGCACAGCCCAGGGGAGAACCACCAAACGTGGTCCCGTGACTGCCGGCCCCCAATAAGTCCGCATAAGGTGTCCGCACCCAAAATGCGCCAATGGGAAAACCGCCACCCAATGACTTGGCCATGGAAATTCCATCGGGCAAAAAATCAATCGGCGAACCGTTCGATTCCTTGCCGCCAGCCGATTCCAGGATTTTTTGGAAACTCTGGAATTTACCTGTGCGAAAATGGCCGTCCTGCACGGCATCCATCAGCAACAAGAGTCGTCGCTCATTACAAAGTTGGCGAAGACCGAGGAGATATTCAGGCGTTGCAGGTGTGACCCCCCCCTCCCCTTGAATGCCCTCCACAAGAATCGCAGCAGTTGCCGGGGAAATCGCTGAGCGCATGGCTTCTAGATCATTGAATGGCACATGGCGGAAACCCTGTACGCTTGGGGAAAAACCTTTTTTGATTTTTTCCTGTCCCGTCGCAGCAATGCCGGCCAAAGTGCGGCCATGGAAGGAATTGAACGCGGTCAAAACCTCAAAGCGACCTTCCTCATGACCAAACTTTCGCGCCAACTTAAAAAGCCCTTCATTCGCTTCGGCGCCGCTGTTACAGAAGAAGCATTTGCCCGGTCCAATGAGTTCAACAAGAGCCTGTGCGAGCCGGCCTTGCGGCTCGTTATAATAAAGGTTTGAGATATGGACCAGTTTGCGCGATTGCTCGACCAGCGCCTCGGTGATTGCTGGATGCGAATGACCGAGGGAACATACCGCGATACCGCCCCCCATATCCAGGAAACGCTTGCCTGTAACATCGTAAAGGTAGCTGCCGGAGCCGTGGCTTAATACCAGGTCAAAACGTCCATAGCTTGGGATGACGTTTTGCCGGAACAGCGACTGAATAGCTGCCACATCATTGCGAACAATCGGTGGCGGCGCTGGGACAATTTCTTTCATGCTCGGCATGTCAGTTAAATAAGGGGAAACTTTATCGCGAAAATTCGCAGAAGAAAGGGAAAACGAGGTGATTGGCAAGAAGGCAAGAAAGGCAAGAATTTGCAGCCGGGCTTTGCCAGCCAGGAAACGTTGAACCACCATGATCCACCCGACACGACCGCCTGGGGGCACGCAGCGCCCGACTTTGCGGTTCTCCTTTTCGAAAGAATCGAGCGCAAGCATACATCTCGTGCTAAGGTTTCCACTCCTGTATGTATACGGTCTTGATTCGATGAATCCGGGTAAAAACATAATGGCTACTCACCAAACGTCGGCACCCGACGAGCGAACTGCGGCTTATCGGGTTCGTGGGCTGACTAAGGTTTATGGCATGGGCTCAGCCGAAGTCACGGCGTTGGCGGGTGTTGACCTTGACCTCTACCCTGGCGAGCTGGTGGTCTTATTGGGGCCGTCTGGCAGCGGTAAAACAACCCTTCTGAATAATCTGGGAGGGTTGGATGTGCCCACAGCGGGAGAGCTCTGGTATCGCGATTTAGACCTGACTTCCGCCACGGAAACAGACCTGACGAATTTTCGGCGAAACACGGTCGGGTTTATTTTTCAATTTTATAATCTGATCCCGAGCCTCACGGCCCGCGAAAATGTTGCGCTCATCACAGAAATCTCACGTGACCCACTTGTTCCAGAGGAGGCACTGGATTTGGTGAATTTGAGCGGACGGTTAGACCATTTTCCTGCCCAGCTGTCGGGCGGAGAGCAGCAACGCGTCGCGATTGCCCGGGCGATTGCCAAAAGACCGGAAGTTTTGTTATGCGATGAACCGACTGGAGCACTGGACGTGAAGACGGGCATCATCGTTCTGGAGGCGATTCAGAAAGTAAATCGTGAACTGAATACATTGACGGTCATCATTACCCACAACGCAGTAATGGCCGACATGGCTCATCGGGTGGTCCACCTTTCCGACGGACGAGTGCATCAAGTCCGAATCAATGAACATTGCGCAGCCGCCAGCAGCCTGGTTTGGTAAAGTTGATCTCCCATCTAAATAGAAAACTTTGGCGCGATTTGGGCCGGATGAAGGGCCAGGTCATTGCCGTCTCGCTGGTAATGGCCTGCGGTTTGGCCATGATGATCATGGCCAGAAGCCTGATCTACTCGCTCGAAACCACCCGGCAGGAATATTATGAGGCGAACCGTTTTGCGGAAGTTTTCGCCCATTTGAAACGAGCGCCTAATTCGCTTCAGAAACGCATTTCCGAACTTCCGGGCGTTGCGACAGTCCAACCGGGCATTTCAGTGCAAGTTACTTTGGACCTGCCCGATCTTAAGGAACCCGCCAGCGGCATGGTGCGGTCAGTGCCCGATTTTGGCGCGTCGGAGCTGAACCGTCTTTTCTTGCGCTCGGGACGCTGGCTGAACAGCGGCAGTGCGCGCGAGGTGCTTGTGGGGGAGGCGTTCGCCGAAGCAAATCAGCTTCGTCCGGGCGGAACTCTTACCATGCTCTTGAATGGCAAACGGCAGAACCTCCGCATCGCGGGAATTGTGCTTTCACCCGAGTTTATTTTTGAATCAAGGCCAGGAGCAGCGCTGCCCGACAATCGAACATATGGCACTTTTTGGATGGGCTACAAAGAATTGGCCAGGGCTTTTGATCTGGATGGAGCATTTAACTACGTGGCTCTAAATTTAGCGCCGGGCGCCGAAGCGCGCCCAGTGATTGCTCATTTGGATCGGCTGTTGACACCCTATGGCGGACGCGGCGCATATGGACGCGCCGATCACCCTTCTCATATCCGTGTTTCGGATGAAATCCGGATTCTTACAACCATATCGCTGGGCTTTCCGCTCGTGTTTCTGAGTGTTGCGGCTTTTATGACCAATGCGGTGCTTTCGCGATTGCTCAATTTGCAACGTGAGCAAATTGCGATTCTAAAAGCGTTTGGTTTCAGCAATCGCCAGATCGTTTTTCATTACTTGAAATTCGCTTTTGTGATGGTCGCCGCCGGCACTGGGTTGGGCGCAGCCGGAGGCATTCTTCTCGGGCACAGGCTGGTGCTGCTTTATCATAAATTTTTTCGCTTCCCTGAACTGGCGTTTCGGTTGGACCACACCGCCTTTCCTCTGGCATTGGTGGTTTGCGCCGGCGCCGCAACATTCGGCGTGTTCAGTGCCGTTCGCCGCGCGGCAAAGCTCCCGCCTGCAGAAGCAATGCGTCCTGAGCCGCCCGCGAATTATCGACCGGCGCTGGTTGAACGCACGGGAATCGGGCTGTTCCTGTCACATACTTTCCGTATTGCTGTCCGGAACATTGAACGCAAACCAATGCAGGCGCTCTTCACTGTAGCCGGGCTCACGCTGGCCACAGGCATTCTGATTGTCCCGGGCGCTTTCAGGGATGGCGTGCAGGAAGTTCTCGAGTTCCAGTGGGACACCGTTCAACGTCAGGATGTGGGTATTGGGCTCGTGGAACCAGCCAGTGACAAAACTGCCGACCTTTTCAGGCAATTGCCCGGTGTTTTAAGCGTTGAACCCTTTCGCAATGCGTTTGTGCGCATCAGTTTTGGTCATCAACGAAGACAACTCGGCATCCAGGGTCTGCCTGCCAGAGGCATTCACAGCCGGGTGCTGGATCAAAACTCACATCAGATCGATCTCCCCTCCGATGGTTTGGTAGTCTCGGCTAAACTTGCCGAAGTGCTTGGGGCTCGCGTTGGCGATGATCTTTTGGTCGAAGTTCTGGAAGGCAAACGTCCGACCCGTTTGGTGCGCTTGCGAGGCCTGGCAGAGGATTTCGCTGGAATGGCGGCCTATATGGATTTGCACGGCTTAAATAAATTGCTTGGGGAAGGTGATGTGATCAGTGGCGCAGATTTTCGCGTCGATTCACTCAGTTGGGACCAGTTTTTGTTAGCACTCAAAAAAACTCCGAAGGTGAGTTGGGTCGCAATTAAGGAATCGTTGCGTGAGAATTTTCGATCCACAACTGCAGCAAGCATCGGCTTAATCCAAAAGATTTACATGTTTTTTGCAGTCGTAGTTGCTTTTGGAGTGGTTTATAATAATGCACGCATTTCGCTGGCGGAGCGGGCGCGTGAGCTGGCGACTCTTCGGGTGATTGGATTCTCAAGCGGTGAGGTTGGAGCGGTTTTGGTAACCGAACTGGTGATTCTGGCGGTGATCGCTGTGCCGCTCGGGTTGCTGGTAGGAACCGGTTTTGCAACCGCCATCCTGCACGCTGTAAACACCGAAACCGTTCGACTGCCGCTCATCCTCACTTCCGGGAATTATGCCCTGGCGGTGCTGGTGGTATTGATAGCATCCACTCTCTCCGCACTTTCTGTTTTGCGCAGATTGAATCAGTTGAACCTGGTAGGCGCCTTGAAAGCGCCTGAGTGACGTCACAGAACAGCAATGCTTTAATGATTATATTTACTCATTACAATGAGTGCACGCAATGAGCGCATTAGATAAACAGGGAAAGAGCGCGCCGCGCGGAAATGGGAAGCATCGCCGCAGGCGCTGGCTGCCTTACGTGGCGGCGCTTGCGCTGATCGTTCTGATCATTGCAGGCTTTTGGCCAAAACCGGTGCCGGTCGAAACTGCCGAGGTTGTTGTGGGCACGTTGCGAGCCACGGTTAGTGAGGAGGGAAAAACCCGGATAAAACAAAAATACACTGTTTCCTCACCGATGTCGGGCCAACTCCGCCGCATCGCTTTTAAGGCAGGGGCGGAGGTAACCGCGCAGCAAACCGTTCTCGCTACCATTGATCCGGTCCTGCCAAATCTTTTGGATGCCAGGGCCCGAGCTTCCGCGGAGGCTCGAAGGGATACAGCACTAGCCAACCTGGAAAGGGCGAAAGTAAGCCATCATTTTGCCGCAAGCGAACTGAGCCGTTTCGAAAAGCTGTTCGAGAGCAAAACCATCTCGGTGCAGGAGCGCGAAGCAGCGCAGTTGCGTGAATCCTCCGCCGCAAAAGATCAGACTGCCGCTGAAAGCGCGCTGCGGGAGACCGAGGCAGAATTACAGGAAATCGCCACGGGAAGCCCGCCTTCAACCAATGCCGTTTGCACGACTACGGAAATCAAGGCGCCTGCGACTGGCAGGGTTCTACGCGTTTTCGAAGAGAACGCGAGAGTCATAAGCGCTGGCACTCCTTTACTGGAAATCGGTGACCCGGCAGATCTGGAAGTGGTGATCGAGGTGCTCTCTCGGGACGGAGCGATCATTCCGACCGATGCAAAGGTCGAATTCGAACAGTGGGGCGGTGGCGTCCCAATGAGCGGACGTGTGCGGGTCGTCGAGCCGGCAGCTTTCACAAAAGTATCTGCCTTGGGTGTAGAGGAACAGCGCGTCAATGTTGTTGCGGATCTTCTGACACCTCCGGAACAGCGGCGGAATGTCGGAGACAGCTTTCGCGTCGAAGCGAAAATCATCGTTTGGGAGGCGGGCGATGCACTTAAAGTACCGGCGGGCGCGCTTTTCCGGCAGGAGGAGAAATGGGCCACATTTGTCATAGTAAATGGCCGCGCGCAATTACGTGAGGTGAAGGCTGGACGCTCGAGCGGGACTGAGATCCAGGTACTGGAAGGACTGCAGCGAGGTGAACAATTGATTCTGTATCCGGGCAGCCGAGTGCGTTCAGGGCAACGGGTCAGACCAATTAAGATTTAACGGGGCGGGCCACACTGTTTTTGTCAGCCAACCTTGTCGAGGAAATCGGCGATGTGCATCACTTCGACCTCCGAGCCGAGCTTGCGCAGGCCAGCCTTAATCTGAAGAAGACACCCGGGATTTGACGTCACCACGATTTGGGCGCCTGTCTTCAGGATATTTTCAATTTTCCGCGCTTGAAGGCGTTCGGCCATTTCCGGCTCGGTCAAATTGTAAGTCCCGGCGCTGCCACAACACACGTCCGCTTCAGGCAGGTCGACAAAGTTTTTTCCAACGATTGCCTTTACAAGGTCTCGAGGTTGTTTCGTGATGCGTTGAGCGTGCGCCAGGTGACATGCGTCATGATAGGTAACCCGGTGAGCGGAGGGCAAAGTCCCATTACGTGGCTTCAGAGGGGATGTTGTTAGCCACTCCGTTAGATCCCTTACCTTCGAGCTGAACCTTTTCCCTCGCTCTGCCCATTGAGAATCATCGTGTAGCAGTTGGCCATATTCTTTGAGAGTTGATCCGCAACCGGCGGCGTTGATGATGATGGCATCCAGCTTTTCGCGTTCGAAAACCTCAATGTTTGCTCGCGCGCACTCTCTCGCCGCTTTCAAATTCCCAGTGTGCGCAAACAGAGCGCCGCAGCAACCTTGACCGCGTGGAATGACAACCTCACACCCCGAGCGGTTGAGCAAACGCACGCTCGCCGCGTTCGTTTCCCCAAACATCACACTCATCACACAACCACTGATGAACCCCACACGGCTGTGGGCAGTGCCCGTCGCTGGCGATACTTCAGGAATCGAAACTGCCGGCATGTGTTTTGGAACAAGCGTCAAGGCCTCGCGCGCAAATTTCGGAAGCCATTTCTCCCCCCGCAGCACATGCATCAGTTTAGCCGGCATCAGGGCCCATTTCATCCGCGCCGGATAAGGAAAAATCTTTTCGATGACAACCTGTCTTAGAAACTTTTGAAAAAAAGAACGTTGATACTCTTTTTCGAAATGGTCGCGCGTATGCTCGAGCAGTTCACCGTATTGCACGCCGCTGGGGCAAACGGCTTCGCACGCGCGGCAACCCAGGCATAGATCAATGTGGCGCACCGCAGTATCTCCGAGTTGCAAACGACCTTCCTGCACCGCCCGCATCAAATAAATTCGGCCGCGTGGAGAATCATTTTCATCGCCCGTTTCGAGGTAGGTCGGGCAAGAACCGAGGCATAGCCCGCAATGGACGCAGGCCAGCGCTTTACTTTCATCCAGGAAACGCGGAGAGGATGCTGTGTTCATTAAAAGTCTGGAAAAATATGCTTCGAATCGAACTCGTTCTTAAGCCGTGCTTCGAGACCGGTCGAACGCCCGGCATCCTGAGAGGTCATCGAAGCCGAGTGATAAATAATGCCATTACCGACCCGGGCCACAAAAGGAATATTGTTCAAACTCCGAACAGCCGCGATGAGTTTGGAAGGCAACACCGACAAATTTTGAGGTGAGGGTGTTGCGGCAAAATATTTGCTTTGATACTCAAGCGAGGAAGGTTGATCGACACCCAATTGAGATGCCTCGGACAACTGCCATTCCACTCCATCCTGTGTGCCGGCGAAACCAAGGACCAATATTACTCCAGAAGTGCCGGATACGTTGTGCAGATCCATAACGATAGGGACAAGCTCCGAGCTGGATAGAGACTCGATGAGTTTATCTGCCGCATCCAACGATTCGCACTGGACTTGAACAAATTGTTCACGTTCGGGCAACGGCAGCACTTTGAAAGTGGCCTCCACGATTACACCCAGGCTGCCACGACTACCGATGAAAAGTTTCATCAAATCATAACCGGCCACATTTTTCACGACTTTGCCTCCCGAGTGAATCAGACGGCCATCCGCCAAGGCCACTGTCATCCCAATCACGTAATCACGGACTGTTCCATAGCCCAATCGACGCGGACCGCTGGCATTTGTCTCCAGAATAGTCCCAATGCTGAGTTCTTCCGGTTTGGGCGGATCAATCGGCAGCCACTGCCCGCGCGTCGCAAGTTGTTGCTGCAAATCTGCCAGGGTAATGCCTGCTTCGACCGTTGCAGTCATGTCTTCGGATTTGTGTTCCAGCAGCCGGCCGAGGGCGCCAAGATCGATCGATCGGACTTTTTCGCCGCTGGCCTGAGCCTTGGCCAGGAGCACAGTCAAATCCGCGACATGTGTCGGGGCCAAATTCATTGGGGTGTCACAATGCGAAACGACAGGTCACGCCGCGATTTGTTTTCGGGGTGTGAAATCGCCACAGCGTTTTCCTCCGGGAAATATTTTGTGCGGATTGCAGCGGTTCTCCGGATCAAATACCCGGCGCAACGCGCGCATCCCGTCCAGGTCATCTTTGGTAAATTGCTTCTCCATAAAATCGATTTTTTCGACACCAATACCATGTTCGCCCGTTACGCTGCCTCCCAGATCAATACACTTCTGCAAAATATCGATTCCTGCGGCGATGGCATTGGCGACCTGATCCGCGTGGCGTTCATCATACAGCACCAACGGATGGATGTTGCCATCTCCAGCGTGGAAAACATTCGGGATGCGCAGCCCGTATTTCTCACTCGTGGCTCGAATGAACCGCATGATTTCCGGGACTTTCGACCGCGGCACAACGCCGTCTTGCGTTACAAAGTTTGGGCTCAGCCGTCCGATTGCGCCAAAAGCTCGTTTGCGGCATTTCCAAAGGTCCAAACGTTCCTGTTCGGTTTTTGCAACCCGAACTTCACGGGCGCGATTCTGTTTGGCAATTTTTATAATCTGTTCGGTTTGTTTTTCGAGACCGGCTGACAAACCATCCAATTCGACGATCAGGACAGCTCCCGCGTCCAATGGAAACCCAAATTGGTAGGCGGCTTCAACCGCTTGCGTGATGAGTTGATCCATCATTTCCATCGCGCCGGGTATGATCCCCGCGCCAATGATATCGCTGACCGTTTGGCTCGCATCATCGACGCTTTCGAAGACCCCCAACAATGTTTTGTAAGCCTGTGGAGCCTTAATGAGCTTCACCAGCACGCGCGTCACAATGCCAAACGTCCCTTCACTCCCAATAACCGCGCCCCGCAAATCGTAGCCGTCTGGCTCTTCCCCACCGTCAGGTTTCGCCCCCAACCAAACAACCTCACCATCCGAAAGGACCATTTCAACGCCTAGAACATGATTGGTCGTCACCCCATATTTCAGCGTGTGCGGTCCGCCTGAATTCATAGCCACATTGCCGCCGATGGTGCAAGCAGACTGGCTCGAAGGGTCAGGAGCGTATAGATAACCATGCGCCTTTACAGCGTTGGTAATCCAGGCATTGACGCACCCTGCCTCGACCAATGCGCGACGGTTCCGATAATCGATTTCCAGGATCTTGTTCATGCGGCTCATGGTGATCATGACCCCACCAGTTACCGCGAGGACTGCACCGCTTAGGCTCGTCCCGGCCCCACGCGGGATGATCGGAATATTTTCACGCGCGCAGAGGGCAACTATTTTGGAAACTTCTTCGGTCGTGCGGGGCAGCACTACGGCATGAGGCAGGCTCTTTTCCAGGGTGTAGGCGTCGCATTCATAGACGAGCAATTCGTCCTGGGCTGAGACGACGTTTCCTTTGCCGACGATTGCAAGGAGCGCTTTTAAGATGTCAGGCGAGATCGTGGCTCGCACTTGTGTATCCACCGCCTTATGGTACTGCAAAGCCCTTATACATGGCAACTTTCGTGATGAGGCGGTCGAGAATCTGTTTGTGTGCGCTGGTGAAGGGTAACATTCTTAACTGCCGCCTTTTGAGCCAGCGTCCTCGCCCTAACCCAAACTGACGGCAGGCATTCTGCTTGATGCGAAAAACCTCCAGCGTGATTCGATAACGAGTAATCGTGTGCTTTATGGTGCACAAGGGCTCATAATTCTCCGGTGCGATCCCAAAAATGGCCAGCGCGGCCGAGTTAAGGTCCAGGTTTATCGGCAGAATCTCGGCGTTGGGGAATTCCCACAAGTGCGCGTTGACAATGCCCTCGCCGCGTTGACGAACCAGAAACCGACCTTGCTTTTGCGCAACTAAAGCCATAAATCGTCGCCGTGTTGGAGTGGGCCGCCTGCTCAAATTCGGCAATTGTTGCACTCGATTATTCAGATAAGCGGAACATAGGCGAGCCAGGGGACAGACGCGGCATCTTGCCTGCTTTGGCGTGCAGATGAGCGCACCCAGTTCCATCAAGGACTGGTTGAGATGTGAACAAGCCGGGGAACCCTGGTTGGTGGCTCCGGGTGCGGGATGCGTGGAGAGCACTCCACGTGTTGCGTTCTTGCCCCGGGATCTTCCGGCTGAATCCCAGTGCGTGGCGGCAAGCACTAGTTCATCTGCTAATTTCCATAATCGGCTCCTCACCTTCGGCAAACGCGGATTTCCGGTGATACCAAAGAGGCGCGTGAGAACGCGTATGACATTGCCATCCAGAATTGGCTTGGGCTGATGGAATGCGATGCTGCAAATGGCGCCGGCGGTATAAGGTCCGATCCCTGGCAACGCGAGGACGTCTTCAAAATTTTCAGGGAATTTGCCGCCATGCTTTGTCACAATCAATCGCGCTGCTTTTTGCAAATTGCGCACGCGTGTATAGTACCCAAGACCTTCCCAGAGCTTATGAATGCGCTCTGACCTTGCCCGGGCGACAGCTTGAATGGTCGGCAATGACCGCATCCAACGTTCATAGAATGGAATCACCGCCTTAACTTGAGTCTGTTGGAGCATGATTTCCGAAACCCAAATCGCATACGGATCACGCGTGCGCCGCCAGGGCAAATCGCGCGCACTTTTGGGATACCATTGCAACAGACTTGAAACTATGGCGTTTATGTTTCGCGGACGCGGTGTCACGCACTTCTAATAAAGGCAAAGGCCGCTAACAAGCAATGCCGCAGGATAACCGTACTTCGGAAACGCCGCTTTTAGACGCCACGAGCAAATGAACATCCCCGCTTACACCGAATACACCGATTACACCGAAGACCAGCTTGACCGACACTTGACCGATGCTTGACCGAAGGTTGCCCTATCGGCACACTCGATAGGTAGGAGTTACGAGCCGCGTTTCGCCATCACCCCAGCCCTGCTCGGTCTGGTCGAGGGCGTCGCTGCCCTGCGTGAGCGTATTCAAGGCGCGGCGGTGCAAGTGCCGTGGATCCCAGCGCTCCAAAAGGATACACGGGCGCGGAATACCCATAGTTCGACGGCGATTGAGGGCAATCCACTCACGCTTGAGGAAGTCCGCGCCCTGGAGGTATGGGAGCGGATGGGCCAACTCTCGATCTCCACAGCCCGCGAGAAGGTGGTCCTCCGCCCGAGACAAGAGCAGTTGCTGAAGTTGCTCGGCCAGAGAGGCGGTATGACCCCATCCCAACTCTGGGCCGCGCTTAAGGTGTCCAAGCAGGGTGCGATGGACTTGCTGCGTCCGCTGGTAAAGGCGGGATTGGTCAAGCGAGTCGGCACGTTAAAAAGCGGGAGGTATGTTTTGAGATGAGCGCACACGCTTACACCGAAAGCGGGCATTTTTCTTAAGCCGCATAGAATTAAATACGCTTTAACGCTCCCACGCTCTCACGCATTTCAGACACAGTTGCGAAGTTTAGGACAAAACTCTACGCTTGGGCAACCGTGGCAAATCCATTGAGTTCTTATACGTGCAAGCTGACGGAGCAACAGGCTGCGGTCTTAAAAACGTTATTGCAGGAGCGGCACTATAAATTCCGTGAAGTGCCTTACGCTCGGTTTGCCGCTGAAAAAGAAAAAACAAATCTGGTTTATTACGAAAGCGGCAAGCTCGTGGTTCAGGGCAAGGGCACTCAGGAATTCATCGAATTTGTTTTGGAACCCGAGGTTTTGAAGGAAGCCCGGCTTGGATATGAGGAAGTGTTGAATCCCGAATTGCTCCTGCCCAGGTTTGGCGTGGACGAAAGCGGCAAAGGCGATTTCTTCGGGCCATTGTGCATCGCCGGGGTTTATGTGAACGCCGAGGTGATTAACGCGTGGAAAGGCGCGGGCATTCGCGATTCAAAAAACATTTCGAGCGACAAACGGATCAAAGAACTTGCCGAGCTGATTCGCAAAACTCCAGGCTGCGTCACGACAGTGGTGCCGATTGGCACCGAAGCCTACAACCGTCTCTATTTTAAAATGCGCAGCGTCAACGCGATGCTCGCCTGGGGCCACGCGCGCGTTATAGAAAACTTAATGGGCCAAAGGCATCAGATGAAGCCAGCCCCGGTGCGGGCAATCAGCGATCAATTTGCTTCGGACAAAGCGACGGTTGCCAAGGCCCTCATGAGTATGGGACGTGAAATTGAGCTAGTACAAAAGCACCGGGCAGAAGAAGACCAGGCCGTGGCGGCCGCGTCGATCCTTGCCCGCAATGAATTTATCACACGCCTGGGCGACCTCGAAAAGGACTACGACATCGTGCTGCCCCGCGGCGCTTCGGCCGCAGTCGATGCCGCAGCCAAAGAATTCATAAACAAACACAGCGTCGAAAATCTTCCAAAAGTGGCCAAAATGCATTTCCGCACGGCCCTGCGCGCCCAAGGGCTCCCCGAACCACCAAAAGTAGCCTGGCGAAAACGTTAACGGAACGGGGGAAGCCGTGCTCGGTGTTTCGGTATTTCGGTTACCACGGATATTGGCGGGGTAAACCATTCGCGTGAGCTGTGGGCTTTGATCGGTGTACCGAAATACTGAAACACCGAAGCACTTTACTTCCCAAGATCACCCCCCTGCCATGGCGCCGACAATTAAGAACGGCTCCTGGCCCGAGACTACCGCAGCGGGCAACGGCGTATCTGGCGGGTCATTGGATATATCCTCCTTGCAGGCGAAGAATCGGACGAACGGCCGGCGTCGGCGGGTGACGTGGTCTCGGATCGTCCCGCGCAGCACGGGATACATGGTCTCGATCGCATCGAGCACAGCCCCCAGAGTGGCATCTCCTGCGATTTCGGCCTGCACCTCTCCGTTCACGCGCGCCAAAGTCCGCAAGTGGAACGGCAGCACGACGCGAATCATGGTCAAATCAGAAATCCCAATGTCCTAATCATTTCAAAGTTTGGGCTTCCACCGAGTAAACTGCCGGCAAATCCCGGACAATAGCGTCCCACGTATCTCCTCCATCGGTCGAGCCATAAACCTGTCCGCCCGTCGTGCCGAAGTAGACCCCGCAAGGATCCAGCAAATCCACGCTCATCGCATCACGCAGAACGTTGACGTAACAGTCCTTTTGCGGCAGACCTTTCGTGAGCGCTTCCCACTCGTTCCCACCCGATCGGCTGCGATACACCCGCAGTTTGCCGTCCGGCGGATAATGCTCGGAGTCGCTCTTGATGGGCACTACATAAATGGTTTCCGGTTCATGCGCATGAACGTCGATGGGAAATCCAAAATCCGTTGGCAAGTTGCCGCTCACCTCGCGCCATTGTTCGCCCGCATTGTCGGTCCTCAGGACATCCCAATGCTTTTGCATGAACAAAACGTCTGGCCGCGACGGATGCAGGGCGATGCGGTGGACGCAGTGGCCGACTTCCGCATCCGGATCGGGAAGTTCGTATGGAGACTTAAGACCACGGTTGATTGGCTTCCAGCTTTGACCTGCATCTTCGGTTCGGAACGCGCCCGCCGCAGAAATGGCGACGTAGATGCGCTTCGGGTTCTTCGGATCGAGAAGGATCGTGTGAACTGCCATTCCACCAGCCCCTGGCTGCCAAAGATGGCCCTTCGTATTGCGTAATCCTGGAAGCTCCTGCCATGTCTTCCCCCCGTTGGTTGTTTTGAAAATCGACGCATCTTCCACGCCGGCATAGACCGTTTCCGGATCTGTCAGCGACGGTTCAAGATGCCAAACGCGTTTGAACTCCCACGGATGCTGCGTCCCATCATACCAAAGGTGCTTTCCAACCTCACCTTCGTAAACGAATTTGTTACTCTCGCCTTTCGGCATGCCATCGGGACTGGGCGCCGCTCCGCCGCCAGGAGTATCCCAGGTTATTCCCCCATCGTCGGAGCGCTGAATGATCTGCCCGAACCATCCGCTGCTCTGGGACGCATAGATGCGGTTAGGATCAACCGGAGAGCCTTTCATATGGTAAATCTCCCAACCTGCAAAATGCGGTCCGCTGACCTGCCAGTTTTTACGCTTGCCATCAGATGTCAGGATGAACGCGCCTTTTTTTGTGCCTACGGATAATCTGATTTTGCTCATAGATCAAAGTTGCTTCAAAAATTAAACAAACTGCCCTGCCCTTCCGCAATCCCGTTTTATAGTTTTCATTCTTTTTTTGCACATTTAAGAAAATGGGGCCGGATTGCGCTTCGAGGGTGACGTTCATCTGTGCAAGCAAGATACGGACTTCCTTGTCGTTGCATCTTCTTGATGCCTTTGATTACTGATTCAAGCCGCTCGGGGTTTGTGTGGTGAAACCCGTTGCCTCGCTGGTGGCAGAGGTTTGAGCCGCATTGCCATCAATTCGATAACGCTGATGTGTATAAAGGTCCTCGGCAACCTGGAACATCGCAATCGCGTCTTTCTCGAGTTCATTCTCGACATTGCCGCGTTCGGTAAGTGGGCTCATATCTACAATTTTTGGATTACCGCCATAAAACTCCACCGTTTTCATTAAACCCAATACCACCATTCGATCCTGGGCCAGCAGCCCAATGTCGCGGTTGTGATTCAGCAGACCACGGCCCTCACCCGGCGCGCTTTTGAACAAATCTCGGCCAAAGAAAAGAGACTCGTACGGGCGCCCAAGCAGCCCGAGCACTGTTGGCGCAACATCGAGCGAGCAACCAAGTTGTGGCAGACGCTGCGGTGCTTTGACAACCGCAGGCCCTAAGATTACCAATGGTATCTCGTAGGAGTGGATCGGAATGCTTTGCTTGCCATAAACTCTCGCACCGTGGTCCGCCACCACCACAAAGATGGTATTCGTCCAAAACGATTCCTGTTTCGCGCCTCGAAAAAACTGGCCTAGAGCGAAATCAGAGTACTTCACGGCATGCTCGCGTTTTCTTTTTTCAGGATCTTCCGGAATTCTGCCTTTGGGGTAGGTGTAGGGCTTGTGATTTGAAACCGACAGAATAGTCGCAAAAAATGGTTTATCCTCTTTCGCCATGATGCGCATTTCTTCCAGTGCGCGCGCGAAAAGCTCTTCATCGGAAACACCCCAGATCGTGGTGAAATTTGGGTGGGCAAAGTGCTTTTGTTCGACGAAGCGGTCATATCCATTCCGCACTGCAAATGAGCGCATGCCATCGAACAAGCCGCGTCCGCCGTACAGGAAAATGGTCGCGTAGTCATCCCGCTTCAAAACGCGCGCGATAGTCTCGACGTTTGAGGACAGATCTCGTTTTACAATCGAGTCGCCCGGCAGTGGCGGAAATGAAGAAAGCACTCCCTCGAACCCTCGCACCGTGCGATTACCGGAGGCATAAATATTGGTAAAGAGCAGTCCCTCGTCGATCGCCAGCCGATCCATTTCCGGGGTTAATGTGGAAGGCCGGCCCAGGCAGCCCCAGAATTCCGAGCCGAGGCTCTCCTCGAGGAAGATAACTACGTTCAATCGCGGCCGCGCTTGCTCACCAGCTACTTTCCTCCGAATGGAATGCCCGCTTTCGATAAATTCTGTATCCCGCTCTTTTAGCAGCCGGCGCGTGCGCGCGTAGGCTTCATCAGGCTCCATGGTTTTGTAAAAGCTCGGGTAATCAAGATGGCGAGTCCAGGCAGCAGACGCAAAAGCCAGCAGCCCATTGTTGGCGACCTCATTGAGCGTGCGTTCCGAGCCAACGTGGGCATTCTTGAGATTTAGAGTTAATGCAAGCAAAGTGATCATAGCCAAGGCTCCCGCTAAATAAAGCCATCGGGTGCGCCCGGTAAATGACGGCTCCCACATACGTCTGAAAAAACGGCTCAAGCAAGCAATCCAAGCCAGGCTTGTGAAAAAGCAAACCGCGGCAATGATGCCAACATGATAAGACTCCCAAATGTTGATGAACACTTCGTGTGGGTACCAAATGTAATCGACCGCTACTGTGTTAAAGCGGGACTTGAATTCTTCGAAAAAGAAAAATTCAACAAACAGGAAGAAAACAAAAATGAACCAAAACAAAAAATAGACGATCCAGAAAAGCCGCCGGTGCCATGCGGAGTTTCGCCAATGATTTGGCGTTACCAGTATCCACCCCAACAACGGAACCGTCATGACCAGGGCCACAAGGAGGTCACGCTGAAATCCCGCAAAAAAGGCCAAACAAGCCACATCCAAACCTGTAGAGACTGGTCTGAATGCAGTAAACAGCACGATCCTGAATATCAGCCAGACGAAGAGCAGCATGACCAGGTGCAGGACTGCGAAACCATATCGCGATCGTCTCCAGGGTATCTCTGGCGGCAGACTGCTATTATTCATTCGAACTTAATAGAATTGTTTATCTCTCGTGCATTCAAATCAATTCCTATCGAGTCCTGGTCCGCGAAGACGCAATTCGCCTCTCTTTATTCAAAGGAAAATCTGCAAAAGGCACCCTTTGATGTGAAGTGTGATTGGGGCGCTTCGTCTGATTAATATATGAAAAAATCATTATTGTTAGCAGTGTTAGTAATCGGAGCAGCTTCGGCCTCGCAAGCCGGTGTGCGATTCGGTGTCGGATTCGGGTTGCCATTGCCGCTGCCCGTACCGAGGATAACGATCACTCAGCCTGCCCCAGTGTGCGAACCGACGCCTCCACCTGTTTATACTGCGCCGGAAACGTGTTATACGCCTGGGGCAACGGTTTATCAGACACCCTTGCCGGTTATCGTTGAACAGCCGCGCGCCTACATCGGATTCAACTCGTTTGACCACGGACACTACGATCGGCATTACCGTGGACATGAACAGAACCATAGCCGTTACTCGCATGATCGTCGGTCCTCGGAACATTCCCATGACGGACATCGCTGGTAATTAACGAGCCGGGATTTAATCAAATGCACAAGCCGAAACGCGAGTTTCGGCTTTTTTTTGTACCCATCGATCACTCCGCCGCGCCAAGGAAATCGCCGACGGCGCGCACGGCGTGACGCGCCTACCTTTACCAACTAAATCACTATTTTTTTCGCGTAAAGTTTCAGTTTTTAAAGAGCTGCTTTTGCTAAAATTTCCTCGCGATGATTCCATTTCACTCATTATGTCCGGAGCTCGCTTCGAGTGAGGTGCGTTGCGTGCGTATTGGCGCTGTCCCAAATTCCCTGATGAATACGCCTACTCGAGTTATACTGTGAAGAAATCAATTGCGACTGCCGGCGTGGCTTTTTGCAGGTCATCGCCAAAAACCCGCCGGGCAAGATCTTTGCCAGTATCAGCTACGGGTGGGAAGACGAAAGGTCTGCCGGAAAAAGATGCTTTGGGATCCGGATAGCGCAACGGAACGGTTCGCGGCGAATTAGATCCTCTCAACAAGCAGTCAGCATTTCGCAGAGGACTTTCTGGATTTGTTTCAGCCTGTCCGTGGTCCTGTGGTAAGTAGTCTTCTGGTCTCATTGTCCCGTGGGCACTGTGAATATGTTGTGAATAAGTTTTTTTAACTTTCACCATCAAAATCCTTGACGCTTCTTTTCTTTGATTTAATGTCGCGGCGTTCCAGCAAGAGACACTTAGAAGGATGAACTGGAACAGGGTTCGAGTGCGGGCATATCGACGCTTAAGAGCCGAGGAAAAAAAATCAGCGTAGCACTAGACAGAACCGTGGCGTTGACACGCGGTTAGGAGTCGGAATCGTTGTGCAGTTCGGCTGGGAAGCTGATCTGAGGGTTGAGTTTCTTTATCTGATTGGTGGGGCAAATAATAGAAACCTATGGCAGAGAAACAAGAGATGCTGCTTGGCTTCAGCTCGGACATCGAGGATTTTCGCTTAAAGTTGAGGCAGCATGGGATCGTTGGAAAAAGCGAAAAACTCGAAGCCGCTTTTCAACGAGCATTGGACTATGCATATTCGGATTCACCTGTGCTCATTACTGCTGAGACGGGAACCGGGAAGGACATCTGCGCCAAATTTATCCATTTTGAAGGACCCCGAAGCGGCGGCCCGTTTATCGCGGTGAATTGCTCTGCTATTCCGCAGGATCTATTCGAAAGTCAGTTTTATGGTCATGCCCGCGGCGCCTTCACTGGCGCTATCAACACCCATACCGGATTTTTCGAGCGGGCCAACGGCGGAACTCTTTTCCTTGACGAGATCAACTCCCTTTTTCTCGCGGGGCAACCCAAGCTGCTCCGAGCCATCCAGGAAGGCGAATGCCACCCGCTGGGCGGCGAAAGAATTCTCCGATTTGATGTCCGCATTATCTGCGCTTCAAACTGCGATCTCGAGGCCGAGGTAAAGACAGGGCGCTTCCGCCAGGATCTTTTCTATCGGATAAACATTCTTCAACAAACTTTACCTCCTCTGCGCGAGCGTAAAGAAGACATCCCGCTGCTGGCAGCCTCGCATCTTAAGTTCCTGGTCGCCCAGATGGAAAAGACCGGTGCCCGGCGCCTGCCTTGGAGCAGCTCGAGCCACCGGGCAAAGGACTTCACGGAAGGCGCTCTGGCGAAAATGATGAAATTCCATTGGCCAGGAAATGTGCGCGAGCTAAAAAACAGAGTCGAGCGCGCGTGGGTTGTGTGCAGACAGAAAGAGATTGGCGAGAGTGACCTGGATTTCGAAACATCCAGTGCGGTGCTGGCGCAAGAGTCTCTCCACGCCCAGCAAAAGCGGATCGTCAAAGCCCTTCAAAAAGGCAGAATTCAGGAGTTGCTTCGTGCAGCCAACGGTAATAAAACTCAAGCCGCAAAACTTGCCGGGATGCACCCGAGGTCCTTTTTCCGGCTCATCAGCAAACACAATCAAGAGTCTATCCAAATGCAAAGTTCGGTTTGAGTTAGACAAAAGTGGCGCGCACGGAGTGACGCCACCCTACCTTCTCGGTTCTTGACGAACGGCTTCTTTTTCGACACGGGTGAGGGGGCACATGCGTTTACGTTTGCTCGGGACTGCTGCTGGGGGAGGAGTTCCTCAATGGAATTGCAATTGCCGGATTTGCAACGAAGCGCGCGCCGGCAGTGGCCGGGTGCGATGCCGGACTCAATCGTCGATTGCCATCAGCGCAGATGATCGACATTGGTTTCTCCTCAATGCATCACCCGATTTGCGAGCGCAAATGGAGGCGTTCCCATCGTTGCACCCGCCAGGGGGTGCAATGCGAGGTTCACCGATCCAAGGCGTGCTCCTGACCAATGCGGATCTCGACCACACTCTGGGAATGCTTTTCCTGCGCGAAGGTGAAAAGCTTTCAGTTCACGCAACAGAGTCGGTGCGCGCATCATTGACGGAATGCGGATTTGGCAACGTGATGAGCGCGTTTTGCGGGATTGAATGGGTGCATCCGCCCGCGCAACTCTCGCCGCTGCTGAATCGGGATGGATCGGAAACTGGCCTGCTCTACCGGTTCATCTCCCTGGGGGGCCGGCCTCCAGGATTTGCAAAACGATCTTTGGCTGGACCCAATCATGTGGTCGGCTACCTTTTTGTTGATAAAAAAACAAAAGGCCGATTGCTTTATTTACCCGATGTCCCTGCTCTCCCTCAGGAGGTCAAAGATCTATTGAACGATTGCGATGTTCTGTTGTTCGATGGCACCTTTTGTTCCGAGACTGAAATGCAGGAACGCGGCACGGGCGATAAAACTGCTTCGCAAATGGGACATCTGCCGATCCTGGGACCGAATGGCAGCCTAAAGGTGTTGGAAAGAGCAAAGATAAAACAGAAGATCTATATTCATATCAATAATACTAACTTCATATTGCTGGAAGGCTCGGAGGAGCGCGCCCAGGTGGAAGCTGCCGGCTGCGTGGTTGGTGATGATGGAATGGAACTCACTGTGTGAAGGGGAATACCGCTATGAAAACCGTTCACGGCAAGGAAGCTTTTTCCAGAAGATTGCGCGAGGTCGGGACGCAGCGCTATCACCACAAACATCCGTTTCACCGTTTGATGAACCTGGGTAAGCTTTCGCGCACAGCAATTCGCGGCTGGGTAGCGAACCGGTTTTATTATCAGAAGAGTATTCCCATCAAGGATGCCACGCTTATTTCCAATTGCCCGATTCGTGAAGTGCGCCGGGTCTGGCTGCATCGGGTCATTGATCACGACGGCACCAGGGAAGGCGAAGGAGGCATCGAAGCGTGGCTAAAGCTGGCGACAGCTTGCGGAATCTCTCAGGCTGAAGTAACCGACGAGCGACATGTTCTCCCTGGAGTGCGCTTCGCGGTCGATGCATACGTCAACTTTGCGCGAGCTCAACCCTGGCCGGTGGCAGTGGCATCATCCCTGACTGAATTGTTCGCGCCGGATCTGATGGCAAAAAGGCTTGCCGCCTTTGAAAAGCATTATTCCTGGGTTCGGCCAGACGGATTCGATTATTTCCGCCGCCGCGTTACCCAGGCACGCACCGATTCTGAGGAGGCTTTGCGATTGACGCTCACCTACTGTGACACTGAAGCCTTGCAGGACCAGGCGGTGCGGGCGCTCTCATTCAAGTGCGATGTGTTGTGGTCCATCCTGGATGCAATTCAAGCCAGGTACGCTCCAGTCTCTCGTTCAAAACCTCGAAAAACTAAATCTATATGGTAATCAAACTCGCATCGATATGGCTTTAAATTCCAAACAATCAGAGACGGCGAAACGGCGTCGGCAAATCCCGATCGGCTTTCAGCTTTGGGCGGTGCGCGGCGAGTTTTCGCGGAACGTCCCCGGGACTATTCGGAAGCTCGGCGAACTGGGCTACAAAGGGGTCGAGTTTTGGGGATATGCCGGAACACCCATGGTGTTTAAGAATTATGAAGCATCGGATTTGCGGGAATTACTGGATGAAAATGGGCTGAAATGTTGCGGCATGCACGTTGAGTTGGCGGCATTGGCTGATGATAATCTCGAACGCACAATTGAGAACAATCATGTGCTGGGCAACAAGTACGTTACCGTGGCCGCAGCGAAAGAGAATATGGCGGACAAAAAGGCAATTGCGAAACTTGGCTCGTTGTTAAATAACGCGGCGAAACTTTGCCGGCCGCACAAAGTGGTTGTGGGCTATCATGCCCACTCTTTTGATTTCGACAAGATCAACGGTCGTTTTGCCTGGGAACACCTTTTCGAACAAGCAGAACCGGAGGTCAATATGCAAATGGATGTCGGAAACTGTTTGTCTGGAAAAGGCGACCCTCTGGCAATGCTCAAAAAATTTCCGGGACGGACTCAGACGATTCATTTGAAGGAACACAAAAACCATACATTCGACAGCGATCTCTACCGGGAAGTTTTTGAGATTTGTGAAACAGACTCGATAACACAATGGTACATCGTGGAGATGGGAGGCATGCTGGGAAACGGCTTCCGAATACCAAAAACTGCCCTGGCGGAATTGCGAAGGCTTGGCAAGTAATCGAGGAACACGTCGGAGCGCGAGACGGATTTAAGAGATAACGGAGTTGTTCTCTGTCTTGTAAATTGTTTTTTCATAAAAGTTATTCACAGGATTAGGCTCCAGGATCATTGACGAGTTTGATGACCCAAGAGCCGTGTTTTTTCTGGTTACGCGCATGCAGCTCCGCATCGTAAGGAGTTTTGGTTGTGAGCATGCGGAAAAGGATTTTGAGCAGTCTTTGGCCGAGGCATCTCAACGCACAGGCATGGCTCATGCCCTCATCGCGTTTTTGCTGGTAATACGTCTGACCCCAGGCGCTGGCTTTGCGAAAGCAATCCGCCCACAGGTGAACTGTGTGGCGCAGAAATTTGTCGCAGGACCAACGGATGTGAACTTTGTTGATCCGGCCAGATTGATAGGAAACCGGTGCGGTTCCGGCTATACACTGGAGTACTTCCTGGCTGCCGTAGCGCTCGGGATCATTACCCACAGCTGCCAGCAAGCGTGGTGCTAGGACTTTCTTAGCTCCAGGCAGACTGCCGAACAGATCGTGGTCTGGATGGTCTCGGAACAGTGCCTCGATTTGCTTGCGGTAAAGCTTGAGCTGTTGGCTCAAGGTGCAAAGAAGCTTGCATAAGCTGAGCGCAAACTGGCTCTTGGCGCGTATAATCGGTTCGGAGGCTTTGAAGTGATCGGCCTGGGCAAAGAGCTTCAGACGCTTTTCGGCTGTTTGGGGCCGCCACAGCTTGTGGGTGTGAAGGAACTTCTCCCAGCGGCGCTTGCCGGCGGTGGCCAGGGCTTGAGGAGTGGGAAAGGCCAGCACAAACTCCCAGGTGAAGCTGTCAGTCCAATCATCAAAGGCTTCCAGCGCAGCGGGATAATACTCAGCTAAAGCCTGCTGGAGTTGATTGACCAAGGCGGTGCGCTGCTCGATTAAGCTTACCTCGTCGCGACAGAGCAGCCGTAACTGCTGAGTCATGGGAGCCATAGGCTGAAGTGGTTTCCAGCCGTGTCCATCGACACGCAATGCATCTGCCAATCCCCAAGCGTCCAGGTGATCGGTTTTGGTCCCGCTGGGCGCCTTGCGCTGGCGGTAGCTTTGGGCTGCTACTGGATGCACCGGATAGACGCTGTAATCCCTTTGCAGGAGCTGATCGACTGCAGCCCCCTGGCTGGTTTCGATGGCGACTGCCAAGTTGGGCCAGGCAGAAGTTTTTTCGGCAAAACTCTTCCAGCCTTCCAGTGAGTGATCGAATTCGAAGTCGGCGACGATCTGCCCTTCGGTATTCACAATAATTACTGAGTGGTGGTCTTTAGCCCAATCGAATCCAATGTAATGTGTAAGTTCTTTCCAGTTTTTCATACGAGTTGTTTTGCGGGTATGCATCGCAGCGCCGTCATGCGTCGATCTGATACCAGGAGCCTCGCAGGCCTTTGTTCTCTCAGACGTTGTGACGGGCGCCGCCAGGCGGGCCGGTAAACTCCGTTGAATCCTCGTAGGATGGGAACAGAGGGACCGTGACCCGCCTGGGGCGATGCGGCCGCGGCGAGCATGCCTCGAACGCAAAACTTTTTCCCCGAATTTCATCTTCGTTGCGGCAAAGTTATTCACCGCCGGCTGCGGGGAGGCTTGGGAGGATCTCCTCGCCGTCGGATGAATAACTTTGGAGACCGTATCAG
>Ga0157375_10000043_pt1 | contig 157537 bp, 135 predicted proteins | sample M35metaG_FD_115311 | JGI IMG/M metagenome (GOLD analysis project Ga0157375, IMG submission 115311) | Miscanthus rhizosphere microbial communities from Kellogg Biological Station, Michigan, USA - M3-5 metaG | ecosystem: Host-associated > Plants > Roots > Rhizosphere > Soil | place: USA... | reverse complement strand
TTTCGTAGCGCTTCACCAGCTCTGTGAACCGGTCTCGGTCGCCCTCGAGGATGCGCGCCACCAGGGTGCGGTCGTCGAGCTGCTCACGTTCAGCCATTCGTGGTTACGGTTTCCGCGGTCGAAGGTTTTTCGGATGATACCCTGCGCGGCCGGGCTGCTCGATGATCGAGATCCGCAATCTAACCAAGCGCTACGGTGACTTTACGGCGGTGGACGACGTTTCGCTCGACGTCGCCCGCGGCGAGATTTTCGGGTTTCTCGGCCCGAACGGCGCCGGCAAGACGACCACGATCCGCATTCTGGCCGGGCTCTCGCTACCGAGCTCAGGCACGGTTCGCGTCAACGGACTCGACGTGACCACCGACGGCGTTCGCGTCAAAGCGACGACCGGCTACATCCCCGACCGGCCGTTCCTCTACGAGAAGCTGACCGGCCGCGAGTTGCTGCAGTTCGTGACTAACCTTTACGGCCGCGAATGGCGCGATTGCGAGGCGCGGGCGCTGGAGCTGCTGGCCTACTTCGGCATCGCAAACTGGGCCGACGCCAGGATCGAGAACCTCTCCCACGGGATGAAGCAGAAGCTGGTCATCGTCTCCGCGCTGGTTCACGACCCGGAGCTGCTGATCATCGATGAGCCGATGGTGGGCCTCGACGCGCTGGCGCAGAAGCAAGTCAAGCTGCTGTTCCGGCGGCTGGCGGAGGAGAAGAAAACGGTCTTCCTGACGACGCATACGTTGTCGGTTGCCGAGGCGGTGTGCGATCGCATCGCCATCCTCAATCGCGGGCGGATCGTGGCCAGCGGGACGACGGCGGAGTTGAAGAGCGACCGGGCGCTGGAGGATGTGTTTCTGGAGCTGACGTACGACCAAGACCATCCTGTCATTCCGAGCCCGCCGGAGTCCCCGGAGGGGCCGTAGGACGGCGAGGAATCCCCGGCTACTTGCGCGTTCGACGGGATTCTTTGGTCCGTATACTCACTGACATGAAAAAGCTGCTCACCCTCCTGCTGGCTGTCGCCGCCGGCTGCGCCTCGGCGTCATCACCCGCGCCCCAACCCTCCGGCGATCAATTGGCCATCGAATCAACGCTGCTGGCCGTCTACAACGTCATCTCCGGGCCCGCGGGGCAACGTGATTGGAATCGTTTCGACACCCTCTTCGCGCCGGGCGCACGACTGATCTCGACCAAGCGCAAGGATGGCGTGGTGTCAGCCACGGTGATGACGCCGAAGGAGTATTCGACCAGGGCCGGCGACTACTTCAAGGACCACGGATTCTTCGAACGGCCGGCGGCGAATCGCGTGCAGCGTTTCGGCGACATCGCGCACGTCTTCAGCACCTACGAATCACGCCACAACGCGTCCGATGAGAAGCCGTTCGCGCGCGGGATCAACAGTTTTCAGCTGGTGCGCATCGGCGATGACTGGAAGGTGCTGACGATTTTCTGGGAAGAGGAAGACGCGGCGCATCCCATTCCCACCGAGTATCTGCCGGCACGATGAATTCGCTCATCGCACCCTACGGCGGCAGCCTCGTCGATCTCATCGATCCGGCCGCCGATCTCATCGCCCGGGCGAACACGCTTCCCTCGGTACAACTCTCCGAACGATCGCGCTGCGACCTGGAGCTCCTGGCCACCGGCGGGTTCTCGCCGCTCGACCGCTTCCTCGGCCGCGCCGATTACGAACGCGTGGTCGCCGAGATGCGGCTGGCGAACGGCACGCTCTTTCCCATCCCGATCACGCTTCCCGTTGCCAGCGACGCGCCCGTGGCGATCGGCGAGGACGTGGTTCTCCGCGGGCCGCACACGGAGATCCTGGCCGTGATGACGGTCGAGGAGATTTACGAATGGGATCGCGACGAGGCCGCGATCCGCTTCTTCGGAACGCGCGACACGCGGCACCCGCTGGTCGCGGAGATGGCGGGGTGGGGTCGGCGCAACATCAGCGGTCCGATGCGCGTGATCAGTACCGGCACGCCGTGGGATTTCCGCGATCTGCGGCGCACGCCCGCCGAGGTGCGCAAGGCGCTGGAAGCGTTCGGGCATGGCAACGTCGTCGCCTTCCAGACGCGCAATCCGATGCATCGCGCGCACGAGGAGCTGGTGCGGCGCGCCATCGATGCGGTCGACGGCGTGCTGTTGCTGCATCCATCGGTCGGAATGACCAAACCGGGCGACGTCGATCACTACACGCGCGTCCGCACGTACCGCGCACTCGCAGAAAAGCACTTTCCACCCGGCCGCGTGCTGCTGTCGCTGCTGCCGCTGGCGATGCGGATGGCTGGGCCGCGCGAGGCGCTGTGGCACGCCATCATCCGCCGCAATTTCGGCGCGAACCATTTCATCGTCGGCCGCGATCACGCCAGCCCCGGCGGCGGTTTCTACGGTCCGTACGACGCGCAGGAGTTGGTGGCAAGACATCAGGCGGAGATCGGCGTGACGATGGTTCCGTTCCGCGAGCTGGTCTACATCGCCGGCGAGGATCGCTACGAAGAAGCCTCCCGCGTGCCCGCCGGCGCGGAGACGCGCTCGATTTCCGGCACGCAGGTCCGCGACGATTTCCTCGGCGCCGGCCGGCCGTTGCCGGAATGGTTCACGCGCCCCGAGGTCGCCGCGATCCTGGCCGAAAGCTACGCGCCAAAGCATCGCCAGGGATTCTGTGTCTGGTTCACCGGTCTGAGCGGCGCCGGAAAATCAACGACCGCGGAGATCGTGGTCAGCCGTCTCCTCGAGCACGGCCGGCAGGTCACCCTGCTCGATGGCGACGTTGTCCGCACGCATCTATCGAAGGGCCTCGGCTTCTCCCGCGAAGACCGCGACGCCAACATTCTCCGTATCGGTTTCGTGGCCGCCGAGATCGTCCGCCACGGCGGCGCGGTGGTTTGTGCCGCCGTCAGCCCCTATCGCGCGACCCGCGACGCCGTTCGCGAGATGGTCGGCGCGAGCAACTTCATCGAAGTGTTCGTCGACACCCCACTCGAAGTCTGCGAAGCGCGCGATACGAAAGGGATGTACGCGCAAGCCCGCCGCGGCGCGATCAAAAACTTCACCGGCATCGACGATCCCTACGAGGCGCCAAACTCGGCGGAGCTGACGTTGGATACGACGTCGGTCAGCGCGGAGGGGAACGCGGGGAAGATTGTCGCGATCCTCTCGGAGCGCGGATTCATTCGGAGATCGTAACGTTTTTGGCAGGGCCGATGTGGCACAGACACTCTTGTCTGTGCTGGGCTTCAACACGGCTAACGGTTGCAATCCCTAAGTCGGCTGGAGCACAGACAGGAGTGTCTGTGCCACATCGGCCTCCCGAGCATTCACTGCAGCAGCTTCTCCACGATCACCACATCCCGCCACACACCATCCAGCTGGCCGTGCTTTTCGTAGACGCCGACCTCGCGGAAGCCAACCTTGCGTAGCAACGCCCGGCTGGCGGTGTTTTCGACGAAGACGCGTGACACCAGCTTCCAGAACCCCGCATCGCGCGCGGCGGCGAAGAGCGCTTCCATCGCCATCCGGCCGGCGCCGCGGCCGCGTGCGGCACGGGACGCGTAAACCGAAAACTCGGCGATGCCGGCGTAGCAGTCGCGGGGGCGATAGGTCGACGTGGCGGCGAAGGCGATCACGCCATCATCATCTTCAACGACGACGACCGGATGGTGTCCGTCGAACCACTGCACCACGTCGTCCGCGGTGCGGTGGCGCGTCTCGAAGGTGGCCACCCGGTCGTCGATCCCCTCGTTGTAGATGCGCGCGATCGCCGAGGAGTCGGCGACCGCGGCATCACGAGCCTTCATTTTCCGGTTAGTTCCTTCACCAGTTTCGGGACGCCGTAGACCTTCTTCAGCGCGTCGAGGATGCCGGCCGAATGCACGGCCACAGCGCGGCCCTGGCGCTCGTCGAACTGGTAATCCCACGGCAGCGACTGGATGTTGCCGTCGAAGATGATGCCGACGAATTCATTGTTGCGATTCACCACCGGGCTGCCGGAGTTGCCGCCGATGATGTCCGCGGTCATGACGAAGTTGTAGGGCGTCTTGTCGTTGTCGAGCTCCGCCTTCTTGGCCATCCACGACTTCGGCAGCTTGAACTCGCCCTCGTTTCCGTGTTCGGCGGCATGCTCGAAGGTGTGGCCGATCTGGGTAGACGACGGAATGGCCTGACCGTTTTCCGAATATCCCTTCACCGTGCCGAACGAGAGACGCAGGGTGAAGGTGGCGTCGGGATAGGTGTCGCCGCCGCTGGTCTTGAACTGCGCGTTTGCGATTTTCGCGTACGACTGGCGCAGCACTTCGGCGATGTTGTCGTCGTACTGCTTGCGCAGCTCGCGGGCGCGGGCGTCGACCATGCGCGCCACCTGGATCATCGGATCGTTCGATGCATCGACCGCCGCCTTGCCGCCCTCGCCGAGGGCCTTGCGGGCGGCAACGTCGCGCAGCTTCGTGCCGCGGACGAGTTCCGAGGCGCGCTCCTGCGGCGACTTGCCAGCCAGCACCTGCTGCACGAGCGGATCGTTCGGGGCCACTTCGAGCCAGTTGGAGAGCGAATCAGCCAGCGTAACGGTTTCGAGGTCTTCGTAGACCGGCGCCTCGGAGTAGAGGTCCTGTTTCAAAGACGGGAGGTTGGACTCGCGATATTCGCGAAGCCGTTCGCCGTTCGGTTTCGCCGATTCATCGCCGAGGCGCAGAAGCGTCTTCGCCTTCTGGAAGAGTGCGCTGTTGAACGCGAGGCCACCTTCGACGAAGCGATATTCGACGTACATCGGCCGGTAGAGGGCGATCGCGGCGTCGACGTTCTGCCAGGCATCGCCGTATGCGGCATTGAGCGCCGGATCGGCGGTCACTTTCTGCCGCAGCGCGGCCTCGGTGGCGGCTTTTGCCTTCAGCACCGCCGGGTCCTGCAGACCGGCGATGCGCCCGAGGTAGGCCTTGCGCGAATTCTTGATCCCGAAGAGCTCATCGTGCGCGCGGCGATCGTTTTCGAGGCTGCGCTGCGCGTAATTCGTCAGCAAGACTTCGCGGCGCCGGAGCAGCGTCAGCGTGAACGGATAGGCGACGTCGCGATAGAACTGCAGATGCGCCATCGTGTTGAGCCGGCTGGTCGAGCCGGGATGGCCGGAGACGAAGACGAGATCGCCGTCCTTCGCGCCGCTCTCGCTCCACTTCAGGTAGTCGGCCGGATGCACCGGCTTGCCGTTTTCATAGGCGCGGAAGAAGCAGACGTCGAGGTCGTAGCGCGGATATTCGAAGTTGTCCGGGTCGCCGCCGAAGAAGGCAATCCCAACCTCAGGCGCGAAGACGAGACGGACGTCGGTGTACTTCTTGTAGCGATAGAGGTGGTACTCGCCGCCCTGAAAAAGCGTGACCACGTCGCTGCGCATGCCGGTCTTCTGCACCGACTCCTGCTCGATGGCGCTCATCACCGAGCGGCGCGCGGCCTGCGCGGCGGCGGTGGTCATGCCGGGCGTGACGGCGGCGTTGACCCGCGGCGTGACGTCCTCGATCGACTGCAGTACGTTCAGCTCGAGGTCGACGCACTTCACTTCATCGGCCTGGGTCTTGGCGTAGTAGCCGGTGGTGACGTAGTCGTGATCCTTGGTGGAGATCTTGGCCAGGCAGTCGAGCCCGACGTGATGGTTCGTCAGCGCCAGGCCGTCCGCGGAAACGAACGAGCCCGAGCCACCGCTGTTGAATCGGATCGACGCCTTCTGCAGATGATCGAGCCACGCCTGCGTCGGTTCGAAGTTGTACTTCTGCTTGAAGACGGACTTTGGCGTCCGGTTGAAAAGCCACATCCCCTCATCCGCCACGAGCGGAAGAGCAAGGAGCAGCACGAGGAATGCGAGGAAAGACTTGCGCATCGATGTTGCCTCCAGTCAGTTTGCGAGAGGGATTCTATGCACAAACGGGGAGCTGATCTGTGAGCAGCTCTACACTTGGTGTCACACACCCCATTGTGTAAAAATGCGGCGCCATGGCGACGAACCTCGCGATTGACGACCGGCTGCTCGACGAGGCCCAAAAGATCGGCGGCCATCGCACAAAAAAAGCGACGGTGACCGAGGCGCTCCATGAGTACATCCAGCGTCGCAAGCAAAAGAAGATCGTCGAGCTCTTCGATACCGTCGAATTCGATCCGAAATACGACTACAAAAAGCAGCGCCGCAAGCAGTGAAAGTCCTCGTTGATACGCCGATCTGGTCTCTGGCACTTCGACGCAAGCATCGGCCGGAGAACGCCTCAATCCAGATGGAGCTCGCATCGTTGATCGCGGACGGCCGCGTTGCCATGATTGGCGCCATCCGCCAGGAGCTCTTATCGGGGATCAAGGAGCGCGCACACTTCGATCGCTTGCGTGACCATCTGCGGGCCTTTCCGGATGTAGAGGTTACGTCAGGCGATCACGAAGAAGCGGCGTCCTTCTTCAACCGTTGCCGGGCGAAGGGAGTCCAGGGCTCAAACACCGATTTTCTGATTTGCGCGGTGGCGGCGCGTAACGAGTTTTCGATCTTCACGAGCGACGACGATTTCATGCACTTCGCGAAAGTCCTCCCGATCGCGCTCTACGAAGCAGCAGGATGACGGCTCTATCGGGAAGGGACACTAATCCCAACTCGTGTTGTTCATCTTCGCCACGATCTTGGCCACCTCGATGTAGTCCGCACCTTCGCCGAGTTGGTTGAGCGACGCGGAAAAGAGGTGCTGCGTGAGCGCGAGCATCGGCGTGGCGGCATGCTGCTGGTGGGCGATCGAGGCGGCGATGCGGATGTCCTTGTCGTGGTGGGCTAGCTTGAAGACCAGCGGCCATTTGTGCTCGAGAAGGCGCATCGGGAGGAGGTTCTCCGAGGCGTTGGAGCGGCCGCTTCCGGCATTGGTCACTGCCAGCGCGGTCTTGAGATCGATGCCGTATTGCTTGGCCAGGAGCAGGCACTCCGAGGTGATCCAGACCGTGGCGCCCATGATCGTGTTGGTCAGGACCTTGATGGCGTGGCCGGAGCCAACGGGACCGACGTGAATGATGGTCTTGCCGCAAAGCTGAAGAATGTCGCGCGCTCGTTCGAAATCGGCCGCGTCGCCGCCGATCATGATCGTGAGTGTGGCGTTCTCGGCTCCGACGGTCGCCCCGGTGACGGGAGCGTCGACGAAGGCCACGCCTTTCTCGGCGAGACGAACCGCCGTCTGGCGGCTGGCATTCGGATCGCCGCTGGTGGCGTCGATCCAAAGGGTGCCGGTGCGCAGCGACGGCAGCAGTTGGCCGACGATCTCATCGACCTCCACGCTGCTGGGCAGCATGGTGATGATCACTTCGGCGCTGGCGCAGTCGGCGAGGTCGTTGGCGAGGGTCGTGCCGTGTTCGCGGGCATGACGCTCCGCCTTCTCGCGGGTGCGGTTCCAGACCAGCAGATCGTGTTGTTTGGAGAGGTGGCGCGCCATCGGGAAACCCATGGCGCCGAGACCGATGAATGCGATTTTCATGGACGCATTCTAGGGGGTGGGGAGTTGGGGGTGGCGTTTGGAGGATGACGTGAGAGTGACAAGTGGTTCCTCCCGCGCCCGACACCCCACAAGTCACTCCCCATTCCGGACAGCCGTTCGATCGAGACCCTCCGGCACGCGTTGCAGAGAGAGAGAGGTAGCTTCAGCAATTGTCCACGGGAGGCACGCCCATTCGCCCGCTCTTCCCGTGGTTTGGGTCCGAGGTGGGCACGTAACTGAAGGGTCTCGATCGACCGGCTGTTCGGTTGTCAAAGATGTCGGTGAAAATAAAAAAGGGGCGCTACGCCCCTTTGTTTGCCTTGCGGCCAATTGCTGTGCGGGTCAGTTTAGGTTCGTGCTGCCGGAAGAATAGTGACCCAGCTCACAAAATTCAAGTTCGTTTGTACCAATCGGCGTTGATCTGGGTGAAGTGCTTCCACTGCTCAGGCACCAGATCCTGCGGAAAGATGGCCTGCACGGGACACGCCGGCTCGCACGCCCCGCAGTCGATGCAGACCTCGGGATCGATGTAGAGCATCGTGTCCTCGGCGAATCCAGCTTCGTCTTTCCGTGGGTGAATGCAGTCGACCGGGCAGACGTCGACGCAGGCGGTGTCCTTCGTTCCGATACACGGTTCAGCGATCACGTAAGTCATGGCGGGCGCATTTTAAGTGAAGAAGTAGCGGGTCAAGTGAAAAAAAATCGGTCCGGCGAAGCAGATCGAGTCGATGCGGTCGAGCACCCCGCCGTGACCCTGGATCGATGATCCCCAATCCTTCACGCCGCGATCGCGCTTGATGGCCGACATCGTCAGGCCGCCGAGGAAGCCCATGACCGTGATGACGAAGGCCATCCCCATGGCCTGCCACATCGTGAACGGGGTGACCTTCCACAGCGCCGTGCCGATGAGCGTCGCGGAAATCACCCCGCCTACGAAGCCTTCCCAGGTCTTGCTCGGGCTGATCACCGGCGAGATCTTGTGCCGCCCGAGGAGCTTTCCCCAGACGTACTGCAACACGTCGCTCAGCTGAACCACCACGACCAGGAAGAAGAGCAGGCGGGCGTTCTTCCCCGCGTAGCCGGGGATCTGCAGCATCAGCAGCGCCGGAACGTGGCTGACGCAGTAAACGCAGACCATCAGGCCCCACTGGATCTTCGAGCTGCGTTCGAGAAACGAGTTTGGATCGCCGGAGATGGCGATGCGCGAGGGGATGAAGAGAAAGGCGTAGACCGGAACGAGCACGCTGAAGAAGCCGTACCACTGCGTGGCCACGAGGTAGTACTGCAGCGGCGTGATGATGAAAAAGACCCAGAAGAGGGCGGAGTGGTCGGCCGGGCGCGTGGGCGTGAGTGTGATGAATTCGCGCAGCGCGAAAAAGGAGAGCACGGCGAAGAGGATGACCGAGCCGAGCCCGCCGGTGAGCAGAGAGAGGGCGAAGACGGCCGACATCGTCCACCAGGCGCGGATCCGGGCGTTGAGGTTGTCGACGGTGTCGCTGCGTCGCCGCAGCTTCATCAGCTGGCCGATGATCGTGGCCACGACGAGCAGCGCCAGAACGCCGCCGAACAGCATCAGCGTCTGCCGGTCGCGAATCATGTTCACCATTGCCGCAGCTCCAGGATGGCGTTGCGGGCACGATCGAGAAAGGCGGTCTTGTCCTCGTCGTCACCGACGCGCATCGGCTCGCCGAAACTGACCGAGGCCAGCATCGGCACCGGTACGAACTCGCCCTTCGGCAGCACGCGATTGAGGTTGTTGATGTAGGCCGGAACCAGCTCGACATCCGGCCGCGCTTTGCCGAGGCGATAGAGCCCGCTCTTGAACGGCGCGATGTTCGCTCCATCCCCTCGCGTCCCCTCGGGGAAAAGTATGAGCGAGTGCCGGTCGCCGAGCCCTTCGAGGAGGACGTCGATCGCATTCGGCGAAGTGCTGGTCGGATTCCGTTCCACCAGCACGGCGTTGAAAACCTTCACGCCGAGGTAGCGGCGAAAACCGGGGCGGTCCCAGTAATCCTTCGCCGCGACGGGGCGTGTGATCGCGCGCAGCGACGGCGGAAGCGCGGCCCAGACCAGGACGAAGTCGAGGTGGCTGGCGTGATTAGCGAAGTAGATGCGCTGCCGTTCGTCGGGCGTAAAGCCGACGCGCCGCACGTTGCCGCCGACCAGCACGCGAGCGATGCCGACCACGCCCTTGGCGACGATTTTCCTCACCGCGACTCCAGCTCCGCGGCCATGCGGCGCGTGCGGCGGATCATGGTGATGATCGTGCCGAGGATGATGACGATGAGCGCGAGCATCAGGGCGTAGTCGCGGAAGCGAAGAAAACCGGCCATGGCGTCGACGATGATGGCGATCGTGAGCGTGGCCATCCGGTGCTGCTTGGCCATCGGTCCGACGAAGTCCTGTTTGGCGCGAACGGAACCGGCCAGCACGCGAACGTAGGCCGTCATCACCGCCAGCAGTCCCGCACACCAGCCAAGCGTCGGTCCGAGGGTCCAGAAGCGGACGATCGCGTATCCAACCGGAACGATGATCAGCGGATCGGCGATTCGGTCTGGCAGCTCGTTGAAAATGTCGCCGGTCTTCGAGGCCATCTTCCCTTCGACCGCCACCATCCCGTCGAAGAGATTGCAGAGAAGCCGCAACTGGATGCACGCCGCCGCCGCGACCAGCAGCACTACGCGTTCGATGCCTTCCTCGTTCCTGCTGGCAATCAGCGCACCGCCCGCGCCGAGGGCGAAGACGACGCTGAAAACCGAGATGACGTTCGGCCGCACCCGCCAGCGCACCAGCATCGACGCCAGCGCCTTCGCCCAGCCGCGGTCACGGGACTTGAGAGGACGACGATCCATCAGGATGCGGCGATTGTAGTCTGCGGACTACTCCGCCCACATCCGGATCGATTCGATCTGGTAGTCGTTGCCCATGAACGTCACCAGGTCGCCGGTAGCGTGGCCGAGGAGCGCCTTCGCAACATCCGACTGGTTCGAGTAGACGCCGTGCTCGGGAGCGGATTCCCACGGGCCGAGGATCGTGACCTCGCGGCGTTCGTCGCCGTTGGCCAGCGCGACTTTGGTGCCGACGCGGACGATGGACGTATCGACCTGCTGCGGATTCAAGACCTGCACGCGTGAGATCTCCGAGGCCAGCTCGCCGACGCGGGCGGAAAGGTACTCGGCGCGCGCACGGGCCGCTTTGTATTCGAAGTTCTCGCGAAGGTCGCCCATCTCGCGCGCGGCCTGCAAGGCCCGCGAGTTGGCGGGGATTTCGACGGTCTTGAGGTTGGTCAGCTCGGCGCGCTTCTGCTCCAGCGACTGCGCGGTGGCGTAGACCGGCTCGGCCTCGGGCTCGCGCAGGTGCGGAAACTTCATCAGCGCGGCGTGCTTGGCCGTCTCGCGGCGGTACTCCTCGATGGCGCCGTAGCGGTCGAGCGTTTCGACGAGCTTTCGCGCGCCTTCTTCATTGTCGATGCCGCTGATGATGCGCAGAACGAGTCCGCCGTGATCGAACATCTCTTTGAGCTTGCCGCGAACGGCCGAAAACTCGTCCGAGTTGATGGCGTCGACGATCTGGAAGAGCAGGTTGTAGTTCGCTTTGTCGCCAAGCGTCTCCTGTTCGTTGAGCTGCTTGACGAACCAGTAGAACGCCCGCGGATGGCGGCGGGGATAGCGCAGGGTTTCGTCGATCAGGCGATCGCGCAACTCCGTATGATTCGCCTGTTCGAGCGAGGTGATGATGTACGAGAGGATGCGCGGTTCTTCATCGAGGAAAAACACTTCGCTGAAGACCTTGGGCCATTCCGGATGCATCTCGCGCACCTGGGCCAGCGCGCGCTCGCGAAGCGGTTTGTCGCTGACGGCGGCGATGACGCGCGAGGCCAGCGCGCCGGTGATGAGCGATTTCGGATCGAGCTGCGCGGTGTAGGTACCGGGCAGCGTCTCCAGCGTCGCGGCGATCTGCCACGCCGACGCCGGATCCCTTGGCGCCAGCCGCGCGGCCTCGGCGGCCAGCTTCCCGGAGAGGTAGTCCGCCAGATCCTTGCTGCGCGCGCTGTGCTTCCGCGCCAGCTCGAGCTTGCCTTTCGGATCGGCGCGATCGAAATCGCGCTTGATCGCTTCATCGGCCTCGCCGGTCGACGAGCTCCACGAGTACGTGGCCTTGGCGCCGCTGCCGCTGATGACGATCTGCGGGTTCTTGCGCGCGGAGGTCCACCACGAGCTCCACTTTTCTTCGGGGACGATGCCGATGACGGCATCGCGCACTTCGCCCATCTGCATCGGCCTGCCGAAGCTCTGCAGGATGCGGGCGAAGAATTGCGACGGCGATTTCTTCGCTTCCGCTTTCAACGCCTCGGCGTCGGAGAATTTCTCGCGAAGTACGTGACCGGCAGGAAGCGGCACGAGGTACTTGGCGGCGGCGCCGATCGGAACCGGTACGCGCTTGTCTTTTTCGAAATCGAGCCGGGCGATGCCGAGGTCGGGATTCAGCTCGGTGACGATGCCGGCGCCGCGGCCGGCCATGAAGTACATCTCGCCCTCGTCATACTTCAGCCAGGTCTCGATCTTCTCCGCCTTCTCCACCGGATTGCTGGTCGGATCGGTGAAGCCGGTGAATTCGTAGACACGCTGGAAGTTCTTCTGCGAGCCGAACGCGCCGCGCAAGGCCTGCTCGAACTGGGGACGCAGCGTGGCCGGATGCTTGGAAAGGCGGCCGAGCTCCTTCAGCACCTGCAGCCGCAGAGGCCAGCGTTTTTTCTCCAGCAGCGTGTCCGAGAGGAGGCCGAGGAGCGTGTCGGATTGCGTGCGTTGCTCGGACTTGCGGAGCGTTCTGGCAATGGCCAGGAACGAATCGACGTCGCTCGCGTCGCTGTCGAGCTGCGACATCCAGAGGGACTCGAGCTCGTCGAATTTCTTTTGGTCGATCAGGCGCTGGGCATCGTCGCGGAACGGCAAAGTCGAAGTCCCTCCGGGCGGAATGAGCGCGCCATTGTATTGCAGCTTGTTCCCCGGGCCGAGCGCCCTCGTGGAGTGGGGTCAGTGGATCAGCAACAGGCGTTACTGATCACTGATCCACTGACTACCGCCGCATTTTGACGATGGCTTTGAACACGTCGAACGGCAATTCTTCGGCGTGAACGATGTGACGAAGATGATGCAGGGTCGTGCGGCGCTCCTTCACGTCATCGAGCGAGATGTTGTGCTTCCGAAGTACCTCATTTGCTTTCTGGTCGGGCATAGTTCTCCCCTCAAAAGGAATCGTTTAGGACACGGGCAAACGAGCCTCGAGCCGGTCCTATTTCACTTCACATCACAAAGTACTTGACAATGATAATCACACGATGCATCTTAGAGGCATGCGACGCCTTGCCTGGCTCATCCTCTCCGCCTTCGTCACTCTCGCCTGCCGCCTCGGAACGAGCTCCCAATCCGCTGCCATTGCCTCACACGGCGACATCGCGGCGATGAACAAGCTGCTCGCCACGGGCTTCAATCCAAATGCTCGCGACGCCGCCGGCTACACGCCGCTGATCGCCGCCGCGCGCACGGGAAACGTGGCCATGATCCGCCTGCTGACCAGCCGCGGCGCCGATCCGAATCTGCCGGATGCGGCGGTCAATTCATGGACGCCGCTGCTTCACGCGGTCCACAAGGCTCAGCCCGGCGCGATCACCGCTCTCCTCGATGCCGGCGCAAACGCGAACGGCGCCGATTCCTCCGGCACGACGCCGTTGATGATGGCCGCCGGTTACGGCTACACCGACATCGTCAAGATCCTTCTGGCCCGCGGCGCCAATCCCCGCCTTCCGATGCGCGACGGCGTCACCGCCATCGACCTGGCCCGCTCCGGCGTCCCCGACATCGACCGTTTCACCGTCTTCAACTGCCAGGACGAGACGGTCAAGGCTCTGCTCGCGGCCGATCCGAAACTGCCGGACCACTCCGAACACCTGCCCCGCATCGCACGGATTTTGATGAAGACGAAGAGGTGCGGAGCGTAGCTCCGACGACGTAGGTCGGACTCTCCAGTCCGGCCTCTCGTGAATATCCCTCGTCACTGTAGTTTCAGTCCCGGGTCAGCCGGTCGGACTGAGAGTCCGACCTACGTGACCCGCAGCCCGATCTTCCCGAAGTGATCCTGCTTCATGGCGCGATGCGCTTCGGCAGCATCGGCGAGGGGGAACATGCGGTCGATGACGGGGCGGATCCGGCCGCCGCGAAGGTCGTCGCCGAAGCGCGCCACGAATGAGGTGACGATCGCCGCCTTCTCCTCTTTCGATCGCGCCCGCAGCGTCGAGCCGATGATCTGCTGGCGCTTGCCGAGCAGCGCGCCGACGTTCAGGTCGATCGTGCCCGGTCCGCCCATCGAGCCGATGATGACCACGCGGCCGCCGACGGCGAGGCATTCGAGATCGCGAGACAAATACCGCGCGCCGATGTGGTCGAGGATGACATTCGCGCCGCGGGCGCGCTCGACGTAATCCTCCTCGTTGTAGTTGATGGCCAGATCGGCTCCGTGCGCCAGGCAGCGCTCGCATTTGTCACGCGAGCCGGCGGTGACGATGACGCGCAAGCCGGCCAGCTTCGCCAATGTAGTCGCCGCGGTGCCGACGCCGCTTCCGCCTCCGTGAACGAGCAGCGTCTCGCCGGGCTTTGCGCGTGCAAGCTCGAAGACGTTGAGAAACGCGGTCAGGAAAACTTCCGGCATCGCGCCGGCTTCGTCATCCGTCAGCGCATCCGGAACGTGGATCGCCGAACCGTGATGGACCACGACCTCCTCCGCGTAGCCGCCGCCGGGGAGCAAGGCCATGGCCCGATCGCCGGTGTCCCAGCCGCGGACCTCCGCGCCGGCCTCGATGACCTCGCCGGCGCATTCCAGGCCGAGGATCGGAGAAGCGCCGGGAGGAGGCGGATAGTGGCCTTCGCGCTGCAGGAGATCGGCGCGATTCACGGCTGTTGCGCGCACGCGGATGCGCAACTCGCCGGGCGCCAGCGGGGGCGGATCGACTTCACCGATCCGGAGTGTCGATTCGTCGCCGAATTGATCGAAAACGATAGCGCGCATCACAGCTGCGAGTGTATCGTCTCCGGTCCAATGCCGGACGTAATCACCTGCCGCAACCTGCGCAAGTACTTCGCCGACGTGAAGGCGGTCGACGGGCTCGATCTGTCGGTCGAGAGCGGCGAGTGTTTCGGCCTTCTCGGTCCGAACGGCGCGGGAAAAACGACCACGATCGAGATCCTGGAAGGACTGACCACGCCCGACTCCGGCGACGTCGAGATCCTCGGCCTGACCTGGCGCAAGAACGAGCGCGAGTTGCGTGAACGGATCGGCATTTCGCTCCAGGAAACGCAACTCACCGAAAAGCTCACCGTCTTCGAGACGCTGCGGCTGTTTCGCTCGTTCTATCGCGACGGCGCCGACCCCGAGGAGTTGCTGCGTGAGCTCTCGCTCGATGAAAAGCACGACGCGCGGGTCGGCAAGCTATCCGGCGGCCAGAAGCAGCGGCTCGCCGTTGCCTGCGCGCTGGTCGGCAATCCCGACGTTCTTTTTCTCGATGAGCCGACGACCGGGCTCGATCCGCAGAGCCGCCTGCAGCTGTGGGACATCGTCCAGCGCTTCCGGCAGAGGGGCGGGACCGTTCTCCTGACGACGCATTACATGGAAGAAGCGGAGCGCCTCTGCGACCGTGTGGCCATCGTCGATCACGGCCATCTCATCGCGCTCGGCACGCCGGCCGATTTGATCGCCAAGCTCGAAGCGCGCAACGTCATCGAATTCACCAGTGAGCCGCGGCTCGAGCAGGCAGTCGTTGAAGCGATCAACAGCTGCGCCGGCGCCGCGCCGCACAACGACGGCTGGCTGCTGCGCGTGCACTCGCTCGCCGAGGCCGTGCCGCAACTGATCGCAGCGGTCGAAAAACAGGGCGCGAAGCTGGTGTCGCTCTCCACGCACGAGGCGACACTGGAAGACCTCTTCGTCTCGCTGACCGGAAGGGAGCTGCGCGATGCCTGAGAAAACGCGCATCCGGCCGCCCATCGTCGAACTGGCGCTGGCGCGTACGAAAGAGTTCCTCCGCGAGACGGAGGCGATGTTCTGGGTCTTCGGCTTTCCGCTGATTCTGGCCCTGGCCCTCGGGTTCGCCTTCCGCGAGAAGCCGCCTGATCGCGTGCCGGTCGGAATCGTGGCAGGACCGAACGCGCAGCAACGGCTGGCAGCGCTGCAGAAGTCGGCCGTCCTCTTGCCGCGCATCATGAACGAGCAGGAAGCACGCGATGCGCTGCGGCGCGGCAAGGTTTCGCTTCTCATCGAAGGATCGGACGCCGTCGTCTATCGCCTCGACCCCACACGTCCCGACTCGCTGACCGCGCGTCAGGAAACCGACAACGCGCTGCAGACCGCCGCCGGCCGGCGGAACGTTTTCGCGGCGCGCGAAGAACGCGTCCACGAACAGGGCGCTCGCTATATCGATTTTCTGATCCCCGGCCTCCTCGGCATGAATCTGATGGGCACCGGGATGTGGAGCATGGGCTTCACCATCGCCAACGCGCGGATGAAGAAGCTGCTCAAGCGCCTTGTGGCTACGCCAATGCGCAAGACCGATTACCTGATGGCGATGTTTCTCTCGCGGCTGATCTGGCTGCTCATCGAAGTGTCGGTGCTGGTCGCCTTCGGCTGGCTGGTGTTCGGCGTGCGTGTCCACGGCTCGCTTCTGGTGCTGGCCGTTCTCAGCATCGTCGGCGGCTACGCGTTCTCAGGTATCGGCCTGTTGACGGCGTCGCGGGCGAAAACCATCGAAGCGGTGAGCGGGTTGATGAATCTGATCATGATGCCGATGTGGATCTGCTCCGGCGTCTTCTTTTCCTATGAACGTTTCCCCGATTCGGTCAAATCGTTCATCCGCATCCTGCCGCTGACGTTGCTCAACGACGCCTTGCGCGCGGTGATCAACGATGCCGCCGGGCTGCCGCAGATCTCGCTGCAACTTGGACTGCTCGCCGTATGGGGCATCGTCACATTCATCATCGGGTTGAAGATCTTTCGATGGCAATGAAAATCGCGACGTGGAACGTGAATGGGATTCGCGCCCGCCAGACCCAGTTTCTGGAATGGGTCGAGAGCGCGCAGCCGGATGTGGTCTGCCTGCAGGAGATCAAGGCCTCGCTGGCGCAGGTGCCTGAATCGATCTGCAGCCTGAACGGATACTGGTGCTACTGGCACGGTGCGGCGGCGTACTCCGGCGTGGCGCTGCACATGCGGCGCGATACGTTCCCCGAGGAGCCGAAGTTCACGCATCCCGAGTTCGATCACGAGACGCGCATCGTGCAGGCGCAGGCCGGCGACACGGTTTTCGCGTCCGTCTACGTCCCGAACGGCGGCAAGGACTACGTGGCGAAGATCGAGTTCATGAAATCGCTCATCGGCTACGCGCGGGCGCAACGCGAGCTGGGACTGAAACTCGTGATCTGCGGCGATTACAACATCGCCCGCACCGACATGGACGTTCATCCAAAAGAGCGCAAGCCGAACATCATCGGCCAGCGCCCCGAGGAGCGCGACCTCCTCGAAGCGATGCTCGCCGAGGGTTTGGTCGACGTCGGACGAAAGCTCTATCCCGATGCGGATGATTACTTCACCTGGTGGGCTCCCTGGCGCAATCTCCGCCAGCGCAACATCGGCTGGCGACTCGATTACGTCCTGGCCAGCGAGTCGCTCGCGGAGCGGGCCGTGTCGTGTCCGTCCTATCGCGAGATCGGGACCAGCGATCACGCGCCGGTTGTGGCGACGTTTGAGTGACAAGTGGCATTAGCCCTCGAAGCGACAAGCCGCCGGAGGCGGCTCCGGTGGCTTTCATTACGAACCGATTCGATGGCCAACAAAAAAAGGCGGACCGAAGTCCGCCTTTCGTTCGATTGCGCGCGATTGAGGACTACTCCAGCACCACGATCACGACCCGGCGATTCTCCGCCCGGCCCTTCTTGGTCTTGTTCGACGCCGCGGGGAGCGTGTCGCCGTAGGAAATCGTCGACATGCGGTTCAGGGGGACCTGGGCGCTGCGGGAGAGATAGCGGCGGACCTCGTCGGCGCGGCGTTCGCCGAGCTCGTCGTTCAGCTTGCGGCCGCCGGTGTCGTCGGTGTGGCCCTGGATCTCGATGTAGTACTGCTCGTTGAGCGCTTTCACCTTGGCGGCGAATTCATCGAGGGCCGCTTGCGCGTCCTTGTTCAGGTCGTACTTGTTCACCTTGAAACGGATGCGGTCTTCCTTGAACGTCTCCTGGAAGACGACCTTGCCCTTGGCCAGCACGCCGGCGTCCTGCGCCCGTTTCAGCGCGTCCTTCGCCTCCTGGCTGAGCTGGGCGATGGCGGCGTCGTTCTGCTGGAGGTGGGTATCCGTCGCCTTCTGCTTGACCTGCAGGTCTTCGACCTGCCCTTCCACCGACTCGATCTTCTTCGAGTTTTGCGCCTGCGCTTCGGCGATCTTCTGATCGACCGACTTCGATGTAGCGCATGCGCCGAGCATTGCGGCCAATGCCGTGGCCGTGAGGATGCGGAATCCGATTTTCTGGGTCATCAACTTCCCTTCCTTTCCATGTGTTTGTTTCGGGCGGCCACCAGGGGAGGTTCGGTGCCGAGGTATCCCGCGCGGACCCGGACGGCGCGCGCGCGGCCGTTCAGCTTGAGCGAAATCGTTCGGTACTTTACCGCACCCTTTCCGGTGGGGGCGAACCCGATCAGGTACTGCGCGCGAAGGTCGTCTTCGACGTGGGAGACGGCTTCCGCGATCTGTTGTGGCGTATTGCCGAGGTAGAGCTTGCCGCCGGTGAGCGAAGCAACCTCGCTCAGGAGACCGATGTCAGACAGGTCTTCCCGCGGGCGTTGGCGTTTCGGATTGTCAATCTGGTCTGCAGGCTCACGCAGCCCAAGCGAATAGATCGGCACGGAGATGCCCTGAAGCTGCTGAGCCAGCGCGCCGCGGGTGATCGACGAAGCATTGTCGATGCCATCGCTGAGCAGAATGATGGCCCGCGAGGGGTTATGCCCGAGGCGGCTTCGCTCCGGCATCGTCGCCAGAGCATCGAAAAATGCGGTCTTGCCGTACGGCTTCACATTCGCCAGGGCGTTCGTGATGTCGGCAGGTTTCTCGGTGAACGGAACGACCTCGATCGCCTTCGACTCCGCGAAAACGTAGAGCGCGAAATCGTCGCCGGGGCGGTGATGCGCGATCAGCGCGCCGATGGCTGCACGCGCGGAATCCATTTTCCCCGCCAGCGCCATCGAGCCCGAGCCGTCCAGCAGGATCGTGAACGAGACCGGCGCGTTCTGCGACTTCTCGAACATGTCGCTGCGGACCGGCGAGCCGTCGACCATCAGATCGACTTCGGCATTGCGCAGATCGGTGATCGGCCGTCCATGGTCGCCGATGGCCGTGAACGGGATCATCACGTAGCCGACGTTGACCGACTCCATCATCGTCCCGGTCGACACCACGTTCTGGCCGAACGCCGGGAGGGTGGCGAGGAGCACCGTCGCAAATGCACGTAGCCGGCTCATGCGGGTATTGAACAAATAACTACTCACAACCCATTTCGATGTTATTCGCGGCTCAGCGGTATGAACGTCTCATCGTCCTGCTGAATCCGCTCCCACTTGAGGAAGTCGTAGTACCCGCATCGGGAAAAATCGGGGTACTCGTGGCAGACGCCGGGCCGGGCGTTGTAAATGGTGCAGCGGCGGGCCTTGGTATCGAGAAACATGCAGACGCTGGCGTAGATCTTGTCCTTTTGATGACGAAGAACCTGCTCTCCAGAGACCGTCTTCGTGAATCGTTTCCGGGCCACCTCGACGTCGACGTCGAAATGCTTGGCCAGGCGATTGAGATCGCGCTTGCTGACGATGATCCGATCGTAGCTGCAGCAGTACGCCGGACATTTCGTGCAATCGTAGGAAGACATCGGACGGAGTGTACGGGAAGTAGTGGAGCGTGGCCAGCGGTCAGTGGCCAATCGTCAGACAGACGGTGATCCTCGCGCTGACCACTGATTCCTGGCCACTGGCCACTATCATTGCCGCATGGACCACGCTGTTGCCCTCGTTCAGGCGTACCTCCAACTCAACGGTTACTTCACCTCGGCCGAATACCCGATCATCGCCGCGGCGGGACGCAACGGCTTCCGCACGCTGACCGACATCGATGTCCTGGCCTTTCGTTTTCCAGCCGGGCTTCCGTCTCCTGTGCCGGCGTCGCGCAAGCGCACGCCGCGCGGCCTCGATCTGAGCGACATCGATCCGGGCCTCGGCGTCCCGCCGGACTCGATCGACATGGTCATCGGCGAAGTGAAGGAAGGGCGCGTCGGAATCAACAGCGGTGCGCGCGACCCCGAGGTCTTGAAAGCAGTCATCGGCCGCCTCGGTGATTCGAATCTCGACGGCGATCAGGTCGTCGCCGACCTTCTGGCGCACGGCTCGGCGACCCTTCCCTCGGGATTCGTGATCCGGCTGATCGCCTTCGGTTCCTTCCCACCCGGCGCTCCGGTCCCGCCCTGCCGCATCATCAGCCTCGGGCACGTGCTCGATTTCCTGCAGAAGTACGTGCGCAAACACTGGAACATGCTGCGCCACCTGCAGTTCAAGGATCACGCGTTCGGCTTTCTGATGACGATGGAGAAAGCGCGGCGCGGCGGCGCGGGACGGCGCGGCAAAGCGGGCGTCGAGATCGTCTCCGCCGACCCGCGTCCCGCACATGATCGTGGACCACGGAGGTAACGCATCTCGTACCTGACTGACGATCCGATCGACGGCGCCGCATTGGTGAAGCGGGTCATGCGGCCTTCCGACGGCGCGTACGTGCTGTTCGAGGGCGTCGTGCGCAATCACCACGAGGGGAAGGCGGTGGAGTCGATTTTCTATGACGCCTACCGGCCGATGGCGGAAAAGGAGATCGGCAAAATCGTCGATGACGTGCAGAGCCATTTTGCGGATGTTGCGATTGCGGTCGTCCACCGGCTCGGCCATCTCGTCGTCGGTGATTCGTCCATCGCAATCGCGGCCGCGTCGCCGCATCGCGCCGAGGCCTTCGCGGCAAGCCGGATGATGATCGATCGCATCAAAGAAACCGTCCCGATTTGGAAAAAAGAGCGCGGCCCCGGCGGAGAGGAATGGGTCGGGTGGCAGGGCAAGTGCTGAGGAACTCGACTGACATGTCGCTTTCCGTCCCGCCGTTTCTGGTCCCGAAGTAGAGTCTGTGCTGCCATGAGCTCCCACGACGTTTCCGATCGCCAGCTTCCGCGCGGCGCCGGCGATGCGGCGGATGTGGTGCCGGTCCCCGCCGCAAGCGTGATCCTGCTGCGCGACTCGCCGCTGGAAGTGCTGATGATCCGGCGGAACGCGAAATCGACGTTCGTGCCCGATGCCTGGGTCTTTCCCGGCGGCGTTGTCGAAGCAACCGATCACGCCCTCGGCAACGGAACGGAGCTCGGCACGATGCGCGTCGCCGCGGCGCGCGAGCTGTTCGAGGAAAGCGGCATCTGGCTGGGAGTACCGCTCGAACATGCCGAGGAGAGACGCCGAGCGCTGCTCGCCAGCGAGGCGACATTCGCATCGCTCGTCCGCGAATCGCCGCCCGATTTCTCGGCACTCGTCTGGACGTCGCGCTGGATCACGCCGGTGGGCGTACCGAAACGCTTCGACACTTACTTTTTCCTAGCCATCGCCCGCCGCGATGCGATTGCCTCGGCGGAAAACGTCGAAGCGGTCGAGGTCAAATGGATTGCGCCGTCCGAGGCGATCGAGAAACTGCAGATCGTCTTTCCGACGCTGAAAAACCTCGAGGCCATCGCCGGATTCACCTCCGCCGAGGAGTTGCTGGAGTCCCGCCGAGGAGCGGAAATCGCCACCACCCGGCCGGTGCTCGTCGTCGAAGGCGGAAAGAAAACGATCATCCTGCCGTGATCATTCGCGACATCACCGCTCCGAACCCTGGCGCGTTCACGCTGAACGGCACGCGAACGTATCTGCTCGGCGAAACCGCGGTCATCGATCCCGGTCCAGCCATCGATTCACACATCGAAGCGATTCGAAAGGCGATGCCTGATCTGCGAACGATTCTGATCACGCATCGCCACGGCGACCACGCGCCAGCCGCGATCCCGCTCAAACGCGCCACCGGAGCGCGCATCCTGGCGCCGAACGGTGTCCTCGATGACGGCGACGTCGATCAGCGGATCACCGACGGCGAGACCATCACCATCGAAGACGAGACGCTCAAAGTCATCGCCACACCAGGCCACACCAGCGAGCACGTCTGCTTTCTGACATCCGCCGGCGATCTCTTCACCGGCGATACGGTCCTCGGCGAAGGGACGACGGCGATCTTTCCGCCGGATGGCTCGATGCGCGAGTACATCGCCTCCCTGCGAAAACTCCTGGCGCGCAACCCGAAACGGATTTTCCCTGCGCATGGCCCGACACGCGAGGATGCCCCCACCCTGCTTGAGCAATATATTGCGCACCGTCTCGAACGCGAGCAGCAGGTGCTGAACAGCATTGCCAAAGGCGCCATCTCGACTGCGGCGATGCGTCAGCGGATCTATCCCGATCTCGATCCGCGCCTTCACGGCGCGGCCGAAATCCAGATCGCCGCGCACCTCACCAAGCTCATCGAGGAAGGCCGTATCGTCGAGCGCGACGGCGGCTACGCCATACAATGCGCGGCGCAATGAAGCACAAAGACTTTATCGAGATCCACGACTACAGCGCCGGCGAAGTCCGCGAGATCTTCGAGATCGCGCGCGACATGAAGGCCAATCCCGAGACGTACCGCGACGCGCTCAAGGGCCAGACCCTGGCCATGATCTTCGAGAAATCGTCGACCCGCACCCGCGTCTCGTTCGAAGTGGGGATGTTCCAGATGGGCGGCCACGCGCTCTTTCTCTCCTCGCGCGACATCCAGCTCGGACGCGGCGAGCCGATCTACGACACGGCCAAGGTTCTCTCGCGCTACGTCAACGGCATCATGGCCCGCACCTTCGCGCACAAGACCGTGACCGACCTGGCCGAATACGCCAGCGTGCCGGTCATCAACGGCCTGACCGACCTCTCGCATCCGACGCAGGCGATGACCGATTACTTCACCGCCTGGGAGCACCTCGGCGATCTCAAGGGCCGCAAGTTCGCCTACATCGGCGACGGCAACAACATGGCCCACTCCCTGATGTTCGGCGCCCCCAAACTGGGGATGAACATCGGCGTGGCCACGCCGGCCGGTTATGCGCCGGACTTCGAAGTCGTGGCCAAGGCGCAGGCGGATGCGGACCATGCCGGAACGAAAGTCGTCGTCACGACCTCGATCGAAGAGGCCGTCCGCGATGCCGACGTCGTTTCCACCGACGTCTGGGCCTCGATGGGTCAGGAAGCCGAAGCGCAGAAACGAGAGAAGGATTTCGAAGGATGGCAGGTCAACGAGCGCGTGATGTCATTCGCCAAAAAGGAGGCCATCTTCATGCACTGCCTCCCCGCGCATCGTGGCGAAGAGGTTGCCTCCGAGGTCATCGACTCGCCGCGGTCAGTCATTTATGACGAGGCCGAGAACCGCCTGCACGTGCAGAAGGCGATCATGTACGTGTTGATGAAAAAGTAGATTAGTGATCAGTGGATTAGTAGATTAGAAGAACCCTCAAACTGATTTCCTAATCTACGAATCCACTAATCGACTAATCCACTGACTCATGCCTGACGCTCAAACCCGGCACACGCGCGGACTCACGATCGTGATCATCCTCGGCGTGATTTTTTTCGCGCTGCTGGCGCTCCTCATTCTGCGCAGCGGGAAGAAGGAAGAAGCGCCGCCGCAAACGTCGGAAACGCTGTCGGTCCTCTCGCTCCGCCTGCGCATGCGCACGCAGCCGACGGCGAAGGCGCCGGTCGTGGCCACGGCGGCAAACGGCGAGAAATTGATCGTCCTCGAAGACCGCGGCGCCTGGGTTCGGGTTCAGGACGACGACGGCATGACCGGCTGGGCCGAGCGCAATTCGCTCGAGCGCACCTCGGAGCGCGAGCGCCGCCTGGCGCGCTACCAAGCCATCCGCAAACTGCCGGCACTCAATGCGCTCGTCAGCGCGCGCACGCCGCTCTACGCCGGACCGGGCATCTTCTATCCGATCATCGGCGAGCTGTCGGCCGAGACGCAGGTCAAGGTCTACACGCGCGACCACGATTTCTACGCCATCGATCACGACAATCAGATCGCCTACGCCGACGTCGACGCCATCGACGTCAGCTCCGCCGGCACGCGCCAGGTCGAAGTACACACGGATACGACGGTGACCGATACCGCCTCACCATCCGCCACGGCCACGTCACCCGTTCCGACGGAGACCGCCGCGACAACCCCGGCCGAACCGGCGCCACAGGTTCACGTGGCCACCGACAATGGCGGCGTTTACTCCGCCGTGCCGCCGGGCGGAACGCAGCCGGAAGAGACCGACCGCGTGGTGCCGCGCTATCCGATGATGGCCCGCCGCGCCGGGATTCAGGGGCCGGTGGTGGTGCGCGGCATCGTCCGCCGCGACGGCACGATCGACAACGTCGAGGTGATCAAGGATCTCCCCTACGGCCTCGGCGACGCGGCGAAAGACGCGGTCAGTGATTGGCACTTCCGTCCGGCGACGTATCGCGGCGAGCCGATCGATGTGTATTACACGGTGACGGTGAATTTCCGACTGCAATAACCCCTGTCATTTCGAGCGACGCGAGAAATCCCCGGCTGACGGCCGTCGCTCGAACGCGTTCGCCGCAGTTCGTGGGGCGGTGGTCGGGCGCGAAACGTACCTTCAGCGCAAGACCGCCCGCCCTCGAGCAGACTGCGTTGGGACGTCGTTTTCGTGACTCCGCGCTGGGGATTCTTCGCGTCGCTCAGAATGACAGGGCGAGGTTCACGCGTTCCCCCTCCTCCATGACCCGCTTCGCCTTCCCCGATTCCCATGGCGACCTTCTCGGCGCACACATCTCCACCAAGGGCGGTTTGCACACCGTTTTCGATCGCGCCAGAGAGATCGACGCCTCGGCGATTGCGCTCTTTGCCAAGAACTCGAATCAGTGGAAGGGGAAGACGATGTCGGACGAGGACGTCGCGCTCTTCGGCGGGAAACGCACTCTGCGGCCGATCGTCACGCATGCTTCGTATCTCATCAATCTCGCAACGACCAATCCTGAGTTTCATCGCAAGTCGATCGAGGCGATGATCGACGAGCTCGATCGCGCGGAGCGGCTGGGCATTCACGCGGTCGTTCTTCATCCCGGCGCGCACCTCGGCGCGGGTGTCGATGCAGGGATCGAGCAGATCGCGCGATCACTCGATCAGATTCACGCAGCCATTCCTGATCACAAGGTCGTGACGCTTCTCGAGACAGCGGCCGGACAAGGCTCCTGCCTCGGCTGCACGTTCGAGGAGTTGGGGCGGATCATGGCGCTGGTCGACGACAAGGCTCGCGCCGGCGTCTGTTTCGATACCTGCCACGTCTTCGCCTCGGGATACGAGCTTCGCAATGGCGACGATTACGAACGGACCATCGAAGAGCTGGACAAGCATGTCGGCGTCGCCAACGTCGGCGCCTTTCATCTCAACGATTCGAAGAAGCCGCGCGGCTCGCGCGTCGACCGGCATCAGCACATCGGCGAAGGAGAGATCGGCGTGGAGGCATTCCGCCTTCTCCTTAACGACGAGCGCTTCCGCGGCATCCCGAAACTGCTGGAGACGCCGAAGCCGGTCGAGCATGAATCGGACCGCAAGAACCTGACGCTTCTCCGGTCACTGCTGGCCCGGTAGTTTTTTCGATAGACTCCGCCGCTATGACAGAGCCGCAATCAGGTACGCGCATCGACTATCGCGACGGCAAAATCGTCGTCCCCGACGACCCGATCATTCCTTTCATCGAAGGCGACGGTACGGGCCCCGACATCTGGCGCGCTACGCGTTACGTCCTCGACGGCGCCGTGGCGAAGATCTACGGCGGCAAGAAGAAGTTTCACTGGCACGAAGTGCTGGCCGGCGACAAAGCCAACGCGCAGACCGGCGAGTATTTGCCGCAGGCAACGCTCGACGCGCTGGCGCACTATCGCGTCTCGATCAAAGGCCCCCTCTCCACGCCGGTCGGCGGCGGCATCCGTTCGCTCAACGTGACCATGCGCCAGGTGCTCGACCTCTTCGCCTGCGTGCGCCCGGTCCGCTACTTCGACGGCGTTCCTTCGCCGGTGAAACAGCCGCAGAACGTCGACATGGTCATCTATCGCGAGAACACCGAGGACGTGTATGCCGGCATCGAATGGCCGGCCGACTCCGAGGGCGCGCGCAACATCATCGGATTCATCAACGCCATCGAGCGCCGCGGCGGCGGAAAAATCCGCGAAGGTTCGGCCATCGGCATCAAGCCGGTCTCCGAGTTCGGCTCCAAGCGGCTCGTGCGCAAGGCCATCCAGTTTGCCATCGCCTCGAAGCGCGACTCGGTCACGCTCGTGCACAAAGGCAACATCATGAAGTTCACCGAGGGGGCGTTCAAGGACTGGGGCTACCAGCTTGCGCGCGATGAATTCGGCGACGTCACCATTCCGGAATCCGAGGTCGGGCCGGATGGCGCCGGCGGCAGGATCGTGATCAAGGACCGCATCGCCGATTCGATGTTCCAGCAGGTGCTGCTGCGGCCGAGCGAGTACTCGGTCATCGCCACCACCAACCTCAATGGCGACTATCTCTCCGACGCCCTGGCCGCTCAGGTCGGCGGTCTCGGAATGGCGCCGGGCTCGAACGAATCGGACGAAGTGGCCATCTTCGAGGCCACGCACGGCACCGCGCCGAAGTATGCCGACAAGGACATGATCAACCCCGGATCGCTGATTCTTTCGGGCGTGATGATGCTGCGTCATCTGAACTGGACCGAGGCGGCGGACGCCATCGAACGCGCCATCGCCAAGACGATCGCCCAGAAAAAGGTGACTTACGATCTGGAACGCCAGATGGAGGGAGCCACGAAAGTCTCCACCAGCGAGTTCGGCCGGGTGATCGTCGACAACATCTGAGCTAGAATTTTCGGCGCATCCGGAGGTCCATCATGAAACGTGCGCTGCTCGCCGCGGTCGTTTTCGCATTTCCTCTTTTTGCGCTGGCGGATGACCCTCCCGACCTGATCATTCATCACGCCAAGATCTTCACCGGCGACCCGGCGCATCGCGCGGCGGAGGCGGTGGCCATTCGCGGCAACCGCATCGTCGCCGTCGGGACCGACGCCGAGGTGACGGCGCTGGCCGGCGAGCGCACGAAGCGCGTCGACGCCGGCGGCCGCGCGGTCGTCCCCGGATTCAACGACGCGCATACGCATCAGGGGCCGCGTCCCGAGGGGTTTTCGTTGTCGCTGGAAGACGATCCGACCTGGGAGCTGACAAGCGCGGGAATCGCGAACGCTACCGATGAGAGCTCCGCCGATCCCTGGATCTACGGCACGATCGGCCCCAGGCTCCTCGCCGATCCCGCCGTCAACGCGAAAGCGCTCGACAAGGTCTCCGGAAACCGCAAGGTCATCCTCGGATCGTGGACCGGCCACGGCCAGATCTTCAGCACCGCGGCCATGGACGCGCTCCACATCCGCGACAGTGCCACCGATCCTCCGGGCGGCTGGTACGAGCGCGACGCTAACAAGCACCTCACCGGAAAAGTGTTCGAGTACGCCGGCTGGAACGCCGAGCGGCGCCTGGCGGACAGCGTCTCGGACGACGACGCCATCGAGGCGCTGAAGAATTACTCCAGCGAGGCACTGGGCTTCGGCATCACCTCGATCCAGAACATGTCGATGATGTCGCTGTCGCGCTACGAGAAGATCGAGCGTCATGGCCCGGCGCCGATCCGCATCCGCATGATCCGCTTTCCGATGACGGAAAACGGGCGCGTGACGGAAGGCCGCGACATGCAGCCGGCCGACAGGGAGCGCCCGCTCTCGATCATCAGCGGAACGAAGTGGATCCTCGATGGCACGCCGGTCGAAAAAGGCGCCGCGCTTCGGCGGCCGTACGCGGGCGGCGACAACAGCGGCAGGCTCGACTTCCCGCCCGACGAGATCAAAGTCATCGTCAAGGAAGCGTTCGACTCCAAGGACCAGACGCTGCTCCATGTGGTCGGTGACCGCACCGCCGCCGCGGTGCTCGACGCCATGCGCGCGGCTGGTCCCGCCGAGGAGTGGCGCAAGAAACGGCTGCGCATCGAGCATGGCGACGGGCTGCAGCCCGACCTGATTCCGGCGGCGAAGGACCTGGGCGTCGTGGTGGTCATCAACCCGACGCACGTCGTGGCGCGATCCACGTTTCCCGCCGGTGCCTACATGCCGGTCAAGTCGCTGCTCAAAGCCGGAATCCCGATCGCCATCGGCTCCGACGGCCCGATGAATCCGGGGCTGAACATCATGCTGGCCACGACCGCGCCGGGAAACACCGCCGAGGCGATCACCCGCGAAGAAGCGGTCGACGCCTACACGCGCGGCGCCGCGTTCGCGGAGTTCGCCGAAAACGACAAGGGCACGATCGCGGTCGGCAAGCTGGCCGATCTGGCCGTCCTTTCGCAGGACATCTTTCACGTGCCCGCCGAAGCGCTGCCGGCGACCACCAGCCTCCTGACCGTGGTCGACGGAAAAATCGCCTACGACGCCGGGGCGCTGCCGATTCTGCCGATCCCGCGTTCGAGGGGTATCATGTAGCGCTCCCCGATATGCGCCGCATCGTCATCGCCTCTGCCTTCGTTCTCGCGTTCGTTGCCGCACGGCAGCGCGCGGTGATCCATCCCGCCCCGCCGCCGCCCGTTCTCGACGGACCGACGTTCAGCAACGAAGTGGTGCGTATCTTCCAGAACCGCTGCCAGTCGTGCCATCACCCCGGCGACATCGCGCCGTTCTCGCTGATGACGTATGCCGACGCCGCCGCGCACACCGACGCGATCAAGTACATGACCCAGACCCGGCAGATGCCGCCGTGGAAAGCCACGCCTGCCTGCGGCGACTTCCGGGACCCGCGCGTGCTGACCCAGGCCGAGATCGACACCCTGGTCAAATGGGTCGACAACGGCGCGCCGCAGGGCAGCGTCGCCGACATGCCGCCGCCGAAAAGCTTTGATGGCGGCTGGTCTCTGGGCGAGCCTGACCTCGTCTTCTCATCTCCCGAGGCCTACAAGCCGCCGGTGACGGGCGACACGTATCGCTGCTTCCCAATCCCGACCAACCTCTCGAGCGAACAATACGTCTCCGCGATCGACATCAAGCCGGGAGATCGCCAGACGGTGCATCACGTCATCGCCTACGTCGATACCACCGGCGACTCGCAGAAACTCGACGAGGCCGATCCCGGCCCGGGCTACACCTGCTTCGGCGGTCCCGGTTTCACCATCTCCACGCTGGGCGCGGCCACGCTGGGCGGATGGGCGCCGGGCGCGCGCGCGTCGCTGCTGCCGGAGAACGTGGCCATGTCGCTGCCGGCCCAGTCGCGTATCGTGCTGCAGGTTCACTATCACCCGCAGGGCATCAAGACCGTCCCCGACCAGACCCAGATCGGCATCTACTACGCGAAGAAGAAACCGCAGCAGCTGATCTACATCCTGCCGCTGATCAACCAGAACTTCACCATTCCGCCGAACGATCCGAGCTACAAGGTGACGGCGTCGGCGAACGCGGGCTGGCCGGTGCATCTCTACCTCATCGCCCCGCACATGCATCTCCTCGGGCGCAAGATGCACGTCACGGCGACGTTCCCCGGCGGCGAGCAGAAGTGCCTGATCAACATCGACGATTGGGATTTCAACTGGCAGGGGCAGTACATGTTCAGCGAGCCGCTGACGATTCCGTACGGCTCGAAGCTGTCGCTCGAAGCGAGCTACGACAATTCGGAAGGCAATTTACGCAATCCGAATATCCCGCCAAAAGCCGTTTCCTGGGGCGAGCAGACCACCGACGAGATGTGCATCGCCTTCCTCGGCGTCACCCTCGACGGCATCACCCTCGGCCAGGCGCCGCCGAGCTCGAGCGTGTTCCGCGAAATCAAATAGTTTCCGGGGGTACACTTCTCCATCCCCATGCCATCGACCGATCGCGAGAGCGTGCTTCGCTTCGATCTCGCCGTGCAGAAGAGCCATCCGCTCTTCTACATCGCGGCGTTCCTGATCGCGCTCGCTGCCCATGCGCTCGGCGTCTTCAACGTCGACATCGGCACAGGGATCGCCGTCTGCCTGATTTCGTTCGCCTGCTCGGCGGCGATGTATGCGCTTCTCCGCCGCGGCGCCGACCGGCGCGTTCTCAATCCGATCTGGATCGGCACCGACATCGTTCTGGTCACGATCATCATCTACGCCTCGGACGGCATCACCAGCCCCTGGTTCATCTGGTACCTGGCCAGCGCGGCGTCGACAGCGTTCGCGGTCGGGAAGAGGGCGTCATACCTCGTCAGCCTGACAAACGCGATCGCCTACATCGCCGTGCTGGTGGTGATGAGGCAGGCCACGTTCTTCAACCCGGTGATGATGCTCGCACTCACCCGGATGCTCTTTCTCTGCGGCGCGTCGTTCTTCTTCCTGGCCGGCATCGCCAACCTGCAGCAGAAGCGCCTCGTCATCCGCGAGCTCGAAAACGAGCAGGCCCGCGAGGTGGCCGAGCTGACGCGCCTGACCGAGGAGTTGCAACGGCGGAGTAACGATCTCGAAGAAGCGAGCCGCCGCATTCAGGAGGCCGACCGGCTGAAGAGCCAGTTCCTGGCGAACATGAGCCACGAGCTGCGGACGCCGATGAATTCGATCATCGGCTTCTCGGAGATCCTGATCGACCGGCTCGGCGGCACGCTCGACCCGAAGCACGTCAGCTTCCTCCGCCACATCCTCACCTCCGGCCAGCACCTCCTCGGCATCATCAACGACATCCTCGACCTGTCGAAGATCGAAGCCGGCAAGATGGAGGTCTACGCGGAACGCTTCGAGATCCGGCCGGTGATCGAAAGCGTTTGCACCGTCATGCGCGGAATGGAACGAACGAAAATGCCGGCGTTCGTCATCGAGGTCGATCCCGGCCTGCCGCTGATCGAGACCGATCTCGCCAAGTTCAAGCAGATCCTCTACAACCTGCTCTCGAATGCGATGAAGTTCTCGCCGCCGGAGTCGCCGATCTCGATCCGGGCCATGCATCTCGACGAAACGATCACGGTCTCGGTGCGCGACGAAGGCATCGGCATCGATCCGAAGAACCACGAGGTGATCTTCGAGGAGTTTCGCCAGATCGACGGCACCGCCCGCCGCGAATTCGGCGGCACCGGCCTCGGTCTGGCGCTAGTGAGGAAGTTCGTGCAGCTCCAGGGCGGCTGGGTGCGCGTCGACAGCGCGCCCGGCCGAGGCAGCACGTTCTCCTTCACGCTGCCGGTTCACTCGCGCGCCGCGGTGGTGAGCCGCATCCCCGATCTCGTGCCCGCCGAGCAGCGCCAGGAGCGCGTGCTGGTGGTGGAGGACGACGCCCATGCCTACGAGCTGATCTCGATGGCGCTGGCCTCCGCCGGCTATCTCTCAGTCCGCGCCCGCCACGGCGAGGAGGCGCTCCGCCTGGCGCGCGAAGCACGCCCGATCGCCATTACCCTCGATCTCGTCCTCCCCGGCGTCGACGGCTGGGAAGTACTGAAAACATTGAAAGCCGACGCCACCACCCGCGATATCCCGGTGGTGATCATCTCCCGCGTCGACGAGCGCGACCTCGGTGTAGCGCTCGGTGCCGACGACTATTTCGTCAAACCCGTCGACCGCGACCGCTTGCTCGACCGAGTCCGCCAATTGACGACATCCGATCAATCAAAGATCCGCCTCCTGCTGATCGACGACGACACATCGGTCCACGAGCTCCTCGACGAAGAGCTGACCCGCCTCGGCTACACCATCGAAAGCGCCTTCAACGGCGAAACCGGCCTCGCCGCCGCGAAGTCGAATACGCCGGACGTGATCATCCTCGACCTGATGATGCCCGGCATGAGCGGCTTCGAAGTGGCCGGCCTGCTGAAAGACCACCCATCCACCGCCCGCATCCCGATCCTCGTGCTCACATCAAAGGAAATCTCCGCCGACGACCGGCGCGAGTTGCAGTCGAAGGTGGCGGCATGCGTTCAGAAGGGAAAGAGCGCGCGGGACCAGCTGGTGGCGGAGATCCGGCGGTTGCGGAGGGCGAATGTCTGAAACTTGCCCAACGGGCGAGAGACCATCCTTGCGGCGCGCGAAAGCGCTCAAGAGCGCGGCCATCCCATCGGGTGTCGCTGTATCGCGCGGATCGCGGATATATGCGGGGATGCCGTGCTTTTGAATCGCTTCGGCGATGTCGTTCTCCGGTCTGTCGATGCGGACGCCGTCACCGCCAAGCGTGTGTACGCGGCTCGTGATCGCCGCGCTGCCGAAACGGCGGATGAAGTAGTCGACAGCGGTGTTGTCGCACTCGCTCACCATCAGCTCGATCAGGCGCCTGATCGTTACGGACACCGGCTTCCCCATCGCCGAATCGCGCAACGGACTGTGTCCCCGCGAAAACTGCGACGGCTGGATGGTGATAGCGTCGTCGAGTTTGAGCTCGCGTGAATCCACATGCTGCAAAACGGCCAGCGCGACCGGGAACTTGAAGACTCTGGCCATTGGGAAGCGTTCGTCGCCGTTTGCCGAGATTCGCCGTCCGGATTCGACGTCGATCGCGGTGTAGCCGACGGTCGCGTCGGTGTGGGGGATGGTGATGCCAAGTGCGAAAAGGAAGGCGAGCATGGTTGGTGATTGTAAGAAACATCACCGATACGTGGTCAGGTGCGAAACGTTCTCGCAGCGCGAGACCGCCCACCCTCGGACGAACCAGGTAATACACACATTCGTTGATTCCAAGCTGGGGATTCTTCGCTTCGCTCTGAATGACAGAGGCTACGGCGCCCGAAACGCCCTCTCGTATCCCGTCATCTCCACGTAACCCTTCCCATTAATGGCTACGTTGCCGAAGGAGCCGGCAGCGTCCACCGCCCCTTCCCAATAGGTGACGCGTGTCGAGCTGCGGGTGACCAGCTCCTGGTCCTTCATCACCGGTTGCAGCGTGAGCGAGATACCGAACGAGGGGATGGCTACGCGCCAGCCCATTGGATAGGTCGCGCCGGATTTTGGCGAATGCCATTTGCCGAGGGGCGTGATCACCATCTGATCGTGGCGGAGGTGGATGACGTTGCCTTCGCTGCTGATCAGCGAGCCGGACGACGGTGCGTCGGGCGTGCCGTCCTTGCGGCGGATCTGGTAGAGCATCAACTCCGCGTCGTTGTCGAGCTGGACCGAGAACCAATCCCAACCCTGCTGGCTCTCACGCAGGGCCGAGCTGCCGAATTCGTGGTCCATCCAGGCTTGGCCGTGGCAGGTTGCCCCGTTCACGCGGCCGCGCAGCTCCAGGCGCGACATCGAGTAGTAATGCGATGCGTAGCCGGCGCCTTCCGCTTTCACGCTCACGCCGTTCTCCCCGTTGATCGCCGGTGCCTTGCGCGACGTCATCACCAGATCGATGGCGTCCTTTCCCGCGTAGGCAACGATGTGCCACGAGCCGTCGGCCAGCGTGGTTGCGCGCCAGCCTTCGTTGAAGACGTCGAGCGTTCCTGCCGCAGCACCGGCTGTGAAGGGAGATGAGCGATTGAGCTTCTCGTAATAGCGGAAGTCGTTCGACGCCACGTCCGTGATCGCGAAATGCGCGAGCGAGAGATTGCGCAGGTCCCAGCGGCTCTTCGCGTTCTCGCCCGGCGGCACCACACCGACGCGGAAGAAGGTCAGCTCGAATCCGTAGCGCTTTCCGCTGCCGGTCTGGAGATGGCCGGTGTAGTACCACCACTCGGTCTTGTACTCGTCGTGCGAGCCGTGGTCGCGCGGAAACGAAAACTCGTATCCCGGCAGCGCCGGCTGGAACTGCGGCACCGCCAGAAACAACGCCAATGTGACGGCCCGTAGCATTCGGCCATAATATTCGCTCGCCCATGGCCGAAACCCCGGTCGCCACTCCAGCACGCACGCGCTTCCGTACGGTCGCCGCGGAGTCGAGCATTCCCGTCGATGCCGACGATCTGGTCATGCTGGCGCGGCGTTACGCCGACCAGGGGATGTATGACGAAGCCATCCATCTGTACGAGATGGCGGAGAAGCTGAAGCCGGGCTCCGTTGCCGTGCACATCAACCTCGCGCGCGCACGCGACCTCAAAGAGCAGGCCGAGGCTGCGCGGTATGAGACGGTGCGGCAGGATGTCGATGCCCAGCGCGCGCGTGACGAGGTCGATGCCTCGCAGTACGTCGGCCTGGCGCAGTACTACATGGCCAAGGATCAGACGTCCAAGGCCATCGAGCTGCTCGAGATCGCCAAGCTGAAAACCCCCAACAACTATCGTCCCTACGAGATCCTCGGCAGGCTTCACTACTCGCAGGGCGAGTGGGATGCCGCGCACGACGAGATCGGCAAGGCGCGCAAGCTCAATCCCTTCGACCGCGGACTGGCCGAGATCGCCGGCCGCGTCGAGTTCGAGCTGCGCAACTACGACAAGGCGCTCGAAGACTTCGTCGACGCCTTTCTCCTTTCGACTGATCAGAAGGGCGAGAGCACCGAACCGGTGCGGCGCATGATCAACACGCTCAAGCGCATCGAGAACATCGATCCGAAAGATCTCAACGCCCGGATCAAACAGCGCGTCGAACAGCTCCAGCTCTGCACCGAACGGCTCGAGCTGCGCAAGGACAACCTCTTCAAGCTGGAATCGAAGAAGGGGCTGCAGGAGATCATCCAGAAGATCACGCGCGACGCCGAAACGCGCGACAACCTGATCACCATGGCCGCCGACCTGCGCGCGCTGGAGGTCTTTCATCACATCAAAGACGAGCAGATCATCCGGCTCTCGAAGTTCGCGCGCGTCCAGCAGCTCGCCGAGGGCGGGCACGTCTTCAAGGAAGACGACCGGTCGATGGATTTCTATGTGGTCAGGGACGGCCGCATCGAGATCCGCAAGGAGACGCCCTTCGGACCGCAGATTCTCGGATCGCTCACAGCCGGCACGATCTTCGGCGAGATGAATTTCATCGATCGCACGCATCGGTCCAGCGACGCCATGGCCACCGTCCCATCGAGTTGCTACACCTTTTCGTTCAGCGCCCTCGACCAGCTGATGGACGAGGACAAGCAGCTCGCCGTCGGCCTGCACTGGGCCTTCTGGCGGTCGCTCTCGGAAAAAGTGCGCGACGCCAACGAGCAACTCAAGCTCTTCTTCCAGGAAGACGCCAAGAAGGGGCAGGGCCGCAAGCGCGTCGAAGGGACGCGCGAAACGCAGCAGGTCACCGTCAAGTCGGAAGACAAGGTCGATCTCTTCAAGGAGCGCGGCCTCTCCGCCGGTGAAATGAAACTGCTGGCCACCTTCTCCAGTGAGGAGCGTTTCAGCGAGGGATCGATGGTTTTCCGGGAAGGCGAGAAGGGCGACAAGCTCTACATCGTCCTCGACGGCCGCGTGCGCATCTCGAAGTTCATCCCCGGCGTCGGCGAGGAAGCGCTGGCCGTGCTCGATCGCGGCGACTTCTTCGGCGAGATGGCGCTGATCGACGACAAGGCCCGCTCCGCAGACGCGAAAGCGCACGACGGCGACGCCACGGTGCTCTCGATCGACCGCGCCACGCTGAACGAGATCCTGTCGATGGATCCGCACGCCTCGCTGCAGTTCCTGAATCTTCTCTGCCGGATGATCAGCCGCCGCCTGCGCGAGATCAACGAGAAGATCGTGCAGTGGAAGTACATGTCGGGCGGGTTCTAGTTTTGCTTTCGGCGTTGTCGGTTGTCGGTGATCTGTGCGCAGCAGCTGACAACTGACCACCGGCAATCGACAACTTCTTATGCTGTTTCTCGCCTTCGCTCTCACCTTCCTGATCTTCTGGGCAATCGTTTACGCCACGCTGCCGGCGATCAGGCACATCGGGCAGGTGCTTGCCCGGCTGATCGCACGCAGCTCACGCGCAACACGCTTCGTGACCACCGCGCGCGAGCGGTACAAAAAATACCTGCCGGTGCTGGCCATCCTCATCGCCGGTGGGTTGCTGACGGCGTGGGCGGGCGATGGGTTCATGGATCTGGCCGAACGAGTCCACGCGAAAAGCGGGCAGCTCGAACAGACCGACGCGCATATTCATGACTGGGCCATCAGCGAACGGACATCGGGCGCCACGCTCTTTTTCACGCTGATGACGCACGTCGGAAGCCCGATCGGCATTGCCATCGAGATCTCGATCGTCGGCGTGGTCCTGGCCTTCGGCCGGCGATGGCGCTGGCTGATCTACCTTGCGGTCACCGTGGGTGGCGGCGGGTTGCTCGGCCTCGAGTTGAAACGCTACTTCGCCAGGGCCCGTCCGGCCGTCGCGGAGATGCTCCGGCGCGCGAACGGCTATTCGTTTCCGAGCGGCCATGCCATGGGCTCCGCGGTCGCGTATGGCGCGCTGGCCTACCTCGCGTTCCGTGCCATCAGGAGCTGGCCGGCGCGGACGGCGGTGATCGCCTTCCTCTACACGCTCGTCGTTGCCGTCGCCCTATCCCGCGTCTACCTCGGCGTTCATTGGATCTCCGACGTTCTCGCCGGCGTCACCGCCGGAACGGTTTGGGTGACGACGACGACCGTGGCTTACGAGACATTGCGGCGGATCCGGCGATAGCTGCGCTTCGCGCAATTACGCGGGCCGTTCTCCGTACAACTGACGAACCAACTGGCCAACCGTCAGGTGATTGAGCGCGTTGCTCATGGAACCGGCCAGACGCGTGAAGAGCTCTCCGATCACGTTACGTTCGGTGTCGTCCATGTGGATTTCGGGGACATCGCGCCGAAGCCCTTCCACCTGCGCCACGACCTCCTCGATGGTGATGCGATCGGGATCGCAGCCGGGAACGAAGCCTTCCCAGTCGCCGCCGATCTCCTTCACCAGCTGCGAATCCTCCAGCTTTCGCAGCACGCGCAGCATCTGCGCGTCCGTGGTTCCGAACTGTTCCGCCAGCCGGTACGACGACGGCGCCTCCTCGCGGCGATCGAAACGGCGGGCGATCTCGACCAGCGCGCGAAGGGCAAAGTACGCATCGAAACGCGGCTCGTCCTGCACCTGCTGCTCGGTCGCGCGCAGAAGGCCGTAGAGGTTCTGATAGACGAAACTGATCTCGACGCCGAGGAGGATGACAACCCAGAGGATCTGAATCGCGATCAGGAAGATGATCGCCAACCCGAGGGCGCCGTAGATCAGATTGAAGCGCCCGTGGAAAAGGTGATCGGCGTAGATCCCGAATCCGAAGCGCACCAGCGAGAAGAGCGACGTCGTCACGATCGCGCCGACCGCCGCGGAGCTGAAGCGGACGCGCGTCGACGGCACCAGCCAGAACAGCATCGTAAAGGCGATGAACAGCACCGCGATCGGGGCGATACGGAAAATGATGTCGTGCTTGAACAGCACCTGCAGATAGCGATTCTTCTCCAGCGTGTTGGTGGTGGTGAAGGAGATGCCCATCAGCACCGGCCCCCAGAAAAAGAGCATGGTGAAGGCGATGATTTTCTGGCGGTAGCCGCGCGCGCTGCGCACCTTCCAGATGCGGTTCACGGTGTCTTCCACCACCAGGAAGAGCCGGAAGGCGATGATGATGAAGATAATCACGCCGAACGTCGACGCCGCCTGCGCGTTCTCCGCGAATCGGGAGATGTGGTACGAGATCACCGGCGACTGGTAGGGGATGATGTTGTTGAGGATGTTGTCGATCTGGGCCTGGAAGTTGGGGAAGAGATTGCGGAAGTAGCGTTGCAGCGCCTGGGTGAACGCGACCAGCAGCGGGATGAGCGAGAGCAGCGTGGTGTAGGCCAGCGAGGCCGCGCGCGACGTCCCTTCGATGTCGTAAAACTCGCGCGTTACCTCGCGAACGAAGAGGAAAAATTCGACGGTGGTGACGCGGGCCCGCTTCCGGCCGTGAGCCTCGCGGCGGTAGAGCAGGACCGCCGGATCGGTCAGCCACGACCAGACGATCGTCCGCGCGTTGGTGAACCTCTGTTTGAATCTCGCGCGGCGTACGCCCTCGCGACGGATCTCGGCCATGGCTCAACTATAAAGGCAAGGAGCGAGCCCGAGGGATCGGGATGCGATACCGTTAGGAGATGGTCACCCGCCCTCCTGCCGTCGCCGGCACGTTTTACGAGGGAACGCCGGAGCGCCTGGCGGCGCAGGTGGATGCCTGCTTCGCCGAGAATCCGGAGCCCGAAACGAGGGAGCGATTCATCGGCGCGGTCGTGCCGCACGCCGGTTTGATGTACAGCGGCCACGTCGCCGCGGCCTTCTATTCGATCGCCGAGCTGCCGAAGCGCTTCATCATCCTCTGCCCGAACCACACCGGGTTCGGACATTTCGCCGCCATCAATCGTGAGGGCGGCTGGCTCACGCCCCTGGGCAGCGTCGCTGTTGATACGCCGCTGGCAGACGCGCTGATGCAGCAGTCGCAGCTGCTGGCCGACGATTCGCGTGCCCATGCACGGGAGCATTCGCTCGAAGTCCAGCTCCCGTTTCTTCAGCAGCTCCTCGGCGATTTCACCTTCGTTCCGATCTGCCTCGGCGCCAATCGTTACGACTATTGCGAAGAGATCGGCCACGCCATCGCCAACGTCGTCGCTGCCGCGGGCGAGCCGGTAGGCATTCTGGCCAGCTCCGACCTCAATCACTACGAAGACCAGAAGACGACGCTGCGAAAGGATCAGCTGGCGATCGATGCGACGTTGAATCTCGATCCGAAGGAGCTCTGGCGTGTCGTCGACGAGGCCGACATCTCCATGTGCGGCTTCATCCCCACGACCGCGATGCTGATTGCCGCGCGACAACTCGGCGCGAAACACGCAAGGTTGATCAAGCACGCCACGAGCGGCGACATCAACGGCGACTACTCGCACGTGGTCGGCTACGCGGCGATCGTGATCTCGTAATGAAGATCCTCTTCACTACCGCCGAGGTTTCGCCCATCGCCAAGACCGGAGGGTTGGGAGATGTGTGCGGCTCGCTGCCGAAGGCGCTGGCGAAGCTCGGCCACGACGTGACCATCTTCATGCCGTACTACCGGCAGGCGCGCGATTGGTTTGCAAACAACGACATCACGCTCGAGCAGGCGCTGCCGGCGACGCACGTGCGATGGGCGGACTGGGAAGCGCAGGCCGGCTACCACCGCACCACGCTGCCGGGAACGGACATCCCGCTCATCCTGGTCGCCAACGATTACTACTTTCATCGTCCGCACATCTACTCGCAACGATTCGATGGCTACGACGACGGCATCGAGCGCTTCACCTTCTTCTGCCGCGCCGTCGTCCGAGGATGCGAGCTCCTCGGCATCGCGCCCGACATCGTTCACGCGCACGACTGGCATACCGCGCTGCTGCCGATCTATCTGCACTCCGGGCTGCGCGGCAGCGATCAGTTCCGCCACGCGCGCTCGGTGTACACGATCCACAACCTCAACTACCAGGGAATCGGCGGCTCGTATCACTTCCCGAGGCTCGGTCTGCACAGCCGGTACTGGGCGCCGGATGCCGTGGAGCACTTCGGCGACGTGAACCTGATGAAGGGCGGCATCATCCTCGCCGATCAGGTGACCACCGTCTCGCCGGCCTATGCCCGCGAGATTCAGTCGGGCGAGCACGGCGCGGGACTCGACGGCATCCTGCGCAGCCTTTCCTTCAAACTGCAGGGGATCCTCAACGGCATCGACGTCGAGGAGTGGAACCCGGCCACCGATCCTCACATCCGCTCGCACTTTCACGAGGGGCATCTCGCCGGCAAAGCGCTTTCCAAACGGGCCTTGCTGCGCGAGTTGAACCTCAAGCACAAAGCGAAGACGCCGCTGATCAGTTTCATCTCCCGGCTGGTCGATCAGAAGGGGATCGATCTGCTCATCGCCGCGCTGCCGCACATGCTGGCCGCCGGCGCCTACGCGGTGATCCTCGGGTCCGGCGAGCCGCGCTATGAAAATGCCCTGCAGCAAATTGCGGCGCGGTTTCCCGACTCCTGCCGGGTGGTCATCGGATTCGACAGCGAGCTGTCCCATCGCATTTACGCCGGTTCGGACATCCTGCTCATGCCCTCGATCTACGAGCCATGCGGCTTGAACCAGATGTACGCGCTGCGCTACGGCACGGTCCCGGTGGCGCGGCTGACCGGCGGCCTGGCCGACACCGTAATCCCGTTCGATGGAGCGAATCTCGAAGCTGCGAACGGATTCGGCTTCTTCTCCCCGAACGCCGCCGACTTTTACACCGCCACCTGGCTGGCCATGCTCAACTATCGCGAATCGAAAACCTGGCGGCGCCTGCAGGCAAACGGCATGGCCGCCGATTTTTCGTGGGAACGCTCGGCACGCGAATACGAAGCGGTCTACCATCGCGCCCTGCATTCATGAAGACGACCGGCTACGACGACTGTTTCCAGGCCATCACCGCCATCTGGAGCGATGAAGGGGGCGCGGCCCTCGACGACATCGCGCTCATGGCCACCATCAGCTCGATCCTGGCCCACCGCTTCCCGCATTTCTACTGGACCGGTTTCTACCGCGTCTGTGGCGACCGGCTCGTCGTCGGCCCGTACATCGGAACGGTCGGCTGCCTGCAGATCGAGTTCGGCCAGGGCGTCTGCGGCACGTCGGCGCAAAAGCGCCAAACGATCATCGTGCCGGATGTGAATCAGTTTCCCGGCCACATCGCCTGCGATCCCAACTCGAAATCGGAGATCGTCGTACCTGTCTTTGGCCCGGACGGCGAGCTGATCGCCGTGCTCGACGTCGATTCCGACAAGCTCGATGCGTTCGATGAAGACGATCAGCGCGGGCTGGAGAAGATCGTGGCGCTGTTCGGAAGGACGTAGGGCCCGGCTGCGCGCCGGGCCCCGTGAAAAACGCTATCCCTGGTACTGCGCGCTGCCGAATCCGAGAATGGGGAAGCAGATGAACGGGAAGATGAGCAGGCCGATCGCAAATCCGACGCCTTTGCCGAATCGCTTCGCCAGCTCGACCAGGATGATGATGTAGACGATGAGGTTGACCAGGGGAATGAGCATCAGGATGATCCACCAGATCGGCTTGCCGACGATCTCCAGCAAAACGACCAGGTTGTAGATCGGAATGATCGCCGCCCAACCCGGCTTGCCGGCCTTTTCGAAGACCTTCCACATCCCGATGATGATGAGGAGCAGGACGGCGAGGTAGCAGATCATGATGCCCATGCCGATGCCGGCGCCCAGAGGTGAAATCCCCGTGGAAGTGTTGTCCTGTAACAAAGCGAGTGCGAACAGACCGGTCATATCGTTCTCCTTCTTCTTTCCCCGTTGTGACGATTTGGTAAAGACGGTACACCGGACTCAGCTGCAGATCAATGACGGTTAACCGGCAATCACTTCCAGCTCGTCAATCAACTCGCGAATGGAGTGGAATCGGAGCGATTCCGGCTCTTCGATAAGGGCGTCGAGCGCCGGCGTGGCGAATCCGGCCGCGGACAGCTGGCCGGCGAGCGGAATCGCTTCCGCGCGCAACTCCTCGGGCGGATGGGGGAGAGAAACCGACCCGTCATCGACATACGTCTGGCGCTCGATGGCCTTCATCCTCTCGCGCAGCTTCGCTTGAAATCGCCGGATCTGCTCGATCAGATTTGGATCGAGCGCTGTTGCGGACTTCAGCGCCTCCAGATCGTGCCGCAGGGTTGCCATCAGCGGCGCCAGGCGGTCGGCGTCCGACTGCGGCAGCTCGTCGATCGCCGCACTCAGATCATTCGTAGCGAATTCGATGTCGTTGACGATCGCTGCGTTTACGCCGTCGTGCCCGGCGGCAATCGCATTCGCCAGGACGCTGATGCAGAGCCCAAGCTGCGGCGCCGACTCGGGATCGACGCCGCTCGCGGCCGCGCGCAACTGAAACAGCGCGGCCTCGAGCATCACGACGTCGGTCATTCCCGATTGAGCGCCTTCGTCAGTCCGGTGAGGATGTCGATCGGCAGCGGGAAGACGATGGTGGTGTTCTTCTCGACGCCGATTTCGGTCAGCGTCTGGAGGTACCGAAGCTGCAGCGCGGTCGGCTGCGTCGCCAGTACGTGCGCGGCATCCGCCAGCCTCTGCGACGCCGCGAACTCGCCCTCGGCGTGAATGAGTTTGGCCCGCTTCTCGCGCTCGGCCTCGGCCTGTTTGGCCATGGCCCGCAGCATCGATTCCGGCAGGTCGACCTGCTTGACCTCGACGTTGGCAACTTTCACGCCCCACGGCTCGGTGTGCTGATCGAGGATGGTCTGAATGCGCGCGTTGAGTGAGTCGCGGTGCGCGAGGAGCTCGTCGAGCTCCACCTCACCGAGCACCGAGCGCAGCGTCGTCTGCGCGAACTGCGAGGTCTGGTAGCGATAGTCGAACACCTCGACGACCGCGCGCCGCGGCTCGATCACGCGAAGGAAGACGACGGCATTCACCTTCAGGGTGACGTTATCGCGCGTGATGATGTCCTGCGGCGGCACTTCGAACGCCTCCTGCCGCAGCGAAACCCGCACGATGCGATCGATCGGCGCGAAGACCAGAAAGAGTCCCGGTCCCTTCGCCTCCGGCAGCAACCTGCCGAGGCGGAAGATGACGCCGCGCTCGTACTCCGGCAGGATCTTGATGGAGCTGAGAAGGTAGAGACCGAAAATGATGATGATGATCAACAGACCGAGATTCATGATGCCTCCGCGCGAATGAGGGGATTGTAGTCGTTACCGTTACTCCGCCGGCTCCACAACGAGGTGCAGCCCATTCACGCCCGCCACCTTGACCCGCGCGCCCTCGGCGATCGAGCTCGTCGACATCGCGTTCCATAACTCGCCATGCACGAAGACTTTGCCCTCGAAGCCAACCGGCGTGCGGGCGATGCCGATCTCGCCGATCATCCCTTCGCTGCCGGTGGCCACGCGTCCGCGGCGCGCGCGGAGGACGAGCGTCGTCAGAAAGACGGCGATGAAGGCGATGGGGATGCTCACGGCGATCGCGGTGACGATGTTCACGCGCATCTGAGGAATCGGCCCGTCGACCAGAAACAAAGCGCCGATCACCATGCAGACGATTCCGCCGATGGCCAGGACACCATGCGAGGCGAACTTCGCTTCGAGCGCGAACAGGGCGAACGCCACCAGCAGCAGCGCCAGCGACGCGAAACGGGTCGGCAGAAAGTTCAGCGCGAAAAGCGCCAGGACGATGGAGATGACGCCGACGACGCCCGGAACGACCGCGCCGGGATGGTTGAACTCCGCGAAGAGCGCCAGCCCGCCGAGGACCAGCAGCAGGAAGGCGATGTTTGGATCCATGAGGCCCGAAAGGAGCCGCTGCTTGAGCGACATCTCGAAAACGTTCACGTGCGCGTTGGCCACGTGCAGGGTGATGTTCGTGCCGTCGTAGCGTTTGAAGGTGCGGCCTTCGATGGCGCGGAGGAGCGATTGCTCGCTCGGCGCGATGACGTCGATCAGTTTCTGCGACAGCGCCTCCTGCTCGGTGAACGACTTCGACTCACGCACGGCGCTCTCGGCCACCGTCACGTTGCGGCCACGCTTTGCGGCGATCGTGCGCATGAAGGCGGCGGCATCGTTCTCCATCTTCGCCTTCATGATCTCGTCGACCTTTTCGCCGAGGAGCACCGGGTGCGCGGCGCCGGTATTGGTCCCGGGAGCCATCGCCGCGACGTCGGCCGATTCGAGGATGAAGAAACCGGCCGAGGCAGCGCAGCTGCCGGCCGGCGCGACGTAGACGATGACCGGAATCCGCGAGGTCATGATCTTCTCGACGATGGAGCGCGTGGAATCGAGCAGACCTCCCGGCGTGCTGAGCACGATGATCACGGCGTCGTCATGCTCGCGCTGTGCCTGCTCGAGCGCCCGCCCGATGAACTCGTCGCTGATCGGATGAATCATGTCGTTGACGTTGAGCCGCAGCACGTTGGCGTGCGCGTGAAGAGCGGCGAGAGTCAGCAGCGCGGCGATGGCAAGGGCGCGTCTCATGGCGTTGATCGTACACTTCCGCGATGCCGGCAGAACAATCGTTTGCTTCGCGCCATGGCCGTCAGCTGCTCCTCGGATGTGTGGCCGTCTTCATGCTGCCGTTCGTGGGCGCAGGTCTCAATCTGATGCTGCTCGGCATGCGAGCTTTTCAACGTCACGAGGCCAACGCCATCGCACCGCTGCTGGCCGGCGTCCTCTTCACCACGATCAGCGTGTCGATCTTCGCGGGCGTCCTGGTGGCGACGAGAAACGCAGCCCGCGCAGCCGCCCTGCAGGCCGGCGCTCCCGATCAGCCCTGGCTCTGGCGGCCCGAATGGAGCGCGCGACGCATCCCGGACCGGCGCGGCGCGGCACCGGTCGTTTTGTGGGTCGTGTCGATCTTCTGGAATGTGGTCACGATCCCCGTCGGCTTCATTCTCATCCACCAATGGTTTGAACAGCCGAATCCGATCCTGCTTGTGTTCCTGCTGTTTCCGCTCGTTGGCGTCGGCCTGATCATCGGCGCGATCTACACCACGCTTCGGCGCCTGAAGTTTGGCCGCTCGATCTGCACGATCGACCGCGTGCCGATCGTTCCCGGTGCGTCATTCCACGGCGAGATCGAGATGCGCGGCGATGCGGTGCCCGAGGGCGGCTATCGACTGCTGCTCGTTTGCGTGCATCGCGTCACCACGGGCAGCGGCAAAAACCAATCGACCCATGAAACGCCGCTCTGGCAGACTGAGAGCCGTGTCACGGCGGCGACCGCGATGCGCCTCGCAACCGGCGGTGTGCGCGTCCCGTTCTCGATTGCGATTCCCTCGGATGTTCGCGCAACCGATCTGCGAACCGCACGCGACCAGATCGTCTGGAGGCTCGACGCCTCGGCGGAGATGCCCGGCATCGATTACGCGGCGTCGTTCGAGCTCCCGGTCTTCACGCCACCCGCTATTGCGGACCGTAGTCCGGAGTGGGCTCGTAGTTGAAGAACTTGGTGATGTCGTTTCGGAAGACCAGCTTGAAGTCGCCGATGGGGCCGTTGCGCTGCTTGCCGATGATGATCTCGGCGATGCCCTTCTCCTCGGTGTCCTTGTTGTAGACCTCGTCGCGATAGATGAAGCAGACCACGTCGGCGTCCTGCTCGATCGAGCCTGATTCGCGGAGGTCGGAAAGTTGCGGACGGTGGTCGCCGGTGCGCTGCTCGGGACGGCGGGAGAGCTGCGAGAGCGAGATCAGCGGCAGATTCAGCTCCTTGGCGATGGCCTTGAGGCCGCGCGAGATCTGCGAGATTTCCTGGTTGCGCGACTCGGTCTTTCCCTTGACCGACATGAGCTGGAGGTAGTCGACCATGATCATGTCCAGGCCCGCTTCCATCTTCAGGCGCCGGGCTTTGGCGCGCATTTCCATGATGTCGATGCCGGGCGTGTCGTCGATGAAGATCTTTGCCTTGGCCAGCCGCGCCGAGGCGTCGGCGAGATCGCGCCAGTTTCTCTCGCTGAGCATGCCGGCGCGGATGAGGTGGTTGGAAACGCCCGACTCCGAGGAGAGGATGCGCAAGCCGATCTGCTCCTTCGACATTTCCAGCGAGAAAACGCCGACGGAATAGAGCCGCTGCGCCGGCGACCGCGGCTCGCCGGAGCGATCGGGGATGGCAACGGACTCGGCGATGTTCATCATGAAGCTCGTCTTGCCCATGCTGGGCCGTGCCGCGATGATGATCAGATCCGACGGCTGGAACCCCGACGTGAACTCGTTGAAGCGGTCGTAGCCGGTGGGGATGCCGGTGATCAGCTTTCCGGCATGTTGCAGTTGTTCGATGGCGGTCATGTTCGACCGCGTGATGCGATCGAGCGCTACGAACCCTTTCTCGATCGAGCCCTCGGCTATCTCGTAGATTGACTTCTCGGCGATGTTGAGCACGTCCGCCGGCTCGCTCGGCGCGTCGAGGGCGGCTCTCATCACCGAGTTGCCCATCACGATCAACCGCCGCAGCGTCGACTTTTCTTTGACGATGCGGGCGTATCGCTCGACGTTGGCGATGTCGGGGATGCCGTCGACGAGCGAGGCCACATACGCGGAGCCGCCGACCTGCTCGAGTTGCGCGTTCTTGGCCAGCTCTTCGCGCAGAGTCAGAGGATCGATCTCCTTGCTCTGCTCGGCCAGCCGCCGCATCGTGGCGAAGATCGTCCGATGCGCGTCGCGGAAAAAGTCTTCGGTGTTGATCGTTCCCACGACGCGATAAAAGGCGTGGTTGTTGATCAGAATCGATCCGAGCACCGCGCGCTCCGCATCCGGAGACTGCGGCATCGGCCGGTCGAGAGCGACGTCAAGTTGGGCTACCGACATTGGATTGAGGTCGCGCAGTTTGGAGACGTCACGGGCAAGATGCATCCGCAGATTTTTTCCGCAGTTTTTCCACAGACCGTCGCAGCTAAGCCAAGTGATGTCAAGAAGAACCCCGAAATCCTCAGAGAGTGGAGGGTGCTCGCGCTACTCCCTGTGGAATCCGGAATGCTCCCCTCCGGTAACCCTGTTGGTCAGCGCGTCGTCTGATACCCGTCTGGAGGATTTGAATTGATTAAACGAATACTCATCGTGCTGGCGTTGGCTGTTCCCGTCGTCGCGCAGCCGGCACCGCAAACGGCGCCGCCGCAATCGGCCGCTACCGCTACCGACGCGCAAAAAGCGGTGGCCGTGATCAACGGAGAAACCATCACCGTCGAACGGCTCGACCGGATGTACGCCAATCTCAACTCGCAAATGCGCAAGCAGTACGACGACAACGGCGGCAAGGGCGCCTTCCTCGAGAACTACATCCGCAAGCGTCTGCTCATCCAGGAAGCGTACAAGTCGGGATTCGACCAGAAGCCGGAAGTCAAGGCGGCGCTCGAGTCCGCCCGCGAGTCGACGTTGTTCGACCGCTACGTTCGCGACGTCGTGGCCACGCCGATCGTGACGGAAGCCGAGACCCGCGCCTACTACGACGCCCATCCCGACGATTTCGCCACGCCCGAAAAGGTTCACGTGCGCCACATCGTCATCACCGACATCGCCAGCGGTCCGGGGCAGAAAACGAAGGAAGAGGCGCTGGCGCGCATCGAAAAAGTGCTTTCGGAGATCCGCGCCGCCGACATCACCAGCGCGCAGGGAACCAGCGATCCGGAGGTGCAGGCGCACTTTCGCACGATTCATTTCGCCGAGGCCGCCAAAAAGTACTCCGAGGATGGCTCGGCGCAGAGCGGCGGAGACCTTGGATGGATCGTCAAAGGTCAGACCGATCCCGACTTCGAGAAGGCCGCCTGGGCCATGAAGCCGGGAACGCTGAGCGGAATCATCCACTCGAAGTTCGGCTACCACATCATGCTGGTCGAAGGACGCGAACCGGCCGGGACGGAGCCGTACGATGCGGTCCATTCCAGCATTCGCGAGTACCTGCTCACGCAGAAGGCCTCGGACGTGATGGCTACCGTGACCCGGTTGACGAACGAGCTGCGCGCGAACAGCCGCATCAGCACCTTCCCCGAGAACATCAAGTAGCTGCTACGACGCGGCGCTCGCGGCATCGCGGGCGCCGTGCGCGGCTTCCCACTCCTCGGCTTCCGGCGAAAAGAGGTTGATGCGCGCCTTCTTGTACTCGCGCGTCGGGTAGAGCGCCTGCTTCTCGCCAACGCCGGCATCGATGGCGAGATCGTTGATGATCGATTCGCATTCATCGACCGAGCGTCCGTGCACGATCGTGTAGAGGTTGTACGGCCAGTCGTCGTAAACCGGACGAAGGTAGCAATGCGAGACGGCCTTGTTCTGCGACATCTTCACACCGGCGCTTTCGACCGAGGCGGCGGGGACGACCCATACTCCCATCGCGCTCGCGGCGAAGCCGGTCTTGCGCGGCTGCACCACTGCGCTGTAGCGGCGGATGTAGCCGCGCTTCAGCAGCGACTTCGCGGATGCGAGCAGTTCGTCGGCGGCCACGCTATTGGTCCTGGCCATCGCTTCGAACGGGCGCGGCTGGAGCGGAAGATCGCGCTGCAGAAGGCGAACGGACTCGATCTCCGCCGGTGTCAGCGGAGCGAACTGCGCATCACCGTGTGATTCGTCCGCGTCGTTGCTCCCTTTGAATTGGCGGAGCGTCGGAAGGGCGCGAACGGTTTCGCAGCCGGCTTCGTCTCCGAGAATCTCGATCGTCTTCTCGAGACCGAGGTGCGATGTCGGCGAGACGGCGATGGTGAACCAGAGATTGAAATCGTTGTTGCGCCGGTAGTTCTGCGTGACACCGGGATGCGCGTTGATCGCCGCTGCCGCCTCGTCGATCCGCTCGGGGTCGACTTTGGCCGCCACGAGACACGATCGGTATCCGAGCGCGCGCGCATCGAACTGCGCCGCAAGCTGCCGGAGCAGACCCTCGCGCTTCAGGCGCTCGATGCGCTTGATGACTTCTTTCTCCGACATGTCGATCGCCTGTCCGATGAGGGCGAACGGTGTGGAGACCAGCGGAATCTCACTTTGCAGGGCACCCAGCAGCTCACGGTCCCGTTGATCGATTTCCTGCATTTGGATCCTCGGCTACGTTGTGGCGTTGGGATGTTGGGGATGGGCGGATTGTATGAGATCGGGCGTTCGTTCACCAGTGTTCAAATGGCGGAATCGGCGACTCGTCGGTGGCAATCTTCGGAAATTCATTGACATCAAGCCGCTCCTCGGTTCCGCCCCTTGCAAGAAGAGCGGCCACCCACTGCCGATGCCGCCTGGCAGCCTCCTCGACCGAGGTCCGGTCGATGCCACACCAGCGTTTCGGAAAGCGTTCCAGCTTTTCGAGGGCGGCATCGAAAAGACGAAGTCCGCCGGGATATGTCCCTCGTTTGACGTGGTGATACGCCGCGGCCAGCTGGATGAGCCCCTGCAGAAAAAGGTGGACGTCTGACTCCGCCTCCAGCCAGATCGTCTCCCACGACTCGTGCGCATCCCAGAATTCGGTGGCGTTGAAGTGATCGAGCCCGGCACGGAAGTGGGTGGCGAAGTCGATCATGGGGTCTCGAAGTTTCGCGGTTGCGCGGTCTCGCAGTAAAGCACGGCAAACCACCCGCGAGACCGCGTAACGGCGCGAGCCCGCAACCGCATCAGTCGCCCGCCCTCGTTCCCCGGCGCAGCGTTTCGCACATGGCGGTGGTGAAGTCCGCGGTCGTGCCGGTGCCGCCGATGTCGCGGGTGCGATGCTCGGGACCGGAGTCGAGAACCTTGACGATGGCGTTCTCGATCCGCTGCGCCGGACCCATCTCGCCGATGTGATGGAGCATCAGCACCGCCGACTTCAGCATCGCCAGCGGATTGGCCTTGTTCTGGCCGGCGATGTCGGGCGCGCTGCCGTGCACCGCCTCGAAGACCGCGCCGTTCTCGCCGATGTTGGCCCCGGCGACGACGCCGAGTCCGCCCACGAGACCGGCCGCGAGGTCGGAGACGATGTCGCCATAGAGATTCTCGAGCAGCAGGATGTCGAACTGCTGCGGATTGGTGACCATCTGCATGCAGAGGTTGTCGACGATCTTGTCGTCGGCCTCGATGTTCGGATACTCCTTCGACACATTGCGGAAGCACTGCAGGAAAAGGCCGTCCGACAACTTCATGATGTTGGCCTTGTGCACCGCGGTGACGCGTTTGCGTCCATGCGTGCGGGCGTACTCGAAGGCGAAGCGCGCGATCCGGGTCGACGCTTTCTCGGTGATGATCTTGAGCGACTCCACCACGCCCGGCACGACCTCGTGCTCGAGGCCGCTGTAGAGATCCTCGGTGTTCTCGCGGACGACGATGATGTCGACGTTCTCGAAACGGGTGATGATGTTCGGCATCGACTTGACCGGCCGCAGGTTGGCGTAGAGGTCGAGCGTCTTGCGCAGCCGCACGTTGATCGAGGAGAAGCCGGTGCCGACCGGCGTGGTAACCGGTCCCTTCAACGCGACTTTGTTGCGCAGAATCGATTCGAGGACCTCGGCCGGCAGGGGATCGCCGAACCGGGCGATGGCCTCGGCGCCGACGAAGAACTTCTCCCATTCGACGTCGACGCCGGCGCACTCGATGATCGAGACCACCGAGGCGGTGACCTCGGGGCCGATCCCGTCACCGGGCAGAAGCGTGATCTTGTGTTGCGTCATGAAACATCCTTTCCGCTCGCTCCCGCGCTCTCGCGACGGAGAAGTCCGCGGGGAGCAGCGAGGCCAGCGCGCCGTACTCCGGCAGCTCACCGATACAGCGATGAACGCTCTCCAGCGTCGGCGGTATGAAGTCGAGGTAACCCATGCGGCCACGGGTGAGCGGCTGCTTGGAAAATGTGCCGAGGATCTTGAGCGAGCGCTGCAGAAGAGTCTCGAAATACCGGCGGCGCATCGATCGCCGTTCGCCCTGCGGCAGCTCGCTGCGAGCCGGCAGACCATGCACGCGCCAGTCGGCATAGTAGTCGACCAGCTCTAGTTCCGTCTCTTCGCCGAGAATGCGGGCCACGCCGCGGTCGCGGAGAAGCGAGGCAACGTCGTACGTGTCGGGACCCATTCTCAGATCTTGATAGTCGATCAGATAAAGCTTGTCGTTAAAGATATGAATATTCTGGCCATGATAATCACGATGACATAGCACGTAGGGATGTCTTGAGATGTTATCGGCCAGCTTTCTAAGTAACGGTTTGATCGTCAGCGTCTCGTCTGCCGGGAGGTACATCAGCTTCTCGAAAAAGAACTCCCGCGACATCTCGAGCTCGTTGAAGAAGAAGTCGCCGGTGAACGGCGGGTTGATGTCGACGGCGCCGGCCTTCTGAAAGTAGACCAGCAGCGTGATCGCCTTCCGATACCAGCGAATGCCCTCTTCGCGGTCGTGGTGCAGAAGGTCGAAGAGGGTCTCGTCTCCGACGTCCTGTTGCAGCATGGCCGTGTCGCTGTGCCGGATCAATCCGGGAAGGTAGGCGTGCTTCGACGCGGCGTAATACGCGGACAGCACCCGCGCCAGATCGTGCCGGACCTCCTCGGGATACCAGGCAAGCATGCGCGTCGTGCCGTCGGGGACGCTGACCCGAAAATAGCGGCGCACCGAGGCGTCGCCCTGGAGCGGCCGCGCCGACCAACCCTCCCCGACACAATCGGTGAGAAACGCAGTGGCGTCGTCGGGGAGGGAAGCGTCGGTCATCGGATACTGCAATTGCAAGAACCGGGGACTACTTCGGCACCGGTCCCTGCTCGTCGGGATTGGCGGCGCGAATCACGATCTTCTCGATGGTGGTGGGGTTGTTGGGCCGGTCCTGCGCCCCCTTCGGCGCGTTGACGATCTTGTCGGCGACGTCCATCCCCTTCGTCACCTGCCCGAAGACGGTGTACTGGTTGTCGAGGAAGGTCGAATCGCTGGTGACGATGAAGAACTGCGACGAGGCGCTGTTCGGAGCGCTCGAACGCGCCATCGACACGATCCCGCGCTTGTGCGAGACGGAGTTGAACTCGGCATTGATGTTCTTTCCCGATCCGCCCGTACCCCAGGTCGACGGCGAGCCGGAGACCGTGTTCGGGTCACCGCCCTGGATCATGAAGCCGGGGATGACGCGATGAAACTTCGTGCCGTTGTAGAAGCCCTTCTCGGCGAGCTCGATGAAGTTCTTGACATGATTCGGCGCGACGTCGGGAAAGAAACGAATGTCGATCTCGCCCGCGCTGGTGTGCAGCTCCGCTACTTTGTTCGAGTCCTGGCTCATCTGCCTTACTCCTCTGCGACTTGGTGTCTATTTGGGTGTCGGTCCTTTTTCGTCGTCTTTCGCCGCGCGGATGACGACTTTATTGATCGTGACCGGGTCGACCGGCCGGTTCTGGGGGCCCGTCGGAGCGCTGACGATCTTGTCGGCCACGTCCATTCCTTTCGTGACCTGGCCAAAAACGCTGTACTGCCCGTCGAGCGAGGGAGTGTCGGCAACCATGATGAAGAACTGCGACGAAGCACTGTCGGGAGAGTTCGAGCGCGCCATCGAGACGATGCCGCGCTTGTGCTTGACGGTGTTGAACTCGGCATTGATGTACGTGCCGGTGCCGCCCGTGCCCCACGTCGATGGCGACCCGGAGACGGTGTTCGGGTCGCCGCCCTGGATCATGAAGTCGGGGATGACGCGATGGAACTTCGTGCCGTTGTAGAAGCCCTTCTCGGCAAGATCGATGAAGTTCTTCACATGATTCGGCGCGACGTCAGGAAAGAAGCGGATGTCGATCTCGCCGGCGCTGGTGTGCAGTTCGGCGACCTTGTTCTCGTAGTGGCTGTTCGGTTTCTTCTCGTTTGTTGCGGTGGCCGGCGCGGCCGGCGGCATGGTGGCCTCGGTGGCGGTGGCACTGCTGGTGGTCACGGTTTCGGTGGTGGTGGCCGCGGTCTCGCTGTTGCTCGCGGGCGAGCACGCGGTCACGGCGACGGCCAGCAGCGCATAGATGATGTTATTCAAGAGCATCCTCCTTCGTGGTCTCGGGCGCGAATCCTACTACGCGCCTATGAGCCGGAGTAAAGGACGAATGGAGCCCAGTACTTGGGATGCTGGTAAACGGTGCCGCCACGGATGAGGCTGAGCTTGGCGTTGCGAAGCGAGGTGGCCGGATCGCGTCCAGCGCGGATGCCACTGTAGAGATCGTCCATCAGTTTCGGCGTTGCGCTGTCGTTCACTTCCCAGAGCGACGCGATCACTTGTTGCGCGCCTGCGTGGAGGAATGCCCAGGCCAGACCCACCAGTCCCTCGCCCGTGTAGGCCCGCGTACCAGCGCCGTGACAACTCGAGATCGTGACCAGCCTTGCCTGCAGCCGGTGCTTGAGGATGTCGCGCGCGTACAACTTGTAGGAGTCGCCTTCGCCATCGCGCGCGAGCACGACCGCGGAGTCGAGTGGCCGTTGGCGCGTGGCGATGCCGTGAGCTACGAAGTGGATGAGCCCATAGCGGCCAGCGCTTGCATTCTCGTACGCGCGCGGCGTGGCAGCACTCCCCTGCAGAATCGTGCATCCGTTTCCGAAGTGCCGCTTCACACGGCTGATCTCGTCTGCTGCATTCGTGAGACGGGGAAAATCATGGTCCGGCGACGGCGGATCACCAACCAGGAGCATCGATCGAGGTCCGCGCGTGCTTTGCGGAGCATCGAGCAATTCGAGTGAGTTTGCGGTCTCGAGCGTGACGTCTTCGATCCAGTAACGAAGTGTCGCGGGATTCACCAGCGTCTCGAGATTGAATGCGTACAGCCGGCCATCGGGAATGACGATCACGCGAGCGCCGAGGGGTGTTGCACGCATCGGCAATTGAGGAACAAGTGTCGAGTACAGCTTCGAGGCGTGGGCGCGGCTCGCGGCCTTGCTTCGTAGCGCCTGGATATCGCGAGAGTAGGAATCGATCTCAGCTTCGATGGCCTTGGACGGCGGAAGCCTCTCCATCTCGATCGACGACCCGGTGATGATCCAGACGTAGGACTGCTTCGGTGCCAGCCAATACGAGAGAATGACAGCGCTCCGGTCCCGCGCTACGCGCTGAGGGTCGAAGTCTCGTTTGGTCTCTTCCGATTCAAGTGCGTCGTTGAGCGTCTGTGCGCGGCTGGACTCTGCCACCTCGAGGGCCTCGGTGACATGGCCACCGTCGATGAGAAAGTTGACGTACGCCTCGTTGACCTCTCGAACCAATGCGCCAAAGGACAGCCTCAGTTCTTCATTCTTGATGTCGTTTCGTGCGTCTGAGGCCGCGTCGATTGCACGGCGGAAGTGACCGCCGGCATCCGGCGAATTGCCGGCTGCAACGTAAAACTGTGCAAGACGCGCCTCGGCCTCCCATTGCTGCGCCTTCGTCTTTGCCGCCTCGATGACGCGCTTCGCCTTTGCTACCGCCGCGTCGAGCTGGCCGATGCGCGCGTCGATACGCGCATCGATGAGGAGCAATCGAAGTTGTTGCTCTGACCCCGGTGATTCGCTGACCAACGTCCGTGCGCCATCGTTCATCTTTCGAGCTGCGGCCGGATCGCCGAGCTCCAGCAGGGCCACCGCTGTATTCGCAGTGAATTCCGCCAGGTCGGGATGGCCGATCCTGCGGGCAGCGACGACTCCGCGCTGGTAATAATCGAGAGCCTTGCGGTAGTCGTGATTGTGTAATGCGATGTCGCCCAGACTACTCAGCCACGGGACGATGTCGTATTCGGCGCCAATGTCCTCGGCAATGGAGAGCGCGTTGGTAAAGTGGTCAGACGCCGTGTCGAAATCGCCCAGAAGGATGAGCGCCCATCCCAGATTTCCCGATACCTTTTCGATTTTCGAGCGGGCATCGATTTCGGTCGCCAATGTGAGCGCTTCACGCTGATACGCGACGGCCTCGTCGTAGCGGCGCTGATACGTTCGCAATCGTCCCAGCGTGCCAAGAGCGTTGATCTCGAAGATTCGGTCGTGTTGCTTGCGAGCCAGGCGGATCGACTGCCGCGCATCGCGCTCCGCAGCTTCGAAAGAGCGTTGCCAGGTTTCGATGACGGCGCGACGACCGAGAACGTCCGCGAGCAGACGAGGTTGATAGGTGCGCGCAAGGCTTTCCGCGCTGACCACTAAACGATTGGCGCCGGAAGCATCCTTCAAACGATAGGCAAGGACAGCCTGTTCGAGGAGCCGGCGGATGGCGATCGTGCTGTGGGCGAGCCGCGCGGGCGGTTCAGCCGCCAGGACTACCGCCGCCTCCTGATACTTTGCGCGAGCCGTTAACACGTCTCCCAGGAGCAATTTCATCTCCCAGACGTCATCGCTTCCCCGCGCTTCGAATCGCGCCAGCGACTCGCGTAGAAACGGCTCCGCGACGCGCCAATTGCCGTGGTCGCAGAGGACCGCCGCCTTGCGATATGCCTCTCGCTCCGGCGGAACCGCGCTGGCGCTGCCCAATAGCAGAGCCAGCGCGGCGATCATCCAGCGACGGTCAGGGATACATATCCGTGCCATTCGTCGTACCGGATCCTGCCGTGAATTCTCCGTCGTTTGGTGAGCCGAGGTTGAAACGAAGCATGTTGACGGTGCGCTGGTTCTGCTTCAGCAGCACTTCACCGATCGCGATCGTTCCGAAGTCGGCGATGCGAACGACGTATCCGTTGCGCCGCACCGGCGAAATCCTGTCGGCTTTACGCCGCGCTTCCTCGTCGGACAGATCCTCTTTCGGGTCCGCATCCGGGACATCGATGCCATCGACCAGCGAGCACCGGATGACGTCGTTCCGCGCCGGTGCGCCGTTCACGCAACGTTCCGGAGGCCAGCAGAAACGCTTGCCGTTTCGCGCGGCCAGCGTGCCGCTCGCGTCAGCTGTTCGTTCCTTGCCGAGCATCTCGTCGTCCGCCGAAGCGGGCTTGCCAAATGCATCGACGAACGAAGAGTACGTCGCATAGCGCGAGAAGATGCTGTGGTCGAGTTTCACGCCAACGGGCCGGCCGCCGATCCGGACGTTCTCCAGCAGCGAGCCTTCGAACGTGAACTGCGGCTCTTCACACTCGGACTGACGGCCGGTGTCGGCCGCGAGGTGCTCCGAGGTCACTCGCCCGACCAGCAGCTCAACGTGCACCATGTTGAGGATGTTCAGATTGCGGATCGAGACCGTCGAAATCGTATTGCGGTAGCGTCCGCGCTGACTTCCGCCGACGTATACCGAGGCCTCATCGAACGAGATGATGCCCTTGTAGTTGTAGTTGCGGATGGTTTCCGAGCCCTCGCCGCCACTCGGCGACAGAACAGCCGAGCAGGTGCTTGGAAGGACTTCGCAACACGGATTGCGGAGGACTCCACCGAAAGCCAACGCGTTGGCGTGATAGACGAATGACATGACTACCTCCTCTTTCTCTCTGCGGTTACCGAACCTCCACTGTGAAGGGGTACGCGGCGATCTCCCGGTCGCCACCTCGGATGACAAGTTTGTAGTTGCCGCTGGATAGCGTGTGGGGCGCAATAACCATCGGTACGGGTTCGCTCGCATCCGCATGTGTCACGGAGAGCGATGCTCGTTTTAGGTTTGCGGTGTCGCGAATCTCAAGTACGTAGATGGGATATTGATATACGGCTGGGATGACAATCGTGAGCGGCAAAGCCTCATCTGGACGAGCCTTCACCACGATATCTTCGCCCGGACCTCGCGACGGCGAATCAAGCACGACAGGCTGAGCGAGCCGAGTGGCGACCGAGACGGGCGCGGGCGGCACCTCGGGCCTCACGGTGATCGATTTATAAGCCAGCACGGTCACGAGCACCGAAGCGGCAGCGGCCCATCCCCAATGCATCCGGCTCCGCGGGAGGGCCGCTCCACGCGGTTGACCGAGCCGTACGGTGGCTCTGACTTTCGCTGCATCACGTACCGAAATCGAACACTTGGGACAATCGAAGAAGTGCTCTTCGAAGGCGTCGCGTTCCTCCCCGTTCAATTCGCCGAGGATGTAGCGTTCAGCAGCCATGGAGTCGCTTGCTTGGTGATGGTCCATTTCTCGTTTCTCATTTCAGTAGTGACACTTAATCGAAATTCGTTTCACGCCGGTGAGGGAATCCACAGCGTTTCCGGCGGAATCTCGCGCTCGACCTCTGTCCGGCAGCGGCGTAGCAGGCGTTCGGAACGAACCGGATCCTCATTCCCTGCGATCTTCCCGTAGCGCGCCAACGATTCAAGGAACTTCTTCTCCACCTCGGGTGAGACTCCTTGTTCGACGGAAATCTGAATCACCAGATGCTTCAGGTCAAAGTAGAGGCTGTTGAAGTCCATAAAAATACCGGTTCGCCGCTCGACTTCCGACTGCCAGTTCATGAAGGGTTTCACCACCGTAAGGACAACGACCGCAGCGGCCACAAGCTCCCAGACTCGCCCGCCGGCCGGCGTATGCCAGATCGCCCAGCCGCCTACAGCACCGGGTGCGGCGAGCGCTAGAACGATCTCGATGGCCCGGCTCCGCCTGCGTACCCATGTGAGACGAGCTGCGGCGTACTTCTGACTCAGCAGCGTATTGCGATAGCAATCATAGATATGCGGGAGCCATTGCTCATTGGGCGACTTCGGCCGCTGGTCGTGTCCTGACCGGATGTCAGTCATCGGCCGGCCCCGGTTTCGGCCAGGACAAGGTTGGATTGCCCTCAGGCCGCAGCATTACGATGTCGGCGCCCTCCCACGCGGCACGAAACTTTTCCTTAGCGCGGTGCAAAAGAACACGCAGATAGCTTCGGTCGACGTGAAACTCCTGGCAGACGTCATCGTTGGAGCGCTCGTCGAGAAAGAGAGCGCGAAGGATCGCGGCATCTCGTCTTGGAAGGTCGCTGATCACACGGCGGACTCGCTCGCGTTCTTCGCCGCTGACGAGGGCGTCTTCCACATCCTCCGACGTGGTGATATCGAGGTGTGCGTCCAGCAGCGGCTCCGTGCGATTTTTCTTTCGGTATTGTTCGAGCAAGACGTTATTGCAGACCGTGTTGACGAAGGCACCGAGCTTGCGGCCGTCCTGGATGCCTCCGCCGGGCTGTCGCAGCGTCCTGAAGACACGGACAAAAACCTCCTGTCGGACGTCATCGATGGCATCCAGGGAGGGCAGTCGCCTGCGAAGCTTGATCAGCAGAAGCTGCTGGAAATACGAGAGGAAGTGCTCCTCGGTCCAGCGGTCGCCTTCCCGCAGACGCCGGACGTATTCGTCGTCGAACGTGAAGAAGTCCATACGTATAGGAGTGACTGAAACGTTACTTTAACAGCTGCCTGCACTTCCCGAGGCGCGATTTCCTACCCGCGAAGGCGCATCGCCGCCTTGCGAAGCGCGGCGTGACCGATGGCGACGTCGACGCTGCGCTGCAACATCGGAATGTACTGCGCGGAAAACGAGCCCTCGGCACCGGCGCCGAAAAGGTGGTCGACACGATCGGCGATGGCCGCCACATCCGCCGCCTGGAAGTCGGTGCGCGCCATCTCGTCGATGTCGACGATGAGCGCGGTGACCGGCTTCAACCACGCGAAAAAGGGATCGTCGCCGAGCAACTGGAGCAATTGCGAAGGCTTCACAGGAGCCACGGCGAATGCGTAGTCCTCCTTGGCCATCTCGATCAGCGCCCGATGGAGCGGGAGGAGAAGTTTCGAGACCTCGCGGAGTGCATCGCGCAGCGCCGCGCGCTCCGGAGAATCAGGCGTGTGCATGGTTCGCGCGAAGAAGGATTTTTTGTCGAGCGCCATGATCCCGTAAACATCGCGCCTCCACGGTTGGCTGGGGAAGGGTGGGTAGGCAGTGGCCAACCGTGGAGGCGCGAAACGGTGATGATGAGAATCGAAAGTCTACCGCAAGTGGAGCGGCGCAAGTAAAGCTCTTTCGCTTGCCTCACTGCGCCGGGCGGACTTAGAATGCGCCCCCGCGCCGCGCCCGCCTCGGAATGCGATTCCGGCACGGGTGGTTAACGTCGCTTGCTCGCACCCATAGCTTAATTGGATAGAGCATCTGACTACGGATCAGAAGGTTCGAGGTTCGAGTCCTCGTGGGTGCACCAACCTGAATCAAACCGGCGGCGGGCAATGAGCCCGCCGTTGTAATCTTTGAACGATGGATCATCAGGCGCGGTGGATGAAAGAAGCCCTTGCGCTTGCGGAAGAAGCAGCCGCGGACGGCGAGATCCCGGTCGGTGCCGTCGTCGTCGATGGCAGCGGCGCGATCATCGGACGCGGCCGTAACCGTCGCGAGTCCGGCGATCCTCTCGGGCATGCCGAGCTGATCGCCATCCGTCAGGCAGCCGATGCGATCGGCGACTGGCGGCTGGAAGGGACGACGATGGTGGTGACGCTCGAGCCGTGCGCGATGTGCGCCGGCGCGCTCGTCAATGCCCGCGTCGGGAAGCTGATCTTCGGAGCATTCGATCCGAAGGCCGGTTTCTGCGGGTCGCTCGGGAATCTGGTTCAGGATGCACGGCTCAATCACCGGCTGGAAGTCGTCAGCGGGGTTGAGTCCGAGGAGTCGAGGCGTCTTCTGCAGGAGTTCTTTCAAGGGTTGAGAAAGCGGTCGCAGGTCACGGAGAGGTGGCAGAGTGGTTGAACGCGGCGGTCTCGAAAACCGTTATACCTTCACGGGTATCGGGGGTTCGAATCCCCCCCTCTCCGCCAGGCCCGCACGGCGGGCGGCGTAGGTTGGCCCAGCCTCGGCCCACAGTACTTTTTTAACCGACATTCGCGTGCATCAACAGTTCGTTGAACGGAGAGATGGCCGAGTGGCTTAAGGCGCACGCTTGGAAAGCGTGTGTACGTTAACGCGTACCGTGGGTTCGAATCCCACTCTCTCCGCCAATCCCCGGTTTCTGCTGCTCGCTTGATGAGGTTGTAGGGCGAACGCATTGCAAAGTCGAGACTTCCGTCTCGCACGGTGCAGTTCGAAACGAGCAATCGCAGCAACTTCGCCCGCTCTGTCGGTGATTGCGTAAGGTACTCATCACGCGCGGCTTGCAGGAGTTCGAACTGCTCGCGAGCCCGATCAATCAACTCGTCCGTCGTCACGCTCGGCACTTCGCTGACGAGTCGTGATCGTAGCTCGCGCTCCTCATCCCGCCAGGCATCGGCGCGCTCGCGCCAGAAGCCTTCGGTGATGCGGCCGGTGAGCTTGTCCTCGTAGGTCTGCGCCTGCAGACAGGAAAGCTCGGTGAGGCGCGCCTGGGTGCGCGTGGCGGTGGCTGCTGCGGCGCTCCTCGTCTCGTCGTAGGAGGCCGCGAGGTCATCGAGCAGCCAACTGCTCACCGCCTCATCGACGGCGAGCGTGGTGAGGAGCGCGATGGTCTGCTCTTCGAAGGTGCGCTCCGGGTAGTACGTGCGCTGTTCGCATCCGGTGCAGAAGTAGTACGTGTACTTCCCTTTCTTCAGATCACCGCTGAGGAGGCCGTTGCAGGCGGCGCAGTGCAGGAGGCCGGCGAAGGTGAATTCGTGCGCTCGCGTCTTGGGCTTGCTGCGAAAGCCGAGGGCGTACTGGACTTGGTCGAAAAGGTCGCGCGTGACGAGCGGTTCGTATTTGCCCAGGTACGTGGTGCCGCCCCAGGTGAACTCGCCCATGTACGCGGTGTGTTGGAGGATGCGTGCGAGCGCGCTTTCTTGGATGGGTGCGCCGTAGCGTCCGCGCAGTCCGAGGTCGCGCCCAATCTTTGCGAGCTGCTTGAGCGAGTACTTTCCTGTCGCGGCGAGGTGGAAGAGCTGGCGGAGCGCCGGGCCGTGCTCGGGGTGTGGCTCGATGCCGATTGGTCCCTTGATGTTGTGGTAGCCGACTGGGGCGCAGCTTGGCCAGCCGCCTTCCTTCGCTTTCTCGTGCATCCCTTTCTTCACTTCTTCGCTGAGGTTCTCACTGTAGTTCTCCGCCATGAGGACGCGCATGCCGGTGAACAGGCGCACGCTGGAGTGCGCTTTGGGGTGGAGGATCGTTCCTTCCTTGACGAAGTGGATGGTGAGGCCGAGGCGCTTGAGCGTGCCGTAGTCGTCGAAGTTCCGCGTCAGTCGATCGACTTTCTCGACGAGCAGTGTGGTGACGTCCGGGTGTGCTTGGAAGAAGGCGAGCATCTGGCCGAAGCCGCTGCGTCCGGTGCTCTTCGCGGTTTCGTCGTCGCTGAACTCGACGATGATGTCCAAGCTTTCTCGCTGCGCGTACGCTCGTAGCAGATGGCGCTGCGCGGGAATGCTGAATCCCTCCTCCGCTTGCTCCTTGCTGCTCACCCGCGCGTAGAGGACTGTGTCAGTCGTGCTTTTCATCGGTTGCTCCCGCAACAACATGGCGCGAACGCTTCCAAGAAGCTACGAGCAACATGAGCTGTCGCAAGTTCGTAGCAGCCTCCCGCCACTCCTCATCCGACAGCGGCCGTCCGGCCTGTGCTTCGATGCTTGCGCGGGCACGCTGCTCCGCAGCCTGTCGCTCGGCCGGCGTGAGTCGACGATGCCGTTGCGCGCAATGTCTCACGATGCCTCCGCTCGCAACGCGTCGAGCAGGAGCAGCACGTCGACGATGACGAGATGATCGGAGGACGCGACGTTCGCTCGCAGCTTGTCGTCCTTGCCGAAGACCGCGAGCACAGTTAGCGCGAACGACTCGCCACGTTCTGCTGAACGGACGCCCGTCGCTTCAGGACGCGAACACTCGACTTCAACCGAGGCGAGGTCACCATCGTTAAGCGCAATGACTCGCCCGCTGAGGTCTTCGATCGTTCGACGGAACTGCTCATGTGCGGCAGCGTTGAATGACAGCACGAGGTCGGCGCCGAGCGTCTCGATTGTGCTGGGGGCGATGTGCGCTGCCAGTTGGCGAATCAGGAATTCGTGCTGGACCGACGATCCACCACGGAGTCCCTTCTGCGGGCGCTGCCCAAGCCGTTGCCAACCTGCCGGCGTTAGGCGCAATGCACTACCGGTCTTGCCACGACCGCGTCCGGTGCGGACGCGATGAGACTCAACAAATCCGAGGTTCGTCAGAAGGGACTTTGCGCGGTCACCTTCCGAGAGGCGCAGAGAGCATCGGCAGTAGCTCGGTGTGGTCAACGTGCATGGATGCTTTGCCACGTCGTGCAGGAGTGCTGTTGCGTGCTCGTTAAGCGGAATGGCTCGCGGAGGTGTTTCCACCACCGGCGCAACGCGTGACGGTGGTGAAGATGACGGCGCGGATTCATGCGACGGCGTCGGCTGCTCGTTACTCTCGTGCCCTTCCCTTGCTGCCCAAGTGTTAGGCGCAACACCAAAATGGATTGCTCGTTCACCAGCCGCCGCCCTCGTCGGCACATCGATATCCTTCGATTGCGTGAAGGGCGCATACGTGAAGAGGAACGGTTGCTCGATACCGCGCACCTTCCCGATACCTGTGCCCCGCGGCATGCCTCCGGCGAACTTTGCTTGCCCTGGTGTTAGGCGAAAGCTCTTCGTGATCGCATCGAGCTCTCGTCCATCGCTGGGCTGTAGCGCGACCTGCACTTGAAACTGCGCGAGCACGAGCGGGTCGAGCTCTGTCCATGAAGGCGTGGCGACGATGAACTGCATCCCGTTTTCGCGTGTGACGGGCAGCAGTTGCACGAGCGTTGGCGGGAGACCGGAGATGGTTTGTGCGCGCTTGCTCAGACTTGTTTGTGCCTCGTCGAGAAAGATCGTCGTGTGGATCTGGTCGCGGAGGTGGCGGTGCTGAAGATAGGCGAAGCGTTCCACGATGAGATGCGAGGTAACGAAGCGTGTTGCGGGCGTCTGCGCGCCCTTGACCGGGCAGTACAACGAGGTTTCATGCAGCTCGCTCCAGCGGTTCGTGGTGCTTTCGTAGAGCCGTGGGTAGGCGAGGCTGACGCTCTCCAGCCGGTCGGCCGCTGCTTTCCCGGTCGGTGATTTGTCGCGCAAGCGAATGCGGTCGACTACATCGCGCAGCGCAGCCGCTCGGCCTGGGTGGACGAGTTCACGCAGGATGGGCAGGAGGACTGCCTGCTGCAGCTCCGCCGTCCAGAAGCACTCGCGATAAAGCGTGAGAAACCGATTGATGAAGTCCGTACTCGTGCCGTACGGTGGGCACGTGATGAGGGAGAACTCCAAGTCATCGAGGCACAGCACGCCCTGATGCCGGAGCATCCACGGCGTGTCGCCCTTCTGATCGACGACAAACGCCTTCACTCTTCCTCCGAAACCAGCACCGAGTGCAGGAGGTGCGCGAGGAGGTGGCTCTTACCGCTCCCGGTCGGGCCATAGACGAGGACGTGCTCCAGCTCATTCCCGAGCGTAACGGGACTATGGTTGCTGAACTGCGCGCCCAGATGCGTGCCGCCACGGTCAATGTTGTGGAGCGTGACGAAGGGGATCTTGTCGTGCCAGGCGTGATAGGGCGCAAGGCGCGCCACGAGACTCGCGCGCAGCTTGTCTTGCAACGCCGAGTGCTCGTCGGGGCTGATGCTCGCTAGGAGGCTCGCGATCCACCGGTCGTACCGCGCGACCTGGTACTCCTCAGCGAAACACAGCTCGCGCCGCAGCACGTCGTCGGTTACGAGAGGCGCGACAATTCGGTCAGGAGCGTACGCCAGCGACATGACTTGCAGACCTCCTTTCGTTGGGCTTCGCGGATGACGCGGTGGATGCAACGGCCGCAGACGACGCGCTGGCAGACCGCGCAGGTCCGGCTCGCGTCCTTGCTGATGACGCCATGGCACGTATCGCAGATCACGACGATGGTCTTGTCATCGATGGTGCGACCGTCCGTTGTGGTGAAGCGTGCCTCCTCCTTCGTGACGTCGCGTGATCCGGTTGAGGTCACGCTGATCGTCTCGACGACGGTTGCGACGAGATTGCCGTTGACGGTACGGCGCGTGGTGCTGCGTGTCTCGACCGATTCACTGGTCGCGGTGTAGGGGTTGGGAGGAAGTTCGGTCATGGTCGGTCCATTCGCGTACTGCCGGGCGTAGCGCCGTGCCGAGGAGGATGCCGGCACCGATGGGCACGATCGTGTGGGCGAAGGAGTCCATGTCGTGGAACGGTGCTGCGCCGAGCGGGACAAGGATGCTGATGGTGAGGACGAGGGCTTTTTGGTTGTGCATCGCGCTGCTGGCGACCAGGCCCAGGATGATGAACCAGCCGGCCGCGAGATAGTTGAGGAGTGCGAGGAGGACGGGGGCATGCACCGCCTGCGCGGTGAAACGCAGGAGGTGCAGCCCCGCCATGATGATGACGGCGTGCAGCAGTACACGAAGCAGGGGCACGATCCGTTACTCCGTGTTGACGGTCTGACGCAGCGTGTACCGCTCGTAGTCCAGCTCGTACACGCTCTGCAGGCGGGTCGCCATGCGATGCCAGTCCTCGGTTTGTTGCGCGAGGACTTCGCGCTGGTGGGCCACGCGCACGACCGGGGCCTTCACGTCGTTGATCGTCTTGCGCAGGTATATTCTTCGATGGAGGAGCGGCGCAATCTCAAACAGCTTGCCCGCGAGAAGTTCCATGGCGAAGCTCGGGCCGATCGTGGCCGCCAAAATCAAGCCCGCGCTGCCTAGCCGCACGTACCACGGCTCGTTCGGATCTGCCTGGCCGATGCGAATGGCGAGGATAGATGCGACAAGGAGAGCGTAGGCACCGATAGCCATGACGAGGCGACGCGTGCGGCGGCTCGTGCCGTCGTATACGAGATGCCATGCCCGCACGACACCCCACGCCAAGAGCACCTCGATGACCGTCAGCATCATGCCGAGGAGCATCGCGTCAGTGGATGGCCAACCCGTTAGGGTGAAGAGGCGCGTGTTCGCACGCCAACTGATGAATCCCAAGCCGAGGAAACAGAGCGGTATGAAGGGCCACCACCAAAATGGCGAGAGTTTGCGACCGACGTCCTGCAACTCCACCTGCTCCGCTGAGACGTCGACCGTCGTCGGCTGGTCGCTTGCGAGGTCCGCGGGAAGTGCCGGCGGTGGACCGAGCAGCGCGACAACCGCCTGCTCGCCGCGACCCGTGAGGTAGTGGTAGGCATTGGCACGCGCCTAAGTGCTGATGCGCCAGCGGTACCAGAGAAACTTCAGGGATTGAAACTTCATGAGTTGTCTCCTTTGAGGTTGAAGGGTCCAGTAACAAAGACCGCCCGCGCGCCCGCCCGCTGCAGCAGGATTCCCCATGCGTGCAGCAGTTCGAGATGGCGAGCGACGCTGTCGTGACACGTCGCTGGCGTGATGTCGAAAAACGCCCCGACGACCGTGATGCCCCGCAGAGAATTGGGAAGGAGAACGTGCGCGTCATCCAAGCGAGGAATGACTGCACTCGTCGTGATCGGCCCACATTCCCACCGCGCGTACCCGACTTCTTTCAGATCGCTGACGAGAATGACGACGCGCTCCCGGAATGGACTCGTAGTCATGCCGATGCGCGAGAGGGCATCGAACAGAGGACTGCGCGCCGGAATACTCGTGCGGACCACTTGCGCTGCTGCCAAAAGGCGTTCGCGCGAGCGGCGCACGCTCACATCGCGCTCGCGCTGACTCAGGTGGAGGTTCGCCTGCTTGGATGCGGCGAACTGTTCAGTCGCGGTGATCGTTGTCTGCTCCACAGAGTCGCGTAGCACCCAGAGTCGCAGGACACCCGTCCGCACGGTCAGCGTGGGAAGCAGCACGTCGAGTTGTGCCGACAGGTTGCGCAGATCGCCACCCGGAGAGTGCTCACTCCCATCGAGAAGCAGGTCGATGCAGACCGGGTCCACCTGCTGGGACTCGATGCCAGCCGCGCGCTCCAACGCCGTCGACTGCTGATCACTCGGAAGGTCGCACGCGAGGAGGAGAGCGGAGAGAATCAGGAGGTGCCTCATGCGACCTCCTGTCGATGGCCGCAGCGCGGGCAGCGAAGGACGGACCGTGGCACGACGCAGCTCACCATCGCCTTCCTGTCGGACGTGAGCGGAATAGAGATCGATACCGGCCAGGAAAGACCGCGCACCGCAAGAATGCGCGGCTCATCCTCGCGACGGACCGGCAACCGCGGCGGACTCAGAGAATTGACCATCGGGAGTGGCTCCTTTTGTTCGTCGAGTCCTCACCCATTGAGGTCGACAAACTTGACAACGGAGCCTCCCGAAACCGCCGTTTACGATGAACGATTAAGCGACTTCCATGAACAGTTCACCGCTCCGACAAGCATGCTCGGCCGTTCAGAAGTCGTATGTGAGCGTCACCTTTGCGCGCTCGTAATCCATCCTGGCCAGTAGTTGCTCAAGACGCGCCGGCAACGAGGAACCCACGAGCGCTCCTTCAACGTCGCGCTTAACATTGAAGTAAGGACTCTGCGCTCCTCTCCACTGTTCGTCTAGCCAGCGACTGCCAACCTGCCGCGACGGGACGCCAAAAGCTAGGCCCGCGGGCGTTAACCGTTCGCCGCGGATCGGAAGCCACGACCGGATCTCCTCTTCCAAGCACAAAAGAATCCGCGGCATCGCGTGGAAGTGCAGGCGGCCAAGGCGCTCTGCGAACGCAGACGAATCATCGTTCAACTGGTCGTAGGCGATGTGAGTGGTGACTCGCGGGAATGCGTTGACGCTGATGCACAGTGATTCATCGGTTATCGCTTCCATGTACAGATGGCAGGAGTAGTCGTGACCTCGACTCATATCTCGCACGACCGCGCGAACGTACTTCCGTTCATAGTCACTCGGAGCAAGATCGAGTGACGTGCCGTGCTCTTTATCGATGATTCGGATGATGCGCGAAGACATGAAGCATGTGTCATGTACATCGCGAGATAAAAGCTCTTCTCTGATTTCGCGAACCATCGCACCTACAAGTTGTGGAAATCGAGAACGATAAGTCGGTTCGTTGCGGAACTGCGCAGCTTGGCATCGCATTCGCTCATCCATTCGCAATCGCAGCCGGCCCGTTTCGTCGGCAGCGCGGAGGTCCCGTGAGTTACCAAGGATTTGTCGAGCGGGCGTGGTGGTACTGGCTTGCGATCCGCCGCGAGCAAATCGGTCGTCCATTGCGCGAGGGCGATGATGCGCCCGACGTGACCAGCTCACTCCTTACGTTGCTGCTCGAGAAGGAAACTGTCGACTCAAAAAGCTTTGACTATCACACCACGCTGGATGCGCTGGGGATCAAACGTGGCGGCCGGCAACGACTCTTTCGTGGCCGCATTCCTAACCCTGAAAAACAACACAAGAAGACGGATGAGCACGTATCAATCACCGAGTCGCATCGAAGAATCTTCTACCGCCAGTTCTACGATGCCACGACCGCCTTCGTTCGGTCAGGCACGTACAAGCAGTGGCAGCGAGATGGCTATCTACCGCTTCGAGAACTCCTTGGACGCTACGCACCAGCGTGGGCACACCGCGAAGGCAAACACGGTGCGTTGCCCGACACGCCGATTCCGTTTCCCGGCGTGCTGTTCAATGGCTTCGGCAATGGCCAGACATGGATCGGGTTTCGTGCGCCACGGTTCCTTCCCACTGATGACGAAGGGTTTCCGCTGCTAGACCTACTGGACGCGGGAGACAGAGCGGCGCTCCTTCAGCGCGATCCAACGCGCGGCAATATTGAAGCTGTTGTGCTACCGCACATCGCGTGGATGAACGAGGCAGAGTCCACGTTTGATCTTCGTGGTCGGCTCGCTGCGATTCGAGACGAGTTCCCGGACTTATGCCGTGCGGCGATCGCATATCTCATGGCACGCGACGGGCGCGATGGCATTGTCGCCTGCGGACCGATCGACTTCATCGAAGACACTGTCGGGAACGTGCCGGCCGGCCGGAGCGTCGCGCTCTACTTGCCATATCTCGATAATATTGAGGGACTACACGACGCGATCACCCAAGCGTCAACGCGCATTCCGCAGAGCGACGCGAAGCGAGTGATTCTCTGCACGAACCTCGATGGCGTAACTGTTGTTGATGCACTCAAGCAGCTTGATCTGCCAGCGACTCTTCGCGAGTACGACTGGTTCGTGTTCGGATATGAAGCGCTCCGGGCCGCACTCAGTCAAGAACCGTGGCTATGGACTGGGTACGACTTCGGCCCGACCGGACTGCAGATCGCCCATACGCACCAGCCAAACCACATCAAGAGCCTCTTTCAAGACCCTGAGTTCCCGTTCCTGCACTACGGGATCGAACACCCAGCGATCCGCAATATCAAGCTTGCACCAGGAGTCAACGCGCGCATCGTCGGCGGCGAGGGAGCGGGAAAGACGATCGCGTGCCAGCAACTCCTGCTGCGCGATCTCGTACCAACGACGGTCTTCCTCTTCACCAAGAGCGCGACGGCCAGCGACGTGGCGCTCGCCAGTGCGATAGCAACCGATCTCGTCGAGCGGACGAAGGCTCACTTCACGTTCTGCGTGGACAGCCTGCAAGACGTCATCAAGCTGGACGTGATCGCCAACGACCTAATGCTGCTCGCGGCGCAACTACGAGAACGCTTCGGCGCAGACAAGGTGACGGTGCTCGTCTCCTACACCCCCTTTCGACGGGCTACCTTGGAGCGAGAATTCCCGGCTTGGTTCGAGAAGCACAAATTTCAGCCCGCCATTCACCTCGTCGGCGACGAGCATTTCCTCGGCGACGTGACGGCGTACCACTTCTTGGCGTTCGGCTTCCACTTTCCTGTCCCTCACCGAATTCACGCGTTTGCACAATTCGTCCATGGTTGGAACGGGAGCATTCGCACACTCTTTCGGCTCTTGCGTCCGTTTCGGGGCAGGGACTTGGATGCAGAACAAATTCCTCCGGACGTGTTAATTCATGAAACGAATCAAGCATGGTACGACCAGTACATGGAGCTCTGCGCGCGGTCACCGTATGTGGCGGGTATCCTGGAGATCATCGCGTACTTCCGTGTCCTCCTTCGTGACCGCGACATGCCGCGCGTCTTGCTGCATCACTACTTCTTCCACTTCTTCAGCCGCAATCCCAATGATTGGCAGACTGCCGCGCAAGTACTCCACGATGCCGGCTGGGTCATATTCGACGAGCACACGCTAGGCATGCACGAGGTCAATGTTCGTCCGCAACTCACCGGCCTCTTATCCACGCTCACAACCGCGGATCGCGTACGCGATTACGACCTCTTCACTCTAAGCGGCCCCTACGAACTACCGATGGAATTGTGGGGGCTAGCTTTGGTGCTTCTTGCGCGGTCATTTGTCGAGCGGGATGAACGCGAATTGGCACTTCACGCCGTTGCCCGATTGGAGAAATTCTTCCCCACCGCTCCAGATACTCCACGATTGAAAACACTGGTGCTGGCAATCAATGAGTACTTCGATCAGGCATTCGCAACCGCCGCTGAACACCTCGAACGCGAACCGGACGACTTTCAACTTTGGCTTCAACTTGCAAGTGCCTGCAGGCGACGAGCGAACGAGGAACGTGCGAAGGTCGCAAACAAAGCAGGCATGACCGCGATGATGGCACGTGGCGGGTTTCCCAAGGGCGTGACGCATCTCAACACGATGCACAACGATGACATCATCACCGGCCTAGAGGAAATCCTCCGAAACTCGCCAGAGGATTTTGCGACCGTGATGATGCTGCTCGACCAGTACGCCGTCTCGGGCAATCTCGATAAGGCCCTAGCGCTTGCCGGCACGCTCCCGAGTTGGGAATGGGTGCGGCCCGAGATGCGCGGCTTAGAAGCACACCAAGACGCGAACTCATTTGCGGCGTGTGTCGTCGCAAGTGCACTTTGGAATTTGTCATATGGCGTCCGTGACCCGAATGGCTTCACACGCATGCCTGACGGTGAGCGGTTCACCGAAGATCTCGACTTCCATCGGCGTGTGGTGGAGCAGCTCCGGTCGTACGCGCCCGATGCAGCCGACCTACTTCTCGGTGAACAACTGTGTCGCTTCGAGCGCAAGGCCGAAGCAGAACCGTACCTGCGCAACGTCTTCGACCGATATGCCGAGGTGCGCGCGACCTTTACCGCCGTACACGAGCGTCTCATGCAAATCTACGCCGGCGATCCCGCCAAGGTGCTCAGCGTGACCGCTGAAGTCACGGATCAAGCGAACATGAAAGGTGGCGCGTACCTGGTGCGTGCGCTGTCAGCGCTACAGCTCGGTCGTGATGTTGACGCGGAGCGCGACCTGCGCCTACTCGCGGATGCCATCACCGACCACCCGTGCGGTGTGAAGCTCAACTACGACGATGTTTATCTCGGGCTTGCGCGAGCATTGTGGTTGCAGGATCGCGATGAGGAGGCGTTGGTGTGGTTGGAGCGTGTCGCTGACCAACGCAATCCGGTCGTGTTGGCACAGCGCGGCCTGAGGCTCGTCACTGCTGGTCATCGCGCTGAGGGTGAGGCGGCACTGCTCGCCGCGAACACCTCCTGGGCCTTGCCAGATCAAGTACGCGTTGCTGTCGGCACCGTGCTCTACGAGCTGGGGTGCGTCGAAGGCATCAACACGCTGTGGGGCGTGATGGCGCGCATGCCGTCGCTGATCGAGCCGGAGCAAATCATCATCAGTGATAGCCCGCTCAAGGAGCATCCAAGCGTCCGGACACTGGCGCACCGGGCTGCATAGGTATGGGCAAATTCAGATTGCCGGCGATCACGCCAGAGCATCGCGAGTTCAACCGGCGCAAGTCCGTCGTAGAAGATCGCGCTGCGAAGTACGTGGTACCACTCTACGGGACGGCGGAGCGAAGTAAGCGGTATGTCGTTGGGTCAGGCGTGCTCGTGCGGATCGAGGAAAACGCGTTTCTCATCACGGCTGCACACGTGCTCGACGAGCAGCAGCGGGTGAGGACGAACATTGAAGTGCCAGGGCGCAACGCACTCCTCCCGCTTGGCGGGCAGGCGCTCAAGACGCCACTGCCTTCGTCCGGCCGGCGCGAGGAGGATCTCATCGACATCGGCATCCTGCCACTCCAACGAGACGCGGTGGACGAGTTGCTCGCGCACTTCAATTTTCTCGACGTCCAGCAGCTCGACCCAAGTGACGTGCCAGGAACGCAGACACTCTACACATTCGTCGGCTACGCCAGCTCGCAGCATGAAGGGCCACGCTGGGGCGTGCTGACGATCGAGCCGGTGCGCTACACGAGCGGGCCGCTACCCCCAGACAGATACCCAAAGGGGTTTCAGCTCGAAACGCACGCCAGCATCGACTTTGACGCGAAACGCATGGTCGCTCGCACGGAGCGTGTTCAGACGCCGCCGGACCCGCACGGCGTCAGCGGCGGCGGAGTGTTTCGCGTCGGCACATGGGACGAGATCATCGCCGGCACCAACTCAGAGCAACTCGTCGGCATCGCGATCGAGATGCGCAAGCAGGAGGGCTGCTTGCTTGGCACACGCATCGCCATTCCGCTGGAGATGATCCGAGCGCAATTCCCGCGTCTCTCAGGGTTCATCCCGATATCGCGGTACCTACGCGTGAATGCTAGTTCGCCCTGACCTTACGTCAATCATTCATGAGTCCGAGGTCCCTGGCTAACTCGCGGCCGCCGGCCTGAAGATAAAGGGTCGGCTTCACGCGTACAGCTTTGTCGAACCACACCCGCGCAGTTGCGGCGTCCTGCTTGCTTACGTGCAGGCGGGCGAGAAGCAGGTATGGTTCGACATTACTCGGATCGACAATCGTTGCATGTTCGATCATCGCGTAACCGGCCGCGCAGTCACCGCTTTCCGAGAGGAGGCGGCCAAGCGCAGTTAACGCCGGTCCCGATGTCGGATGCAGCGTCACGGCTTCCTCAAGTACCGCGCGTGCATCCCCCGTTCTGCCCATTTGCTCCAACAGCGACGCTAGGCGTACGCGCGCAACAATGGATCGGGGCCGCCCCGGAATTGCGAGTTCGTAACGGTGTACCGCCTCATCGTTGCGACCCATTGCGGCTAACTTGTTCGCGATCTCCCAATCGACCTCCGTTGAGACGGAGGGGTTGTGCTTCACAGCATCCTGCAGGATCGCTATCCCTGGATCGCCGTCGGTGAGGCGGCCGAGCGAGAGGTACGCAGCGGCATTAGTAGGATCTTGTGCAACGACCCGTGCGTAGCATTGTTTGGCGCCCGTTACATCGCCTTGTTCTTCCAGCAAGCGCCCTTCGTACAGCACGACCCGTGGGGAGTTGGGATCGAGCCTCCTTGCTCGAGCAACGGCCACGCGTGCCTCGTCGAGGCGCCGGTAGTTTGGAATCGCCGCGAACCCACCTGGGCCGTAGAGTGCGTCATACGCTTGATCCAGCAGGCGGTCGGCGTCAGTTGTGTCCTCGCGTCGTTGCAGTTCGTCACGCCGACGCTCAGCCCGACGAGCGAGACCAAAGCTAACGACGATCAGGAGCAGCGCCGCGAGTGACGTGCCGGTGGTGATGAGCTGCGCAGTCGTCCAAGTCACGGGCGTTCCTTGTGAGCAGAGGATCAGGTAGCTGCGACCACTAAACCTTCGGCGACGAGTGCCTTCACCAGCGAATGCAGGTGTGGACCATCCACGGGTTCGCATCGACCTTCAACTTCCTCGACTGTGAATTGTGCTCCGCTCAGCATCTCATGCAAGACGGCGACGAGCGATGATGGAACGGCGATGACACGATTCGAATAGACGAGCGATGCACTAGCGTCGTTCGGCGCGATCGTGAGCTTGGCGGTGTGTTCAATCGAGCGAAGGGGTGTGTTCCTTGCCGGCAGGAATTCTTCGCGCGCCATCGAGAAGGGAAAGTTGAACGGCCGGCGATTCGGTAAGCTCGCTGTACAAAACGCTTCGTAATCTTCGGCCACGTTTCCTGTGCGAGCGCGCATAGCCAAAATGTTCAAGATCCGCTCGGTGTACGCGTGCCGAGCGTGCAAGTACTCCTCGTCTGAGGAGAATGCGATGCGCAGCGGTATGTTCTCGCGCGCACCCTCCACTTCCGTGCACTCGTCGACGAGCCACTGCAAGAACTCGATTCCGTTTGGAAAGAACACGCCGAGTGTGAGGTGGAGCGATACTTCGTCGACGGGATTGACGTTGTGCCAGTGACCACGCGGGAGATAAAGCACGTCGCCTTTATGTAGCGTGCAGTCGAGGTAGGGTGTTGCCTCGTCCGGTGGCGCCGACTCATGGTTCTTGCGCGTATAGATCGGTGATGGATCGGTGATGTCGTAGATTGCCCAGCGCTTCGATCCTTCGACTTGGACTACAAAGACATCATGCGTGTCGTAGTGCAGCTTTCGACCTTGCTGCCCTGGCGAGGAGAGGTACATGTTGAAACGTGTCGGGCTTTGAAGTTCTCCCGACAAGTCACTCAGGAAGGTGGAGAGTGTCGGGTCGTATCGGTCGATGTCCTCGAAGAACATTGTCAGGCCGCGTCGGATGTCGCGTAGCAAAACGAGGTAGTCGAGCGGGATGGTTTCTTTGCCGTCCGAGAGGATCTTCGCGCCGGGCGGCAGACCTTTGTGGTTGTTCAAGAGCGCGTTGAGCTGGCTCCAGCCGAACAGTGGCGCCTCGCGCATGCTGCCGGTGATGTGAAGGCCACGTCGCCCGAAGTAGTCACGGAAGAAGGTTGGGGTGTCGATTGCACCGAGGAGTTGCGCAAGCGCACGCGGAGGGGTTGCAGCAAGCGTGTCGGCATCAACGACAGTCGTTGCGGCGCTCATCATTGTTTCGGAACAGTTGGAGCGAGTAGGTAGACGACGAAGGTGCTTCGTCGCGTCTCACACTTCGACGTGCTCGGGGTACTCCCCCTTCATCGCAAGGCGAACGCGATGCACCAATCCGACGCGTCGAGGCTCGCCGTGTTCCTTGTGCTCCCGATGCTCGCGCTCACCGGCATTGAGGCGAAGCTCATCACCCTCGAATGTCTCGCCGTACACATCGTGCGGTATCGCAAACCTGAATCGGGAAAGAGAGACTCCGGTCTTCGTTGGCATAGCTGCTGACTCCTTCTTGCTGGAGACCCGCCGTCATCATAACTCCGTTTTAATGGTCGTCCTCCCCACCGATCGACTGCGAAGTGCGCGACATTCCGGTATTGGTGGCTGTGGTTGCGCGGCCTCGTTGTGGGCTCGCTCGGTCTTTCTCTCTGGCTGCCCTCCCCGAAGCGGATTGCTCTCCCCGCTGGTGGTGCGCACCGGCACGATCATCGACCTGCCGCCACCGCGAAACACGATCGCTTCGAGTTGACGCTGCGACTCTCGTCGCCGGATCGTCAGGTTCGTGTGTGGGATGCGCACGGTGAACTCCGCTGAGAGAGCAACCCGCTCTTTCGGAGGAACACCCATGAACGAGACACAACCATCGCAACGACAGCTATCGTACCTGCGCTATCTGTGCAGCCGCGCACACGAGGCGGGCGTGCCCTATCTGCTGACCGAGCGCCTCGGGCGCGCCGGCGTGGAGGCATGGATCGAGTACCTGGACATCCTCGTCCAAGCACATTGGAACATTCAGCGTGATCTCGCACGCGCACGAGAACGCGCAGCAAGGGAAGCGGCGGATGATGCCGCCGCTCCCTACCTTGTCACGCCATCACGCGAGCGGTTGCCGGTGAGCTACCGCCCGCCGTGGCAGGAGCTGCCATGTGCGGATGACCACGAGCACCTCGTGGGGAGCGTGCTTCGTGAGGACGGCATCGAGGAGAGCGTATGCGTCCTGTGCGGAAGCAACGGCTAACGCCAGCCCTCTTCCTGCCGCCGCCCCCCTGGAAAGAGTGGCATAATCATCTCATCCCCAAACTTTGGCGAACCGCTACGAGGAGACGTTATGGGACACCCCTCTTCTGTCCGTCGCCGGTTGGCACATTTGTGCGCGATCTTTGTGTGCGTCGCCTCGACTTCACACGCATTGGCCGTAGGCGTTCGTGCTGGTGAATCACGCCGCGTGTATCCCGTGTCCCGTGTGCTGCTCGGGGCGGGCTATTCAGTTCTCAATGGTGTGCCGCGCCATCCCGCCGTCGCGGGTACAGCTTCGACACAGGTTATTACCGATGACCTGCAAGTCGACTACGACTTCAGGCTCATCGAGAGCTACGAGGAGCTGGCACGTGCGTTGGCGATTGAGGCGTCCGCATCGTTTCAAACGTTGGCTGGTGGCGCCAATGCACGTCTAAATCTGTACCGAAGCGCGCGTATGACGAGCCAGGCGGTGTACATGCTCGTGCGTATGTCAGTCGCGACTGGCGTAACGCAGTTGACGGATTATTCGTTAACGCGCGACGCGCGCGCAATGCTCGCCAGGAATCCAAATCAGTTCTACACAACTTTTGGCGATTCTTTTGTGTATCGATATGGTGATGGTGCGGAGCTCTTTGCTCTGATGGAGTACCGGCTCAAGACAGGCGAGAGTCGTGAAACCTTGTCTGCAGAACTGAACGGTCGTTACGGTGCGTTCCAGGCGGCGGCGAGCTTTTCCCAATCCGTCCAGGAGATCACTAAGAATCGTGACGTCAAGGTGCAATACGCGCAGGCCGGTGGGAACTGGGGCGGCACCGTGAAACCGCCGGATTTTGAGGAAGGAAAGCCTATCACGGGTGGCGTCTTGACAATCACGCCACAGGAGCTTGAGTATCGGATTCGGTCTTTTGTTCGCGAAGCACGCGAGAATCCAAAAAACGCGCAGTTGATCTGGGCGGACGTGCTGGACTACGCGGTAACTCTGAATTATCCCTCGGGCGCATTAGAGTTCGACGCGCAACCCGCGCGACGTCGCCTTGCGGATCTTGCATCGTACGTACAGTTGTTGGAGCAAGTGCGACATACGTGGGCGGAGAGTGTCGGTGTTTCGGCCGTGTCAGGCAGTACAACAACCGTCACGCCAACAGCGGTCGCACCGGCGCCGCCAACAGTGCGCGACGTGCTGTGCTTAGATGATTTCATCCGACGGCTTAAACAAAAAGGGGAAGATGGTCTGCGTGAACCGCTTAGAATTACGAACGATGCCGAATTGAATGAGCTATTGCCGCCAAGCATCGCTCTTCGCGAGTACGTCATCTCGTTAATCAGTACACCGAAGACCACGCCATCGGTATTCAAGGAACCCGAAAAAGGGTTCTGCAACCCTCTGGAGTCTCTGCCTACGTTGGAAGAGTACGTCGTCACTCGGAGCGTCCCTACGCCCAAAACTATCATTCCTGCACGATTCGCTACTGGCACAGCACCGGTCGTAGGCGACCACGGAACATTTGGCGGCAAAGTAGTTGGCAGCATTCCGTATGGTAGTACGTTTGCGAAGCCGCCGCGCGTCTTTGCGACGGCCGTTCGTCTTGCTGACCCGAACAATGATTTTGCAGTATTTGCGGTGGAAGTTGCGGGTGTCGGAACTGACCGCTTCGATGTTGTGCTCTGCAAGATCGACAGGGGACCGGGCGCGAATCAAGAGCTCTGCTCACCATTTGCGGCGAGTGAAGTCGCCATTCAGTGGTTTGCGATCGACGCGCAGCCGTGACACATCACTTTGCTGCCGGCGTTGGGTAGAAGGTCTCCGGCTCTTCGGTTTGTCCCTCCCACTTCCGGGCGATGCGTTCGACATCCGGCAGTTTGGGGTTGAGGTCGGACCAGCGCTGCACGAACTCAGGATCGAGGCTGCGTGGTCGTGGGCTGACGGTGTTGATACGCACTTGCAGTGGAAGGGTGACACAGTCGCCCATCACGATCGCTTGCTGTTGCGCGAGCGCAGGGAGTTGGTCGAGTAGTTCGCGATTGATGCCGCTGATGACACTGCGGAAGTACTCCTGGTCATCAGGGTTCTGGATGCGGTGCACGATGAAGCTGTTGCACTGGGCCAGCACGGTTCGCGAGAGCTCGCTCGGGCGTTGGGAAGCGACGAGGAGGCTGAGGCCGAACTTGCGTCCTTCCTTGGCGATCTTTTCGAAGACTTCGCGTGCGCGTTGTTGTCGGTCCAGCGGAGCACGGTCAGGAATGTAGCGGTGCGCCTCTTCCAAGACCAGGACGATCGGGAAGCTTGCGCGCTCCGGGATGCGCTGCATGAAGTCGAGCACGAGTCGGCCGAGCAGCGCGGTCACGTTTTCGAGGACTTCGGAGGCCAGTTCACTGAGATCGAGGATCGTTATCTGATGAGTTGGTTTCGGCGTCGGGTATTGCTCCTGGTACGTCTCGGCCCATGGTGGTGTTGCGGTCTCAAAGTGTTTAGCGGGATCAAGGCCGAGGAGAAGGCGCAGGAAGGAGGCGAGCGCGTTCACGAATGGCTTCACCTGAAACAGGAACGCGTAGCGTGGGTCGTGACGCGCTTGTTCGAGGCGGAGTTGCAATGTGCCGACGTAGGAGCGCAGTCGTGGATCGCGCTGTGTTTCTCTGGTGAGTTCAGCCTCGAAGATGTTGCTGACGAATTCGTTGAAGTCGAAGTGTGTCGGCGTATCGACGCCGATCAGCGCCGTCTCGGTGATACGCAGACGGTCGGTGGCGAGGGCGTCGCGGATGTGCCGGACCTCTTGGCGGATCGTGTCCGAATCGGCGGCGACGAGTTGTCCGTCCGTCGCTACGGCGGTGCGAATCCTGTCCAAACCAGCGAGGTATTGCTGTCTTGTCTCGTCGGTGAGGTGTGCTTGTTTCGCCACGATGTGCGCGCGCAGGGAGTCGGTGATCTCGCGGACGTTCTTTCTGCCGAAGCCGACTGCATTCCCTTTCGGCGGGTCCGTAAGGAAGGCTTCGAGTTTGTTCGTTTCGAGGTCGATCGCGTCGAGGAGGTCCGTGAGTGCGGCGTCCGTAGTTGTTCGTGCGCGCGCTGAACGGATGGCTTTGAAGAGAAGCGGTGCTTGTGCTCCTTCCGCTGGCCGGAAGAACGCGTGGTAGTCCTGGCTGTTCATGAACCAGTGCGGCACGCTGAGTCCTTTGGGCGTGTCTCCGTCGTTGCGCAGGACGAGTCGATCGTAGAGGAACGTCGTGGTGTCGTTGTTCTTCTCCGTGAATGCTGCTTCGTACTCGTTGTTCGTGTCGAAGATGATGAAGTGCGCGTTGGGCATGCCACGTCCCAGGACTGCCTTGATGAGCGCGGTGACGGTGCAGCTTTTCCCTGCGCCGGTGTTGCCCAGAATTGCGGCGTGTTTGCCGAAGAAGCGGTCGATGTCGATGGTGACGTCGTAGTCGGTGAAGATCGGGCTCTTGCCGATCGTGATGTGGTGTGGTTGGTCGTGTTGTGCTTTGTCGAAGATGATGTCGAGGTCTTCTTCGCTTGCGAACCAGACCGGGTTGTCGAGTTCTGGATAGCGTTTGACACCGTACTCGAAGCGTTTCTCCTTTTCGGTTTGGGTGATCGTGCCGATCATGCTGACCCACATCGTCCGTCGTGGTCGTGCGATGACGAGCATCTGTCGGTGCTGCATAGTCGCTTCCGGCTCTTCGGCCATGTCGAGGCCGGTGACGATGGCGACGACGCGTTCGCTGCCGACCGGGATGATGACGAAGCTGTTGATGACGGCGATGGCGTAGAGACCGCCGTAGCTGCTTTTCACGTAGCTGCTCGTCTCCGGTGAGAGCTCGACGAGGGCTTGGTACGTTTTGACTTTGACGGTGCGGCCGATCGTGCGATCACTGCTCATCGTCGTCTTGCATCTTTGGTTTGAGAGGTTTGAGTGCGCGGCGTGTCTCGTCGCGGGCGTTGGCTTCGACGTTAAGTTCTGAGATGTCGGGGAGCCAGATCGCGCTGAAGTCCTTCAGCGTGCCGGCGCCACTTGCGTACTGACCGGTTGTGTCTTTAACGCCTCCGGTGATGACGAGGATGCGGTTGCTTTTGACGCGGTTGATGAGGCGCCAGATTTCGTGTGGCGGTTCGAGGTTGTTCTCGTCGGCGGGTGCCGTGATGCTCGGTGTGACGATGATGAGGGTGAAGCTGGGGATGCTGAGCGCTTGGTAGATGAGTCGGTTGATGTGGTCGTCCTGGAATTTGTAGCCGATGGTGAGGAGTGCGCTTTGTGGTTGGTGGATCGTGGTGCTGAAGTGCCGGAACATTTCTGCGTACGGGTACCCGTTCATCTCGGTCACTTTGAGTGGTGAGGGGTAGATCATCACGTCGCCGTACTCGTGCTCTTCTGGTTGCGTGTGGCTGATGATGACGTCTTCTGGACCGGTGTGTCGTCGTCGCCAGTTGATGCTGCCGTGGAGCTTGTACAGGTGGAGGACGCGGTCGACGCGGCTGACGCGTCCTTCGGTGGTCTCACCGGGGTAGTAGAGGTCGTAGTGGTAGCTCTCGGTGCGGAGTGTGCGGTTGATCGTGCCGAGGAAGCCGTCGAAGTAGAGGACGCCGAGGTTGTCGAGGGCGCGCTCGAGTAGGAGGTCGTAGTTCGTGGTGAAAATCTTTGCTCGGGGTAGCGTGGTGCTGCGTAGGAGGATGCGGCGGAAGAGTTCTTCATGATCCCGGAGCCGCTTGTCCTCGATCGTGTTGAGTGCCTTGCAGCGGTGGTAGAGCCATTTCTTCAGGAGTTGTTCGAGGAGGAGCGCGTCGGCTGCGCTGATGGTGTGTTTGCCGATGGTCTGTGGCGCGTGGAGGAGTTCGTCGTTTGCTTGGATGTTGACGAGTGCGGTGAGGAGTGGTTCGACGGGGATGTCCGTCGTGGTGTCGAGGAGTTGGTCGAGGAGATCGCGGGCGCGTTTATGTTCCTTGTCGTCGCTGAGCCGGTAGGATGCGTTGTCGAGTTCCGCGGTGATGGCTTTCGTGCTGTTCACGAGTGGTGCGCCGAGGGGAATGCTGCCGCCGTTGCCGATGAGGACGGTCAGGTTGCGGACTTCGAGGTATTGGCGGAGTCGCTGGATGAGACGAGTTCTGTTCTCTTCGCCTTCGAGTGGCGTCAGGGTGTTGCCGATGTAGTACTCGTCGCTGCTCATGATTGCTGGCTGTAGCTTGCTGGGGAAGATTCTAATTCTAGCGTTTCTTCCTGCAGTAGTTTGCTGGTGTCGCGTTGGACGGAGTGCGCGCGGGGCTGCGCGTCGCGAGGAGGAGCTATCGCTTTTAGTTACCTGTCGCTGGATGGTGCTGAGACGGTGTTGGTGAATGTCGGTGGATGGGATGTGTTGAGCGCAAGGATGTGCGGGGTAAGGTGATGTGGTGTCCCAAGGGACGGATGAATGAGTGTCCCCGCTGCGCGGGGCGATGGACTGCCCGCCCTGCTGGGCGGGAAAAAGTGGGAACCGCCTTCGGCGGGAAAAGTGGGAAAAAAGGGGGAATGAAACGTGAAGCGAAACGTGTGGAGCAAGACGAAAGGATGCTCCGAAGTGCTGCGCGCGGCGAGCGTTAGACGAAAACTCTCTTGCCGTGCTGGTGAGGGTTTGCTTCGTCGCTTTGCCGCAACTCGTGGAATCGGAAGTTGAGCGGAAGCAGTGAGTTAGATTTCTTTCACGCGTCTTGTTTCACACTGCCTGTTTTGTTTCACGCGGTGGCAGTTCTTGTTTCACACTCGCCACGGGCGGCAACGCGGCCAGCGGAAGCGGCGTGTTGGACGCAATGTTCTGCGCTCCCGTCACGTGAAGCGTGAGGCGCTTGAGCGTCGGCCCGAGGCCGGCTTCGTGGACAGCGCGTGCTGCTTCATCGACGAGTCCTTTCTCGACGAGGACTTTGAACATGCTGCGCAGGAGGTTCTCCTTCGCGTCATGCAGCTGCTGGTGCTCGTAGGCCTTTTGCAAGTTGAGCACGGCATTGCACTTGGTGCAGTAGTCGACGTTGCTTGCGTTGAGTTCACCACAGCGGTAGCACTTCGTGGCGCGTAGCTCCTCGTGCGCTTCGACGGTGGGCACGAGGTGGTTCTCGCGCAGGATCGCCGCGTTCGCGTCGCTGGCGAGGAGGTGTGCGTACGTCGCGAGCTGGTCCGAGTTGGGGGTCCAGCCAAAGTACGCTTTCGCTTGCGCTTCGGTCATGAGGCCGCTCGCGAGCACGTAGGTGGCGCGGCTGTGCCGGAAGAGGTGTGGGTAGACGCGCTTCGTGATGCCGGCGCGCCGGATCTGGTTCATGAGCAGCGTGCGGATCGTGTCGTACTTCATCTGCTGCGGTTGCGCGCTGCAGTGGTAGTGCACCCACAAGGGTGCCTCCGGGTCAGCACGGAAGGGGTGGACGTTGAGCCACTGCGCGAGGAGCGGCGCGCTGCTCACGATGAGCACCGAGCGTGTGCCAGTTTTCCCGGTGACTTCGAGCGTGTACCCGACGTCGTGCTTCGTGAGGTGCTTGAGCTGGAGGTTGCCGATCTCCGCGATCCTGCCGCCGGTTTCCCAGAGGACTGTCGCGAGTGCCTTGTCGCGCGCGTTCTGCGTGACGTCGATGAGCTTCTCGATGTCGGAGGGCACGAGGAGCTGGCTGCGCTGGAGCTTCTTCTTGTCGCGGGTGCGCACGTGTGTGGTAATCCACGCGACGATCGGGGGCGCTACTGCTCTGGCGTTGAACTCATTCGGCGTCACAAGCCAGGTGTAGAAGCGTTTGAGAATGGCTTTGTACGTGCCGATCGTCTCGGGGCTGTAGGGTGGCTGCTTAGTCAGCATGCCGCTCACGAGTCGCTGCAAGTCCTCGCGTGTCGCCTGGTCGAAGTCTTTCCCGAGCTGTCGGGCGAAGAGGAGGAGTGCGCCTTGCGCTCTGATGAGCCGCACCCGCCCGCAGGTCTGCTGCAGGAGGCAGGCGTCGCGGTAGGCGACGATGAGTGATTTGTTCCGCTCGCTGATCGTGCTTGCGGTGATTTGCGCTGCTGCCTGCTTGAACTTCTCTTCGTAGTTGTGGATATCGAGGGTCACGGTTCGCATGTCTGCACCTGTTCGTATTGATAAAGGTCGTGCGACACGACGCTGTGGTGGAGCGTCGGACGAACGCGACATTCGACGGCGCTCTCGCTGGCGACGGCGTGGTCCCTGACGCACCCTCGGCGGCTGCAGAAAACTACAACGCCGACGCTCGACTGCGTGAGTTTCTGCGACCACCACCGTCCGAGAACGACGCTGCTACGCGAAGGTCACACGACCCTTTCACCCACGACGGTGGAGCAACGAGTATTTAGTTCTTTCCCTTACACGCCTGACACACTCGTTAGGCGCAATGTCGCACGGTAAAGAAAAAGAAGAATGCCGCTTCACTTCGCGCGGACTCGCGCGGCGGGTCGGCGGCGTCGCGGCTTGCTCTCGCGTCGCTGCAGGTTCACGTTGAAGAGTCGCTCGCAGCGGTCCACCGCATTCATGTCATCGTGGATTTCCACGAACTGCGCGTCATGATGGCTGGTGAGGTGGCTTACGGTCTCTTCGAGCGTCGTGACGCGTTTCCTGACTTCGTCGATGCTCATGCTGTCTTCGCAGCGGGCGGTACAACCTTCGGTCTTGCTGCGTGCTTGCGCTTCGGCTTCTGCTCGATCGGATTGCTGTCGACGTTCTCATCGCTCGTTGTTGGTGTCATCTCATCGGGCGTGACGTCTGTTGCCTCCTTCGCGTCAGGTGCGGCAGCGACCGGTGTTGGTGTCTCTTCCTTCTTCGGCTCCTTCAATCGGCTCGCCGCGATTGATGCGTACTCTGGGTTGATTTCGCAGGCGATGAAGTGGCGCTTCGCCCACTGGCATGCAACCGCCGTCGTCCCGCTGCCGACGAACGGATCAAAGACGATGTCTCCTTCGTTCGTGTAGTCCTCGATGAGGTACCGCAGGAGCTTCACGGGCTTCTGCGTTGGGTGTGGCTTCCAGTCGCGCAAAGATCGGTAGTCGAGGATGGGGATGCTCCAGACCTTGCTTGGCTTGCTCTTCTCTTCTCTGCTCCAAACGACGATGACTTCGTAGTGGATGATGGTTCGGCAGTCCGGCTTGTGCCAGACGTGGCGTGCGACTTCGAACCATCCCGGTGGCGGTGATGGGATGGTGAAGGGGTTCCAGAAGAAGATGACGTACTTCTTCGCTTTCTTGCACCCGAGGTAGAGCATTGCAAGGCCGTCGATCAGTGTGTCTTCGAACTGATGGTTCCGGTTCGGGTATGGCGGGTCGGTGATGATGACGTCGACGCCGGCGTCGGGGATCTCTGTCGCTGCGTGAAAACAATCCGTGGTGTGTATTTTGTCGAGTTCTAGCATCGGGAAGGGGGAGCCGGTCGGATTATTTGGCAATGGATTCGACCGGCTCCGCAGGGAACTGCCGCTGTGCGGCCTGTTGGTTCATCGCAGAGCGCGATGGATCGTTAAGCGGAATATCGTGCTTGTCTGGATCGCCGTAGAGTTGCACGTACCGCTCGTACAGCGTGAGCATCCACTCCTCGTCGCTCACGTGTCGCCTCGCTTCGCATACGCGCGAAGGCTCTCGATGAGTTGGAGGTAGTGTGCAACGAGTGGGCTGCCGGTCATCTCTTCCTCAGCAGTGAGCAGGTCGATGAGTCCTGTGATGATGAAGCTCATGCAGATCTGGAGTTGCTCGTACGCGTCATCGGAGTAGTCCTTCGTCTCGCGGCCGTCGCGCAGCTTCTTCCAGAGTTGCACTTCCAGTTCCGTTGCTTTGCGAAAATGTAGTGGTGCTGCCTCGTGGAAGTACTCTTCAAACGTGTACGGCAATTCAGTTGCATCTGCCTGCGCCTCATCGAGGAGGCGTGGGTTGAGCGCGTAGAACTCGCGCCGGCGCAGGTGCTTGCGTACGACTTCCGCTTGCTCGCGGCGTACCGCGATGCTTTGCTTGAGGCGTTCTTGTTTCGTGAAGTGAAACCAGGTCATGCCCTCAACAATGGTGGCATGGCTATTTAATTGCCATCTGACGCGTTAAGCGCAATGCGTGTCGTGCGCTTGCTGGTGATTATCACCGCTATCACCACATCGCACCCGTCATCTGACACTCCTGGCGTGTCGTGCGACTTTTATAAAAACCATTCACGATTCGTGGCGTGCATGGACGCACTGCAGCAGAGCATCTTGAGGTTTCTCTTCTTCGTGCACCACGCGCCGAAAGCGCTCGGGACGGAGGAACTTGCGCGCACGCTTGATGTTCCTGACGCGCGCACGCTCTACCGATGGCAAGACGAGTTCGCCGATGACCTCATCTACTTTCCGAGCGTCAGCTTTCGCGCGCTCGGCCTTGATCACTGGCATCTCTTCATTGATAACCCGAATAGTGCCTGGGAAGAGTTTGAGTACGCGATCAGTGGCGAATGGGTGACGAATCATCCCGGTCAGCGCACGCTCTACCTGCACTGCCTCGCACCAGCGAAGCATCGAGCGGAGTTCCAGCAGCTCCTCGATGACCTGCACGGGTGCACGCACCTCCACGCGATGCGAACGGACGATGGCTGGCAGGTGATGCGCGACCTCACCGACGCAGCAAGTGAACTCGATCTCGTACCGACGCCCGCGCTGCGTGATGCGCCCGCGGTGTGGGATGTCATCGAACGCTTTCCGCTCCTCATCCCCGTGATCTTCGAGAACGTGGAGCGACGGCACACGTTGCCGGAACTCTGGCGGCGCATCTACGATCGGCTCGGCGACCGCACGTGGAGCTTTCTCCCCGCTGGCGCGAATCGATTGCCGAACAACGGGAAGATGTACATCAAGGATGCGTATGCGCTCCTGAACCACACGCGCCTCTTTCGCCAGAACGTCATTCGGTACCGACCGCTCGACGTGATCAGCACGACGATGTTCCTCCACCTGCACAGCGGTGACCTGAGGAGCTCTATCAGTGCGTTCGGCAAGCAAGCGAGCACGCTCGACGTCTACCCGATCACGGACACGGAAGTCTTGCTGCGCGTGACCGCCACCCACGCAACGATGCAGTACGTCATGAGCAGCATGAGCGAACTCCCCCGCATCACGGACTGGTTCCTTGTCGACGCGCTCCATCCCCAACGCATCACGGCGCGCTTCGCGTACGAACAACTTTTCGATCCGCTCACGACCGAGTGGCTCTTCCCCCGCGAAGAGATCATGCGGCGACTCCAGAGGTGAACAGTGACAGCGAAGAAAGAGACGACACCAACGACCGACCTTGCAACCGAGGCGGTGATCGCCGCGATGCACGGCGAGAAGGAAGACGTGCTGCACCTGCAGCACGCGATGATTCAAGAGGAGGTGAAGGAGCGAACGGCGATCAAGCGAACGAACATCGCAGCCATCCATGCGGACGAACAGGAGGTCCGCGCCGAGATGCTCAAGCTGGAGCCGGAGAATGAGATCGCTCCCGATGACCCGGACAACCGTAAGGAGCGACACGTGCTCGAACGCGAGAAGCTGCAGCTCTCGCGCGAAGAACGCGCCGAAGAGCGTGCGTTCTGGACGGACGTGCAACCACTCACGCAAGAGGATCGCGAGATTCACAAGACGATGCTCGTGCAGGACCAGCGCAAGAAACACATCGACGAGCTGCTCTAGTGCTCCCGGATGTCTTCCGTCGGCTCAAGCCGTTATACGGAAAGCTCATCGACGTCCTCTGGATCGAGTACCAGACCTGCGATGTTGAGCGCAAGCGCGAGATCGATGAACTGCTCATGCTGCTCGCCGTCAAGCACCTCGGCATCAGCATCGGTGACGAGAAGCTCGTCCTGGACGCTCCACCGGCGGCGCTCATCGGTGAGGGTGAGTTCACGATCGGCATGGTGAGCTACCCGAGCATTTCGCCGTACCCGTTTCGCGTGAAGCGCAACGAACTTCTGCGACACCTCTTTATCCTCGGCCCGACCGGAACCGGCAAGAGCACACTGCTCCTCAATGTCCTGCTGCAAATCCAGGCGGCCGGCGCGCCGTTCATGGTGTTCGACTTCAAGCGGAACTACCGCTGTCTCCTGCGTGCCACCGGGAGCGCAGGTCTCGTGGTCTTCACTGTTGGACGCAATAGCGCGCCGCTGGCGCTCAACGCGCTCGCGCCGCCGCCCGGCGTCGAGTTCGAAGAGTGGGCCGCGGCGCTCAGCGACATCATCAGCACGAGCTACCTGCTCATGCAGGGAGCGCGCAACGTTCTCAAGGAAGCGCTGCTCCTCGCGCACGAAGAGCACGGTGCGGCGGCGACACTTGCGCACGCACACGCATTGCTCGCGACGGAGTTAGACGCAACGAAGAGCGGCAGCCGTCGCTACGGTTGGCTCGAAAGTAGTACACGCAGTCTGGAAGAACTCAGCAAGGGCAGCTTCGGCCGCGCGTTAAACGCAACAAATCACACGCCAGTCCATGAGCTGCTCACGCGCAGCGTCATCTTCGAAATGCATGGCTTTGGCGACGACCAGAAGCGATTCTTCTGCCTCTTCTTCCTCCAGGCCGTGCTGCTCCTGCGCAAGAACAGCAGCGCGCCGCGCGAAGAGCTCCAGCACCTGCTCGTTTTCGATGAGGCGCACAACATCTTCCCCCGCGAGCGGCCCGGCGAAGTGAGCATCCCGGCGCGACTCGCGCGCGAGGTCCGCGAGTTCGGCGAAGGCATCATCGCCGCGACGCAGCAGGCGGACGTGAGCGAATCGCTCATCGCGAACAGCGGGTTCAAGTTCATCCTCCGTTGCGACTACCCCAAAGACGTTACCTTCGCCAGCCAGCTTTTGCAGATCGAACCGCGTTGGCTCCCCAAGCTTCCGATCGGTTCTGGCATCGCCCGGCTTCCGGTCCGCTTCTACAGCCCGATCCTCTTCACGTTCAGCGTGCAGCCGATCAAGAACCTCACGATCACCGACAAAGAGGTGCACGCACAGTGGGCACGGCAGGCGCTCCCGCACGCAGCGCCCGCGAGTTCTCCGGCGAAAGAACGTGTAGTCAGCGAGCGCGAAGCACAACTCCTCCATGACATCGCAGCGCAACCGATCAGCACAATCACCGATCGCTACCAGCGGCTCGGATGGAACGCAAAGATCGGCAACGCCATCAAGGACGCTGTCATGGACAAGGGACTCGCAGTCTTCGAGGAGGTACGCACGCCCACGAGTCGCGTCAAAATCCTCAGCTTCACGACTACCGGCGAGCAATGGCTCCAGTCCACCGGCATCACGCTTCCCCGCTCGCGCCACGGCGGCGCAGAGCACGAGTACTGGAAGCACATGATCGCAGCGCGACTGCAACGCAGCGGGTATCAGCTCACGCCGGAGTATCCGGTCGGTGGTGGCAAGACCGTCGACTTGCTTGCGGAGCGCGACACCAAGAAGGTCTTCGTGGAGATCGAAACCGGCAAATCGGATATCGCGGCGAACGCGGCGAAGCTGCGCGACGTGCTCGGGCGGATTGTGTTCGTCTTCACGAACGAGCAGGAACGCGAGACCCATCGAAGCATGATTCTCGCCGTGCGGCCAGACGCGGAACTCCTCACTACCGCCACACTCGAATCGCTCGGATAGTGTTTTACCGTTCTTACCGGCTCCAGCGACCGTTCTCGCGAAGCTCAGAGTGTCTTACCCGCTCGATAAAGTGCCTGTGCCGTGCCGGGTAAGAAACCATTACGAGAAACCGTTGTTCCCAAGGTACGAACGAGCGTGCCACAACGCAACACGCGCTCTCGCCCTACTAGGCGCACTGTCTCCGGATCGACGACGGTCCAAACGACCGGCATTTTCTCCCAGGGCGAGCCGCTGACCGAGACCAGCGAGCGTACGACCATTCCTGCCAACAAGATCAGTCCTGGAGAACTCGTGTTTCGTGTCGCGGGCGACATGCCAGACGTCGGACTTGCGGATCGCGACTTTCTCATCGTCGAGCCGCGCGCCAATGGCGACGCGGCGACCGGCGAATTCGTCATCGCCACGCTCGGCAATGACGCGTTCATCGGCCGGTACTGGAAGAAGCAGGGCGCACGCTCACTGCTCGACGACGCGTTCCACGTCATCGCCAAAGGCCCTGCCCTACGGGTGCTCGGCGCGGTGACGCTCATCCTCCGGAACGAAACCCACTGAAAACACGCGCCAAAAACCATTACGAGAAGCCCGCTTGATCAAGGTACGAACAAGTGTCTTGAGAGAACCGGTCGACTTCCCGTCCTGCATAGCGCGATTCGCGAAACATCGGCCTTCCTTCTCCGAGCGCGAACACCCCACCGAAAGGAATGACCAATGAGTGATTGCGAATACCTCGGCACGCTCGAACGCGATCCTGATGGGACGGTGCGCATCCGCCGACCGCACATCCCACCAGCACCTGCGCGTACGAAACGGCCAATCCAAGTCCCGTGCAGTGTGGAGCAGCAGATCGCACGCGGCAACATGTACGTGACCACCGTCATCGGGGACAGCATGCAACCCACCATCCTCGACAACGACGTAGTCGTCGTCTCCACGAGCCGGTTGCCAAGGCATCGAGATGTCGTCGTCATCAGGGCCAACGGCCCGCATCCAGTGTACGGCCCGATCGATGGATACGTGTGGCGGTACTACGCGCGTGCCGGTGACACGTGCTTAGGCAAGGACAACCCGCGCTACCGCAACCGGCAACCGGTGATACGCGAGGAGATCGTCGGTGTCGTCACGCGCATCCTTCCCCGTGCATACCGCGACGAGCAGGAAAACTACCTACGCATTCAGCAACACCGCGCACTCTCACAAGCTTGCAACATTACCGACCCACCAGACCTCGGGTTCTACCGCGAGCGCGATCTGAAGGAACTACGCGCGATCTTTCAGATACCAGCAGATGAACTTGTCGACGGCCGGCTCCCCTGGGGTCTCTTCCGCGCAACCGCAGTAACCAACCATCCCCACGTCGGCATCACGACGCAGGACGTCCTGACCGTCGAGCCCACGATCGAAAGCTGCACCGGACAACTCGTCGTTAAACGCAATGAGGACGAAGAGACGATCCTCGGCATACTGCAGCGCGACGGCCTGCGCTCACGGCATCCCGGCGAGTTCTTCATCGAAACCGAAGAGCGGCGCATCAACGTGTCACGCGACGACGGCCGCTATCCCCTCTACCGAGCCATCGCCGTCATCATGCGCATCCAACGACGCGGCGTCGTCATCCGCCTGCCGCAATTAGCGGTCAGCGTAACGGCACGCCCGGAAAACCAGGACGCGCGAGCAGCACGAACAAGTGTGCCGCCTTCGGCCGACCGCTGCACGAATTCCTCGGAGGTCAGTCATGAACACGCGTGAGTTGCTCGTGTCCTTCAAGCGCGGCTGCGACCTCGGAGACGAAACATGAATGGCATCGACGCGCAGCACATTCGCGAACTCTTCCTGCACCGCCAACCATCCTATCGACTCAGCGAAGCGGCGCGGCTCCTCAGCATGACGCGCGGCCGGCTGGAGCGCGAAGCACGCGCCGACCATGAGGCTGCTTATCGCGTGAACGGTCGCTGGCGCTTCACGTGGCGACAGCTCGCGTATCTCGCGTTTCGCCGCTGGTCGCTTTGCGACATCCACGAGGCGCTCGGGATTGACGCTGTTGCAGTGCTGCCGCCACTCCTCTCGCTGCGCACGATCTCCATTCGGCTGCCGGAGTACCTCGTGCAGGCCATCGAGCACTCCGCCGTCAGCGACGACACCACAGTGGACAACTGGCTGCACCATGAGCTGGTCGACTTCGCCGGCACGGTGGTCGATAGGATGGAGAATGTCATCCCCGGCTACCGTCGCGCATACCTCTTTCCGGGACAGGAGTAAGTCGCGTGGTTACAACTACGCCGCGGGTTGCTGATTGAACACAATCGCTTCGAAATCCCTCAGCGGATCTTCGGCCCGGCCTGCTCGTATCGACTGCATCATGTGCGGGATCTTGTCGAAGCTGTCGTAGGCAGTTCGGAGTGCCGCCCGATACGCGGCATCTTGCTCCGCATCAAACGGATCACCCCTGCGCAGCGCTTTCGCCAGCACCTAGGCGAAGACCGCCTGATTCAATCGACGCAACCTGAAGTACGTGTCGAATACGAGATGCGACATGCGTGACTTGTAGCTGTCGCTCAGCTTGGGCGCGGTCATGACGTCCAGCAGGATGCGAACGAGGCAGATGATGGCACTCTTCGGAATGTTGTGGTTCTCGTACTCATCGTTGTTCTGGATGTCGAAGAGTTCTGCGTCGTCCGTGAGGCGCTCGACCGACAGAATCCAATCTCGGCAACGGGACACCATCTCGTAGATGAAGTAGGTGTACCGCGTTTCGTAGAAGCTGTCGGACTGAGTGTGACGATCACGCGGATCATGGTTCTCGATCATTCGAGCCGTGAGCACCTCGTAGTAGAGGAGCCACATGTGATGGCGGATGCGACCGAACAACACCGCCGTCACCATCAGATCGAAAAACACAATCGTGGCATACAGCGGCGAGTCCCAACAGCCATCCTCCCGGAAGTGATCGTCGGCGCTCAGGTTGTTCGGATCGGAGTCATGCTCCCGTCGCAGCGCCAAGAGTTCTTCGTTCGCCGCATCACCGACAGGCTTGTAGATGCTGAGTCGTTCCGAAACGCGCGGATCATTAAAAAAGTAACCGAGAAGTTGGTCCGCCGACGAGAACTGCGCGGCACGTCCATGCCCGGCACCAGGGTTGTCACGAAGCTCTCGATGAAGAACGCTGCCGGAATCGGCCAAGAGCGCCCGCATGTAGTGTTTCAGGAACTCGAACATGTCGCGGTTCGGCGTGGCAAGTAGCTTGAAGGCGAGGTATGGCCGTCCTTTGGCCACTGCCTCGGCGAATTCTCGCGAGCGTTGAATTCGACTGAGGAGTTGTTCTGCGCCTTCCCGTCCGGTTGCGGTTTGCGGCAGATAGCGGACAAAGGGCGACACTAGCTTTCTCGCGACCGCTCGTATGCGATGTGGTCGGCGGTAGGCCGCAATCGTGTCCGCGTTGAGGCGAAGAGGTGCGAGTTCTTCGAGATACTCGGCAGGCGATGGAGCGATCCAGCGCCGCGCTCGTTTCCGCCATGAATCTGTACCAGCTAGTCGGCTGAGCCGTTCAAGATGACGGTCGACGACGTGCGCTGCTTCTGCGTAGTTTTGGTTCCAAAGCAACTCCTCGATGAGCGCGTAGAGGTGAGGAACTGCGCGGCGTGACAGCCGTGAGAAGCGAAGACGTAGGCCGACTACGGAGACCGTCAGTAGCAGAAGGACGAAGGAGGCTCGTTCAGGCGTGAGATTCCAACGACTCCATCCGAGACGGGGTGTCAAGCCGAACGCGGCGAAGAACGAATAAAACTGGAGATAGCCGATGCCGAAAACACCGAGCATCAACAGCAGCCGGTCTGCGGGACGAATGCGGACCCAGAGGTCGAGCTGTCGCGCCCGAGGCATCAGTTGGTACGCGGCGACCGCCAGACCGATGACGGCGATCAAGGTGTCGAGAGTCATGGGCGTTTGATTGTGCTAACAGTTGTGGCTGCTCTGGCGTTCCCGCTAAGGTGCTAGGCTGCGATGGCGAGCAGGGCGGTTCGAAAATCGTCTCGGATGCCCCGCCAGCGGCGACGCGCCGCAGCGTGGGTTGGCCAAGCCTCGGCTACCAGTTGCGTTCATCGCTCAGCTCAGCTCGAACGGAAAAAATGCCGGCGACCCTGAGGCCGCCGGCACCTGGATTACCTGCTAGTTCGCGCCTTTGAACGTTGCGACGACGCCAACCCACTCGGCGGGAACACCGACGTTCGCGCCGTGGCCGTACGATGCGATCCCGTTCGCGATCTTCTCGTACATCGCCGTGGTCAGGTCGTAGAGCACGGACTTGTCATAGACCTCGGTATATCCATCCGCGGGCGTCACCGAGAAGTCGGTCTGCGTGTACGTCGTCAGCGCGGTGATCACGAGCTCTTTCGCCTGCGACGTATTCGCCGTGAACCCCGTCTGCACGTATCCGTTGTTCGTGCTGTTCCCGGTGAGGCCGGTCTTGTCGAGCGGATTCGACGCCACGATGCCGGAGTACTCGAGGATGTAGAGCGTCATGTCGTGGAAGCCCGCTGCAACGGTGAACGTCTCCGACGTCCTCGCGCCGCCGTTGTTCGGCAGGTAGTAGATCGACAGCTTGATGTGGTCCCACTCCGAGGTCACGGCCTGCGACCAGCCGGCAGGCGGCGTGAAGGTGACGAAGCCGTTCGGATAGGTCTCGCTGGAGATCACCGCGACGAGGAAGGTGCCCGCTTGTGTGGGCTGCGTCCAGTTTGCCGTAATCGTCTGCTGCGAGTTTGCGAGCGCGAACGACGACTGAATGCGCGTGATCTGCGGCGGCGGAGGCGATGTAACCGTGACCGTGGCGACATTGCTGTTCACAAAACCGCACGCGTTGGTCACGCGAACCGAGTAGCTCGTCGTGACCGGCGGCGTCACGGTTAGCGAGCTGCTGTTGCCGCCAACCGGAGTGGTTCCCTGAAACCACTGATACGTCGTGGCTCCGGTCGCGGTGACCGTCAGCGTGGTCGACTGGCCCGTAAAGATCGTTCGCGAGGTCGGCTGCGCCGTAATGGCCGGCAACACGCAAACGGTCACCGTCACGCTGTCGGCAGTGCCGCAACCATTGGTCACGCGTACCCAGTAATTGGTCGTGGCTGCCGGCGCCACGGTGAGCGTCGCTGACGTTGCACCGGAGATTGCTGTACCGGCCGGATACGTTCCCTGATACCACTGGTAACTGACCGCCTGCGTCGCGCTGACGCTCAGGGTCGTCGATTGGCCGGGAGTGGTCGTTCGCGACGTCGGTTGTTGTGTGATCGACGGCGCGGCCGTGCATTGCACGGTGATCGTGGCCGTGGCGCTGTAGAGGAATCCTCCCACGCAGGTATCCGTGATGTGCACCCAGAACGGCTGGGTCGTCGTCAAAGGGCCGGTGTTGAGGTTGATCTGGCCGTTTCCGACCGGATTGACGAAATTGGGACTCGTTGCCCGATACCACTGGTAGTTGAACGGCCCGGTGCCGCTGACGCCCACGGTCAAATTGGCGGATGCGCCGGGGACGATCGTCTGCGACAGCGGCTGCTGCGTGATGATTCCCGGGACACACGGATTGTCGACGTTGAGAACGGCGAGCGCGAAATCCTGTTCGAAATTGTTCGGATTTTCATCCGTGTCGCCGGCGATGTTCCACGCCTTCACCGTGATCGTCAGATCTTCGCCTGCATTCGCGAAGAGGCGAAAAACCTCGACGTTGTTCTTATGGTCGTACGGCAGGCTGCCCGAAGGCGGCCAGGCGATCGATTCCTCACCAGCACCGGTCACCGACAGGCTGTTGCCTACATAGACGACGTTCGGATTGGAACTCCGCCGCACCTCGAGATTGAGGTCGTTGACCAGCGGGCTGATGACCCCGGCGGTGCCTGGCGTGTCGGTCCACACCAGCGCGATCTTCACCGGCTTGGTCGAGTCGTGCACGTGAAGCGTGGTCGTGAAGCTCTGACCCGCAGCCGTGAACGTGCGGCTGGGCGACTGGTCATAGACGACGGGCTTCTGCGCTCCGTTGAGGATGTCTTCGAACGACAGCCGTCCGAACCCTTGTTGCTGGCTCGGAATGGCACCGATGATCGTGGTCGTATCGTGCGTGCGGTCTTCGCCGCCGCGAACGCTGTGGGCACCGGCAATCAGCACGGCTCGCGTCAGAGCGGGGCTGACGTCGGAGGGCGTGTTGCCGAGGTAACGCTTCACGATCAGAGAGGCAGCGGCGCCGACAGGAGCGGAGAAACTCGTTCCGCTGTCGCCCGTGTACTCACGATGTCCGAGGAAGTCGTGCAGGCAGTAGAGCGAAGTCGTCGGCCAGAGCACCGACGTGTAGGCGGAAACGATCAGCGACGCCGGAGCCATCACGTCCGGCTTGAAATAGCCCGGATCCTGCGTTCCCACGCGCGAGTTCTTCATGACGTTGCGGAAGCTGTCGCCGCGGACGGAGCGGCAGCCGGTGGTGCCATCCTGTTCCGGCCGGTAGTTCTCGAGACCGCCCACCGACAGGACGTTCTTTGCGGTCGCTCCAGCCAGGGTCAGGTACTTGAAGGAAGCCGATCCCTGGTCGTTGTTGCCGGCGGAAACACTGAAGAGGATCGGAATCCGCGAGAAGTTGACGGTGCCGTCGGCATCCCGTGTGGCGATGTCGTAGTCGCGCGACACCGTCGAATACGAGCCGGCGTTGGCTGACGAGTATTCGTTGAACGAGTGGTTCTGGATGGTGACGCCGGCATTGGCGGCGTCGGCGGCCCAGGGAAAGATGTTCGTCAGATTGAACCCCGTCGTCGCCGTATAGATTTTCGTCATGTAGGCGCCGGCGGTCGGAGCGACGCCCTGACCGAGGCGGAAACCGAGCGAGTCTTTGTAAGGGCCGTTGACGTCTCCGGTGTTGCCGTTTCCGACGGCGATGCCGGCGACGATCGTTCCGTGCGAGTGGGCGTCGCAGAGCAGTCCGGGTGAACACTGGGAATCGTTCGCGCCGCCGTAGAAGCCGTTGCCGAAATACTTGCGGCCGAAGAAATCGAAGTGTCCGCCCGTATTTGCGCCGTTGTCGAGTCCTCCGTCAGCGATGCCGACTTTCCATGTCGAGGACGGCATGTTGTTGCACTCCGGGCAATGCGCCAGCACCCAGTTCCAGTAGTCTCCCGGATTGGTCGGCTGCGATTGGGTTGCGTCGAGATTCGACGTCAGCGACATCACCTGCCGCTCGTCCGACAACTGACCTTGCGGCCTCGGACTGACCGAGAGGATCATCTCGTGGCGCACGAGCTTCTCCGCGTCGGCGTCGGTCATCCGCGCATAGACCCGCGTATCGAATGACGTTTGGCGAACTTCGATGTTGCCGGAGGCGGCTGTGCGGATGGCCTCGATCGCCGATTCCGAGCCCTTGCCTTCCGCCAGTTCGAAGAGCTGGTCGTGGAGTTGCCCGTCACGCGCGAGCAGGACCATCTTCTGGTAGGGGTGATAGAAATCGAGCCATTGGATGAACGCGAGCTGGCGCGTTGGTCCCACGAGGTCGGACGTTCCGACGGCGAGGTAGCCATCGTTCGGAATGTAGCGGGAGAGTCGCCAGCCGATGGTCTGAAGCGCCGTGATCCATTCATTGCGCGGCGGTCCGACGAACTGCAGCGCGTAAACGCCCTGCTTGCCGGCCGGATATTCGCGGATGAGTTTCTCGGCGGGCACGCCGGCGATGCCTTCACGGGCATCGACGGTCCCGCCGGGAAGCTGGAGCAAATCGAGGTCGTCGCGCTCGCGCACACGGACGTTGTCGCGTCCCGCCTGCGCCTCCAGCGCCGTGACCACGCCTTTCGGCACGTAGACGATCGCGTAGGTGCCGTAGTCGGCAATCAGTTCCGCGCCGAAACGTGTGAAAAGAGCGGCCGGCGCGGATGCGCTCTTCCCATCGACAGCAGACAGCTCGAGTTTTGTCCAGCCTCGCCGCGCCGATGCGGCGAAGAGAGACTGGACGGCCAACAGAATGGATAGAGAGAGGAAAATGGATGTGCGTCTCATGGCCGGAATCTGGCGCCGGCCTGAGCGGGAATCGATGGTTGACTCATAAATCCGAGGTCAACGCCTAACTCGTTTGTATCGTGTCTGATGGATCAGCGCATGACGTCGCGATTTACCTGCGTCACGATCCGTTCTTAAGGCCGTAACTCTGCGTTCACGAACAGGGTGTCACTTTTCCCGTATAGGAGATGGCGGAGATGCCCATTGCTACGGTTCGGCCCGTTCGAGATCGATCCTGAGGGTGAAGAGCTCAGACGATCGGGGACGCTCGTTCGCCTTGCGCGGCAGCCCTTCCGCATCCTCTTGCTGCTCATCCGCCGCGCCGGAGAGGTGGTGCCGCGCGAAGAGATTCATGCCGCGATCTGGGGAGACGAAACGTACGTCGACTTCGAGCACGGCATCAATTCCGCGATCCGCCAGATCCGCTTCGCTCTCGCCGACAACGCCGAGCAGCCGCGCTACATCCGAACCCTGCCCCGCCGCGGCTACTCATTCATTGCCGCTGTCGAACATGTTGCGAACGCCGATAAACCCGTCGTCGTAGCGAAGCCCGTGCCCCCGAGAGCCCGCCGTTCCAGCGTGGGAATCGTCGCCGTTGCCATCATCGTGGCGCTGCTCGCCGCGTCGTATCGGTTCGTGCAGACGTCGCCGTCGCCAGGTGCCCGCGCGATCGCAGTCGAGCCCTTCCGCCGCCTGGGGCCTCCGATCGCGGGAGTGGACGAGCGGCCGTTTGCGGAAGAATTGCGCGCAACGATCGCCAGACTGCCTCGGGCCCAGATCTCGCTCATCGAGGGCGGCGGGCGAGCAGACTACGTCATCAACGGGACCGTCCGGCAGACGGAAGATGGATCGCGTGTGATCGTCTCCCTCGTCGATGCTGCGTCGCGAACGCAGATCTGGAGCGAAACGTTTCAGCGGCCCGCGAAACGGTCCGATGGAATGGCCGTCGAAGTCGCGCATCGTGTGATGCGTGAGCTGGCCCATCGTTTTCTTCCGGCTCCGCGCCGCGAGCCGGCGCTGCGGACGCAAGCATCGCCCAAAACGATCGCGCTCTACCGCCGCGCGCGGCAGGCGCATTCGCGCTCGCAGGCCTACGACTGGATGCGAACAAAAGCACTTTACGAAGCCGTGCTTCATGAAGAACCGCGATTTGCGGAAGCGTGGTCGGGTTTGAGTGATGTCTGGATCGGCCAGGCGCTGCAAGGTCCGATCGCCGACTGCGATCGCGCCGCGGCGCAGGCGTTGTCGTGTGCGCGGCGTGCGGTCGCGCTGCAGCCGGGGAACGCCGAGGCGCATTCGACACTCGGATTGCTCGCCGGGCAGCGCGACTACGACCTTGCGACCGCCGAGGATGAAATGCGGCGCGCGGCGGCGGGCGATCCGCAGTATGTCGACGCGCGCGTGAACCTGGCCATGGTGCTGGCAATGCGCGGACAATCCGACGATTCACTCCGCGAGTTCACCATCGCGCAGCAACTCGATCCGGCCGGGCTCGATCTCAGCCAGTTCGAACCGCTGCTCCATCTCTATGCGCGGCGCTATGAAGACGCGCGCGCCCGCTATCGCGACATCCTCGCCGTCAATCCCGACTCGGTGGGCGCCACCTGGGGGCTGATGTTCACGTACGTCGCGCAGAAAAACTGGAACGAGGCACTCGCGCTCGCGGCCACGCTCCGGCCGGAGTCGGTCAAAGCCGTCCCGGCGACCGAGGAAGGTTTTCTGAGCGTGTACTGCGGCTTTGATTCGTACCTGCAGGATGCCCGCCGCCAGGAGAAACTCAACGATTACTTCCTCGCGATCTACTACGCCCAGAACCATGATCGGGAGCGCTCGTTCCAGTCGCTGAACCGCGCCATCGACCTGCATACGCCCGCGGTGTCGTACATCATGGTGGACCCACGCCTGGAGAATCTGCGCAGCGATCCCCGTTTTCGGACCGCGCTCGCGCGTATCAACCTCGGCCGGCCTCCGAACTCCAGCGGTTGACGCCGGCTCTCTCCGCCAACAGCGAGGTTGCGCGGATGGCGCAGCGCCACCCGCGCGCGGTGCGATATCGCTAGTTCTCGTTGGAGATCAGCGGCGTACCCGCCTTGATAATTGTGCTGCCACCGTTGAAGTTGGTCCCCGTGATGGTCACAGTGATGGTGTCGTTCGCCACTGCCGAAAAGAACCAATAGTCGTATCTGGCGCAACTCAGCGAGCCTTGCGTCCCGTTCTGCGACACGATCGTATGCGACGTCGTTGATCCGTTGTGCGTGACGCTGACGCTGGCGTTCAGAGTATTGTACGGACTGCTGCTCGGGTCATTGAAATCGACGAAAAGGCTGACTTCCCAATGCGCCGAATTGATGATCGGATCGTTCGCTCCAACGACATACGAATAGGTGACCGTCCCGGACGAGCCGGTGAATTGATAGGCGGGGTCGCTGTAGCACGAGAGCGCCGACGTCGAAACGCCGCTTCCGGATGTGCCGGCGCAGCTGGTGCTGAATGAGTACTCGTACCAATAGTACGACCCTAAAAAGTACGGACCGGTAATATTGGGGCATGAGGCCTGTGCGGCGGTGGGAAAAGCGACGAAGCTGAGCGCGACGACAAAAAAGACGACTGCGTTGATGGATTTCATTTAGTCCCCCTGTGCGCAAGAACTTAATTTTGCGTGGAGGGTTTGACTAGAGACAAAGTTACGAGCTCGACATTGCGCCAGCCGGCGGAAGACCACCACTACTTCCCAAGAAGACCTACCGTGACGCCTTCGTTCTTGATCGGCATCGTCTGGCTGCAGGTGCGCAGGATTTCCGCCACGCACTGATTCGCTTCCGCTTCTGTCGCCGTCCTCTGCGGAATGTGTGTACCGAGGTTGGTGAAACGGATGAAGAGGGCAAGGTGAGCGATCGAGGGATCCGTGCAGCGGCAGCGCGCGGGATCGCCGGTGAACGACGACGAGCGCAGGCGGTAGCGAGCGGCGAGGTCGGGATACTGATCGGCCATCGGACCAGCCCAGAAGAACTCGAAGATGCGCTTGCCGTTGGCGAAGAGATCAACGCGGCTTCCCGGCGCGATGAGCCCTTTCGCCTCGGCAGCGGCCAGCCCTTCGCGAATGGGAAAAAAGAGCGGCGCATCGGAATGCTCGATGAAGCTGCGGGCAGAGGACGGCCGGAACGCGTCCCCGATCGCCGGATACAGACCGACGGCGTTGAGAACGAAGGTGACGATCACGATGAGAATCGCTTCGCGGCGGCTCGCGGTGGCCAGCTCGGCGAAGAATCCCCAGGCCAACGCCGCCATCGCCAGAGGGATGAGATTCAGCCGCGGATAACCTGGCCAATGCTGCAGGATTTTGGCGAGGTACATGACCGTGAAGTCCGCAAGTCCGATCAGCAGCAGCGCGGCAAACGCCCGATTTCTCACCGCAAAAATCAGCAGCAGAACCAGTGCCCCGATCACGATCGGCAAAGCGATCCCGAACTGCAGCGCAATCCGCTCCCGGAACAGCGCGAAATGCGCGGCAGTGAGCGCCTCGGACAGAACCGGCGTGGCGACGCCCCACGTCTTGAACAGCTCACGCGCCCGGAGAAACAGGACGAACGGCGTCACGGCAACCGTCGCCACGAGGAGATGCTCCAGCTGCGCGCGGCGGTTCCCGCGAAGAGGAAAGTAGATCGCGGCGACGATCGGAACCGAGAGGATCAACTGCTCCTTCACCATCGCCGCAAGACCGAGCAGGAGCAACGGCCGCCAGACAGCCTCGTCGCCGAAACGGACGAGGTGCTCGCCCGCCGTGAGCAGAAGCACGATGGCCCACGGCTCGAGATAGCCGCTCGTGAAGTAGTAGACGTTGTCCTTCTGCCAGAAGAGCAGCGCTGCGATCGTCATCGCCGCGATGTCGACATGTCTTCGCACGAGCAGTGGCCGAAGCACGAGGAGCCACACCGGAATCGACAGCGCGTTGAGCAGACGCTCGACATTCAGCGGTGACGAGATCGGCATCACCGCCCGCATCGGAACCGAGAAAAAGTGCAGCGTGCCCGGATAGCGCCCTCCGAACGACGACCGCTGCATGATGGCCAGGCCGATGGCAGCCACCAGTCCCAATGCGATCAGCGCGGCAGGAGAGTTGTTGTCGCGCCGGACGTGCCAGGCGACGAACACCATCGCGGCCACCGCGGCGATCCATCCCCACGGCCACCAGAATTCGTACGCCTCGAGGGCACAGCCGTTGTGCAGCCATTGATCGCCGAGGTACGGAAACTCCTGATGCCAGGTAGCGATGAGATAGATGAGGACAGGAGCGACGGCGACGATCGTAAACGCCACATCGCGTCCGTTCGCTCGTAGGGGAACGCCGGAAAGCGCCGGCAGGCGGAAGGTGAACAGCTGCGTCGCCGCGCCGGCCGCCAGCGCGGCAATCCAGGTCAGCGGAAAGAGCCCCGGCGTACCGATCCAGACTCCCGAAATGAGAACGACCGCGAAGAGGTAGACGGTCAGGAGCCGGCTTGGCAAGCACCGAGTATAGCCAACGTGGAAGTTCTCCCGGACCCCCTCGGTTCCGGCACCGTGCGGGTTACAATCCCGCCCCGTTTCACGGCCCGCTGGGATGAGCCCGGGTCCTGTGCAGCAGGCACACTGAACCTCGTCAGGTCCGGAAGGAAGCAGCGATAAGGTGTTCCCCTGTGTGACACAGTACGGCCTGGGCTCTTCCGAACGTGTCGTGAAACCCGCACTGGTTTTCGCCGCCGTACCCTCCTAGACTCCACGCCACATGTCCTATCAAGCGCTGGCGCGCAAATACCGGCCTCAATCCTTCAGCGACGTCATCGGCCAGGAGACGGTCGTCCGCACGTTGCAGAACGCCATCAAAGACAGCCGGATCCATCACGCCTATCTCTTCGCCGGCGTCCGCGGCGTCGGCAAGACGACGGCCGCGCGCATCCTGGCCAAGGCGCTGAACTGCGCCAAAGGTCCAACCGCCGAGCCTTGCAACGAGTGCACGATCTGCCGCGAGATCACCGAAGGCATCGACATGGATGTGCGCGAGATCGATGCCGCGACGTACACCGGTGTCGACAATATCCGCGAACTGCGCGACATCACCCAGTTCCAGCCGGCGCGCGACCGCAATCGCATCTTCATCATCGACGAAGCGCACATGCTCTCCACCGGCGCCTGGAACGCGCTGCTGAAACTGCTCGAGGAGCCGCCGCCGCACGTGATCTTCATGTTCGCAACGACGGAGATCAACAAGGTTCCGCAGACGATCATCTCGCGCGTGCAGAAAGAGATGCTGCGCAAGATCACGCTCGACGAGCTGAAAGAGCGCGTGCGGAAGATCGTCGATGCCGAGGGGATCGAAGCCGACAACGGGGCCATCGAGATCATCGCCCGTCGCGGTGAGGGAAGCGTACGCGACTCGCTCTCGCTGCTCGATCAGGTCATCGCCTTCAGTGGGCGTTCCATCACTGCGGCCGATGTGGCCACGGTGCTTGGCCTATCCGACTCCACCTTCTTCGCGCGCATCGCCGGCCTCATCGCCGAGGGCGATCACGGCGGGATTCTGGAAGCGCTGGATGAGGCGTCGGAGAGCGGGCGCGATTTCAAGATGCTCTATCGCGACCTGCTCACCTTTTTCCGCAATCTGCTGCTCGTCAGCGGTCGCGCGAATGAGTCGATGCTCAGCGTCGCGCCCGAGGATCTGACCGCCATCCGTGCGGCAGCGGAGCAGTTCTCGTATTCGGAGCTGCTGCGAATCGCCAACCTGCTGCTGCGCGACGATGAGACGGTGAATCGCGCCGAGCATCAGCGGCTGGCCGTCGAGATCGCGCTACTCAAGGCGGCCACGTTCCCGCGGTTGCGGGCGGTGGAGGAGGCGCTGGCTTCCGGAGGTAGCGCGGTCACGCAGCCTCGCGGTCGCGCGGTGTCTGAGCTAAAAGCCGCGCCTGCGTCTGCTCCCCGCGAGACCCCGCAACCGCGAGACCGCGAAACCACGTCAGCGTCCGTCGACTCGTTCATCGAGCGCGTCCAGAAGGCGCGTCCGCTGATCGGCGGGTACCTCGGCGCGGCAAAATCCCGGCGGCGCGACGGCAACAAGCTCCTGCTCACGTTCAGCGACTCATTCACGGCCGATCAGGTCAGAGACGCGCGCACGACGCTCGAACAGCTGGCCGCCGAGGTGTTCGGGGAGCCGATGTCGATCGACGTCAAGCTCGACTCGCCCGAGGCGGCGGCCACGGCTGCGAAACCTTCGTCGCCCCTTCGCGACGATCCGGTCATCCAGGCATTCCAGAAACACCTCGGCGCGGACCTCGTCGAGTCACGAAAGCGGTAACGGAGAGAGCCCATGAATCCGAAGCAGTTGATGAAGCAAGTGCAACAGATGCAGGAGCAGATGCAGCAGCGCATGACCGCCCTGCGCGTCGAAGGCAGCGCCGGCGGCGGCATGGTGAAAGCCGCGATGAACGGCTCGAAAGAGCTGCTGGCGATCACCATCGACAAGGAAGCCGTCGATCCCAACGATGTGGAGATGCTGCAGGACCTCGTCGTCGCCGCCGTGAACGAAGCCTCACGCAAAGTCGACGAAGAGATGGCCAGCAGCGTCGGTGCCATGACCGGCGGGATGAAGATTCCGGGACTGTTTTGATGCGGTTGCGAGGCCGCGCGGTTTCGCGGTCTCGCAGTAAGTCACCGCGCAACTGCGCGACCGCGTAACCTCGCAACCGCGATATGACCGCCCCACCTCTCGCCAACCTCATCAACGAGCTCTCCAAGCTGCCCGGAGTCGGCGGGAAGTCGGCGTCGCGCATCGCCTATCACATCCTCAAGCGGACGATGGGTGAGGCGGAGTCGCTGGCCAATGCCATCGTCGATGTGAAGTCGAAGATCTTTCGCTGCTCGATCTGCAACAACATGACCGATGTCGAGCCTTGTGCGATCTGCTCCGATCCGCGGCGCGACGCCAGCGTGATCTGCGTGGTCGAGGAAGCGTTCAACATCCCCACCATCGAGCAGACCCGCGATTTCCGCGGGCTCTTTCACGTGCTCCTCGGCGCGCTCTCGCCGCTCAAGGGCGTCGGACCGCACGACATCGACGTCGGCGGCCTGCTCCGGCGCGTGCAGGCCGGCGGCGTCCGCGAGGTCATCGTGGCCACGAATCCCAACGTCGAAGGAGAAGCGACGGCGCTCTACCTCGCCCAGCAGCTCCGGCCGCTCGATGTGAAAACGACCCGTCTGGCCTTCGGCCTGCCGGTCGGCGGCGACCTCGAATACGCCGATCAGGTCACCATGGCCAAGGCGCTGGAGGGGCGGCGCGAGATCACATAGGGCGGAAGTCCGACCCGTGTGTGCTACATTCATCCGTCCCAGTCTTCTCGCGGAAACTATTGGTGAAAATACAAGATGGCGACTCCTGATCTCGTGATGTACGAGGAGGAGTACCAGCAGATCAAGGACACGCTCCAGCGACTGCAGGTCGACTCCAATTCCAAAATCGTCTTTCTGGTCGACAAGAACGGCCAGCAGATTGCCGTCCACGGCGACATGCGCGGCGTGGATGCAACCTCGCTCGCCTCACTGACGGCCGGCAACGTCGCCGCCACCGATGGTCTGGCCAAGCTCATCGGCGAAAAAGAGTTCTCGATCCTCTTTCACGAAGGGGAGCGGGACAACATTCACATTTCCCTCGTCGCCCAGCGCGTCATCCTGGTGGTGATCTTCGACGATCGTTCATCCCTCGGACTGGTGCGGCTGCGCGTGAAAAAGGCATCGGCGGAGCTGGAGAAGACGTTCGAAGTCCTGCTGCGCAAATCCGAGGAGGAGCGCGGCAATCTCAACCGCTTCGACTCTCCGTTTGCCGAGATCACCGACGAGGATATCGACAGCCTCTTCAGCGAATAGTTCCGCATGACGTTCATCAACTACGCAGCGCGCGAGATCAACTGCAAAATCGTCTACTACGGGCCCGGCCTGTGCGGGAAGACGACCAACCTGCAGTGGATCTACGACAAGACCAACCCGCAGGCCAAGGGCAAGCTGATCTCGCTGGCCACGGAGACGGACCGCACCCTTTTCTTCGACTTTCTCCCGCTCGACCTCGGCACGGTGCGCGGCTTCAAGACCCGCTTCCACCTCTACACCGTCCCCGGCCAGGTGTTCTACGACGCTTCCCGCAAGCTGATCCTCAAAGGTGTCGACGGCGTCGTCTTCGTGGCCGACTCGCAGGAAGCGCGCATGGAAGCGAACAATGAGTCGCTGGCCAATCTCGACAAGAACCTGAAAGAGCAGGGCTACGAACTGAAGACGGTGCCCTACGTTCTGCAGTTCAACAAGCGCGACCTGCCGACGGCGCTGCCGGCTGATGAGATGTACCGCCAGCTCAACTTCAAAGGCGAGCCGACCTTCGAGGCGGTGGCCATGAACGGCACGGGCGTTTTCGATACACTCAAAGCGGTGGCCAAGCTGGTACTCACGGAGCTGAAGAAGAAATAAGCGCAGCCCCGTTCCTCTTTCCGGGTAACACATCATGAAGATCGCGTTTGTCAAACCGCCTGTGGGCGGCATTCTCGGTCTGGAGATGCTCACCTTTGTCGAGCCTCTCGGCCCGATCTGCGTCGCTGCCTGCCTCGAAGCCGAGGGACACGAGTGCAAAGTCTTCGATCTCCGCATCGACGGCGAAGAGCACGGCCTCGATCTCTGCAAACGCTTCGCGCCGGACGTGGTCGGCCTGCAGTGCAATTTCACGACAGAGCGCAACCGCACGGTGCGCCTGGCGCAACGAATCAAACGGGAGAACCCGGGAGTCTTCGTCGTCATCGGCGGACACGACGCCTCGCGCGATCCGAACTGGTTTCACCACGATGTGATCGATGCCGTCGCCGTCGGCGATGGCGAAGAAGTGATGCCGCCGCTGGTCGACGCCATCCAGCGCGGGCACGATCTGGCCACGATTCCCGGCCTGATGCTCCATCGCGAGGGCCGCTGGATCAGCACCGGCCACGCGCCGACGCGCAAGAATCTCGACGACTATCCGCTTCCGGCGCGCCATCTCATCGAGCACTACGCCGATCACTACTACATCAACTTCCACAAGCCGCTCGCTCTGATGGAGACCGCGCGCGGCTGCCCATTCAAGTGCAACTTCTGCTCGGTCTGGAAGTTTCACGAATCGACCTTCCGCGAGAAATCGCCCGAGCGCGTCGTTCGCGAACTGCAGGCGATCAAGGCCGAGGCGATCTTCATCACCGACGACATCTTCTGGATGAACGTCCGTCGCGGCGAGCAGATGGCCAAGCAGATCCAGGCCGCCGGGATCAAGAAGTTCTTCACCGTGCAGACGCGCACCGACATCATCTGCAAGTTCCCGCACCTGATCGAGATGTGGAAGGACTGCGGCAAACTGGCCATCTTCCTCGGCCTTGAGTCCGTCACCGACGAAGGCCTGAAGGCGGTCAACAAGAGGAACACCGCGGACAACAACGTCAAAGCGATCAAGATCCTGCAGGACCTCGGCGTCGGTTTCACCCCGAACTTCATCGTCGATCCGGCCTGGACCCGCGACGATTTCAAACGGCTACGCGACTGGATCGACCACACCGGCGCCTACAACAGCGGCTTCTCCGTTCTCACGCCGCTCCCCGGCACCGATCTGTGGGACACGGCGAAGGAGCGCGTGACGACGCACGATTGGGAGATGTACGACATCGTCCACGCCGTCCTCCCGACGACGCTCTCGCTCGACGACTTCTACGAAGAGTATTCGGGACTCTGGCGCCACGCACTCGACGTCCGCTATCGCCACCGCGGCAAGTGGAAGACCTTCATCCAGCTCGGCGCCGCTGTCGCCACCGGCAAAGTGTCGCTGCACAACGTCCGCCGCGGCCTCGGGATGGCCAAGACCTTCAGCAAGCCGGAAACGTTCCTGCGCGCCCACGAGTAACGGCGCGCAGATACAATCCCGCGCGATGCGCCATCACGGCCTCAACATCGTCGCCATTGGGGGCGGCACCGGTCTTTCGACCCTGCTGCGCGGCTTGAAGCGCTACGTTGACGCCGACGGTCCCTGGTCGATCGCCCGCCTCGGCGCGATCGTCACCGTCACCGACGAGGGCGGAAGTTCCGGCGCGTTGCGGAAGGAGTTCGGCATGCTGCCGCCGGGCGACATCCGAAACTGCATCGTCGCTCTCGCCGAGGAGGAGCATCTCTTCTCGCGCGTCTTCGGGTATCGCTTCAAGAATGCCGAGTCGTCCCTCGGCGGGCACTCGCTCGGCAATCTGCTGCTGGCCGCGCTGACCGACATCACCGGCAGCTTCGACCAAGCCATCCTCACCGCCTCCGAAGTGCTCAACATTACAGGCGAAATCTATCCGTCGACGCTGGCCGACGTCCGCCTTCGGGCGACACTCGCCGACGGCTCCATGCTCCTCGGCGAGGTGGCGATCAGCGGCTCGTACCTCGGCGAAAAGACTTCTACGCCGCCTCCGCACGCACGCATCGTTCACCTGAGCATCGATCCGCCGGACGCGCAGCCAACCGACCGCGCGCTTACAGCACTTAAAGCGGCCGACATGGTGCTGATCGGCCCCGGCTCGCTCTACACCTCGGTGATCCCCAATCTGTTGATCAAACCGATCGCCGACGCCCTGCGCCAGTCCAGAGCGCTGCGCGTCTACGTCTGCAACGTCATGACGCAGCCCGGCGAGAGCGACGGCTACACCGCCGAGGAGCATCTGGCGGCGATCATCGAACACGCCGGGCTCGTCGTCGACGTCATGGTCCTCAATGGTGGCCGCCCGTCCGAGGCCATTCTCGGCGCCTACGCGTCGCAGAAGCAGCATCCCGTGCAGTTCGATGTGAACGCCATCCGCGAGCTGGGCGTTACGCCGTTCTTCGGCGACATCATCGAAGAGGAAAACTACGTGCGCCACAATTCGGCGGCGCTGGCCGACACGATTTTCCGGCTCTACGACCGCTATGGCCGGACCCTTGAAAGGATGCGACGGACGGAGGCATGACCGATTTGACTGAAAACCTCGACGTCATCATTCTCGCCGCCGGCCAGGGCACGCGCATGAAGTCGGCCACGATCAAGGTCCTTCACCACGCCGCTGGCCGTCCGATCATCGACTATGTCCTCGATCTCGCCGCGGAGATCAGCCCTCGCCCGCCGGTCATGGTCGTCGGCCATCAGCGCGATGCCGTGCAAAAAGCCGTTGGCGACCGCGCCCGTTTTGCGATTCAGGAAGATCAAAAAGGAACCGGACATGCGGTTCTGCAAGCGGCGCCGATGATCGATGGCTCGCGGCACGTTCTGATTCTCTCCGGCGACGTCCCGCTGACGCGTCCGGAGACTCTGCAACAACTCCTCGATGAGCATCATCGATCGCGGAACGCGCTCACGCTGCTGACCATGAAACTCGATCGTCCGGGCATGTACGGCCGGATCGTGCGCGACGCTGATGGCGCGGTCACCCGGATCGTCGAAGCAAAGGACGCGGCCGCCGATGAGCTCCTCATCGACGAAGTCAATGCCGGGATCTACGTCTTCGACGGCGCGCATCTCTTCGACAATCTCCGCAATCTGTCGACGAACAATGCCCAGGGCGAGTACTACCTGACCGACCTCCTAGGCACGCTGCGCAAGGATGGCAAACGCGTCGGCGCCGTGATCGCCGGCGATCCGATCGAAGCGCTCGGAGTGAATTCGCGCGCCGATCTGGCTTCGGTCGAAGGGGAGATTCAGCGCCGTGTGGTCACTAGGCTGATGAGCGAAGGCGTGACATTCCGCAATCCCGCCACGGTCGTCATCGACTCGACCGTCACCATCGGCAACGACACGGTCGTCTATCCATTCGTGACCATCGAAGGGAACACCGCGATCGGCTCGCGATGCGTGATCGAGCCGGGCGTGCATCTGATCGACGTCACCGCCGGCGACGATGTTCATCTGAAAACCGGGACCGTGGCCGAGGACGCAATCATCGAAGACCATGCCGCAGTCGGCCCGTACGCGCATCTCCGCCCAGGCTCGAAGCTCGGCCGTCGTGTGAAAGTCGGCAATTTCGTCGAAACCAAGAAGGCGGTCTTCGGCGAAGGGGCCAAAGCCTCGCATCTCTCGTACATCGGCGACGCCGAGGTCGGAGCGGGTGCGAACATCGGCGCCGGCACGATCACCTGCAACTACGACGGCGTGAACAAGTACAAGACCGTGATCGAGGATGGAGCCTTCATCGGTTCCGACACCCAGCTCGTCGCGCCGGTGCGTGTCGGTAAAGGCGCGTACGTCGGCGCCGGATCGACGATCACGAAGGATGTCCCCGCCGAGGCATTGGCGCTGAGCCGCACGCCGCAGCGGATCATCGAGGGATGGGCGCGGGCGAAAAAGAAGTAGGCGGCGGCGACTCGAGCACCCCGAAGCTCGGATGCTCCAGTTTCCAGGCGTGCAGCATCAGCCGCTTCGCGTGCGATCCAGAGCCGTAGCGCCGATCGCCGGCGACGGGATGTCCAATCGACGCGGCATGAACGCGGATCTGATGCATCCGCCCGGTCTCGATATCAACCTCGGCCAGTGTCGTGACGCCGTCGCTGCTCCGAGGCCGAAAGGTGCTTCGCGCACTCTTTCCCTGAACCAGCGACTCGACGACGCGCTCCTCGGACAACTCCCCTTCGAGCACCGCCAAATACGTCTTCCGAATCTCGCCCGCGGCGAAAAGCGCGGACAACCTCGCCGCCGCGTCCGCACTTTTCGCGAACAACACCACTCCGCTCGTCGGCGTATCCAGCCGGTGAACAAGCCAGATCTCCCGAAACCGCAGCCGCAGCAGCTCTTCGAGCGACCGCTGCTCCCGATCGCGCGTTGGCTGCGTCGGCATACCCGCAGGCTTATCGACCGCGATCCAGTCGTCACCTTCGCGGATGACGGCAATCTCCGGAACATCGTCAACAACCGCAATCCGATCGTCCGGATTAACGTGCCGCGATGCAATCGAGACCGCCCGTTCGTTCACCAGCACCCGACGCGCCGCAATCAACTCCCGCGCCTTGCGGCGGGAGATGTCGGGATAACGAGCGGCGATGGCTTGATCGAGGCGCATGAGCGGATTGTTTCGAGTGGTTGTATCGGTTACATTGTGACGGCCCGGGAACAGGCGAAAGTCGGCTCCAAGCCGGGTGTTCGATCCCAACGGGATGGAACCTAGCCTGTTACGGGCTTTAGCTTTTGCAGCGTCAGCGGGTTCGAGTCGCTGTACCACTCACCGTACGCTTTTCGGCGCGTGTCATCCAAGTCCATGATGATCCGGTAGTGCTTTGCCAACGGAGCAAAGTATCTGTCTTCGTGCCGCTCGTAAAGCCGTTGCAGAGCCCAGAGAAAATAGTCCGTAGCCTGCAATCCGCCTGATTCATGTGGATATGCGGTTGCAACCTCGCAGGGACCGAAGTTTCGCGCACCCCATCTCGCGGCGAAGTTCTCCTGCGCGCGGTCGATGGCGGCCGTCAGTGCATCCTTACGATCTCGGGTGCCCCGGCGCGCAACAACGATCGAATTCGATTCGGCGAGATGAAGCCTGTTCCGGAGCAGCCGCGACACGAGCTCGTCGTAAATCTCGTTCTCCGACAGCCGGATGCCTCGCCGAAAAAGCATCCGAGCTTGTTCAACGAGAGCTCGTTTCGTCCGAATCACAGCGAAGATCTGCACATCCAACGTAACGAGCAGCGTGAAGACTTTGTATCGAACCTCGGGTACGTCGTCCTTCGCATGAAACGCGACGGCGGTCTTGCGCCGAACAGGGTCGAGCGAGGGAACACGGTTCAGAAGAGGATCGCGAAGGATGCTTTCCCGAAGTGACTCCAACTGCCGGTCAAGAGATTCGGGATCGGCCACGAACGCGGCGCCGACCATGAAGTAGTTGGAAACACCCTCCGTTCCAAGTACGACTTGCTTCCGCTTGTTAAAAAGCGACAGATCACCGGCTTCGTCGATGAAGTGATGCATCCGGGTCGGTCGCTGCTTCGGATTCGGCATTCGTACAAAAAACGAAAGGCACAGCGAGAGGCTGTGCCTTTCCAAATCGGTGAATCCAGCGCTTACTTCGCTGCCAACCGCGCCGGCTTCGATGGCGGTGCCGCAACCGCCGGCTCCCCGCCTTCGATCACGGTCAACTCTGGCCCGCCGATGCCGAGGGCGCGGCGGACCTTGGCTTCGATCTCGCCGGAGAGGTCGGGGTTCTCCTTGATGAAGGTCTTGGCGTTTTCGCGGCCTTGACCGAGGCGCATGTCGCCGTAGGAGAACCAGGAGCCGGACTTGTCGATGATCTTGTTCTCGATCCCGATGTCGATCAGCTCGCCGGTCTTGGAGATCCCCTCGCCGTAACCGACGTCGAACTCCGCGTGGCGGAAGGGGGCGGCGCACTTGTTCTTGACCACCTTGACCTTCACGCGCGAGCCGACAACCTCTTCGCCTTCCTTGATCTGGTTGGTGCGGCGGATGTCGATGCGGATCGACGAGTAGAACTTCAGGGCCCGGCCGCCGGTGGTGGTCTCGGGGTTGCCGAACATCACACCAATTTTTTCACGAATCTGGTTGATGAAAATCAGTGACGTTTTTGACTTCGAAACGATGGCTGTTAATTTGCGCAGCGCTTGTGACATTAAGCGTGCGTGTAATCCCATATGAGAATCGCCCATCTCGCCGTCGAGCTCGGCGCGGGGGACGAGCGCGGCGACCGAGTCGATGACGATCACGTCGATCGCTCCCGAGCGCACCAGCACCTCGGCGATCTCCAGCGCCTGCTCGCCGCTGTCCGGCTGCGAAACCAGCAGGTTGTCGATGTCGACGCCGAGCTTCTTGGCGTACTCGGCGTCGAGCGCGTGCTCGGCATCGATGAACGCCGCCAGGCCGCCGGCTTTCTGCGCCTCGGCGATGACGTGAAGAGAGATGGTGGTCTTGCCCGACGATTCCGGGCCGAAGATCTCGATGATCCGGCCGCGCGGCACGCCGCCAACGCCGAGCGCCGCGTCGACCCCGATCGAGCCGGTGGAGATGGCGCTGATGGGCACGAATTCTTTCGCGCCGAGGCGCATGATCGAGCCTTTGCCGAACTGGCGCTCGATCTGCGTCAGCGCGGTTTCCGCTGCTTTGAGTTTGTCTGAAGGGACTATGGCCATGGCTACTCCTTCGATGATTCGAATGGGTGGATAGAAAGGTAGTGACGAATGGTCGGATCGGCGGACATTCGTGTGGTGGAGCGAGTGTACGCTGCGTTTTTTTCAGCCGTCAAGAAACTCTACTCAGTGTGGGATTTTGGGCGTTTTCTTGCCTCGCGCCGCTCGCGTGTCGCGGGCGCGGCCAGTCGCGATGGCGGGCTGGGCAACCGGGGCGATCGGCTCGCGACTTCGGCGTGGCGCGACCGCCATCGCGACCATCGCTGCGAGCACCGCGGCGGAAATCAGCGCGCAGGGCAGGATCAGCGGATTGTGATAGCGGAGCTCGACAACGTGCCGGCCCCGCACGACGCGCACTCCCTGAAATGCGATGTTGACGGGATAGATCGCGGCCGGCCGGCCGTCGATCGTCGCGCGCCAGTAACGGTGTGCGGTGATCGATGCGACGAGAAGCGCGTCTCCGGCGGCCTCGACGTTCAGCGTGACGCGTGAAGGCCGTTCGCTCACGCCGATCACGCGCGCGGGCGAGATGTCGAACGCCGGGAGCGAGGTGAATGCGTCGCCCTCCCGCACGCTGCCGGCGAGAACGTTCTGTACGACATCGTCATCGTCCTGGATGGCCACCACCCGTGATGCGAAGTAGTAGCGTGGATGCGACCCGGTCGCGCGCGTGACGATTGCGCCGTTCGTAAACTCGATCACCTGCTCGACATTCGCGGCATCGAGAAAGAACGAGCTCCACACGCCGGTCATGCGGCGCGTCATTTGCGCGGCGCGAAGGTAACGCGTCGACGTCATCAGCCCGGTCTGATCGAGATCGTCCTCCAGCACGGAGCGGAATCCGAATGCGGCGGGGCGGAACGGATACATGCCGTCGCGGAAAAGCCAGTCGGGCCGCCCCTTCCGGAAAAATTCGGCCAGCTGCGGAGCACCGGCCCACTCGTCCCAGAATGCGGCGTGGAACAGGCGATAGGCCTCGCGATCCGGCGGCAGTTTGTGCGCCACCTCGGGCTCGTCGAAGAATCGGCGCGGCGCGCGGCCGGCCACGGACTGATGCAGCCAGGCGAAATCGAGAATCACGAACGCGAAGAGCGCCGCCGCCCACAGACGGCGGCGCGGCGTGGCCGCGAAGCGGATCAGCAGCCACACGGCGATGGCGCGAACGAAGTTCAAGGCCCAGTACTGCAGCCACGGCACCGGCACGTGATCGGTCGAGGTGGGCGCCGGCGGCCGCGTGCCGCCGTACCAGGTCAGGACAGCGATCACGAGCCAGAGGAACGTCATCGTCGCCGCGGCGCGGCGCACTTTCTTATCCCCGGCCATCAGGCGGTCGAGCACCGCGGCGGCCCAGATGATCAGAACCAGCAGCGCGCCGATGAGGAACTTCTCCGGATAGCGGATCGAGGCGAAGATTTTGGCGTCGTACAGCAGACGGAAGACCGGCGTCCCATCGCCCATGGCCAGGATCACGAATCCGGCCACGAGCAGAAAAACCGCGCCGCGTCCGCGGACCCCAGCGAACATTCCGGCCACGGCAAGGATGATCGCCAGCGCGCCGACATAGACGTCCGAGATGAACGGCTCGATGCGAAAGGGGTACATGGTGTGGATGGCCTGGTTGCCGTCGACGCCGACGAACGCGCGATAGACGCGCGGATAGGCGACCTCGAACAATCGCGACGAGGGCGTGCTCCAGCTCGACGCGACCGGCCACTGGAAGCCTTCGCTGCGCACCGAGTCGCGGCCGTGATCGAGTCCGGGAATGAGCTGCACCGTCGCCATCAGAACGCCCGCGGCGAGCGCGAGACCAGCGATCGACAGCACACGCACGACGGTCCTGGCCCTCTCCCTGGCGGGAGCCTGAAAGCCGCGGTGGATGGCATACGCGCCGACCAGCAGCCCGGTCTGCAGGAACGTCACCGGCTCGCCGATCAGCGCCTGCATCCCGACCAGCATCGCGGTAATGGCGAAGTCGCGGCGATTCGGTCGCAGGATCGTCCGCCGCGCGAATAGCAGGATCAACGGCATCCACGTCATCGAGAAGAGAAACGGGAGGCGCAGCAACAGCGAGAGGTAGGGCCCTCCCAGCGCGAAGGTCAGCGCGCCGAGGGCAGCGGCAATTTCGCCAAGGTCGAGCGAACGGAGAAGCGCGTACATGCCGATCGCGGCGATGACGATGTGGATGAGGATGTGAAACTGAAAGCCCCACAAAAAATCGGGCAGATAGATCAGCCACTGCGGCGGATACCAGAGCTCATATGCCGGATTCGCCGCGAGCGGCTGACCAGCGTGATCGCGGGGATTCCACTCCGGAAAGCCGCCGGCGAAAGTCATGTCGCGCACGACGCGCTTCATCGGAACGTGGTAGGCCGTCGTATCGCCCTTGTAGAACCCGTTCCCCAGAAAGACGACGTCGGCGAAGAGAGTCAGCACGACGATCGCGAGAAGCAGCGCGTTGCGCGAGTCGCGAGAAATGCGGAAAAAAGCCAACGCACGGATTATAGGAGCCAGGATCGCGGCTCACGATGGCGCGCGCTGGATCGCCTTCCAGATCGTCTTCAGGTCGTCGATGAAGCGCCGCATCTCCTCGTGGCGCGCTTCGTCCGTCGGCGCGCGAAGGATCGATGACGGGTGCACCGTGGCGGTGACGAGGGGAGCGAGATCGGATTCGACGAACTGCGCCCGCTGCACGGAGACGCGGAACTTCGGACCGATCACCGCCTGCGCCGCCGTCGATCCCAGGCAGACGATCGCGCGCGGCTTGACGACGTCGATCTCCGCCTGCAGCCAGGGACGGCATGCGGTGATCTCGGCCGCATTCGGCTTCTTGTGAATGCGCCGCTTGCCGCGCGGCTCCCACTTGAAGTGCTTGACCGCGTTCGTGACGTAGACGGTGGTCCGGTCGATGCCGGCTTCGATGAGAGCCTTGTCGAGCAGCGCGCCGGCCGGACCGACGAAGGGCTTGCCGCTGAGATCCTCCTTGTCGCCCGGCTGCTCGCCGACGAACATCACGGTCGAGGACTGCTTCCCTTCGCCGAAGACCGTTTGCGTTCCGATTTTCCAGAGATCGCAGGCCTGGCAACCGGCGGCAACAGCCTGCAGCTTTTTGATCGTCGGCCGCGGCGGGATCTCGATCTCGTTCACGTCTCGAGACGTCTGCAATCGATGATCCGATTTTCGAACTGTTAAGCTCGGATCCCGACGAATGAAACGATCTCCATTTGCCGTCGCGTCGCTCATGCTCGGCTCGGGCTTCTGCGCGCTGGTCTACCAGACGGCGTGGATGCGCCAGTTCCGGCTGATCTTCGGCGCCTCGACGCTGGCCACCGCCGCGGTCCTGGCGATCTTCATGGGCGGCCTCGGTCTCGGCAGCGCGCTGCTCGGGCGTCGCGCAGACAGGCATCCGAATCCGCTGCGGTTTTACGGGAACCTCGAGCTGCTGATCGCGCTCTCCGCCGCGGCGTCGCAACCGCTGCTGTGGATTGTCGGGAAGGTCTACATCGCGCTCGGCGGATCGGTGGCGATGGGCCTGCCGCTGGCGACGATCGTCCGGCTGATCCTTTCCACGCTGGTGCTGGCGATTCCGACGCTGCTGATGGGCGGCACGCTGCCGGCCGCGGCGCGCGCGGTGGAGACGAGCGATGATGCCGGCCGCCGCAAGCTGGCGCTGCTCTACGGCCTCAATACGCTCGGCGCGGTGACGGGCACGCTGGCCTCGACGTTCTTGATGCTGGAGACGTTCGGCAATCGGAAAACGCTGTTCCTCGCCGTCCTGCTGAACCTGGCCGTGGCGATGGCCGCACGCGCACTGGCGCGGGATGCCGCATCGCCCGAGCCCGCGCTGGCGACGGAAGAAGCGCCGGGCGTCCCCGCGCGATTCGTAGTCACCGCCGCGGCGCTCACCGGCTTCGCCTTCCTGCTGATGGAACTGGTCTGGTACCGGATGCTCTCGCCGCTTCTCGGCGGATCGACGTTCACCTTCGGCCTGATCCTGGCGATGGCCCTTCTCGGCATCGCGCTCGGCGGCACGGCGTACTCGCTGGTCAGCGGCCGCGGACCGGCGACAGCCGGCGCGTTCGCGCTGACCTGCACGCTCGAAGCGGCGCTGATGATGCTGCCGTATGCGCTCGGCGACCGGGTGGCGGTGCTGGCCAATTTCCTGCGCGTCATCGGACACGCTGGCTTCGGCGGGTTCGTCCTCGGGTGGACGATCGTGACGGCCATAGTGGTACTGCCGCCGGCGATCGTGGCCGGCGTGCAGTTCCCGCTACTGATCGCGCTCCTCGGCCGCGGGCGGGCGGAGGTCGGCGCGCACGTCGGCCGCGCGTACGCCTGGAACACGCTCGGCGCCATCGCCGGATCGCTGGCGGGCGGCTTCGGTTTCCTGCCGCTGTTCACAGCGACCGGCTGCTGGCAGATCGCGGCGTTTCTTCTCGTCGCAACCGGCGTCGTCGCCGCGTTGTATGCAATGCGGGCAGGGCAGCGGCCGGCCGCGATCTGTTCCGTCGGGATGGCGGCGTTGGTCGTGCTCGCCGGTTGTGCTAACGGTCCGACGGCGGCGTGGCGGCACTCGGGCATCGGTGCGGGCCGCGTGGAATTGCCGGCCAATCCGAACGCCATCCGGCGCTGGGAGAACTACCAGCGCGGACGGCTGGTGTGGGAGGCGGACGGGAAGGAAAGCGCCGTCGCCCTCATCAACGACGACGACACCTCCTTCATCGTCAACGGCAAGTCCGACGGTGCGGCAGTCGACGACGCGGCGACGCAGGTGATGGGCGGGCTGGTCGGCGCCATCCTGCATCCCGATCCCCGGAGCGCGCTCGTGGTCGGCCTCGGCACCGGCAGCACAGCCGGTTGGCTGGCGGCCGTTCCGTCGATGGAGCGCGTCAACGTGGTCGAGCTCGAGCCGGTGGTGCTGGACGTGGCGAAGGCCTGCACGGCGGTCAACCACGACGTGCTGAGCAATCCAAAAGTAAACATCCGCATCGCCGACGCCCGCGAGGTGCTGCTGACGTCGCGCGACCGCTACGACATCGTCTTCAGCGAGCCGTCAAATCCGTACCGTGCCGGAATCGCCAGTCTGTTCACGCGCGAGTTTTACGAGGCTGTCAGCGCGCGGCTGAATCGCGGCGGGATCTTTCTGCAGTGGGTACAGGCATACGACATCGACGCCGAGACCGTGCGGACGATCTACGCCACGATGGGCAGCGTCTTTCCGCAGGTGACCACGTGGCGCACGCACGAAGGCGATCTGCTGATGGTGGCTACGCGCGAGCCAATCGCGTTCGACATCGAGCAACTCCGGAGGCGGGTCGCATCCGAGCCGTATCGGACGGCGCTGCATGCGACGTGGCATGTCGAATCGGCAGAAGGATTTCTCTCGCACTTCATGGCCAACGATCGCGTCTGCCGCGTAGCCTCGCGCGGCGCGAGTCTGAACACTGACGACCGCACGCCGATCGAGTTCGGTTTCGCCCGTTCGCTGGGCGACCCGAGCCGCTTCGGGATGAATCAGGTGATCGCTCTGGCATCCGCCCTCGGCGCGGACCGGCCGGAACGGATTTCCGGCGCGCTCGACTGGACGGACGTTCTCGTGCAGCGCGCCTCGGAGGCGAAGATCTCGTCCGTCGCTCCGGCCGCGGACGAAAAAGCGCATCACGACGTCGCGGTGGCGTGGAGCAACAAAGACTTCCGCGGCGCGGCCGGCTCGTGGATTGCGCACGGCCGCTGGCAGCCGGTGAACAGCGCGGAGACGGCGATGCTTGCCGAGCTGCAGATCATCGGAGCCGAAACGCCAACGCTGTTGCAAGCGCTCCGCGGCCGCGATCCGATCGAGGCAGACGTTCTCGAAGCGCGCGTCCTCTTGCGAAATGGAAACCGGGCCGGTGCGACGGAGCTGGTTCGTCGCGCGTTTATCGCTTATCGCACGAATCCCTGGCCGAACGTTCCGATCATGGCCCGCACCTTCCCATTCGCAGCGGCGCTCGGAAGGCTGGATCGATCGAGCGCGGCCATCCTCTACGACGCGCTCGATCGGCCGTTCGCGGCCGGGCAGTTCGAGTTCACGCGGCGCTCCACGCGGCTGGCACTGGCCCTTCAACTGGAAGGCTGCGGACCGCGAACGATTGCCGCGTTGCATACATTCGAGCCGTGGGTGCCGTGGGATGCGGCCACGTTGCAGATTCGCGCCGAGTGCTACGCCTCAGCTCCGCGCGAGCTGGCGATGATGGCGTCCGAAGAGCTCGGCGACTTCGTGGAAAACGAGCCGCAGCGGTTAGCGCGCTAAACCTGTTTTCAGGGCGCGATGCCGACCGACGAGCCGACCCAGGTGAACTGCTTGTTGAAGTCGACGCCGAGCATCTTGCCGCGCGAGAGGCGGACGAGGTTCTGGGCCAGGACCGGCGTCGCTTCACCATCCGGACGCAGGAACATCATGCGAATCTCGATCTTCACGCCGCCGCCGTCCGCGGCCTGCAGTGCCGGCTCGTATTCGATCTTCTCCTGCACGCACCAGGCGTGGCGCTCGTCAGTCGGAATCGCCGCGAGATCGGCGGCCGTCGGTTCTACATTCACGCCGCCGCCGGCGAAGGAGAAGAGCGGCTTGAGGACGTAGCGCGCAGTGAAATCGTCCGGAACGCGATCGAGCTCGGAGACGAAGGTCGCCCGTGGCACGGACGGATGATTGAGGAACGGCAGCGAGTATTTCGACCAGGCCCAGTACCAGTTCGGATGGGGCGCCCATTCGACGTCGAGCTCTTCGCGATAGTCGAACGGAAGCTCGATCTTCTTCGCGATCAGCTCGTCGAAGACCACCCGGTTGTAGATGCGCCGGATGCGCGTACCGCCGAGGAAGAGTTGCTTGCCGCGTTTGGTGAGAGACCGCGGATCGACGGCATCGACGCCGGTCAGCAGCTTCGTGGCGGCGAAGTCGGGATAGGTCTTCTGTTTCGGCGGATCGATGTCCATCAGGATCACTTCCGCCGGATCGTGATCGCCGCGGATCGTGCGCTGCGCCAGATCGACGAACGAATGGCGATCGAGGCCCGAGAACCAGCACGACCACTCGCGATCGAGGCCGTCCATCCGGGCCATGGTCTCGCGCCAGACGTCGCGCTGGATCACCTGGAGGCAGGTCAGCGACGGAAATCCCTGCAGCTCGATCAGCTTCGGGACGAGCGTTCCGTTCTCGTGGACGACGGCGAAATCGACCTGGGTGAAACTCGGCAGCGCGTCCATGCCCGGCGTGTCCCATCGCGCCGGAATGGCACGTTTCATCGCCTCGACGTTGGCCGGACCGGAGAGCTGCGTGACGATGGCCTGCGCGGCGTCGACGATGCGGGCCTTGAAATCGTCCGGCAGAAAGACCGGCGACTCGGCGAGGCGGAACTCGAAGGTGCAGTCGAGTCGCTTCGACAGCTCCTGCGCGTACCACTGGTAGCGCTCCAGCGTGATCTGAGCGTTGAAGAGAGGTCGGAAGCGCGGGTCCATGGCTGATGTCTACGCCGAGTGGACTTCGCAGCGCTCGGCGACCAGCCGCGCCAGGTGATGACGCAGAGGTCCAAGCAGCGTGTACTCCGAGGTCAGGCGGCTGTCGCGCTCGAACCGGGTGAAGAGGTCGCGCATCGTGACCACCCGCTCGCGATACCAATCCTCGGAGACCTCACCGCGGGCGCGCTTCTCCTCGAGAACGGTGGTGATGTGCTCGCGATCGATGATCTCGGGATGGTGGTTGACGCCGAGGATGCGCGGCATTCCGTCGGCGCTGCGCGCGAACTCGATCATGGTCACGCCCTCGCTGTTCTCGTCCTCGCGGGCGATGACGCTCGCGGAGCCTTCGGAGATGAGATCGAACAGGCGGTTGTCGACGACGCGGAAGTGGCGCCGGTCGTTCAATTGCGCGGCGAATTGACCGAACCACGGATGCGACGTAGCGCCGTTCGTCAGGACGTTCTCCGGCATCCCGCTGCTCTTTTCGGCGCGGAGGGCGACGCGGGCGGCGCCGGACCAGCGGCACATGAGGCCGAAACTGTGGCATACGCCGAGAAGCGCGGCGGAATCGTGCGCGGCAATGTCGTCGAACAGGCGGAAGAGCGGCCCTTCCCAGGCCGGGGTCTCGACGATGCCCTGACTTTCGCCTTTCACGCCGTCGTTCTGGCGCGGATCGAGATGGCCGGGACCGCCGGTGCCGAGGTACAGCTGGAAACGGCCGTTGGGCGATTGCGGGATCTGGAGTCTGCGGCGGACGTCGTACGAAACCACGCGCACCTTGGCGCCCGCGGCGGCGAGCGGTTCACGCAGCGGCTCGGCCGATTCGAGCACGGCGTGCACGAGCGAGTCGTGGCCGACGTTGGGCCACGCATGGTTCATGTCCAGGATGGCCACATCGATGCGGCCGGCATCGGGCCGCGGCTCGGCATCGGTCACGCGTACGTACTCGAAAAAGTCGTACGACTGGTGGATGTCAGATAACACCGTGCTCCGTTTCGCTGATGATGTAGTCGACGACCTTCTGCAGATCGTTCGTCTCTTCGAAGACTTTCAATTGCCGGTCGGCGCCGGTGCCGCCGGCGACGATTTTACGCGCGTAGTAGACCGCCTCGCGGGAGCCGAGATCGTCGACGACGTCATCGACGAAGGCGAGCAGCTCTTCCAGCAGCTCGGTGTACGGCACTTCTTCGCGGCGGCCGTAGTCGATCAGCTTGCCCTGGATTCCGAACCGCGCCGCGCGGGCCTTGTTCTCGTTGAGCAACATGCGCCGGTAGAGACGCCAGCCCATGTTCTTGCTGTAGAGCGTCCAGAGTTTGTAGGTGATGGCCTGGAAGAGCGCGGCGATGCAGATGGTCTCGTCGACGCGCAGCGGAACGTCACAGATGCGGTACTCGAGCGTCGGGAAAAACGGGTGCGGGCGGACGTCCCACCAGATCTTCTTGGCGTTGTCGATGCAGTTCGTCTTGATGAGGAACTGCACGTACTCCTCGAACTCGCTCGCCGAACGGAACGAATCGGGGATGCCGGTGCGCGGGAAGCGCTCGAAGACTTTGACGCGGTAGCTCTTCCAGCCGGTGTTCTGCCCGCACCAGAAGGGCGAGTTGACCGACAGCGCGAAAACGTGCGGCAGGAAGTAGCGGGCCGCGTTCATCACCTGGATGCGCGTTTCCGGATCTTCGATGGCCACGTGCACGTGCAGGCCGAAGATGAGATTGGCCCGCGCAACCATCTGCAGGTCGTAAACGATCTGGTCGTAGCGCTCGTTGGAGGTGATCGGCACGCTGGCCCAATGCGAGATCGGATGCGTGCCCGAGGCGGCGATGCGCAGGCCGCTCTCGCGGCAGAGATTGATGATCTCGCGCCGCAGCCGGGTCACTTCGCGCCGCGCATGCTCGACGTCGGTACAGATGGGCGTGCCGACCTCGATAACCGCCTCGTGCATCTCGCGCTTGATCTCGTCTTTGAGCCGCTTCTCCCCTTCCGCGAACATCTCGGAGATGTGCGACCGCAGCTGGCGCGTTTCCGGATCGACGACCTGAAACTCCTCCTCGATTCCGAGGGTGAAGGTAGGTTGTGCGGGCATGGGGTGAAGGATAACAGGTGCGCTTCGCGCGCCGGTTTACAAGTTCAGCAAAGGACGTTCCTGCGCCTGGGAGCGCGGGCGTCTCGCCCGCAGTCGGGCAGGATCTTGCCAAGCACGGCGGGCGGGACGCCCGCGCTCCCAGGGCCTTAAATCGCCGTTTCCACATCCTTCGATGTATTCAACGTCTGCGGCCACGTCCCGGTCAGCTCCATCTTCCTGCCGCTCGTCACGATCTCGATCAGCGCCTCGGCCATGTTCGATACGACCCATTCGAAGTTCGCCTGGCCGACGGAGGCCAGGTCGGCGTCGGGAGCGCAGTTCATGAAGTCGATGGCGTAGGGGATGCCGTCGCGCACGGCGAACTCGACGGTGTTCATGTCGTAGCCGAGCGCTTCGCAAAGCGCGATGGCATCGCGGCGGATGCGCGCTTCGAACTCCGGCTCCATCGGCGGCGGGTTCTTCACGTAGCGTAGATGGTGCGGCTGCTTCGGGTCGTAATGCATGATGTGCACGCGGTTGCGGCCGATGACGTAGCAGCGGTAGTAGCGGTCGAACTCGATCGCCTCCTGCGCCATCATGGTCAGGTCGCGGGTCTGGTCATAGGCGGCGAAAAACTCCTGCTGGTTGTCGCACTTGTAGACGTCTTTCCAGCCGCCGCCGTAGGCCGGCTTCATGAAGATGGGAAAGCCGAGGTAGGCGAAGACCTCGTCCCAATTCACCCATTTCATGTTGCGGAACGATTTGGCCTCGGTGCTTGGCGGGTAGTCCTTGTGCGGCAGGAGCACGGTCTTCGGAACGGCGACGTCGACGGACTTGGCCACGAGGTTGTCGAAGAACTTGTCGTCGGCCGACCACCAGATCGGATTGTTGACGATCTTCACGCCCGAGGCGGCCGCGCACTTGAGATACGTGCGGTAGAACGGGATTTCGTGGCTGATGCGGTCGAGAATCAGATCGTAGGGAAAGACGCCGTCGTCCTTCAGATACGAAATCTCCGCGGGCATCGCTTCGACCTGATCGCCGCCGCGGGTGTTGATGGCATCGATCAAGGCCCAGGGGAAGGTGTCTTCCATGCCAAACACGAGGGCAATTCGCTTTTTTCTCATTGGGATTCTCCGGGGCGCGGATCGTATAGAATCGCCGACCCGGCCGCAAATGAAGGGGAGGCGGAATGTTGAATGTGCAATGTTGAATGTTAAATGTGGAATGAAAAATCAAACGTGATTTTGCTGTTCATTTAACACCTAACATTGAACATCCAACATTGAATATTCGCATTTAAGACAATCATGTACCGCGAACACGTCAGCTGGCACAGCCAGTCGCTCGGCCGCCCGATGGAGTTTCTCTGGTACGGCAAGTTCGGCCGGCCGGTGATGCTCTTTCCGACGTCGGCCGGCAGTTACTCCGAGAACGCCGACCGCGGGATTCCGGAGTCGCTGGCGGACAAAGTCGACGGCGGCGAGATCCAGCTGGTGCTCGTCGACACGTTCAACAACGAGAGCTGGTACAACCGGAACGTTCATCCCGCCGTCCGCGCCGCGCGCCACGTGCAGTACGACGCCTATCTCCGCCATGAGCTGACGCCGTACATCTTCAATCGCGCGCAACGCGGCGATCTGGCCGTCTACGGCGCCAGCTTCGGCGCCTACCACGCGGCGAATTTCGCGGCGCGCTATCCCGACGTGGTCAGCCGCGCCATCTGTTTCTCGGGCATTTACGACATCCACGCGCAGCTCGACGGCTACTGGGACGACAACTGCTACTTCCACTGCCCCACCGCCTACATTCCGAACATGGACGGCGAAAACGCAGGGAGGCTTTCGCGCACCGACTGGGTCATCGCCACCGGCGAATACGACACCATCGTCGACAAGAACCGGGAGTTTTCGGCGATGCTCTCCTCGAAAGGCATTCGCAATCATCTCGAAATCTGGGGTGGCGTTTTCGGCCACGATTGGCCGTGGTGGCTCCAGAACCTGCGCCGTTTCCTCTGATCGCACAGCCTTTGCAAGCAACCGAGAGCCCATGCGTCAATTCGCAGTAGCCGCCGTTGTCCTCGCAGTAGCGATCAGTGCGTCCGCGCAGTTCCGCGCCGAGAACATGGACGGCACCGAGACCACGCTTCCGTCCTACAACGCGAAGAGCCACGGCTTCATCGTCGAATTCACGGCCCCTCCGGCGGCGATCGCGGCGAACAGCGCCGGTAAGACGGCAATCGCCGGCTACCAGGCCGCCTTCGCCCGTTTCCGCACCGACCTCGAAGCGATTCTCAACGCCAACCGCAGCGGCAAGACGGCGATCGATCTTCCGATTCGCCGGCAGTACTTTGTCGCGTTCAACGGAGTGGCGCTCGATGTCTCGCCCGAGGCGGCTGCACGGATCCGCGACCTGCCGTATGTGAAGCGCGTCGTTGCCGACGGCGTCGTGCATGCCCTGGCCGACATCGTCCAGCCCAATGTCACCCTGATCCGCGCCGACAAGGTCTGGGCATTGCTCGGAACGCGCGGTCAAGGGGTGAAGGTTGCCATCATCGACAGCGGCATCGATTACAACCATCCCGCGCTCGGCCAGGGATTCGGGCCGGGTTTCAAGGTGATCGGCGGCTGGGACTTCGTGAACAACGACGCCGACCCGTTCGATGATGCCGGCCATGGGACGCACGTCGCCGGAATCGTGGCCGGGCAGTCGGACCAGATCACCGGCGTGGCTCCCGAGGTGTCGCTGCTCGCCTACAAAGTGCTGAACGCGAGCGGCAACGGGAACAACTCCGATGTTCTCGCCGGAATCGAGCGCGCCGCCGATCCGAATGGCGACGGCAACACCAGCGATCACGCCGACGTTGCGAACCTCAGCCTCGGCGGGGGCGGCAATCCAGACGATCCCCTTTGCGTGGCCATCGACAACGCCACCGCCGCGGGCGTCACATTCGCCATCGCCGCAGGAAACAACGGCGTGTTTCACGGCATCGCCAGCCCGGGCACGGCCCGAAGCGCGATCACGGTCGGCGCGTGCGATCTCATCGATCACATCGCCAGCTTCTCGTCGCGCGGCCCGAACATGAAGAGCATGGCCATCAAGCCGGATGTGGTCGCGCCCGGCTTCGCGGTCTACTCGTCGATTCCCGGCAATCGCTACACGGCGCTGAGCGGGACCTCGATGGCCAGCCCGCACGTCGCCGGAACCGCGGCGCTTCTGAAGGCGCTGCATCACGACTGGACGCCGGCGCAGATCAAGCTGGCGCTGATGAACAACTCCACGTTCCTGCAGGACGACATCATGGCCACGGGCGCAGGCCGCATCGATGCCTACGCGGCCGCCACCGGCAACATCACCATCGACCCGCCCGCGCTGAGCCTCGGCCTGGCACCACTGGAACTGAACAACTGGAGCGCGTCGCGCGCGCTGCACCTGACCAACCGCGGCGCGCAGGCGGTGACGTACAACGTCAAATCGAACATCGCCACGGGCGAGAGCGTTTCGCTCTCCGCGTCGAGTCTGACGATTCCCGCCGGCGGATCCGCCGACCTCTCGCTGATCTTCGGAATCGACAACGGGCTCACCAAGGCCGCCACCAGTTCGTTCACGGGCGGCGGCCAGATCGTTCTCACCAATGCGGCCTCGACGCTCGACGTCCGCATGATTCAGTTCGGATTCACCAAGGCGGCGCGCGCGTCGGTGACGTTCGACCGCGCCTATCCCGACGCCCTCTGGATCAACGACGCGCACACGAACATCTTCGAAGCGGCGTTTCTCGATGACCACACGTCCGAGGCGCTCATGCTGCCGGGCAATTGGGACATGCTGATCTACAGCGCCGAGTTCGACCCGAACGCGGACGCCATAACCGCGATCGATTTCATCTCCCGCGAGGCCTTCCCGGTCACGAAAGACACGCTGCTGGCGCTGAGCTCGGGCGATGTCTCCCACGCGGTCACGCTGGCCGGCCGGAAAGAAACCGGCCAGACGCTCGCCGGCGACGGCTACGCCAGCACGGGCCGTATTCTTATCAGCGGGCCGCCGGGAGCGACGCTCTCCTCGCTGACGTTGCCATGGGCCGGCACGCACACGATGCACTTCTCCGGCGTCAGCGACAAGAAGACGTTTCTGTTCTACGAAGCGCTGCTCGACCCGCAGGCGCACGAGTATTACGTCATCCAGCATCCGCCGCTGACCGGCGTGTCCGACGATGTTTCGCTGACCACCGGCAGCTCCGCACTTCGCGGCGGCACGGTGCAATTCGGCATTCCCGCCGCATCGCGCGGCGACCGGCGCCTCAGCGCGGTAGTGACGACGACCGCGGGATCGTCCGGGCTGCCGGCCGCGATCGGAATCGCCGACACGCCGACGACGAATGCGCGCGTGTTCGTTTCGCCGGACGTCAGTCCGAACTTCAGCTTTGGGCTTGTGTTCAGCGCCATCACCGACGGCGTCGTCCAGTACACGACGCCGACGCTGCACGTCATCAACGACCGGCTGGTGAGTCTCACGGGGTTCGGCGCGCTGCCATGGATCTACAGCGGTTCGATCTACCAGTTCGGCCTCGGGCCACGCTTTCCGACGTCGTACTACGTCCCGGCCGGATCGATCAGCAACACGAGACTGCGGGCGACCGTGACGGTGGACATGCTCGGTCCTCTCGGCGAAACACGGCTGCAGGATCGCTTCAATACCAACACGGTGCTCTACGGATCGAACGGCAGCCAGATTCTGGCCGGCGGCTATTCGACGGCAATCGACGGCGCGGCGAAGGGTCCATACCGCGTGGAGTCGATCAATCAGGGAGAGCTCTATCCCGGCGTGAGCAAGACCACGACGGTCACGATGGCCATCGACAACTCGCACCAGGACTATCTCCCGCCGACGCTGACGACGATGAATCTGCTCGACGGCAACGGCCTGCTGACCTCGCACCTCGAGCCGCACCGCAGCGGTTCGCTGCTCTTCTCCGCCGCCGATTTCGGCCTAACGCCTAGCGGCACCCGCATCTATCAATCGATCCGCGGCGATGCCACGCGCGTGTCGTATCGCTACACCGGCGAGACGGCCTGGCGGCCACTCACGGCCACGCAGGGCGTCGAAGACACGGCGAACAGCGGAGGCACTTCGTATCGCGTCGATCTGGCGAGCGTCACCAACCTCGATCACGGCTATGTCGATCTGAAATTCGAGCTGGCCGATGCGGCAGGCAACACGACGACGGTGACGATGGCACCAGCATTTTCGGTTGGGCCGGAAGTGCCGGCGCGGCGACGGGCGTCGCGATAAGCAAAAGCACAGACAAGAGTGTCTGTGCCACATCGGCCCTGCTACTTGCGCGTCTCCGCCCTGCGGCAGAGTCAATGTGGCACAGACACTCTTGTCTGTGCGAGGCGATTGCAGGGCCGGCGAGAACACTTGCCGGCCCTGTCGAAAAAACCTACCGCACGCTGTTGTGGGCGGCTTGCGTTTTCGCGACCCAGGTCTTGAACGTTTCGGCGGGGACGCTGCCGGAGATCGAGACGGAGTTGTCGGTGCGGGTGACGGTGAACTTGCGGAGCAGCGAGACCAGCTCGGGAGACTTGTCCTGCACGGCCAGGCGCATCGCGGAGAGCGCGCCGCGGAGGGTGTCTTCGACCAGGCCGAGGGTCTCGGCGTCGGTCGAGAGGCCGATGGCGTTGAGCTTCAGCGAATCGCCGCTGTCGGTGGCCCAGATGGCGACGGTGGAGACGTTCTTCAGCGCGGCGCCGATCGCCTGTCCCTGCGTGCTGTTGCCCATCTTCGGGGCGCCGGTGATGCGCTGCGCGCGCGGCACGTCGACGAGGACGAACGCGGTCGCGTGCGGATCGACGCGAACCATGTCGCGTCCGAGGCCGCTGGTCGTGGCGAAAGTCGTCCCGCCCGCGGCGCGGCTGGCCAGCGCTTCGATGACCGCCGCTTCGCTGCCGATCAGCGCCAGGTGCGCATCGGGAAACGCCACGACGCCCGTGTGGCCGTGCTCATTGCTCTTGTTCGGCATCGCGTAGTACGTGCCGTGTGCCGACGTCTTCTTCACCGCCCCGCGCGCAACCAGAGCGCTGGTCAGGCGATCGACGTTGAAACGGCCGTCGGCAGCGATGAGGAAATCAGCCTCGCTGCCGAGGTTCGTGCGCGGCGAGGTGGAGAAGACCACCACGTCGACGTCCTTGGTCGGCTGCAGGCCGGACTCGGTCAGGAACTTCGCCGAATCGCCGTCATTGGTGATGTGCGCAGTCTGCGCGAACAAAGCCGCGGAGAGCGGGCTGCTGCGCATGTCGGCGAGGCGCACCACGCCGACCGAGACGGAATCATTCGGGATCAGCGACATGGCGTCGTTTTTTGCGAATGCGGCCGGCGTGAGCGCCAGCGCCAGAATTGCCAATGCTACGAACTGCCTTTTCATTTAGAACTCCTTTCGTTGGAACAACCAGGAAGCGAGAGTGAGACAGACAAATCCGAAAATCGCCGTGCTGATGAACGGCGCAGGCGTGATCGTCAGAAACTCATTGTGCATCTGCGGACCGCCGACGTACGCGACCACGGCCGTAGCCAGCTCCGCGGTCTTGGGCATGATCCAGTAGAGGGTCTTGATCCCCATTGCCTGCCACTCTTTCGACAGTGCCGCTTCGATGCGCGCGTGACCGGCCAGCATCACGCCGAAAAAGAAGACGCCGTAGGTGGCCATGATCGAGACCGCCGTCGAGGAAGTGATCACGCCGATCAGGAAGGCAAACGCCAGCAGCGTGGCGATCAGAAAGAGGATCACGCCGCCGGCGAGGAAAAAGCGCGGATGGAGCACGTGCGTCTTCCAGGCCACGATGGCCCAGATCGATCCGATGAGATAGAGCACGTTGCTGCCGGCCAGGATCAAGCCGGCGATGTAGCGGGAGAGGATCAGCTTCACGCGCGACACCGGCCGCGAGAGATAGAGATCGATGGTCCCTTTCTCCTGCATGCGCGGAACGAGATGCGCCGTGGCGAAGATCGCCAGGAAGGTGCAGAGAACGTAGAGCACGCCGGAGAATCCGGACTCGAAGCCCATGACCAGCTTCTCGATCGACATGCTGCCGCTGACTTCGACCTGCTTGCCGAACAGCTTGGCGCCGGCCAGGGCGCCGTCGACGATGTCGAGATTGATGGCCGAGGCAAAGATGATGATGAAAATCGTGGAGAGGAAAAAGTAGGCGACGAGCGTCCACCGCGCCGCGGCTTCGCGCATCACGTCTTCGATATTCGCCATCAATACTTTCATCGCGGACCCCCTTCGACCGCCGGTTGGGCGCCCGGGTCGACGGCGCGAACGAGATCGACGAATACGTCTTCGAGCGTGGAGCGGACCGGCGAGAGCTCGGTGAGCAGGCCGCCGCTGGCGCGGAGCTTGTCGACCAGGGCATTGAGATGCGGCACGTCGTCGACCGTCAGCAGCATGTGCCCGTTGACGCGCTCCACGCCCGCCCCGCTTTCGCGGAAGGCGGCCACGAGCGAGTCATCGACCGGCGCGGCGGGAACGAGTTTGTACTGCGTGGCGTGGCGCGTCAGCTCTTCGATGCTGCCGGCGGCGGCGACTTTGCCGCTGCGAAGAACGGCCACGCGGTCGCAGGTCAGCTCGATCTCGGACAGCAGGTGCGAGTTGAGCAGCACGGCCGTTCCGTTGGCGGCGGCTTCCGCGCGCAGGATGTCGCGGATCTCGCGGCGGCCGACCGGATCGACGCCGTCGGTCGGCTCGTCGAGCAGCAGCACGTGCGGCGAATGCAGCAGCGCAATGGCCAGGCCGAGGCGCTGGGTCATCCCCTTCGAGTACTTCTTGACGCGGACGTCGATCCACTGGGCGATGCGCAGCTTCTCCAGCAGCTCCAGCGAGCGGCGCTTGATGGTGACGTCGTCGAGGCCGGACATCTTGCCGAAGATCCCCAGCGCCTGGCGCGCGGTGAGGTAGCCGGGGATCTTGTGCCCTTCCGGCAGGTAGCCGACGCGGCGGCGGCTCTCGGGATTTCCCGCGGGCAGGCCGCTGATGCGCGCCTCGCCGGCGGTGGGACGGGTGAGGTCGAGGAGGATCTTGACGGCGGTGGTCTTGCCGGCGCCGTTGGGGCCGAGAAGGCCGAAGAGCTCGCCTTCACCAACGGCGAAGTCGATGCCGTCGAGGGCCGTGATCAGCGATCGCCCGACCGACGACCGGTATTGCTTTTTGAGGCCCGAAACCTCGATGACGGTCTGACTCATGGGGAGGTCTTACGGGGTAACGCGGCCGGGGTTGCGCAGAATGCCTCCCGGCGGGTTCCGGTTCTGTATGATCGTCCGCCCCTTCAACCATGTCTGACCGAGCAGTCTTCTTCGACCCGACGCACCGCCGCTGGTGGTGGATCAAGCGTATCGGCACGATGCTGGGCTTGTTCTCCGTCGTGGCGGTCAGCATCTGGCTGGTCAGTCTATTCACCGCGCCGCTGCTTCCCGGATTTCGCGGGATCACCACGCCGATCGTCCGTGCTCTCCGCCCGCGGCTGCATCTGCCGCATCACGACAGCAAACTCAAGCAATACCTCGCCGATAACGAGCGGAAGAGGCTTCTCACCAGCATCGCCAAAGACAAGAAGCAACTGGTTGCACGCATGGCCAAAGGGCCGATCCAGACGGGCAACATCGTGGCGGCGTTCTACGCGCCGTGGCAGGAGACCGGCCTGCATTCGCTCGATGAAAACGCCAAGTACATGACGCACATCATGCCGGTCTGGCTGCACCTGGCGGCCGACGGAGCGTCGCTCGACAAGCACGACTGGGATCCGCTCCTGGTCCCGAACAATCTGAAGGTGCTGGAGCGGGCCCGGGAAAACAACCTGAACATCATTCCCGTTTTCAGCAACGCGCAGCAGAGCGCGAATGGGAACGGCGTTTTCGATTCCGAGCGGGTTCACGCCTTTCTCAGCAATCCGACGAAGCAGAAGCGGCTGATCGCCGAGATGCGCGCCTGGCTGAAGGAGAATCACTTCCAGGGGATCAATGTCGACTTCGAAGATCTCCGGACCGAAGACTATCCGCGTTACGTCGATTTTCTGCGCCAGGTAAAAGTCTGGTTCGCGCCGGCAGGTCTTGTCGTCAGCGCCGATCTCGAGGCCTCGGATGCAGCGAAGGCCCTCGACTGGCGTGCCGTCGCCAGCGTCTGCGATTTCGTGGTGGTGATGGCGTACAACGAGCACAGCGAGAGCAGCGATCCCGGTCCGATCTCCTCGATCGCCTGGTACCGCGACGTCGTTCAACGCGCGGCCAGGACGATCCCCCCCGAAAAGCTGGTGATCGGTCTCGCCAACTACGCTCTCGACTGGGCGGACGGCCGGACCTGGGCCGATCCGATGACCTATCAGGGCGCCCTCGTCGCCGCACGAACGTTCCGGCCGAGCGAGAAGCCGGAGGACATCATCGACTTCGACGACCGGGAGTTGAACCCGACCTTCTGGTACGTCGACGACAACCAGAAGCAGCACGAGGTCTGGATGCTCGATGCCGTTACAGCGGCGAATCAGTGGATGGTGGCGCAGAACTACGGCGTTCGCGGCGCCGCGGTGTGGGTTCTCGGTTCCGCCGATCCTTCGATCTGGACGTTTCTGCGGCGTGGGCAACTCGGCCATCCGCCGAATTTGAGCGACTTGCCTAAACCGAGTTTTCCATTCGACGTCGAGTTCGTCGGCGAAGGCGATATCGCCCACGTCGACGTGAAGCCGGACGACGGTTTGCGGTCGCTGGAGATCGATCCCGTGACCGGCCTGGCCGTCGATGAGAGCTATCACAAGTTTCCAAGCTCCTACGTCATCTCCAGGACCGGTTTTCGTGAGAAAGAGATCGCGCTGACGATCGATGACGGTCCGTCGAGGCCATACACGGCGCAGATCCTCGACGAATTGAAGGAGCTCCACGTCCCGGCGACGTTTTTCCTCATCGGCGAGAACGCGGAACGGTATCCGTCGCTGGTCCGCCGTATCTGGCGCGAGGGACACGAGATCGGGAATCACAGCTTCACCCACCCGAACATCGGCACGATCAACGAATCCCAGGCACGCCTGGAGCTGAATGCCACGCAGCGCGTGTTCCAGAGCATTCTGAATCGCTCCACGCTGCTCTTCCGTCCTCCCTACAACGCCGACGCCGAGCCGACCGCGCGCATGGAGGTCATGCCGGTGATGATCGCCTCGGAGCTGAACTACATCACCGTTCTCGAATACCTCGATCCACAGGACTGGAACACGGTCGATCGCAATGCCGACGGCACGCCGCACAAGCGCACGGCAGAGGACATGATGGCCACGCTGATGGCCCAGATGGGCGGCGAGCAGGGAAGCACGATCCTGCTGCATGACGGCGGCGGCGACCGCAGCGAGACCGTGCGCCTGATTCCGATGCTCGTTCGCGAGCTGCACGCCCGCGGCTACAAGTTCGTTCCGGTCTCGGAGCTCATCGGATCCAACCGCGAGGCGGTCAATCCTCCGGTGAGCTCGCGCGAAACGATGATGCTGGCCAATGACCGTGTGGTGTTCGAAGGGATCTATCTCTTCGAGCTCTTCCTCGGCATCGCGTTCATCACCGGCATCATCCTCGGCACGCTGCGCGTGGTCTTCGTGACCACGCTGGCGATCATCGCCCGGCTGCGCGAGCGCCACGCCGTCTTCGATCCCGACTACCGCCCGGATGTCAGCGTCGTCATCGCCGCGTTCAACGAGCAAGCCGTGATCGCGCGGACGATCCGGGCCGTGCTGCGCAATCAGTACAAGCCGGTCGAGGTCATCGTCGTCGATGACGGCTCCACCGACGGCACGTCGGCCGAGGTCATCCGCCATTTTGGCGAGCATCCGCTGGTACGGCTGATCCGGCAGGAGAACGCAGGGAAGGCCGCCGCGCTCAATCGCGGCATCGATCAGGCGGCGGGCGAGATCATCATTGCCCTAGATGCCGACACGGTCTTCACCAAAGACACGATCGAGAAACTCATCCGCCACTTTTCCAATCCGCTGGTCGGTGCGGTCGCCGGCAATGTCAAGGTCGGCAATCGCGTCAATCCGCTGACGCACTGGCAGTCGATCGAATACGTGACCAGCCAGAATCTCGACCGGCGCGCCTACGCCATCATCAATTCGGTGACGGTCGTGCCGGGCGCGGTCGGCGCGTGGCGGCGCGAGGCCATTCTCGGTGCCGGCGGATATACCAGCGACACGATGGCCGAGGACATGGACCTGACCTGGCGCATCCGCAGGATCGGCTGGAGGATCGAAAACGAGTCGACCGCGATCGGATACACCGAGGCGCCGGACAGCATCCGGTCGCTCTTCGGCCAGCGTTTCCGCTGGGCGTTCGGAACGCTGCAATCGCTCTGGAAACATCGCCGCGCAATCGGCCGCTATGGTTGGTTTGGCAGGTTGATGCTGCCGGCGCTCTGGCTGTTCCAGGTTGCGTTTCAGGTGCTCTCACCGCTGGTCGATCTGCAGATCCTCTGGGCGCTCTTCGGCGTAGGGCACGCGGCCATGCGCCGCCTGAACGGCGACTGGCAGCCGCTGCCCAACGCTCTCTCATCGCTCTACCTGATCGCATTCATGTACTCGTTCTTCTTCGTGGTCGAGCTGATCGGCGCGCTGGTGGCGTACAAACTCGATCACGAGAATCCGAAGGCGCTGGTGTGGCTCTTCTGGCAGCGCTTCCTCTACCGGCAGTTGATGTACGCCGTCATTCTCAAATCGATCAAGACCGCGGTTTCCGGCATGCGCACGGGATGGGGAAAACTGGAGCGGAAGGGCACCGTGGAGATGGGCGGCGAGCCGGTCGAGCTGCAGGTACGCGAGGCGCAGTAGGCGCGTGCCCGACGAATCGATAGCCTCGTTGCGCGCGCGATTCCGCGAGGTGGCGCGGACAGCCGGTGTGAATCCTCGCGATGTCGACGTCCTGCTGGCGGACGTCACCGGCCGCTCGCCGGCGTGGCTCTTCGCCCATGGCGAGGAGCGGATCGATCCGGCAGCGCTTGAGAGCCTCATGTCCCGCCGTCTGCATGGGGAACCATTGCAGTACATCCGCGGAAAGGCGGAGTTCTTCGGCCGCGAGTTCTTCGTCGACGATCGCGTGCTGATTCCGCGGCCGGAAACCGAATTGCTGGTCGAAGCGGCCATCGCCCGTGCGCCGCACGGCGCGCGCGTGCTCGACGTCGGATCCGGCAGCGGCTGCATCGCCATCTCGCTGCAGCGCGAACGGCAGGATCTCGACGTGACCTCGATCGATCTCTCGGTCGCAGCGCTCGTTGTCGCGTCGCGCAACGCACGAAGGCACAAATCACGCGTTCGTTTTGCGGCCTCCGATATCTTCGATGCAATCCGCGGCGAGCTCGACCTCATCGTCTCGAATCCGCCGTACATCCCCGCCGCCGATTGCGAACAGCTGGAGACCGAAGTCCGCGATCACGAGCCACGCTCTGCACTGACGCCGGGCCCGCGGGGAACGGAAGTGATCGAGCGCATTCTTCAGGCGGATCGCGCGCCGGTCGTGCTCCTCGAGATCGGATTCGGCCAGCTCGCCGACGTCCGCCAGGTCGCGGCCGGCTACGACGTCGTCGAAGTCATCAACGACCTCGCGGGCATCGAGCGCGTTGTCGTACTATCGCGCCATGGCCGCAAATGATCGTTGCCTCTTCTGCCGCATCGCCTCCGGCGAGATCAAAGCAAAGATCGTGTTCGAAGACGACGTCGTCGTCGCCTTCGAAGACATCAACCCGCAGGCGCCGACGCACGTCCTGGTCATTCCGCGCACGCACATCTCGACGCTCGACGATCTGGACGAAGAGGAAGCCGGCATCGTTGGTATGACCCTGGTCCGCGCCTCCCAGATCGCCCGCAACCTGCGCCTGAATTCCGAGGGCTACCGGCTGGTGGTCAATCACGGCGAGGCGGCGGGACAGACCGTCTTCCACATCCACTTCCACCTGTTGGGCGGACGCAACTTCGGCTGGCCGCCGGGCTGACAGGGGCACTGTTCGTCAGCCCTTAAATAAGTTATCCTCTGCGTCTCCCGGTCTCTTATGGTCCAACGCCTCTCGTTCTGTCTGTGTGCCTTCCTGCTTCTCGCAAGCGCCGGCTCGGCGTTTGCGCAAACGCCGCCGCCGTTCACCTTCAGCTTCACGCAGTCGCAATACAGCGGTGCGGAGAACGATCGCTTTCTCGCGGCCTACGTGACGGTCACCGGCACGGTGCCGAACGACACACCTTTCCGCCTGAGTTTTACGGAGATGCCCTCCGGCAAGGTGACGACGACCGACCTCACCTGGACCCAGTTTTCCGAGAGTCCCCGAAGAATCAGCGTCATCAACGATGACCTGTACTTCAATCCTGGCCGGTCGGTCACGGTCAAAATCGTCTCGCTCGGCAATGGCGGTGCGATCGTGGAACCGAGCACCGCAACCGTAACGATCATCGACAACGAGGCTCCACCGGCTGTCTCGATCAATGACGTCACGATCGTCGAAGGGACTCCTCAACCCGGAATGGCGATCACGCCAAACTTCGCCAACTTCACCGTGAGTCTCGCCTCGGCGTTTCCGACCCCGGTTACGATTCCTCTGCTCCTGCATGACGGCACCGCAAAAAGGGGCCAGGACTACGATGGACCCCTGCTACAACTCGTCGTTTTCGGGCCGGAGGAGCAGAGCAAGACGATCACCGTTCCGATCGACCGCGATATCTTCCCTGAGGGCGACGAGACCTTCACCGTCGAGTTGCAGCCGCAATTGCCGGTTCTCCCGGGAAAGACGATCGGCACTTGCACGATCCTCGACGACGACGATGCCGTTTCGCCTTCATTGCAGAACGTTGCCATCGGCGAAAAGGGAGTCATCCACATTCGCCTCACCGACCCCGCCGTCGCGGATGAACATGTGATTCTTCAAGCGTCCGATCCGACGCGGTTCACGGTTCCCGCGTCCGTCACCATTCCGGCCGGGGCGTCGGAAGCGCATGCCGAGTTTCTCTGCCTGAAGGTCGGTGCCGGATCGGTTCTGGTCACGTTGCCGCCATCCCGAGGCGGCCGCACGTACGAGCTGTCCGTCACCGTACACGACAACACAACCCTGACGGTCGATCCCATTCAGATCAACTTCAACCTCGGCACGACGGCGAACGTGACCGCGCGCGTCGACCCTCTGCCCTCGGGACCGTTGCGGGTGCTGTTCACGCCGGCGACGAGCGGCATCGTCAGTGTCCCCGACGTCATCCTCACCGGTGCGGACGGGCGCGTAGTCATTCCGGTGCACGCAATCGGACTCGGTACGACGGCGGCAACCCTTTCTCTTCTCGACATCAACGGCGGCGCCTCCACCACCCTCGGCATTACGGTGACCCTGGGAGCTGGACCTGTCGTCACAAGCGTCGTGCCCGCGACCGGCCGCCAGTCAGGCGGCGATTCGGTGCACGTCAACGGCTTCAACTTCTCGAATCCCTGCACGCTCACGCTGGGCGGAGTGGCCGTACCGGTAGCCAACGTGCAGCCCGGCAACAGCAACACTGTCTTTGTCGTAACGCCTCCGCATGCCCCTGGCGTCGTCGATCTCTCGATCCGCTGTGGTACGCGATCGTTCGTATTTCCGAACGCGTTTTCCTACCAGCCGGCGGCCGCGAAACCGGTATTTATCTCTCCAAAGTCAGGTACTACACGCGGCGGAACGTTGGTCGATATTGAAGGAACCGATCTGCGATACCAGTCGTGCGTCGCCCGCTTTGGAGATGCGATGGCGTCGCTGGTCGCGTCGCACGACACCACCGTCATCGGAGTGCAGGCCCCGCCTCACCCCGCGGGAATCGTCGACATCTCCCTGGTTTGCGGAACTGAGACGATCACCGTGCCGAACGCATTCACCTACGTCGCTGCCGACGATCCTCCGCTGCAATCGTTCGCGACCTACCCCCCTCTGGAGCAGGGAAAATCCGCTCTCATTTCGGTAGAACGAGGATTTCGCCTCGACGACGAAGTGCTCATCAACGACGTTGTCGTGCCGAACGTGACGAGCCCCGAGTTGGGTTTTCATGTCTTTACGGTTCCCGATCTCGTTGGGCAAGCCACCCTGACCGTGCGTGACTACGCCGGCAGAAGGACCAGTCGCACAGTGACGATCAATCCGCCGGCGACGCCGGTCCTCACCGCGCTGCCGGATCGCGTCACGCTCGGCGCGGAGTTTTCGATCGACGCCGAGGGACTCCGGCCTGGTCTGACATACACATTCGGCCCGGCCCCGATGCATTCGGTCCGCGATGCGACGTTGAGCTACGCCGATCATTCCGTCTGTTGGGGATGTTTTCTCCCGACGGTCTTTCGCGCGCCGGTCAGCCTGGGAACGGGCAATTTTTCATTCACCATCGCCGATCACGGAACCATCGTGGCAACGAAAACCGTCGCCGTGACGGCATCCGGTCCCGCGGTGAACACGGTCACGCCGCAATGCGCGGTCTACGACGGCGGATCGCTCGTCACGATCTCGGGAAGCGGTTTCAATGACGGCGTCGCGGTCCGGTTCTCCACCACCTACGCGCCTGAAGTCATCGTCAAGGATCCCTTCACCATCATCGCCAAAGTGCCGCCGTCGTATGGAACGCTGAATCCGCAGATCGCCGTGATCAATCCTGACGGCACGACCGCGACGTTGACGAACGCCTTCCGCTACATGTCGCCAAGCGAGCCGCCCTGCGGCGGCGGCGGACGTCATCGCGCGGCAGGCCATTGACTGTGATCGCGAGAACATCGACGTGTGACGCCACGCATCGCGCGCGCTGACAATCGGTAATAACTCCTCACAGACTACAATCCGTCGTCGGGTCCCCATCCTTTCTGCGCCAGGCAGTCATCGCTACTCGCGTCTTCGCTCTTCTCCTGCTCGCAATGGCTGCGGCTGCCGGATTCGATCGGGGCCAATCACTAAGCCGTCGGCGGCACGCGGAAACGTGTTCCGCTGAAGGTGATCGAGCGCGACGATTTCCGTCTCGCCGCTTTGCGCCTGGTGAGGAAGTCTTCCTTCGCCTCGGTGAGCGTCGTCGGGACGTAGGTTGCGCCGGCGGAGAGCGTCTTGGCGCGTTCGCGCGCGAAGGCGGAGCCGCCGGCGACGATGGTCAGGTCGCTGAACGTCACCGCCAGCAGTTGCAGCAGGCCGTGGCCGGCCTGCAGGTGATCCTGGTTCGTGCAGGAGACGAAGACCGCCTCCGGCATCACTTCGCCGATGAAGGAGATCAGCTCCTGGTCGGGAAGGTCGGTGAAGTAATCGATCGAGAAACCTTCCTCGCGCAGCAGCTGCGTCAGCATCAGCGTGCCGAGGGAGAGGCGCTCGCCGGCAACGGAAACGGCGACGATGTGGCGCTCGGGATCGGGAACGCCGGCGTTGCGATCGCCGTAGCGGATGATCAGCTCGCGGATCACGTCCTTGATGAAGTGATCGTTCGCCGGCGTGATCCGTTTGCGGTCCAGCTCCTCCTGCGCGAAGGTCAGCGTGGGAATGAAGAGATCGGAGAACATCTCCTCCATCGTGTCGCTCTCCGCGTGACGATCGGCGATGGCGATGGCGCCGGTGCGGTCGCGCAGCAGCAGGCGGTTGTAGAAACTGAGATAGCCCTCGAGCGGATCCTCGGCGCCGAACATGATCGAGAAGATGCGCAGCGCCGGGATGAATTCGCCGCCGACCGTGAGGCAGACGGAGATCGGCGTGGCCAGCAGCAGGCCCACCGGCCCCCACAGCCATCCCCAGAAAATCGCTGACACCAGCAAGGCAATCGGCGAGACGCCGACGCGATGTCCGACCACGATCGGCTCGACGAACCCGCCGATGAGCTGATCGGTCAGGATGAACAGTCCCATCACCGCCAGCGGCACGTACCAGTTCGGAAAGACGGCGATGGAGAGAAACGTCGGCAGCGCCGCGCTCAGCACCGCACCGACGTAGGGGATGAACCGGAACAGCCCGGCCAGCACACCCCAGAGCGGTGCATGCGGCACTTTGAGTAGAAAAAGTCCGACGCCGACGAGGATGCCGAAACAGACGTTGAGCAGCGCGATCGTCAGTAGATAGCGGCTGATGCGATCCGAGGTCTCGCCGATGGCCTGCGTGGTGACGGTGAGGTGGGCGCGGCCGGCCAGCCGCAGCATCTTGTCCCGCAACTGCTCGCGGTCCTGCAACAGGAAAAAGACCAGGACCACGACCAGGAAGGCGGCGGCAACGAGCTCGATGGTCGGCGCGAGCGTCTTGTATTTGCTGGCGAACGTCGTCCGGTCGGGGATGACGCGCACTTTGAGGTCGGCCTTCTCCACTTTGTCGGCGGTGGCAGCGTCGGAGACACGCTGCAGCGTTCTCTCGACCAGGGCGAAGGTGCCGCCTTTGGTTCGCTTCAGAAAGCCGAGCTGCCGTTCGATTTTCCCGCTCGTTGCCGCATCGGCGAACTCTTTGGCCACGTCGTTGAACTGCTGATACAGCCACCATCCGCCGAACCCGAGCCCGGTCACGATGAGCGTGAGCGAGATGACGATCGCCCCCGTGCGGCGAAGTAGCGTCCGCTCGAGCAGCGTAACGATCGGCGTCAGCAGAAACGCGAAAAGGATCGCCAGCGCGATCGGCACGCAGACCGGCTTGGCCAGATAGAGGATGGCGATGACGACGACCGTCGTGAACAGAACGCGCGACTGCGACTGCCCGCGCCGGTCCTGCGATGTGGCTCGCTTATCGGAGAACGTGGTGACGGACTCCGGCACACGACGCATGGACATCGTCTTACTGAAGTCGTCGGGATCTTCGTCGTCGTAGGGACGCAAGGTATCGGTCAGTTTACTCTGCGCGCTCAAACGCTTCACCTGCGCGCAGACGCAGGGTCACCGGTGATACCGCACAGTCCCTGCCAAAAGGCATCAATCGTGTGGCGCCGCCGGAGACCTGCGTCTGCGCGCAGGGTGAACTACTTCTTCCAGCGCAGCACAGGCTGCCGCGCCGCCCGCGCTTCATCCAGCCGGCGCACCGGCGTCGTGTGCGGGGCGCTGCGGACCAGTTCCGGGCGCTCCTCGCACTCGCGGGCGATGGCGATCATGGCGTCGCAGAAGGCGTCGAGCTCTTCCTTTGGCTCGCTCTCGGTCGGCTCGATCATCAGCGCGCCGGCCACGATCAGCGGGAAGTAGATCGTCGGCGGGTGGAAGCCGTAGTCCATCAACCGTTTGGCGATGTCGAGCGTGTGCACGTCCTTCGCCGTCTGCAGCTTGTCGCTGAAAACGACCTCATGCAGCGACGGCGCATCGTAGGGCAGGTGATACGAGCCCTTGAGGCGGGCGCGGATGTAATTCGCGTTCAACACCGCGATCTGGGCGATGCGCCGCAGACCGTCCGGCCCCATCGAGCGCATGTAGGTCAGCGCGCGGACGAGCACGTTGAAGTTGCCATTGAAGGCGCGGACGCGGCCGATCGAATCGGGGTGGCCGTGATCGAGATAGAACGTCCCGTCGTCATGCTGCTCGACCGTCGGCGTCGGCAGAATCGGCACCAGCGCCTTCGAAACACCGACCGGACCTGCGCCCGGCCCGCCGCCCCCGTGCGGCGTGGAAAAGGTCTTGTGCAGGTTGGAGTGGATGACGTCAATGCCCATGTCGCCCGGCCGGGCGATGCCGACGAAGGAGTTGAGATTCGCGCCGTCGCAATAAAGATATGCGCCTTTATCGTGCAGAATTTCAGCGAACTTTTTGATGTCGCTTTCAAACACGCCCAGCGTGTTCGGCACGGTGATCATCAGCGCGGCCACATCCTCGGTCACCGCCGCGGCGAGCGTGTCGATGTCGACCGTGCCGCGGCTGTTCGATTTCAGCTCTTTGATCTGGTAGCCGGCGAATGCCGCCGAGGCCGGGTTCGTGCCGTGCGCGGAATCGGGGATCAGGATGTACTTGCGCGCGTTGCCGCTCTTCGCCAGCGCCTTGTGCACCATGAGAATGCCGGTCAGCTCGCCGTGCGCCCCCGCCACCGGCTGCAGCGTCACCCGCGGCATGCCGAAGATCTCCATCAGCGTCTGCTCGATGTGCCAGAGCAGCGCGAGGTTCCCCTGCACCTGATGGTCGGGCTGCAGCGGATGCGACAGCGCGAATCCCGGCGTGCGCGCGATCTCCTCATTGAGCCGCGGGTTGTGTTTCATCGTGCACGAGCCGAGCGGATAGAGGCCGGCGTCGATGGAGACGTTGAGTTTCGACAGCCGTGTGAAATGCCGGATGACGTCGACTTCGGAGACTTCGACTTCGTCCGCGATCTCGTCGCGCATCAGCGACGCCGGCAGCGCGTCGCTCGACTCGGGCACGTCGAGCACCGGCAGGCGATAACCCTTCCGCCCGCGCTTCGAGTGCTCGAAGATGAGCCCGACGCCCTTGGTATCGATCGTCTCGGTCATCGCCGCTCCCGCGAGATCGCCGCAGTCAGCACGGCGACGAATTGATCGAGATGTTCGCGCGTGTGCAGCTCGGTGACGGCGACCAGGAATTCGTTGTCGTGCCCGTCGTAGAACTGCCCCAGCGGAATGCCGCCGAGAATCTTTTGGTGTTCGAGATCGGCAAGGATCTCCGCGGCGGCGAACGGCGTCCGCACCACGAACTCGTTGTAGACCGGCCCGCTGAACGGCAACTGCACCGCGCCGATCTTGCCCAGCTCTCCGCGCAGATACGCCGTCTTCTGCAGGCACTGCTGGCCGACTTCGCGCAGGCCTTCTTTGCCCATCAACGAGAGGTACATGTTCGCCGCCAGCGCGATCAGCGCCTCGTTCGTGCAGATGTTCGAGGTGGCTTTGCCGCGGCGAATGTGCTGTTCGCGCGTGGCCAGCGTGAGGACGTAGGCGCGCTTGCCGTCGACGTCGACAGTCTCGCCGACCAGCCGTCCCGGCATGTGACGCTTCAGCGCGTCCTTGACCACCATGAAGCCGACGTAGGGCCCGCCGAACTGCGTCGGAACGCCCCAGGCCTGCCCCTCGCCGACGGCAATGTCGAATCCGTGAGCTCCCGGCGGCGTGAGAATGCCGAGCGACGTCGCCTCGGCGATGACGGCGATTTTCACCGCGCCGGCGGCGTCGGCGACCGCGGCGACGGCGTCGTAGTCCTCGATCACGCCGAGAAAGTTCGGCGACTGGACGGCGACGGCGAAGACATCGCTGGTGCACGCCTCGCGCAACGCGGCCGTATCGATCCGGCCATCATTCGTCCAGCCGACTTCGACGATCTCGTAGCCGAGGTTTTGAACGTAGGTGCGAACGGTCTCGGTGTACTGCGGATGGACCGACTTCGCGATCACGACCTTCTTCCGATTGCGCACCACGCGTTCGGCCAGGAGCACCGCCTCGCAGAGTCCGGTCGAGCCGTCGTAGAGCGAGGCGTTGGCGACGTCGAGTCCCGTCAGCAGACACTGGTGCGTCTGGTACTCGAAGATCGATTGCAAGGTCCCCTGCGAGACCTCGGGCTGATACGGCGTGTACGAAGTCAGGAACTCCGCGCGCAGCAGCAGCTGGTCGATGCACGCCGGTTGGTAGTGCAGATACGAGCCGCCGCCGAGAAACGAGACGTGATCGACCGCGGTCTTGTTTTTCGCCGCCAGCGCACGGAACCAGCGCCGCGATTCGATCTCCGACCACGGGCCTGGGATGTCGAGCAGCTCCGTCAGCTTGACGTCGCCGGGAATGGTCTCGAAAAGGCGGTCGATCGAATCGACGCCGATGACCTCCAGCATCTCGCTGACGTCCTGCGAGGCGTTGGAGATGTAGCGATGTTGATCAGTCAGCGGGTCAGGCAGGGGCATTGGAAAGGCGCAATGTTGAATGTCGAATGTTCAATGTTGAATGGAAAATCAAAGACGCCAGTTTGGTCACTCAACATTCAACATTGAACATTCAACATTGAACATTCAGCTTTTCGGCCGTTCAGTGCGCCGATTCTTTCTCGATGTACTCCTCATACTCCTCGGCGGTCATCATCTCGTCGACCTCCTCGGGGACGCTGAGGCGCATCTTCATCATCCATCCGTCGCCGTATGGATCGGTGTTGACGAGCTCCGGCTTCAGAGTCAGCGCTTCGTTGACTTCGATGACCTCGCCCGAGACCGGCGAGAAAAGCTCGGAGACGGCTTTGACCGACTCGATGCTGCCGAATTCGTCGCCGAGCTCCAGCTCCGCGCCGACCTGCGGCAGCTCGACGAAGACGACGTCGCCCAGCTCCTTCTGCGCGTAATCGGTGATACCGATGACCACCACGTCGCCTTCCGCCTCGGGATGAACGTACTCGTGGCTCTTGGCGTACCTGCTGTCTTCCGGTGTCATGGCTGGCTCCTTCGTCACTTCGCGCGCTTGTAAAACGGAGTGGGAACGACGCGCGCCCGCGTCTCTTTTCCACGGATGAGGACCATGAATTCCGCACCGGGCGCCGATTTGTCGAGCGGAAGATATGCGAGTCCGATCGCTTTTTTCAATGTCGGCGAGTGGGTACCGCTGGTGACGACGCCGATCTCCTCGGTGCCGTTGACGACCGGATAGCCATGACGGCCGATCCCGCGGTCGACCATCTCGAATCCGACCAGCTTCCGGCGCGGCCCCTCGGCCTTCTCGCGCTGCAGCACATCGCGCCCGAAAAAGTCGCCTTTTTCGATCTTGACGATCCACCCGAGGGCGGCTTCGAGCGGGGTGGTGGTCTCGTCGATGTCGTTGCCGTAGAGCGCCATTTTGGCTTCGAGCCGCAGCGTGTCGCGAGCGCCGAGGCCGCACGGTTTGGCGCCTGCGTCGATCAGCTTCCGCATCACGCGCGGCCCCTCGGACGGCGCAACGTAGATCTCGAATCCGTCCTCACCCGTGTACCCGGTGCGCGAAACGATCGCCGGCACGCCGTCGACGTTGCCGGTTCCGAAGTGGTAGTACTTGATCGAGGCGAGGTCGATGCCGGTCATCGGCTGCAACAGCCGCTCCGCCTCGGGACCCTGCAACGCCAGCTGCGCGTAGTCGGCGCTGACGTTGCGGACTTCGACATCCATCCCCTTGGCCGCGTCGGCGATCCATTCGTAATCCTTGTCAGTATTCGAGGCGTTGACGACAACGAAGAAATCGTCCGGCGCGTTCTGGTAGATGACGATGTCATCGACGAACCCGGCCGTCGGATAGAGCAGCCCGTTGTACTGCGCCCGTCCGTTCTCGAGCTTCGAGACATCGTTGCACGTGGCCCGCTGCAACAGCGCCAGCGCCTCCGGCCCTTTGACGGTCAGCTCGCCCATGTGCGAGACATCGAACAACCCGGCGTGCTCGCGAACCGCCGCATGCTCTTCGAGGATGCCCGCAAACTGTACCGGCAACTCCCACCCCCCAAAATCAACCATCTTCCCGCCAAGCTCGTGCTCGACGGCATTGAGGGGAGTCTTTTTCAGGGGAGCATCTGTCATGGCGGCCTCCGGGCGGCGCGTACCGTAGCACGCAGGTTGGGGAGCAGCAAGGCGCAGTTACGACGGAGAGCGGCGCGATTGCGCGCGCGTCAGAATCATCGCTGACCACGGATCGATTTCGAACGGTAACTGACCGTCGCTCGCGGCCAGGGAGCCGCTGCTGCCGCCGTCCGTTCCCTCCATGCCATACCACTTCGCGGCGGTGTTGAAAGAAACGGTCCAATTGCCTTCCGCCGGCGCCCAGATCGAACGATTCACATAATTGCGGCTCAGGTTCAGGATGACGAGCGCGCTGTCGGTGCCGTCCGTCCGGTGAATGGTGAGCAGCTCCTGATCGACCTCGGACGCGGTCGTCCGGCCACGGAGCGCAGCAACCGACGTCCGCAATCGGATCAGGTCCCTGTAAAGCAGGCGCATCCCAAAGTCTTCTTCCGCAGCCAGAATGGCGTCGGGACCAAACGTGCCCTCGAGGAGATCTTCCTGGCCTTGAAAGATCATCGGGATGCCGCACGCCGTGAACACGAGGGTGGCCGCGAGCATGGCGCGTTTGCGACGCGTGAAATCGAGACTCTCGACACGGGGAAAACGACCGAATTCGGCTTCGCGGTAGGAGTCGCTGTAGAGCACACGCGTGTGTGCATCCGCATCGCCATTGATGGCAGTAGCCAGCGCCTTCAGATCGAACGGCTCGTTTTCGTTCTGATGGAAGAGAGAGTGAAGCTGCGTCATGAAGCTGCGGTTCCAGACCGCCTGAAATCCGAGTCCCGCAAGGGTTCCAGGCGTCTCCTCGTCCTCCTGAGCGATGGTGATGACGGAAGGCGGCATCGCTGCGACCACGTCCTTTATAAGATTGCTGCCGAGAGTGTCGTGAGTCTTCACAAACAGGTCTGCATCGTTCCAGCGCAAACCGTCCACCTTCAGATCCGTGATCCAGCGTTGGGCGCAGACAAACAGATAGTCGCGAACCTCACGCTGCTGCAGGTGGAAGTCGAAACTGTGCGCGTTGTAGTAGATGCCGCCATCATCTTCATCGGAGGGCCAGCCATCGAAGCGCCACAAGCCGCCGTCGACAATCCGCTTTTTCCCTTCACCATCATCGTCACCAGGAGCATCCACCTCGCGGCCAATGTTGTTCCAGCGGATCCCGGCGATGACACCGATGCCACGCCGGTGCGCCTCGTCGATGAAATCGCGCAGTGCCGCGGCACCGCCGGACGCCGTGCGCAGCGCCAGTGGAAACTCCGCGTCGTACCCCCATGGTTCGTCGTAGCGAGGCTCGCGCATCAGGATCTCGACGGCGGTTATGCCCAGGTCTTTCAGTGCATCGAGTTTCTCGATCGCTGCCCGCAATGTCCGTTCCGGCGTGAACGTCGCCGGATGCAGCTGATAGATGACGACGCGTTCTGAATCGATCCGAGGCTTCGGGACGAGCGTCTCGGATTTCGGGGTGATCACGCTGTTGTGCACCCCGAGATACGCATGCACGTCGATCAGCTCGGTCGAGAATGGATCGCTACGCCAGAGCTGCTCGTCCGTCTTCGCGGTAATCACATATCGGTACTGCGGCGGCAGAAGCGCTTCGGGAACGGTGGTCACGGCGGCGAGCTTGGCGGAAGGCGGCGCCGGCAGCTTTGGTCGTTTTGAGACCTTCGGCCCCGGCGGCATGACGTTCGCGATCGTTCCTTTCCAGAAGAAACGCCTTTCTTCGTCTCTTGCCAGGCTATCCGTGCGCTCTTTTCCCCAATCGTTGAACGTTCCGGCGACGGAGACATGTTGAGCGAAGGGCGCCCAGACACGGAAGTCGACGCTTCCATCGGTATGGACGGTCACTCCGGAAGTCATCGCGCTTTCGCCATCGATCGGCTTGCGAGGGAGTCCGGTATCGGTGGCAATCGCCAGCCGATTGCCGACCTCCGCATCAAAGACCGCCGTGATATCGGCTTTCGGCCGTATTTCGCCAAGGATCTCCCGGAGCTTGTTGAGGCAACCTTTCCGTTCTTTCGAAAATGCGAACGTGGCGTGCACCAACTCACGCGCGAACGGGCGCGAGTCCAATTCCCATCGCGCCGAATTGCCGTAGTAGCTCTCCGACGGCTCGAAGTCTTCGCCCCGCCGGGCAATCGGCATGTCGAGCGCGCGACCATGCGGAGGAGGCTCGTCGCGGATTTCCTTGCACAGTTTCTGGAACGTCGACCACGGCCAGCCGTTGGTCTTCCGGATAACGTCCGCGCGCTGCCGGCGGGAAAGCGGTCTCGCGATTCCGAATACGCGTTCCATCACGTTCTCGCGACTCCACGGATCCGGATAGGGAACAGGAACGGTGACGTCGATGCGGCCGGGCCGCGTAAGCGCCGGGTCGATCATGTCGACAAAGTTCGTGGCAAAGACGAAACAGATCTCCTGTCGCGGCGCGGCATCGCGGAGATCCTGCAGCCGGTTGAGCATTCCCGGGACGACGAGCTTGAGAAATGAAAGCTGATCGTGCGGGCTGCGCCGCTGCAGAAGTTGATCGATCTCATCGAAGAGGATCGTGGCTCCCCGAATATTCGAAAGCAGTTCGAAGATGAACCGCGCCTCGGAGTCGACGCGTTGCTCGCCCTGCCGGGTAAAGTCGGCAGGCGTGATCCTCACCAGCCTGGACTCGCCACGATCGGACCACATCGCGCCGGCCAGCGCCTCCGAGAGCGCGGTTTTCGATGACCCCGGCGGACCATGCATGACCAGGCTGTACTCGGCGCGCGCATAGTCGGCGCCCGCTGTCTGCCGGGCCATGTGGATCATGCGGTGGTGCAGACGCTTGTCATGACGCGCGCCCAGGTCTACCGGATCGACTCTCTCGAGCGATGCCGACGTCTTCTGAACCGTGAAGCGCCTTTCGCAAAGCGCCCAGAGCCGCTGCTCGATGAGCTCGCGAATGGACAACAGCGCATTGATCGCAAGCGCGGTGGACCATAGGTCGATGGTGTCGCGGTCGCGCCCCTCGGCCGGCCAGCCGCTCTCCTCTTCGTACTCCGCGATCGCGCCCGGCGTCGCCCAGGCCAACTCGATTCGTGTCTTGTCGAGCCAGCCAATGAAGCCGATCAGGGTGTCGTCGATGACCCGGATCTTTCTCTTCTGCTCCACGGCGATGGCCATCAGCCACATGACGTCGGGGGTACTCGGGAAGATGTCGTACAGCCGGTTCGGGATGACGACTGGCTGAGCGCTGTTCCAGGCGCGATCGGGACAGCACGCCTTCACGACCTCGAGCGCTGCTTCGACCTCCAAATCGGAAACGCGATGCCAGCGTTGCACAACCGCGACGGCGCTCAGCAACTCCACCGCGCTGGTCTGGTCGCCGCCCGCTGTAAGACCGCCCGGTTGCGTGATCCGCCGGCGGAGCCACTGCGTGCTCTCGCCGACATGTTTATCGAGCAACTCGGCAACGTTCGTGTTGTGCGTCGACAGCGTTTCGAGCACGGCAATCAGGCTCTGGCTGTCGATCAACTTCTCCCGCGCGAACTTCTTCGGCTCCTCGATGCCTTTCAGCAACGTCTCGCAAGCGGATACGCAGGTGATTGCCGCGTCGCTCGCCGCATCGTGATGCCTTCTTCGGTTTGCGGCGTCGTTCCGCGTGCCCTCGAGTTGCGGCATGTGTTCGAGGAGCGTGTCGCGCGTTTTCTCATCGCTCGTCTCGGCCAGCCCCGCCACGATTTTCGACGTGATATCGGTGAGAAGCGACGAGGCGTCCTTCAGCACGGGCTCCGCTGCGGTTGCCGCCGAAACGAGGAGCTCGGCGACACCTTTCCGGACACGGTCGGCGACCTGCTGCAGCCGTTCGCGCGTGTGAGCAGGCCGGATCGGTGCCGCTTCCTCGGCGATTTTCATCGCCGTGGCCTGAACCATGGCGGGATTGACGGTCACAGAAGCGAATTCGTGCAGATGCGATACAAGCGACTCGAGCGCGATTACAAAGAGCCACCGCTCACGCTGCGTTGCGTTCGAAGCGTTGTCCTGAAGTTTTCGCAAGGTGGCAGCGATCTTCTTGTAGAGACTGGCACGCCGGCGAAGAATCATGGTCAGGCGGCGCAGAGGAAGAAGGCATTTCGCCGCAACGACCGCCCGCGGCCGCGACGTCTCCAGACCGGAGCCGCCCGCCTCGGAAACCATCGCGCTCCATCGAAGCGCCCAGAGCATCGTGAAGAGCGCATAGAACCCAAGGGGTCCATGCGCATGCTTCTCTCCCGCTTTCATCAAGACCCAGAAAATCTCGGCGGAGATCAGCTCGTTACCGGGCCCGAAATCCTTGTCGGGCAGCGCATCGATCAGTGCGAAAACATCCTTCTTCGTCGTTTCCTCGAGTTTCTGCCATCCGGTCAGGATTGATGCACTCATGGGCTCGAGCTTTTCGTCCTTGATCCAGTCGAAACGCCGGCGCTGCGCCCAAAGCCGCTGTGCGGTCGAGCAGCAGATCGCGTGGACAAGCAGCGGCGCAGGCTCGCCGCGTCCCCGTTTGTCGATCGTTGCAACGACTCGCCACCGCTCCGGATCGTGCGGTTCGGTAGAGGCCAGCGTCCGGTTCAGCTCCCGGAGCAGCGTTTCTGAGGGGCGCTCCAGCAGTGCGTCAACCACCTTCCGATGGTCGACCCATTTCCGCAACTCGTGCTCGTACTCCTCGAATGACGAAGCGGGCATTTCTCTCCCTCAAATGAGAGTGTCCCGAAGGCCATTTTTCCTACCCCGATTTTTGGCTACACTGTCTCCCGGGAGCGCGCGCGTGCAGAACGAAATCGGAGACTTTCTCGACTATCTCACCTACGAGCGGAACGTCTCGGGCAACACCGTTCATGCGTATCGCGTCGATCTCGAATCCTTCGTCGCCTTCCTCTGCAATGACTACTTCACGCTCGGGCGCGATCAGCTCGATCTGAAGCGGGTCGATCACCTCGCCGTTCGTTCGTACCTGGCACACCTGGCCCGCCGCAAGCTCGCGCGCGCCTCGGCGGCGCGGCACCTTTCGGCGATGCGGTCGTTTTTCAAGTACCTGATGCGCGAGGGAGTCGTTGAGGCGAATCCTGCCCGCGGCGTGGCCACGCCGAAGCGCGAGAAGCATCTTCCCTCGGTGCTGCAGCCGGCCGATGTGGTGCTGCTTCTCGATCAGGCCGACACCTCGACGCCGCTCGGAATCCGCGATCGCGCGTTTCTCGAGGTTCTTTACGCCTCGGGGCTGCGCATCAGCGAGCTGGTGGGAATCGATATCGACGACGTCGAGCTCCGCGCCCGGCTGGTGAAAGTGCGCGGCAAGGGCTCGAAGGAACGGATCGTTCCCTTCGGATCGAAAGCCGAGGAATCGATTCGCGCCTGGCTGGCAGTTCGCGGCAGCCTGGTCTCCGACATCGAGGAGCCGGCGCTCTTCGTCAACTATCGCGGCCAGCGCATTACCACCCGTAGCGTCCGCCGCCTCTTCGACGGCTACGTGCGCAAAGCTTCGCTACGCACCGGCGTTTCGCCGCACACGATGCGTCACTCCTTCGCCACGCATCTCCTCAACGCCGGCGCCGACCTCCGCGGCATCCAGGAGCTCCTCGGCCATGTCTCCCTGTCGACGACGCAGAAGTACACGCACCTCAACGATTGGCAGTTGATCGCGGTGTACAAGAAGGCGCATCCGAAGGCGTAAGAAATGTCACATGTGAGTCCCTTCTAATCAACCCCGAGTCCTTTGCATGACACCCCGGAGTGCTTTGCATGACACCCCGCAGATCTTTGCATGACACCACGGAGTGCTTTGCATGACACCACGGAGTGCTTTGCATGACACCCCGAGTGCTTTGCATGACACCCCCGCGTGCTTTGCATGACACCCCGCAGATCTTTGCATGACACCCCGGAGTGCTTTGCATGACACCCCGAGTGCTTTGCATGACACCCCCGAGTGCTTTGCATGACACCCCCGAATGCTTTGAATGACACCCCGGAGTGCTTTGCATGACACCCCGAGTGCTTTGCATGAGACCCCCGAGTACTTTGAACGAGACCCCCAAGTCCTTAGTTTTGTGTCAGTAGTCTCCGTTAAGGATCGGGGCGTCGCTCTCCTGCCTGGGGCCGCGGAGTGGCTTCGCTCTCGGCATAGACTCTGAAGACATGAACCGCCTCGCGAACGAGACCTCTCCCTACCTTCTCCAGCACGCGCACAACCCGGTCGATTGGTATCCGTGGGGCGACGAGGCGTTTGCGAAGGCGCGCGCCGAGGACCGGCCGGTGTTTCTGTCGATCGGGTACTCGGCGTGTCACTGGTGCCACGTCATGGAACGGGAGTCGTTCGAGAACGACGACGTCGCGGCGGTACTCAACGAGCACTTCGTCTCGATCAAAGTCGATCGTGAGGAGCGGCCGGACGTCGACTCGATCTACATGGAAGCGGTGCAGATGATGACCGGGCATGGCGGCTGGCCGATGTCGATGTTCCTCACGCCGGCCGGCGCGCCGTTTTACGCGGGGACCTACTTTCCGCCCGACGACCGGCACGGCATGCCCGGATTCCGGCGCGTGCTCGAGCATGTAGCGCATGCGTATCGCGATCGCCGGACCGACGTCGAAGCGGCGTCGGCCGAGGTGATTCGGAGTCTGAGCACGGTCAAGTTTCAGGGCGGAGGTACGTTGGAGCACGACGCGCTCGACCGCGCGGCCGCGCGCATTGCCGAGAGCTACGACGCGGTCAACGGCGGCTTTGGCGGCGCGCCGAAGTTTCCGCCGTCGATGTCGCTCGATTTTCTGATGCAGGTGGCGTGGAGAACGGACAACCGCGAGCTCGACGACATCATCGTCAACACGCTGACGAAGATGGCGCGCGGCGGGATGTACGACCAGATCGGCGGCGGTTTTCATCGCTACTCGACCGACGCCTACTGGCTCGTGCCGCACTTCGAAAAGATGCTGTACGACAACGCGTTGCTGGCGCGGCTCTACACGCGCGCCTGGCAGTGGAAGAAGGATCCATTCTTCGCCCGCGTCGCCCACGAGGTTCTCGGGTACATCCAGCGCGAGATGACCTCGCCCGACGGCGGGTTCTATGCGACGCAGGATGCCGACAGCGAAGGTGTCGAGGGGAAGTTCTACGTCTGGTCGCGGGCCGAGGTGATGTCGATCCTCGGCGAGGAAGAAGGGCGAATTTTCTGCGCGCTGTACGACATCACCGACCGCGGCAACTGGGAGGAGCACAACATCCTCAACGTTCCCCGCGATCCGGAGTCGGTTGCCGCGGACCTCGGCATCCCGCTCGAACAGCTCGGCGACATTTCGGCGCGCGGCAAGTGCAAGCTCTACGGCGTTCGCGCGCAACGCGTGTGGCCGGCGCGCGACGAAAAGATCCTCGCGGGTTGGAACGGCTGGATGCTGGCCGCATTCGCCGAAGCCGCGGTGGCCTTCGATCGCGACGGATATCGCGATGTCGTTCGCCGCAACGCCGATTTTCTGCTTACGCGAATCGTCGACGGGCGGTTGATGCGTACGCCAAAGATCCCCGGTCTGCTCGAGGATTACAGCGGCGTGGCCTGGGGCCTAGCTCTGGCGTACGAGGCCACGCACGAGCGGCGCTATCTCGATGCTTCGCGCCAGTTGGCGGATCAAATCCTCAATCGATTCGGGGACACGCAGAACGGCGGATTCTTCGACACGCCTGTCGATCACGAAACGTTGATCACTCGGCCCAAGGATCTGTTCGACAACGCCACGCCGTCAGGAAACTCCGTCGCCGCGGATGTGCTTCTGCGTCTCGCCCTGCTGTTCGGCGAGGAGCGATACGCCGAGGCGGCGACGAAGACGCTGTCGGCCATCGCGCCGCTAGCGGAGCGTTATCCAACCGGCTTCGGCCTGCTCCTCGGCGTCGCCGAATGGCGCGCGGGTCAGCCGAAGGAGATCGCCATCACCGGATCGCTCGACGATGCCGGCTTTCGAGCGCTTCGCAAGGTCGCTGGCGAAGAGTTTCTCCCGCATCGCGTGCTCGTCGCCGGCCAAGGTTCGGCCGACCTGCCGCTGATGCAGAACCGGCCTGCTGACCGCGTGCTTGCCTACGTCTGCGAGGCCTACATGTGCGCGGAACCGACGGCGGATCCGGAGCGTCTGAAGGAATTGCTCCTGGTCGCGAGGTAGGCGCCAAAAAGACGCGCGCAGGCGCGTCGGACAATCCTAGCCCCTGGCTCAACCAGGGGAAATGAGCGGCCAACGTTTTCGCGGCCGCTAATCCGTGACGCTCTGAACCCCGCGCAGGGGCGCGGGGCTATGTTTGTGAAGTGCGCCTTCGCGCACCTGGCTAGTTATCCAGCCCCTCGCGCAGATACTCCTCTTCCATCAGCTGGGTGAAGAGCAGCTCGTATTCGCGCGAGCGCAGCGACGGCGGCTTCTTCATCGTGGCGATGCGGCGCCGGACGTTGTCCTCGCGCTCTTCTTCGCGCTTCAGCTCGTCGGCCAGCGCGTGGGCGATCGACTGGCGAACCACTTCGCGTTCCTTCAGCAGCATGACCGCCTTGGTGCGGGTCATCGCCTCCAGAAGGTCGCGCGCGAGCTGCGTCACGCGCTCGCGCGAGATTTTGTGCATGCCTGATTGTACTCAGTGAATGGTGTCGTCTTCCGGCGATTCGTCGGTTGTTTCATCGCCCGCTTCCGGCTCGCCGGCCTCGATCTCATCTTCCCCATCGTCCTTATCGACCAGCTTCACCGCGGCGACGACCAGATCGTTCTCGTCGATGTTGATCACGCGCACGCCCTGCGTGTTGCGACCGATCGAGCGGATGTCGGCCACGTTCGTGCGGATGATCATCCCCTGCTCGGTGATGAGCAGGACCTGGTCATCTTCGAAGACGTAGGAGATGCCGGCAACCTTGCCGTTCTTGTCGGTGGTTTTGATGTTGGTCACGCCGATGCCGCCGCGCGACTGCAGGCGGTAGGCGGAAACCGGCGTGCGCTTGCCGAAGCCTTTCTCGGTGATGGTGAGCACCTGGCCGCGCTCGTCGGAGGCGACGATCTCGGCGTCGTCCCCTTCCGGTTCGGTTTCGGCGACGACTTCCGGCTCTTCGCCCTCGGCCAGCGGCTCCGGCGCAGCCTCGCCCGAGGCGGGAAGCACGTCCATCTCCACGACATAATCGCCCTCGCGGAGAGAGATGCCCTTGACGCCGGCGGCGCCGCGGCCCATCGGACGGACGCCGTTCTCGTGGAAGCGGATGGCCATGCCGTCGTGCGTGCCGATGAAGATCTCGTCGTCGCCCTGCGAAAGACGGACGGCGTAGAGGTCGTCGCCTTCGTTGATGTCGATGGCGATGATGCCGCTGGCGCGAACGTTCGAAAAGGCGGTCAGCTCGGTCTTCTTGATCTTGCCGGCGCGGGTGACCATCACCACGTACTTGGCGTCGTTGAAATCGCGCACGGTCAGCAGCGCGCGAACACTCTCGCCCTGTTCGACGGTGAGCAGATTGACGATTGCTTTGCCGCGCGCGTTGGAGGCGACTTCGGGGATTTGGTGCACCTTGATCCAGTAGAGCCGCCCGCGATCGGTGAAGACGAGGACGTACGAGTGCGCGCTGGCGACGAAGAGGTGCTCGACGATGTCCTCTTCCTTCGTCTGCATGCCGATGCGGCCTTTGCCGCCGCGGCGCTGCGCGCGATAGAGCGAGAGCGGCGAGCGCTTGATGTAGCCGCCGCGCGACACGGTGATGACCATGTCTTCGTCGGCGATCATGTCTTCGATCGTGATGTCGCTGGCCTGCGGCACGATCTCGGTGCGCCGCTCGTCGCCGTAGGCTTCCCTGATCTCGCGCAGCTCGGCGCTGATGATGCCGAGGACCAGCGTCTCGGAGCCGAGGATCTCGCGCAGACGGCGGATCGTGGCCTGCACTTCTTCGTACTCGGCGATGATCTTTTCGCGCTCCAGGCCGGTCAGGCGCTGCAGACGCATGTCGAGGATGGCCTGCGCCTGCACCTCGCTGAACTGCCAGCGCTCGACCAGGCCGCTCTTCGCTTCCGGCGGCGTGCGGCTGCTGCGGATAAACGCGATCAGGGCGTCGAGGATGTCCAGCGCCTTGACCAGACCTTCGAGGATGTGGGCCCGCTCCTCCGCCTTCCGCAGGTCGAAGCGCGTGCGGCGGACGACGATCTCCTTGCGATGCTCGACGAAGTGGTGGAGCAGCGTCGGGAGGTCCATCACCTCCGGCCGGTTGTTGACGATGGCCAGGAAGATGATGCCGAACGTGGTCTGCATCTGCGTGTTGCGATAGAGGTTGTTGAGCACGACCTCGGCGATGGCATCGCGCTTCAGCTCGATGACGATGCGCATCCCTTCGCGATCGGACTCGTCGCGCAAGTCGGAGATACCTTCGATCCGCTTGTCGTGAACCAGTTCGGCGATCTTCTCGAGCAGGCGCTTCTTGTTCGTCATGTACGGGATTTCCGTCACGACGATCTGCTCGCGGTCGCCCTTCTTCATCGTCTCGATGCCGGCGCGGGCGCGCACTTGGATGATCCCGCGGCCGGTGTTGTAGGCCTCATGGATCCCCTCGACGCCGAAGATGAAACCGGCGGTCGGAAAATCGGGGCCCGGCATCACCGTCATCAGCTCTTTGACGGTGGCGTGCGGGTTGTCGATCACCATCAGGCAGGCGTCGATCACTTCGCCGAGGTTGTGCGGCGGGATGTTCGTAGCCATGCCGACGGCGATGCCCGACGAGCCGTTGACCAGCAGGTTGGGATACTTCGCCGGCAGCACCGACGGCTCCTGCTCCGTGCCGTCGTAGTTGGGGATGAAATCGACCGTTTCCTTGTCGATGTCATCGCGCATCAGCTCTTCCGCAAGGCGCGTCAGCCGGACCTCGGTGTAACGCATCGCCGCCGGGTTGTCGCCGTCGACGGAGCCGAAGTTTCCCTGCCCGTCGACGAGCCGGTAGCGCATCGAAAAATCCTGGGCCATGCGGACCACGGAGTCGTAGATCGCGGAGTCGCCGTGCGGGTGGTACTTGCCCATCACGTCGCCGACGATGCGGGCTGATTTCTTGTAGGCCTTGCCGGCGGTGTTTCCCTGCTCGTACATCCCGTAGAGGATGCGGCGGTGCACCGGCTTTAGGCCGTCGCGAACGTCTGGCAGCGCGCGGCCGATGATGACCGACATCGCATAGTCGAGATACGACTTGCGCATCTCGTCTTCGATGTTGACGGGATAGCGCTGCTCGTTGTGTGTGGTGTAGTCGAAGTCGTCGCTCATTAGATATCGAGGTTCTTCACTTCCAGCGCGTTGTCCTGAATGAACACGCGCCGCGGCTCGACCTGATCGCCCATGAGCACGGTGAAGAGCTCTTCGGCGCCGACGCCGTCTTCAATCTTGACCTGCAGCAGGCGCCGCTTCTCAGGATCCATGGTGGTTTCCCAGAGCTGCTCCGGATTCATTTCGCCGAGGCCTTTGTAGCGGCTGATCGAGAGGCCTTTCTTGGCCAGGTCGTAGATGCGCTCGATCAGATCGTCGATGGTGATGACGACGTCCGAGGCATCGTTGTGTTTGAGGGTGTATGGCGGAAGGCCGAACGCGGAGAGCTGCTCGAACGACTTCGCCATCTGGCGATACTCGTACGTCGAAAGCAGCTCGCTGTTGATGATCACTTTCTTGCCGGTGCCATTGCCGCCGACGGAGAACTGGATCGTCGGAGTCTCGGTTTCTTCGTCCGTCATCAGGCGGACGTGCTCGAAGCCGTGAATCGTCAGCGCTTTTTGCAAAGAGGCCAGTTTGTCGGGATCGCCCATGGCACTGCGATCGAGGAAACCCTCGGCGAACAGCACGTCGAGCGCTTCGCGCGGAACGCCGCGCGACTGCAGCTTGCGGGCGTGGCTCTGGTACTCCTCCATCCGCTGCAGCATGCTCACCAGCGCGTCGCCCTTGAGCGTGAGGCCGGCCTGCGGCGTGATCTCGACGTTTTCCGACACGCGCGTCAGGAGGAAGCGCGACAGCTCGCCTTCGTCCTTGATGTACGAATCCTTCTTCCCCTGCGAGACCTTGAACAGCGGCGGCTGGGCGATGAAGAGATGGCCGCGGTCGATGACTTCGCGCATGTAGCGGAAGAAGAACGTCAGGATCAGCGTGCGGATGTGCGATCCGTCGACGTCGGCGTCGGTCATGATGATGATCTTGTGGTAGCGGAGCTTGGCGATGTCGAAATCGCCGGCGCCGATACCGGTGCCGAGGGCCGTGATCATAAGCCGGATCTCCTCGGAGGAAAGCATCTTGTCGAGCCGCGCACGCTCGACGTTCAGGATCTTGCCCTTCAGCGGCAGGATGGCCTGATAGCGGCGATCGCGCCCCTGCTTGGCCGAGCCGCCTGCCGAATCACCTTCGACGAAGTAGATCTCGCAGAAGCGGGGATCGCGTTCCTGGCAGTCGGCCAGCTTGCCGGGGAGTGATGCGGAATCGAGCGCGCCTTTGCGGCGGGTGAGATCGCGAGCCTTGCGTGCGGCCTCGCGAGCGCGGGCTGCTTCGATGACCTTGTCGACGATGCGCCGGACTTCCTTCGGGTTCTCTTCGAGGAACTCGCCGAGTCGCTCGCCGACTACTTGCTCGACCCACGTCTTCACGTGCGACGAGACCAGCTTGTCTTTCGTCTGCGAGGAGAACTTCGGGTCGCGGATCTTGACCGAGATCACGCAGCTGAGACCTTCGCGGATGTCGTCACCCTCGAGGCTCAGCTTCAGTTTCTGCAGGACGCCCGAGGCCTCGATGTACTTGTTCATCGTGCGGGTCAGCGCGGCCTTGAAACCGACCAGATGCGTGCCGCCGTCGAGATTCTTGATGGTGTTGGTGAAGCAGTAGAGGTTCTCGGTGTAGCCCTCGTTCCACTGCAGCGCGATCTCGACCGCTTCGCCGTCTTTCTCATCGCGGATGAAAATCGGATCGTCGTGCAGCGGGACCTTGTTCTTGTTCAGATCCTTGACGAACGAGACGATGCCGCCTTGGTAGCAGAACTCGTGCTTCTTTTCGGTGCGATCGTCGGCGATGGCGATGAAGACGCCGGAGTTGAGGAAGGCCAGTTCGCGAAGACGCTGCGAAAGCGTCTCGAAGTTCATCTCCGTCACGGAGAAGATCGCCGGATCGGCTTTGAAGGTGACGCGCGTGCCGCGTTGCGCCGTTTTTTCGCCGCGGGCGATCGGGTTCATCGGGATGCCGCCCTGGTAGCGCTGGCGCCAGATGTAGTCGTCGCGATGAATCTCCAGCTCCAGCCATTCGGAGAGGAAGTTGACGACCGACACGCCGACGCCGTGCAGACCGCCGGAGACTTTGTAGGAGTTGTTGTCGAACTTACCGCCGGCGTGCAGCTCGGTCATGATGACCTCGGCCGCGGAGCGATTCTCTTCTTTGTGCAGATCGACCGGGATGCCGCGGCCGTTGTCTTCGACCGTCACCGAGTTGTCGGTGTGGATCGTGACCAGGACCTTGTTGGCGTAGCCGGCCAGCGCTTCGTCGATGGCGTTGTCGACGACTTCGTAGACCATGTGATGCAGGCCGGTGATGTCGTCGGTGTCGCCGATGTACATGCCCGGACGCTTGCGAACGGCGTCGAGGCCTTTGAGAACTTTGATGTCTTCCGCGGTGTAGTCGCCCGCGATCGAGGGAGCTTGCGGCGAGATTTCGGATGCGTCGAAATCGTTGCCGTTTTCTCCCTCGTCAGTGGTGTAGTCGTCTGCCATTCAGTTGTTTTCCAGCGTTGGGTTATGCGGTAGGTTGGCGCGTCTCCCGACGAGCCATTTTCGCGAGGAACACGCCGCGACTGAGAACGCTGAATTGTATCGCGAATATTGCGTTCCACGGAACGTTTCACGGCAAATCGGATGCCGACGTAACTCGCCCATTTTCAATGACTAAGCGGCGGTGCGGTCCGGCTTCCAGCGTGCGCAGGAACCGTTCCTTGGCAGAGGTCGCAAAAACCTGCGTCCGGGACGGCAGTTTGAGGAGCAATTGTTCGAGGATTTCGAGGTCGAGCTCGGCATCGATGTCGTCCAGCAGGAAGAGGGCGGGCTCATCAAATCGACGCCGGAAAAGGGTTAGTTTGGCGAACTTCAGAAAGAGGACGACCATCTTCTGCTCGCCGCCCGACAAGACCTCGGCGGCAGGCCTTCCGTCGATCGAAAACTCCAGCAGATCGCGCTGCGGCCCGACCAGCGACATCCGCGCCCGCAACTCCTCGCGGCGAATGCGTGCAAGGTCGTCGATGCTGCTCGGTTTGTAGGCGATACCCAGATTGCGGATGTGGTAACCGTGCTCCGCGACGATCTCCGCGAATGCGGCGGCCAGCGCCTCGGTGTAGGCGGCCCTGCCGCCGTGAAGCGGCGCCGCGGCGGCGGCGAGCTCCGCGTCCCAGGCGTTGAGCGATGAGGTGTCTCCGCTGGCCAGGAGAGCGTTGCGCTGCTTGAGCGCGCGGCCGTACCGGCTGACCGCTTCGAGATACGCGGGGTCGATGCTGGCGATACCCCGATCGAGAAAGCGCCGCCGCTCTTCCGGCGCGCCGCGAAGAATGTCCAGCCGCGCGGACGAGTAGGCGAAGACGCTCATGGCATTCACATACGCCGGCAACGTCACCCGCTCGCCATTGATCAGCAGCGCGCGGCGCCGGGTCTCGCCCGTCTCCAATCCAACCGAGAGCGTCTTGTCGACGTCGAAACGACGCAGCACCCCGGAGACGAAGACGCTCGGCGATCCGAACTGAAAGAGACTGCCGACGCGCGCCGTGCGAAACGATTTCGTCGTCGCCAGAAAGTAGATCGCCTCGAGGAGATTCGTCTTCCCATGGCCGTTGCGGCCGACGACGATGTTGACCTGATCGTGAAACGCGACCTCGTCAGGGGCGAGGTTGCGGAAGTTCTGTGTGGCGATGGAACGGAGGATCATGCGATCAATCCTCGGTAGAAGCCGCAAAAAGGCAGTTCACCACAGAGGCACAGAGGACACGGAGAAAAACTCTGCGCTCTCTGTGTCTCTGTGGTTGGTCGCCTTTATGTCCCAAACCGGATGATGGTTATGCCGTCAATCGCATCGGCATCACGACATACAGGTACTCGTACGCCAGCTCCGCGTCGTTCGACGACGGTCGCCCGATGCACTGGCTGTTCTCGTCCTTCAGATCGAGCGAGACCTGCTGCGTGTCGACGGCGCTCAGAAAGTCGGTCACGTACGCGGCGTTGAGGCCGACGAAGAACGGATTGCCGGCGTAGTCGATGGGAACGGTCTCGCGCGCGTCGCCGAGCTCGGGGTTCGTCGATGACACGGTCAGCTTGCCCGGCGCGAAATCGAATCGCACCGCGCGCGTGCGCTCGTTGGCGACCAACGAGATGCGGCGGATCGTCGCCAGCAAGCGCTCGCGATCGACCAGCACCTTGCGGTCGTTGTCGCGGGCGATGACTTCCATGTAGTTGGGGAAGTTCACATCGATCATGCGCGCCAGCAGACGGCGCTCGGCGGCCTCGAAGAAGAGATGGTTCTCCGACACGCCGAAGCGCACCATGCCGCTCTCTCCCGCTTCGAGCCGCATGATCTCTTCCAGCGCCTTGCGCGGCACCAGGATGGTCAGATCGGTGCCCTTCTTCACGCCGTTGCTGCCCTGCGCGAAATTGATCAAGGCCATGCGATGGCCGTCCGTGGCCACCATCTCGATCTTCGCCGGCAGCACTTTCAGCAGTGCGCCGTTGAGCTGGAAGCGGGTCTCCTCATGCGTGATGGCGAACTTCACCTTGCCGACCATCGTCTTCAGCTCTTCGAGCGGGATGTCGTACGACTCCGTTGCGTTCACCGTCGGCAGGGTCGGGTAATCCTCGGCGGGTAATCCGAGGAGACGAAACTTGGCCGTGCCGGAATCGATGAGGAGGGAGTTGTTCTCCTGCAAGGTGATGTGGACGTCGTCGTCGGGAAGCGAGCGGACGATGTCGAACAGGCGTTTCGCTTCGATGGTGACGCCGCCCGGCGTGGTGATGCGCGCGGGGCAGGAGCTGAGGATCGTGACGTCGAGATCGGTCGCGGCCATCTGCAGGCGGCCATCCTCGGCACGGAGCAGCACATTCGACAGAATCGGAATCGTCGAGCGTTTTTCGACGACTCCCTGACAGAGTTGCAGCTCTTTCTGAAGATCCGATTTTGCGACGGTCAGCTCCATGTCTCTTCCTTCAGAACAAAGTCTTTATTCTTAGTGGTAGTGGCAGTAGATGCGTGCGGAAAAACTCGGCATCACGCTGCAAAGGTTTCGAAAGTATAGCAGTTCC